>LNFM01009854.1_pt1 | contig 16794 bp, 12 predicted proteins | sample 596031 | NCBI WGS metagenome assembly LNFM01 (sample SAMN04254537, study PRJNA301005) | activated carbon metagenome | isolation source: dual media filters at the Ann Arbor, Michigan drinking water treatment plant | place: USA: Ann Arbor
TGGTCCTCGCCAAACTCCGTCACCCGGTGCGCCGCGTCCGGCTGCGGACACATCCTCTGCGGGATCGCGCATTCCACCAGATTGCCCGACTGTACGAGGCCGTCGATCACCCCCGTCGAACAGGCCGCCAACTCTGCCAAAGCGGATTTCGAGCGGATAAGCCCATCGCCGGCCAACTCCATCGCCCGCGTCCGCGCCGGCGTCATCCGCGGCGGCAGCGCCGCCCCTTCCACAGCCCGCACGCCCGTCCTGAGTTTGGGCGGCTCGAACGCGGCTTGCGCGCTCATCATCATCCGCAGCACCATGCCGAGCGGCGCCAGCGTGTACTTCGAAACCCACTCCGCAAACCGCATCGAGACGACCGGCAGGCACGGCACATCGAGCCGGTCCGACACGGACTTCAGCTTTTTCGGATCGACCGGCTTTTCGCTCGTCTCCAACCGCCGGTCCCACACCACGCCAATACGGACTTGCGGTCCAAACGGCACCAGCACGAACGCGCCCGGCTCCAGCGCCAGCCCAGGCGGCACGACATAGTCATAGGTCTGGTCGAGCGCGACGGGCATCAGCACGGGCACGCGGGTCTGTGCGCCCGCCTCCCCATTGGCCATGCCGTCGAGCAGACTATCCAAAACCACTCCTCACGGTTTAGAAGCATTCCCGGCGCCGCTTGGGACCACCCAGGTGGCTAAGACATAGAACCGGCTGCTGGCGAAAAGCTATTCCAGTAAAGCCGCAGCGATCGAGGAGCCCTACACGATGAAGTTTTTCGTCGATACCGCCGATGTGGGCGAGATCAAAGACTTGGCCGCAACAGGGCTGCTCGACGGCGTCACCACCAACCCGTCTCTCATTGCCAAGTCCGGCCGCGATTTCAAACAGACGATCGCGGAGATTTGCGCCATCGTTCCCGGCCCCGTCTCCGCCGAAGTCGCCGCCACCGACTACGACGGGATGATGCGCGAAGCCAAGATCCTCGCCAAGATCGCCAAGAATGTGACCATCAAGGTGCCGCTGACGCTCGACGGTCTCAAAGCCTGCAAAGCCATCTCATCCGAAGGCACGATGGTCAACGTCACGCTGTGCTTTTCCGCCACACAGGCACTGCTCGCCGCCAAGGCGGGTGCCACCTTCGTCTCACCCTTCATCGGCCGCCTGGACGACATCGGCTTGAACGGCATGGACCTGATCCGCGAAATTCGCACGATCTACGACAACTATCAGGACCTCCACACCGACATCCTCGCCGCTTCCATCCGCACCGTGAACCACGTGAAGGACGCGGCAATGATTGGCGCCGACGTTGCCACCATCCCGCCAGCGATCCTGAAGGCCCTCGTCAAACACCCCTTGACCGACTCCGGCCTCACCACCTTCGTCGCCGACTGGAAAAAAACCGGCCAGACGATCTAGCACCGGCCGCACTCACCTCCGCGAACGTCATCCTCGTCCAAGCGCGCCATACGCGCGAGCCGGACGGGGACCCAGCATACAAAGTGCCCATCAGCGCACCGCTAGACAAAACAAAAAAGGCCCGCTTTCGCGGGCCTATCTCGTAACCGAAGAAGAAAACCTTAGACGGCTTCCTTCAGCTCCTTGGCGGCGCGGAAAGCGACCTTCTTCGAAGCCTTGATCTTGATTGCTTCACCCGTGGCCGGGTTGCGGCCCATGCGTGCCGGACGCTTGCGCACCTGCAGAATGCCCAGGCCGCCGATGCGGATCCGGTCGCCCTTCTTGAGGTGCTTGGTGATCATAGCCACCAGATCCTCGAGCACGGCCAAGGCCTGCTTCTTCGGCATCTCATGCGTTTCAGCCAAGGCCGCGCCGAGCTGGCGGAGCGTTACGGTGTTGGGCTTGGCGACCGTCTTTGCGGCGGCCTTTACGGTAGCTTTTGCAGCAGCTTTTGCCATGTGTGTCGTCCCTGAAATTGAATTCGGATGTCGGCTGAACCGTCCGCGACCACTGAGGAAACGAAACTGTGGCGCAATGGGCGTCGCGCGGCAGCTGCTCTCGAAATCGAGGAAACGCTTGCACAAACAACGGCTGCAATTCAGCGACCGTCGGGTTCTCCGGTGGCGCCAAAGTACGTGCGTCGCGGCGTTTTGCAACGGTGAATCGCTATCGCATGTGCAAAAACCCTACATTTTTATGGGGTTTTTGCTCCTCCGCCACGGTTGAGGCTCAAGAAAGGGCCGGATAGTCGGTATAACCAGCCGGTCCCTGAGCATAGAACAGCTCCGGCTTCTGGGCATTGAGGGGTGCGGACAGCGCGAATCGCTGGGGCAAATCAGGGTTTGCGATAAACAGTTTCCCAAATGCGACCGCGTCTGCCTCACCCCGATCGAGCACGTCCTGCGCGCTCTCCGCCGTAAATCCCTCGTTCGCAATATAGGCGCCGCCGAAGATTTTCTTGAGCTGCGGCCCGATCCGGTTCTCCCCCAGCCCCTCCCGCGCGCACAGAAAAGCGATCCCCCGCGCCTTCATCTGCTCCGCCACGTAGCCGAACGTCGCCATCGGGTCGCGATCGCCCATATCGTGCGCATCTCCGCGCGGCGCGAGATGGAGCCCCACGCGGCCGGCACCCCAAACCCCAATGCACGCGTCGACCACCTCGATCATCAACCGCGCCCGGTTCTCGATCCCACCGCCGTAGTCGTCGGTGCGCGTGTTCGTCTTGTCCTGTAGGAACTGGTCGAGCAGATACCCATTCGCACCATGCACCTCCACACCATCAAATCCGGCGCGCTTGGCATTCTCCGCCCCGAGCTTGTAGGCCGCAATGACGCCGGGAATCTCATCGCGCTCCAGTGCCCGCGGCGTCACAAACTCCGTCTTCGGCCGAACGAGGGAGACCGTTCCTGCCGGCCGGATGGCACTCGGCGCCACTGGCAGCGCACCATCGAGATAGAGCGGATGCGACACCCGCCCCACATGCCACAGCTGCAACAACATCGTGCCGCCCACCTGATGCACGGCATCCGTCACGAGCTTCCAGCCCGCCACCTGCGCATCCGACCAAATACCTGGCGTATTGGGATACCCCACCCCCATCGGATCGACCGACGTCGCCTCCGACAAAATCATTCCCGCCGATGCCCGCTGCACATAATATTCGGCCATCATCGCATTTGAAACACGGCCCTCGCTGGCCCGGCACCGCGTCAGCGGCGCCAAGACGATGCGATTGCGCAACGAGAAATCACCGATGGTGATCGGATCGAGCAGCTTCGGCATGTGGGGAGCATTCCTGGATTGAGCGCGGGAAAAAAGAGATCGGCCTCGGAGGCCCTACGTTGGCCCTGTTTACCATTCATTAACCGGCGCGGTTAAGGCTCGCGTTTGCAAACATTGCCGCACCCGGAGAGCGATGCCAGCCCCCCGCCCGACGCCCGACACAGCACCAGAACTCGAACTCGGCGGCGACCTTGATGTTTCCCTCGCCCGCTGGCTCACGCACCTCGAATTCACCGTAGGCCGCTCGCCCGAGACCATCAAAGCCTACGACCGCGACCTCCGAAACTTCCTTGCCTTCCTCCGCCGGCACCTCGGCCACGCCCCCTGCCTCGCCGATCTCGATCGCCTCGACCTCAAAGCCTTTCGAGGATTTATGGCCGCACGCCGCAAGGACGGGCTGACCAGCCGCTCCCTGTCGCGCACCATGTCCGCTCTGCGCACGTACATTCGCTGGCTCGACGTCACCGGCGTTTCCGAAAACCGCGCCATCCTCCGGATCAGCATGCCGAAGCTTCCGCACGCCGTTCCCAAGCCACTCACCATCGAGAAAGCCACAGCCGTCGTTGACGCCATCGGTGACGCCGCAGAAACCTGGATCGGCGCCCGCGACACCGCCGTGCTGCTTCTTCTTTATGGCTCCGGTCTACGCATCTCTGAGGCCTTGACGCTCACACCGCGCGACGCACCCACGGCCGGCCGCGATGTCATCCGCATCACCGGCAAGGGCGACAAGGAACGCCTCGTTCCGATTCTCCCCGTCACCCAAACCGCCATCGACCGCTATATCGGCCTTGTGCCCTTCACCCTCGAGCCAGACCAGCCGCTCTTTCGCGGCGCCAAAGGCGGCCCGCTCTCCCCGCGCATTATCCAGCTCGCGATGGCCCGCCTGCGTGACGCCCTCCAACTCCCCGCCACGGCAACGCCGCACGCGCTCCGCCATTCCTTCGCAACACACCTGCTCTCAGCCGGTGCCGACCTCCGCCAAATCCAGGAATTGCTCGGCCACGCATCGCTCTCGACGACCCAGGTCTACACCGAAGTCGACCGCGCCCAGCTGTTGCGCGTCTACGACGCCGCCCACCCGCGCAGCTAAGCGCAATGAGCGTGGCGGCCGGCTCCCCGCAGGAAAGTCGCCCCGCGCCAACTAAATATGGATCGCCCGCTTGCCCGCCGCGAGCGCTGCTTCCTTCACGGCTTCCGTGAGCGTCGGATGCGCGTGGCACGTCCGCGCCAAATCCTCAGCCGATCCGCCGAATTCCATCAGCACGGCTGCCTCCGCGATCATCTCGCCCGCATGCGGCCCGATGATGTGGACACCCAGCACGCGATCCGTCGCAGCATCCGCCAGCACCTTCACAAAACCATCCGTGGTGCGGTTCACCTTCGCCCGCCCGTTCGCTGTGAACGGAAATTTACCCACCGAATAAGCGACACCGGCGGCCTTCAACTCATCCTCGGTCTTGCCCACGCTCGCCACCTCGGGTGCCGTGTAAACAACCCCCGGGATCACGTCGTAGTTCACATGCCCCGCCTGCCCCGCGATGATTTCCGCCACCGCAACGCCTTCATCTTCCGCCTTGTGCGCCAGCATCGGCCCCGCGATCACGTCGCCGATCGCGTACACGCCCGCCACGCTGGTCTCGAAGTGGTCATTGACCGCAATGCGTCCCTTGGAATCCCGCTCGATCCGAATCTCATCAAGTCCTAGCCCATCTGTGTACGGCTTCCGCCCCACCGCGACGAGAACCACATCGGCCAGCAGCGTTTCGCCGGTCCCGTCGCCGACTGCCGGCACAACACTGACCGACAAGCCCGCGTCCCCCGCGTCCACCACGCCCGTCACCTTCTGTCCAAGCCGGAATTCGAACCCCTGCTTCACGAGAATGCGCTGGAACGTCCGCGCCACATCTGAATCCATGCCCGGCAAAATACGATCGAGATATTCGACGACGATCACCTCCGACCCAAGCCGCCGCCACACCGATCCCAGCTCCAAACCGATCACACCAGCCCCGATCACCACCAAGCGCTTCGGCACCTCTTGCAACGTGAGCGCCCCCGTGGACGAGACAATCCGTTCCTCGTCGATCTCAATGCCCGGCAGCGATACAACGCCCGACCCCGTCGCAATCACAATCGACCTTGCGTCCAGCGTCGACGTCTCACCGTTCATGAACGTGATGCCGACTTTCCCCACATCCACAATACGCCCGGTGCCGTGGAAACTATCGATCTTGTTCTTCTTCAACAGATACGCAACGCCATCGACATTGCCTTTCACACCTTCATCCTTGAACGCCTGCATGCGCTGAAGATCGAGTTCCGGCGTGACGTTAATCCCCATCGCCGCGAAATGATGCGACGCCTCGTCGTAGGCTTCCGACGCGTGCAGCAGCGCCTTCGACGGGATGCACCCGATGTTCAAGCACGTGCCCCCGTGCGTCGATCGCTTCTCGACCACCGCCACCTTCATACCGAGCTGCGCCGCCCGAATAGCGCAGACATACCCGCCAGGGCCGGTGCCGATCACGATCACGTCATACATGGTGGTGGTCTCTTCTCTAGATCTCAGGATCGAGCAGGAGCGGCCGTGGCCACAACGGGCACCGGTCGCTGGATGGCAATGTAGTGAGACCGGGTCGCGGTTCCCAAACCAGCATATCGCGTCAGCGGCCAACCCATTCGCACCGACAGCGCCAAGGCCGCCCAGTAGAGCACCGCCGGAACAGCAATCCCGAGCACTGTGCCCAACGCGATGAGCACGGTTTCGTCAAGCGCTCCAGCCTTGTGCAGCATCGCGCGCACGAGCGCGATCACGATCGAATGGATGACGTAGATCGCCAGCGACGCCTCACCCAGAAACGCACTCGTCCGCGCAAAACGCCCTGAGGGCGGAGGCAATTGCCACACGGCTACGAGCACCACGAACGATGCCAACACCGCCGCAACAAAGCTCATCAGGCCCAGATCGTCGGCGCCGAGTTGCATCGCAACAATACCCCACGCCACAAACGCCATGCCGGCAGCTGCGAACAGCCGCACATCGCCCGCACGCTTTAACAACGCCGGCACCCAGATGGCGCCCACCCCAACTAACGCAATGTTGCCCAACAACGCCGCGACAGATCTCGGCTCTCCTTCGACCGTCGCGATCCACGACGCGACTGCAAAAAGTGCCACAACAATCGCACTCCCGGCCTTCAATCCGCCGGCCTCCAAACGGTCAACGGCGATCCAGAACAACCGCGCAATCAACAGATGCTGTAGGAACCACATGTGTTCCACCGGCCGCCATAGCGCCGTCGCAAGATCACTCCACGCCGCTGGCTCATTCACTGAACCCGGGAACACGATCTTGAGCCCAACCCAGGCCACCGTCCAAACGAGATATGGAACAGCCACACCCCAAAAGAGCCCGCGCGCCTGCGCCCCAAAACCTCTGCCCGCAACGAGGCTCGCCGCATATCCCGCCAACACGAAGAACAGCGGAATGTGAAACGAATAAATAAGCTGATCCGCGAGCCGCAGTCCCTCGCCCCAGCTCAGTCCATCCGTCCGTTCTACCGACCGGCTCGCATGCCCGAACACAACCAACCCGATGGCCAACGCCTTCGCGGTATCGAGCCATCCAAGACGGCCCGCGCCCATCGGCGCATCGCGTGGTGCGTCGGACATGAGACTAAAGCTCAAGAATAAACCGCTGCGGATCTTCCAAACATTCCTTGACGCGCACGAGGAACGTCACCGCCTCCTTGCCATCGACGATCCGGTGATCGTAGCTGAGCGCCAAATACATCATCGGCCGCGCCACAATCTGCCCGTTTTTGACCACGGCCCGCTCCTCGATCCGGTGCATGCCCAAGATGCCCGACTGCGGCGCATTCAGGATCGGCGTCGACAGCATCGATCCATAAACGCCACCATTCGAGATAGTGAAGGTGCCGCCCTGCATGTCTTCGATCGACAGTTTGCCGTCGCGCGCCCGCCGCCCGAACTCGGCGATCGTGATTTCCGTTTCTGCCAGCGACAAGCGATCGACGTCGCGCAGAACTGGCACCACGAGCCCGCGCTCCGTGCCCACGGCGACACCCACATGGTAGTAATTCTTATAGATAATGTCGTCGCCGTCGATTTCAGCATTCACCGCCGGGATTTCGCGCAGCGCCTGCACGCACGCTTTCACGAAAAATCCCATGAAACCCAACTTCACGCCGTGGCGCTTCTCGAACAGATCCTTGTACTGCGCCCGCAGTGCCATCACCGCGCTCATATCGACGTCGTTGAACGTCGTCAGCATCGCAGCCGAATTCTGCGCATCCTTCAACCGCCGCGCGATCGTCTGGCGCAGCCGGGTCATCTTCACGCGCTCTTCCCGCCCTGGTTCGCCAACCGTCGACGGAACCTTCAGCGCCTGGATCGCCACCGGCACCGGCGTCGACGGGCTCTCGCGGCGCGGCGGCGGTGCTGGAACCGGAGCAGCCACCGGTGCTGCTGCCTTGGCCGATACCGCCTCAACGGCGTCTTCCTTCAACACCTGACCCCGGCGCCCCGAACCCTCGACGTCACCCGCATCGATCTGCGCTTCGGCCAGCACCTTACGTGCCGCAGGTGCGGGCGGGGGCGACGCAGCCGAGGCTGGAGCAGCCTTCGCCGGAGCGGACTTCGCGGCCGCCTTTGCAGTCTCAACTTTCGCGGGCTTTGGTGCGACGGCTGCCGCCGCAGCAGCAGACCCACCCTCCTTCAACGCCCCGAGCAACGCGCCAATTGCCACCGTCGCGCCTTGGGCTGCTAGAATGTCTCCCATCACACCGGCCGCCGGTGCGGGCACTTCCACAGTTACCTTATCCGTCTCCAGTTCGACCAGCGGCTCATCCGCTTTGACGGCCTCGCCGGGTTTCTTGAACCACCGCCCCACCGTGGCTTCCGTGATCGACTCACCCAGCACCGGCACTTTGATTTCGATCGTCATGCGCGTCCTCGTCTTGCCTCGGGCTACGGACCTGAAGTCCCGCACCATACCTATTTGCTGCTGCCCTTCAGGGCGTCATTCACAAGCGCGGCCTGCTCGGCCAAATGCTTGCTCAACTGTCCCGTCGCAGGTGATGCCGCCGCCGCCCGACCCGCATAACGCGGCCGCCGGTGGATGTAGCCCAGGTGCGTCAAAACCCATTCGATGTTCGCATCCATGAAGTGCCAAGCACCCATATTCTTGGGCTCTTCCTGACACCACACGATCTCCGCAAATTTGAAGCGCCCCAATTCGTTAATCAGAGCCCGCGCCGGGAACGGATACAGCTGTTCGACCCGCAACAGATAGACATTGTCGATGCCCTGCTGCTCGCGCGCCTCGTAAAGATCGTAGTAAACCTTGCCCGTGCACAGCACGACCCGAACGATCTCGTCATCGGGCACGAGCGTGATCTTCTCGTTCGGCCGCGTCTGCGCGTCGTCCTGCAAGATGCGCTGAAACGACGTGTTCGACCCAAGCTCGCTGATGTGCGACACCACCCGCTTGTGCCGCAGCAGCGACTTCGGCGTCATAATGATCAACGGCTTGCGAAACTTGCGCAGCAACTGCCGCCGCAGAATGTGGAAGTAATTCGCTGGCGTCGTGCAATTCGCCACCTGCCAGTTGTCTTCTGCGCACAACTGCAAGAACCGCTCCAGCCGCGCCGACGAATGCTCCGGACCCTGCCCCTCGAACCCGTGCGGCAAGAGGCAAACAAGCCCCGACATACGCAACCACTTGCGCTCCGCCGACGACAAAAATTGATCGAAAAGAACCTGCGCCCCGTTGGCGAAATCGCCGAATTGCGCTTCCCACAACACCAAGGCCTTCGGTTCGGCCAGAGAGTATCCGTATTCAAAGCCGAGCACGGCCTCTTCGGACAGCATCGTGTTGATCACTTCGAACTTCGCCTGATCTGGCGAAACGTACTTCAACGGCGTGTAGCGCCGCTCCGTTTCTTGATCGATCAAAACACAGTGCCGCTGCGAGAAAGTCCCGCGCTCGCTGTCCTGCCCCGAAAGCCGGACCGGATAGCCCTCCTTCAGCAACGTTCCCAATGACAACGACTCAGCCATGGACCAGTCGATCCCCTGACCGCTGTCGACCATCTCGCGCCGCCGCTCCATCAGCTTGACGATGGTTTTGTGCGCCATGAACTCATTCGGAATAGCCGTGATCTGGCGTCCAACGTGGCGCAGCGTCTCGGCATCGACCCCCGTCGCCGTGGCCATATCGTCTTCGCCGGCCCGCTGGTACCCGGACCAACGCCCATCCAGCCAGTCCGCCTTGTTCGGCTTATACGTGTCGGCCGCCGCGAATTCCTCGTCGAGCCGCGCCCGCACGCCAGCGCGCATATCGTCCACTTCGCCCTGCGCGATCACGCCCTCTTCAACCAGCCGCCGGCCATAAACTTCAACAACAGACGGATGTGCCTTGATCTTCTTGTACATCAACGGCTGTGTGAACATCGGCTCATCGCTTTCGTTGTGTCCGTACCGGCGATAGCAAAACATATCGATGACAACGGGCTTCTGGAACCGCTGCCGGTACTCAATCGCGATCTTTGCACAATGGACCACCGCCTCCGGGTCATCCCCGTTCACATGCAAAATCGGCGCCTCGATCATGCGCGCCACGTCCGAACAATACGGTGACGACCGCGAATAGCGCGGGCTCGTTGTGAAGCCGATCTGGTTGTTGATCACGAAGTGGATCGAACCGCCCGTACGATGCCCCTTCAGGCCCGAAAGTCCGAAGCATTCCGCCACCACGCCCTGACCTGCGAAGGCCGCGTCGCCATGAATGAGCAGCGGCAAGATCGGCGTTCGATCGGATGGATCGCACCCGTGTTGATCCTGCTTCGCGCGAACCTTGCCGAGCACGACGGGATCGACGATTTCAAGATGCGACGGGTTCGCCGTCAGCGACAGATGCACATTGTTGCCGTCGAAGGTCCGGTCGGAGGACGCACCGAGGTGATACTTGACGTCCCCGGAACCTTCCACGTCGTCCGGCTTGAATGATCCGCCCTTGAATTCGTTGAAGATGGCGCGCAGCGGCTTGCCGAGCACGTTGCCCAGCACATTCAGCCGCCCGCGATGCGCCATACCGAACACGATTTCAGCAACGCCCAACTGCCCCCCGCGCTTGATGATCTGCTCCAGCGCGGGAACCATGGCTTCGCCGCCGTCGAGGCCGAACCGTTTCGTGCCCGTATATTTGATGTCGCAAAACTTCTCGAAAAGCTCCGCTTCGATGAGCTTGTTCAGGATCGCGCGCTTGCCCGGCACGGTGAAGTTGATGCCCTTTTCCTCGCCCTCGACGCGTTGCTGCAACCACTGCTTCTGCGCCGGGTTCGTGATGTGCATGAACTGAAAGCCGATCTTGCGGCAGTACGTGCGCCGCAAAATCCCGAGCATTTGCCGGATGGTCGCAAACTCCAGCCCCAGGTAGCGATCCAGAAACACCGGCCGGTCAAGATCTGCTTCCGTGAAACCATAGGTCTCCGCCCGCAGTTCCTTGTGAACATTGCGCTCCGAAATGCCCAGCGGATCGAGGTCCGCTGCCAGATGTCCCATCACGCGATAGGCCCGGATCAGCATCAATGCGCGGATCGAATCCTGCGTTGCCCGCATCGACACGGCCGGCGAAAGCTCCACACCGGCCTGCTGCGCGCCCTGTTGCAACCGCGTCGAAAATTGCGCTGCACCCGGCCCCTCGTCGCCGGTCAACGCAGCAATCATATCGTCGTGATGCGTGAGGTCCGCCAACGGAACGCCCCACGACGGCCCGCCATTTCCTGCGGCAACCGGCATCGAGAAATCGTCGAGACGTTCTGTTTGATGCTCTTCTTTGAGGCTCTCGAAGAAGTGCCGCCACTCGTCCGAAACCGAACCGGGGTTGCGCTGATACTGCTCCTGCATCTCTTCGATATACGGAGCGTTCGTTCCCTGCAAAAAAGATGTCTTGAGAAACTGCTCGTTGCGCGCGTGGCGTGTCATCTGTTGTGTCCTGAGCGGGGCCCCGGGGCGGGACGCCAGTCGTCCATAAGAACCAATGGCCCATCGAAAAAAGCGGAACGCACATTACCTGTGAGGCGGGGAGCAGAGGTTCAAGACAATCCGCCGAAACGCATTGCTGCACCGCAACGATGCGGACCCTACTCCCTTTATTCCGAGGTTTTAAGACCCTCGAAAGTGCAGGTTGGGCCTCAATTTCAGGCAGCCGCCCAAAACGCCTAAAAACAGCGGCGCTGCAGGGGTGATCCCCGCAGCGCCGCTGTTTGCTGTCAGTGCTGAAAGTTGCATAACCTGATGGGTTCGGCCGGCCTACTTGCCGAGGACCTTCAAAAGCGTCGTACCCAGAGCCGCCGGGCTATCCGCCATGGCAATTCCGGCTTTCTGCATGGCTTCGATCTTGTCTTCTGCCTTGCCTTTGCCACCCGAAATAATAGCACCCGCATGACCCATGCGCCGCCCCGGAGGGGCCGAACCGCCCGCGATGAACCCGGCCATCGGCTTCCGGCGACCCTTCTTGGCCTGCGCCTGCAACCATTCGGCGGCTTCTTCTTCCGCCGAACCGCCGATTTCACCGATCATGATGATCGACTGCGTTTCCGGGTCGTCGAGGAACAGGTCGAGCACGTCGATGAACTCCGTGCCCTTCACCGGGTCGCCGCCGATTCCCACCGCTGTGGTTTGCCCGAGCTTGGCGTCCGTTGTCTGCTTCACAGCTTCATAGGTGAGTGTCCCCGACCGCGACACAACGCCGACAGAGCCCTTCAAGAAGATGTTGCCCGGCATGATCCCGATCTTGCACTGGCCAGGCGTCAGCACGCCGGGGCAGTTCGGCCCCACGAGCCGCGACTTCGAACCCGTCAACGCCCGCTTCACGCGGATCATGTCGATCACCGGAATGCCTTCCGTGATGCAGATGATCAGTGGGATCTCAGCGTCGATGGCCTCAAGGATCGCATCCGCCGCAAACGGCGGCGGCACATAAATGGCGCTCGCCGTGGCCCCAGTTTTCGCTTTCGCTTCCAGCACCGTGTTAAACATCGGTACGTCGGCGAGGTCGGCGTCGGGATGGTTCGTCCCACCCTTACCCGGCGTCACGCCCCCGGCGACCTTGGTGCCGTAGGCTTTCGCCTGCTTGGTATGAAACGTCCCCTGGCTGCCGGTGATGCCCTGGCAGATGGTGATCGTATTTTTATCGATGAGTACGGACATGATCAGGCAGCCTTCTTCACTTCGTCGGTGATTTTGCGAGCGGCATCGGCGAGATCGTCCGCGGGGACGATCTTCAGACCGGATTCGGCCAGCATCTTCTTACCGAGCTCAACGTTCGTGCCTTCCAGACGGACGACAAGCGGAACCGTGATCGCCATCTCGCGCGCCGCAGCAATCACGCCTTCCGCGATGATATCGCAGCGCATAATCCCACCGAAAATGTTGACCAAAATGCCTTTGACGGCCGGATCTGCAAGGATCAGCTTGAACGCTTCCCGCACCTTCTCTTTCGAAGCGCCACCACCCACGTCGAGGAAGTTGGCCGGCTCCGCGCCGTACAGCTTGATGATGTCCATCGTCGCCATCGCCAGACCCGCGCCATTGACAAGGCAACCGATGTTTCCATCGAGCTTGATGAACGCCAGATCGTGTTTCGAGGCTTCGATTTCGCTCGGCTCTTCTTCCGTCAGATCGCGATAGGCGACGATCTCCGGATGCCGGAACAGCGCGTTGGAATCGAAATCCATCTTGCCGTCGAGCGCGATCAGATTGCCGTCCTTCGTCACAACCAGAGGATTGATTTCCAGAAGGCTCATGTCCTTCTCGATGAACATCCGATAGAGGTTAGCGGCCACCGCTTGCATCTGCTTGGCAGCATCGCCCTTGAGCCCGAGCGCGAACGCGATCTTGCGGCCATGGAAAGGCTGGAAGCCAGACGCGGGATCGATCGACAACGTCACGATCTTTTCCGGCGTGTCGTGCGCAACCTTCTCGATGTCCATTCCGCCTTCGGTCGACACGATGAACGACACCTGTGACGTCGCCCGATCGACGAGCATAGAGAGATAAAGTTCCTTATCGATCGCCGTGCCGTCCTCGACATAAAGCCGGCGGACCACGCGGCCCGCGTCACCCGTCTGGATCGTCACGAGCGTCCGGCCGAGCATTTCGCCCGCGAACTGCTTCACTTCATCAACCGACTTCGCGAGACGCACACCGCCCTTCTCGCCGGCTTCCTTCTCCTTGAACGTACCTTTGCCGCGGCCGCCCGCATGGATCTGTGCCTTGACGACCCAAACCGGACCCGGCAGCTGCTTGGCGGCAGCAACGGCCTCCTCGACGGTAAATGCGGCGCCACCTTTACCGGTGGGAATGCCGTATTGGCGATAAAGCTCCTTCGCCTGATGCTCGTGGATGTTCATGGCGCGAAAAGACGCGGGTGTTTAACCGCGAGGGCAACGATCCGGCCACCCCCGAACGGGCCAGCCGGTCCTACCCTGTTGGGGCTGCGACCAAGAGGCCGGGCAGGCCTCCTGGGTTTTAAAGGTCAGGCACCGAGCGGCGGGTTCACCTGGACGCACAGGTCCACCAGACCCTTGACGCTCTCCACCGACCGCATCAGCATTTGCCGCTCGGTCGAGTTGAGATCGATCTCGATAATGCGCTCCACGCCGCCCGAGCCGATAATCACGGGCACACCGACGTAAAGCCCCTTTACCCCATATTCTCCATTGAGATAGGCCGCCGTCGGCAGAACGCGCTTCTTGTCCTTCAGGAAGCTCTCGGCCTTGGCGATGGCCGACGCCGCCGGCGCATAATAGGCCGAACCCGTCTTAAGCAGTGCCACGATCTCGCCGCCGCCCTTCCGGGTCCGGTCGACAATCTCATCGAGGCGGCCCTGCTGAATCCACCCCAATTTGACAAGATCGGGTAGCGGCACCCCCCCCACCGACGAATAACGGACCAGCGGCACCATGTCGTCCCCGTGCCCGCCGAGCACAAAAGCCGAAACGTCTTCCACCGAAACCTTGAATTCATCCGCGAGAAAATGCCGGAATCGCGCCGTATCCAATACGCCCGCCATCCCACAAACCATGTTGTGGGGCAAACCAGAAAACTTTTGCAGGGCCCAAACCATCGCGTCGAGTGGGTTCGTAATACAGATGACGAACGAATTGGGGGCGTACTTTTTGATACCCGCGCCCACCTGCTCCATCACCTTCAAATTGATGCCGATCAGATCATCGCGGCTCATTCCGGGCTTACGCGGCACGCCAGCCGTCACGATACAGACGCTGGCGCCTTCGATGTCGGAGTAGGCGTTCGTACCCTTCAAGTTGCAATCGAACCCCTCGACCGCACCAGACTGCGCGATGTCGAGCGACTTGCCTTGCGGCAACCCCTCCGCAATATCGAACAGCACCACGTCGCCGAGCTCCTTGAGCCCGATGAGATGCGCCAGGGTCCCACCGATCATACCGCCGCCGATCAGGGCAATCTTCGTACGCGCCATCGCAAACCAATCTCCCGTCACCAACCCCGCGGATGAGCCGCGGACCCAGATATCCCATGCGAGGTCCCTGCCCTGCCATTCCGCAAGTGCGAAGACAACCTGTCCGTTCGTAGGCCGAAACGCCGCCGCCCTCAAGCCTGCAGGGAGAAAAACGCCGGTCTTGCCGCCAAGCGCGCTACGTCCGGCCGCCGCCAGCGTTCAAATCTGCTCCGCGATCGACGAGGTACGCCGCGCTGCGCATCTCCATCAGCCGTGATGCCGTCCTGACAAAGAGGTCTGCCCCGTCGCCTGCCGGATAGAGCTTGTCCGGTTCCGCCGCCGCCGAAACCACCAGACACGTCCCCCGGTCATAAAGTGTATCGATGAGCGTAATGAACCGCCGGGCTTCATTGCGCCGGTCGGGTGTGAGAAGCGGAATGTCCTCAATGATGATCGTGGGGAACACCCGCGCGATGGCAAGATAGTCGGGACCGGCCAGAGGCTGCGCGCACAGGTCGGCAAACGAGAACCGCGCCACCCCCGAAACCGCGCGCGGCACCAGAACGATCCGGCCATTGCACTCAACCCCGGCGGGGCTGGCCTCTTCCGACCCCGTCAATCGCAACCAAATCGCATCGATCTCGCGCCGTGCCGCCGCGTCGGCTGGATGGAAATAGAGAGGCCGCCCCTGCAGCTTGTCCAAGCGGTAGTCCTTTGCCGCGTCGATCTCCACGACATCCAGCGTCTCGTCGAGCATGGCCACAAAAGGTAGGAAAAGCTGGCGATTGAGGCCATTCCAGTACAGCCGCTCTGGCGGCACGTTCGACGTCGCGACGACGATGACGCCCCGCTCGAACAAGGCTTTGAACAGCCGCCCAAGGATCATCGCATCGGCGATATCCGTCACGTGGAACTCGTCGAAACACAACAGCTGCGCCTCACCCGCAATCTCGGCCGCGACATAGGGGATCGGATCGCCATCGGTCGTTGCCCGCCCCCGCGCGATGCGCTCATGCACTTCAGCCATGAACTGATGGAAGTGAACCCGCCGCCGCGGACTAAAGCCGACGGCGAAATGGAAGAGGTCCATCATCATCGTCTTGCCGCGGCCAACCGAACCCCAAATGTAAAAACCGCGCGGCGACTTCTGTGCTGCGCGCTTCGTCACACGAAAGATCGAGAGCGGCGAAGAGCGCTCCGGACGATGTCCCTCAAGCGCGATCGCAAGCTCATCGAGCCGCTCAACGATACGCGCTTGCGCCGAATCGTTTTCGATCTGGCCCGCAGCCACCCTTTGCTGATAGTATTGCCAAACGCGGCCCGGCATTGTGCACCTTGCGTGTATGATGCAAGAGCTAGCCCCATACTCGTCACGCGCTGCAAGCACCTCGTGACGGTATGCCCCACACCAGCCTGCTGAGTGTGGGGAACCAAGAGAGCCCACACCAGCCTGCTGAGTGTGGGGAACCAAGAGAGCCCACACCAGCCTGCTGAGTGTGGGGAATCAAGAGAGCCCACACCAGCCTGCTGAGTGTGGGAAACAAGAGCCCCCCACACCAGCTTGCTGAGTGTGGAAAGTGTTCGAACCAGCGCCCGGTCCACCGGATGCAGGTGAGAAGCCCGCCCCCACCAGCTTGCTGAGTGTGGGCGAGACAAGAGAGACCCACACCGGCTTGCCCAGTGTGGGCACAAGAGCCCCCCACTACGGTGTGCCGTTGTGGGACACGTGCAGCAGCAGACCAAGTCCGGCTACGGAACCGATCCTCGGTTTCTCGGTTGGACGATTGAGCCAGGCATCATCCAACACAACCCTGTGCGGGCGATGTCGATGTGTAAGGTTCGGGAGCCAGGTACATGCGAGTGTGCGACGCGGACTTCGAGCGGCGAATTTGACCAGTGGAAAAGTTTGAGTGAGGGGAGTGCGGCATTCGAATTTTCTTACGTGCGGAAAGTCGTCTGAGACGCTTCACTTCACGCGAGATCGCGAATTCGCAATCTACATCCCCGGAATCGCTCAAAAATTGCGGCGTTTGCGCCACACTTTTTGCAAT
>LNFM01010644.1_pt1 | contig 16794 bp, 14 predicted proteins | sample 596031 | NCBI WGS metagenome assembly LNFM01 (sample SAMN04254537, study PRJNA301005) | activated carbon metagenome | isolation source: dual media filters at the Ann Arbor, Michigan drinking water treatment plant | place: USA: Ann Arbor
ATCACGACGGGCAGATCGGGTCTGAGCTGCACCACCGATCGGGCGATTTGCAGACCCGACATGTCGGGCATGTTGAAGTCGGACAGCACCAGGTCGAAACGATGCGGGTCCTTCTTGAGCGTTTCAATGGCGGCCTGGGGGTCCCGCACCGCCGTCACGCGGTAGCCAGCTCGGTGCAGCAGGCGACCGACCATCTGGATCATCAGGTCTTCATCGTCGATGTAGAGGATGTGCTCGCCTTGCCCGCGCAGCACGTCCACGGCAGGCACAGGCGTTTGCTCGGAGACTCCGGCAGCTTCGGTCTGAAGCGGAAGATAGACGCACATCGTGGTGCCACGACCCACTGTGCTGTCCACGGTGATGGCCCCTGCGTGCGCGATGACGATGCCGTGCACGACCGACAATCCGAGCCCCGTGCCCTCACCCACCTTGCGGGTGGTGAAGAAGGGCTCGAAGATGCGCGCGCGGGTGGCGGCGTCCATTCCAGCCCCGTCATCAGCCACCGGGTGGCGTGCAGCCCGTCCAGCGTGACAACATGTTCATCGACGCTGATCACGACCCGCGCCTCGCCCGCCTTGGAAGCATGCCAGGCGTTGGTGCACAGGTTCACCAGAACCTGCTCGATCTGCGTCGCATCGACGCGCACGTGCGTCGGCTCGATCGGCATCCTGGACTCCAGCACGACGCCGGCGGGCAATGTGGAGCGCAACAGCTGCAATGTCTCAAGAACAATGGGCTGCAGGGACTGATGGACGAGCTTGGGCGGTTGTCGGCGGCTGAAGGCCAGTATCTGGCTCACGAGGTCACGTGCGCGCAGTGCGGCTTTGCTGATCTGGTCGACGCTCTCGCGGGCGGGATGATCCGGCTCCAGATCCTCGCGTGCCAGCGATACGTTGCCGAGAATCGCCCCGACGATGTTGTTGAAGTCATGCGCAATGCCCCCCGCCAGCGTGCCGAGCGACTCCATCTTTTGTGACTGCCGCAGCTGCTCAAGCAACACGCGGCGGATGGCATCGGCATTGACACGGTCGGTGATGTCGATTCGCACGCCGATGAGTCGATACGGTTGTCCCTCGTCGTCGTACAAGAACTGCCCGATGAAGTCCATCCACACCTCGACTCCGTCATCCCCACGCACCTGCTGGTTGCTGACAAACGGGCTGCGTGTCGTTCGCGCATGGGCAAGTGCGCCGTCCAGCCGGGTGCGGTCTTCTGCGGAGAGTTTTGCCAGAAAGTCGGCGTGTGCAATGGCTCGAACGCCGCTCTCTTGATGTGAAGTGACCACGTTGGTTGCGAGATCCCATTCGAGCAGTTCCACCTTGGCCGCCTTTGCAGCCAGGGTCCAGCGGTCATTGCTGTCGCGAAGGGACCGTTCGACCTTGGCAACTCGGCCGAAGATCGCGTGGACCAGCAGCGACCCACCCCCGGCGAGCAGCAAAGACAGTCCCACCGTGAAAAATCCAACGATGCGCTGAGTGGAACGGGAAGCCTCACCCAATGAATCCGAGAATCTCCGGGCAACAACGGTCAGACGGGCATTGGACTGGAGCATGCTTTCCCGCAGCGCGACAAACTCGCTCTTCCCGGATCCCGCTTGCACGGCGTCCCTCAACTGTTCGGCGATCAGCATGAGCCGATCCAGTTCGGCATCGCCCTCTTCCCAGATGGCAATGGTGCGGGCCATGAAACCAACATGGCGAAAGCGCAGGAACAGATCGATCATCGGCTCGACATCGTCGGGTCGGTTGCCCCCTTGCAAGAATCCCCGCCGGGCGGCCTCACGATCCGGCACCGCCGCGTCCAGGGCTTCTCTGGCGATGCGGTCGCCCAAGGGGATCGACAGGGCTGTTTCGAATCGCGCGAAGTCCGCCGTGTCATGGGTTTCAGCGTAGAGAAGCAGGCTGAAGCTGGCGTCTTTCTGACCCTTGGACCAGAGGCTTTCCCCACCCACGTAGGCCCTCACGGCGGAAAGCACCTGCATGCTGACAATGTTCAACAACGCCAGCGTGATCACCACCATCAAGAGCGCCGCCGTGACTGGCCAACGAGCGCGTCGGGTTTGTTGAAGGGTCTACACTGTCGAGAGGCTCTGGCCGATGGCTGTGACGGTTGATTGACGGGGTCAATACAGCTTTATCGGTCAGGTCGACTGCTCCTTTAGCAAGGGACAGGCGGTCTCGGCGGCCCGCGCTGCGATCAAAGTCACGATGTCCCAAAAAAAACGCCCCGTTCGGGGCGTCCAGATTGGTGTGCGCAAAGGCTTGTCAGTGCGGATGGCCCTGACCATCGACCGGCGCGAAGCCGGATCTCTGCAGCCATTCGAGTCCGGCCGAGGTGCCACCAGACACCGCGCCTCGCGCTGGCCGGTATTCGCATCCCACCCACCCCTCCCAGCCGCAGGCGGCAGACACCTCGTCGATCACGCCGAACAGGTAGGGGTGGTTCAGCTCGCCCAGATCGGGCTCGTGCCGCATGGGAACGCCGGCGATCTGGAAGTGGCCGACGCGACCCGTGGGCAGGTACTGGCGGATCTTCATGGCCACATCGCCTTCGACGATCTGGCAGTGGTAGAGGTCGAACTGCACTTTGAGGTTGGGCAGGCCGATCGCCTGCACGACGCGGTGCGCTTCGTCCTGCCGGTTGAGGAAGAAGCCCGGGATGTCGCGGGTGTTGATGGGTTCGATCAGCACGTCACGACCCGCCGTGCCCGCCATGTCGGCGGCCCAGGCCAGGTTGGCCTCGTAGGTGGCTTGCAGTGCCGCGCGCTCGGCACCCGTGGGCGTGAGGCCGGCCATGACGTGGATGCGGGGACAGTTCAATGCCTGCGCGTAGTCCAGTGCCTGGGCAAAGCCGGCGCGGAACTCGGCTTCGCGCCCGGGGAGGCAGGCCAGTCCACGCTCTCCCGCAGCCCAGTCGCCCGGCGGCGCATTGAACAGCACCTGCTGCAGGCCGTGGTCCTGCAGGCGCTGGGCAATGTCAGCTGCGGCGAAGTCGTAGGGGAACAAGTACTCGATCCCCCGAAATCCGTCGGCTGCTGCGGCGGCAAAGCGGTCAAGGAAGGTGTGCTCGTTGTAGAGCATCGAGAGGTTGGCGGCGAAGCGGGGCATGGGGTTCTCTTCTTGTCAATAGTCGGCTACCAAGAGGCGCCGAACTGCTGACGCAGTTCGTCGATCTGGTCGGCGTTGAGGGGCGCGGCGCGCGTGAGCAGCCACAGGCGTGCGGTCTCTTCCAGCTCTTCCAGCACGGCGCTGGCTTCGGCCGGGGAGCGGTGCCACACGTTGGGGCCCAGGCGCTCCAGCATCACGGCGCGGACCGGTGTGCCCCCCGCCTGCATCTGCGCCATGCGCTGCGCCACCTGCTCACCCACCGCCGGGTCGCCCGGGCGGTGGTAGGGGATGAGCGGCACGTGGCCCACCTTCATCACGAAGTACGGCGTGATGGGTGGCAGGAGATCGTCGCAGCCCGGGTCGTCGGAGCGCCAGCTTCGGGCCAGCGACACCGCCACGAGGTGTGTGGAGTGGGTGTGGATCACGCAGCGCGCTTCGGCATCGGCGCCGTAGATGCGGCGGTGCAGCGTGAGGGTTTTGGACGCGCGGTCGCCGCCGGTCTGGACACCGTCTTCGTTGACACGGGCCAGGCGGGCCGGGTCGAGTGTCCCGAGGCAGGCGTCGGTGGGGGTGATGAGGTAACCGCCGTCGGGCAGGCGCACGCTGATGTTGCCGGCTGTGGCGTGCACATAACCGCGCGCAAACAACGAAGCACCGACGCGGCAGATCTCCTCCCGAAGTTCTGTTTCTGTCATGGCAGCGAAGCCAGCTGTGTGAAAGCCTTGGAAAAGAAATCGGTGCTGCCGAAGTTGCCCGACTTCAGCGCGACGTGCACCGGCTCGCCGGGGCACAGCGGCGAGTCCACTGCGGTCCAGGGCACGCCGGGGTCGATCTGCGGACCGATGCTCATGCGCTGCACGCCCAGCGCCTGCACCACCGCACCCGAGGTCTCGCCACCGGCCACCAGCAACTGGCGCACGCCGCGCTGCACCAGACCAGCGGCGATGCGGGAGAGTGTGTGTTCCACCATCTCGCCGGCGCGGGCCACGCCCAGGCGATCCTGCACCGCGCGCACAGCCGCCGGTTCGGCGGAGGCGTACAGCAGCACGGGGCCACCAGCCAGCAGCGGTTCGGCCCAGGCGAGGGCCTGTGCGGCCACGTCCTCGCCAGCGGCGATCGACAGGGGATCGATGGCCATGCTGGGCCGACCGCTGCGTTTGAAGTGCAGCACCTGCGCGTTGGTGGCGACCGAGCAGCTGCCCGACACCACCGCCTGCAAGCCCCGTGCGGGTGGCAGCGCGTCGGCACGCACCCCGGCACCGTGGGCCCGCAGTTGTGGCCAGTTCTGCGGCAGGCCGATGGCGATGCCCGAACCGGCGGTGACCAGCGGCATGCGGGCCAGCGCCTGGCCGATCAACATGAGATCGTCGTTGCTCACCGCGTCCACCACCGCCACGCCCACGCCCTCGGCTTGCAGCGCTGCGAACCGTTCGCGGATCGCCTGCGCTCCGGCGGCCACCACGTCGTGCGGCACCAGGCCCACCTTGCGGCGCGTCTGCGACTGCATCACCCGCACCAGGTTGGCGTCGGTCATGGGGGTGAGCGGGTGGTGGCGCATGCCGCTGTCGGACAGCAGCACGTCGCCCACGAAGAGGTGTCCCTTGAACACCGTGCGCTGGTTCACCGGGAAGGCCGGGCAGGCGATGGTGAAGCCCTGGCCGGGGCCGTGCAGCGCGTCCAGCAACGCTTCCGTGACCGGACCGATGTTGCCTTGGGCGGTGGAGTCGAAGGTGGAGCAGTACTTGAAATAGACCTGCTCAACACCTTGCGCCTGCAACCAGCGCAACGCGGCCAGCGACTGCTCCACAGCCTGGGCTGCCGGCACGGTGCGCGACTTGAGCGCGACCACGATGGCATCGGCCTGCAGCGGCGCGTCGTCCTGCGGCACGCCGATGGTCTGCACGCAGCGCATGCCGGCGCGCACCAGGTTGTTGGCCAGGTCGGTGGCGCCGGTGAAGTCGTCGGCGATGCAGCCCATCAGGGGGTGGCTCATGCGGTGTCTCTCAGGTCAAGGGCAGGTGGATGGCGTCGCGGTACTCGCGCACGTACTGCGCCACCAGCGCGTCCACCGAAGCGTCGGGCAGCAGGCCCAGGCCGCGTGCTCGCGCGGCCTCGAAGCGGCTGGGCCAGGCACCCACGATGGCGGCCACACGGTCGTCGGGCTGCCAGTCCAGCAGGTCCAGCGCGGCCGGGCCGGCCACGCGGCCGAGCGCGGCAGCGATGTCGCCCACGGTGGTGCTGAGCGCAGGCAGGTTGAGCGCGGTGCGCGGGCCCCAGGCCTGGGCACCGGTGGTGAGCGCGGCCAAGAGCCCGGCGATGGTGCTGGCGGGCGAGGCCAGGGCCACCGCGGTCCCGGCCGAGACCGGCACGCAGGCCCGCAGTCCGGCCAGCGGCTCGCGCACCATGCCGCTCAGGAAGCCCGAGGCCGCACCGTTGGGCCGGCCCGGGCGGATGGCCACGGTCATCAGACGCACATTGCGCGCCTGCACCAGGCTGCGGCGGCCAAAGTCGGCCACCAGCTGTTCGCCCACGAACTTCTGGACGCCGTAGCTGCCCTGCGGCGCGGGCAAGGTGTCGTCGGCGATGACCGCCGGCATGGGCAGGCCCGGCATGCCGCCGAACACCGCCACCGAACTCGCGTAGACGAACAGCGGCGCGTGGCCAGCAACGCGCGCGGCCTGCAGCAAGGCCAGCGTGGTGTCGATGTTGCTGCGCAGGCCCAGTTCGAGGTCGCGCTCACAGTCGCCGCTGACCGCCGCAGCCAGGTGCACCACGGCGTGGATGCCGTTCAGTGCGAGCTCGCCGCTGGTCAGCAGGTTCAGCAGGTCGCCGGTGAACGCGTGCACGCGGGCGTCAGCGGTGAGGTCGGCTGGCGGCGGCACGAGATCGGTCAACCAGAGCTGCTCCAGCGTCTGCGGTGCACTGCCGCCCAGCGACAGGCCGGGAAGCGCCAGGAGTTCGCGCGCGAGCCGTGCGCCCAGAAAGCCGCTGCCGCCGGTGATGAGGATTCGCATGGTGTTGTCTTTCAGGCGGCCGAGGGCAAGGTGATGCCCGGGAAGATCTTGATCACGGCGGAGTCGTCTTCTTTGGCGTACCCCGCCGTCGAGGCCTGCATGAACATCTGGTGCGCGGTGGCCGACAGCGGCAGCGGAAACTTGGTGGCGCGCGCGGTGTCGAGCACCAGGCCCAGGTCCTTGACGAAGATGTCCACGGCGGAGAGCGGCGTGTAGTCGGCCGCGAGCACGTGGGCCATGCGGTTCTCGAACATCCAGCTGTTGCCCGCGCTGTGGGTGATGACCTCGTAGATGTCCTGCGCCTTCACCCCTTCGCGCAGGCCCAGGGCCATGGCTTCGGCGGCGGCGGCGATGTGCACGCCCGCCAGGAGCTGGTTGATGATCTTGACCTTGCTGCCGTTGCCCGCTGTGTCCCCCAGGCGGTAGACCTTGGCCGCCATCGCGTCGAGCGCTTTGCCGGCCTTGGCGTAGGCCGCGGGTGTGCCGGCGGTCATCATGGTCATTTCGCCCGAGGCGGCCTTGGCCGCGCCGCCGGAGATCGGCGCATCCAGGTACAGCACACCTTGTGCGGCCAGACGCCCTTCAAGCTGCACCGACCAGTTCGGGTCCACCGTCGAGCACATGACGAACAGGCTGCCGGGCCGCAGGGCCGCCGCAGCACCGTGGGCGCCGAACAGCACGTCTTCGGTCTGCGCAGCATTGACCACCACGCTGACGATCACCTCGCAGTGCGCGGCCAGTTCGGCCGGGCTGGCGCAGGCCACGCCGCCGTCGGCCGCGAAGGCCTGGGCCGCTTCAGGGCGCACGTCGCACACGTGCACGTTCCAGCCCGCGCGGCGCAGCGAGCTGGCCATGCCGCGCCCCATGGCGCCGAGGCCCACCACGCCGATGTTTGTGCCAATGTTCTTGTCTGTCATGAGAGATAGCTCCGTGTCGGTCACCTGAAGCCCAGCGCCTGCGGGACCCACGTGGTCAAGGATGGAATGAAGGTCAACAGCATGAGGATCAGGCCGTGCACCCACAGGAAAGGTTTGAGTTCGCGCGTCAGCGCCGACAGCGACACCTTGGACACGTTGGAGGTCACGAACAGCAGGCCGCCCACCGGCGGCGTGATCATGCCCAGCGTGAGGTTGTAGATGACCACCATGGCGAAATGCACTGGGTCGATGCCGAGCTTGGCCGCCACCGGCGCCAGGATCGGCACCAGCACCATCACACCCGGCAGCGGCTCGATGAAGATGCCGAAGATCAGCAGGAATATGTTGACCGCGATCAGGAAGGTCACCGCATTGAAGTTCTGTGCGGCCATCCAGTCGGCCAGTTGCAGCGGCAACCCGTCGATGGTCAGCACCCACGCGAAAGCGTTGGACATGCCGATGATGATCAGCACCGACGCGGTGAGCAATGCCGAACGCGAGAGGATGTCGGGCAGGGCCTGCCAGCGCAGCGTGCGGTAGATGAACTTGCCACAAACCAGCGCGTAGGCCACGGCCACCACCGAGGCTTCGGTGGGCGTGAACCAGCCCGCCCGCATGCCGCCGAGGATGAGCACCGGCAGCATCAGTGCCGGCAGCGCGCGCCAGGTGGTCTCCAGTTTGTCGGCCCAGCTGGTGATGTCGTCATCGCCCCGGTAGTTGCGCTGGTGTGACACGCGCCAGTTCACGGCGGCCATGCCGGCGGCGATCAGGAAGCCGGGCACGAAGCCCGCCACGAACAGCGCGCCCACCGACACCGCTTCGTCCTGCAGCGCGTAGATGATCATGATGATCGAGGGCGGAATGATGGGCCCGACGATGGCGGTGGCAGCTGTGAGCGCGGCCGCGTACGAGCGGTCGTAGCCGGCCTTGTCCATCATGCGGATCATCATGGCGCCGGGGCCGGCTGCGTCGGCCAGGGCCGAGCCGGAGATGCCCGAGAAGAAGGTGAGCGAAACCACGTTGGTGTAACCCAGGCCGCCCCGGCGGTGACCGACGAACTGCGCCGCGAACTTGAGCAGCACCTCCGTCAACGATCCCCCGCTCATGATCTCGGCCGCGAGAATGAAGAAGGGCACCGCCATCAGCGGAAAGCTGTCCACACCTTCGTAGGTCTGCTTGAGCATGACGAACGAAGGGAAGTCGCTGGCGAACACCACGGCGGCCAGGGTCGAGATGCCGAGCGCGAACGCCACCGGCATGCCGATCGCCAGCAGAATGATGGCGCTCAAGATGAGGATGAGGCTCAGGCTCATAGGGAAGCGCTCGCGTTGGCGTCGAAGTGAGCGTCTTCGGCGAAGCGCCGTTCAGACAAGTAACTGCGCAGCACGAAGAAAAAGTGCAGGATCAGCAGCAGCCCGCCCACGGGCATCGCTGCATACACCCAGGCCATGGAAATCTGGGTGGTGGGCGTCATCTGGAACTGCGCCCGCTCCAGATACAGCGCACCGCCCCAGACCATGAACCCGAAAAAGCCGAACAGCAGCACGGCGATCAGCACCCGCAGCCCTTTGGCCCAGGCCGTGGGCAGGGCCTCTTGCAGGTTGTCCACGGCGATGTGGCCACCGTAGCGCAGCACCGGGCCGGCACCGAGGAAGGTCAGCCACACCATGAGGTAACGGGCGACTTCCTCAGCCCATTCGATGGACGCGCTGGTGGTGTAGCGCAGCACCACGTTGGCGAAGACGATCAGGGCCATGGCCGCCAGCAAGCCGATGAGGGCGTAGCGGTTCAGGCGCATCAGCGCATGTTCAAAAGCGTCCATGGGGATCGTCTCGCAGCGGTTTTACTTGACGGCCTGGATGGCGGCGATCTTGTCGGCGCCGAATTCCTTGGCGTAGTTGGCGTAGGCGGGCTTGGTGGCGTCCCGGAAGCTCGCGCCATTGACCTGCTTGACCACCTGCATGCCGTCTTTTTCCAGTTGGGCGATGCCGTTGGCTTCGTCATCGTTCACCTTCTTGCGGGTGGCGACCACGCTGGCCTTGGCCGCGTTGGAGAAGACCACTTTGTCGGCGTCAGACAGCTTGTTCCACACGCGTGGCGATGTCAGCAGCAGTGCTGGCGAATACACGTGGCCGGTCAGCGAAAGGTGCTTCTGGACCTGCGAGAACTTGGACGCCAGGATCACCGGAATCGGGTTCTCCTGCCCGTCCACCACGCCTTGCTGCAGCGCGCCGAACACTTCAGGAAACGCCATGGGCGTGGGCAGGATGCCGAAGGTGCGGTAACCCTCCATGTGCACCTTGTTCTCCATCGTGCGCATCTTCAGGCCGGCAGCGTCCGACGCACTGACGATGGGGCGCTTGTTGTTCGTCATGTGGCGAAAACCGTTCTCGCTCCAGGCCAGGGCCACCAGGCCATGGCTGGGGAACTTGGCCAGCATGTCCTGCCCGATGGCACCGTCCAGCACCTTGCGGGCGTGGTCGTAGTCGCGGAACAGGAACGGCACGTCCACGATCTTGATCTCGGGCACGAAGTTGCCCACCGGACCCGTGGAGGTCAGCACCAGATCCTGCGTGCCCAGTTGCACGGCTTCGATCTCTTCACGCTCACCCCCCAGGGCGCTGGCCGGAAACACCTGGCACTTGTAGCGACCCGCCGTGCCTTTTTCGATCTCTTCGCAGAACTTGGTGGCGCCCACGTCGTAATGCGATCCCTTGGCCAGCACGTGGCCGAGTTTCAGGACAGTCTGGGCCTGGACCGGAGCCGCAGCGAACAACAATGCGCTGCCGATGGCGGCGCCGAACAGCTTGAGGGATTGCGTGGACATCAGGGGTCTCCTTCTGGAATGGATGAAATTGCAACCCTTGATCTGTACGGTCGTCAGGTTGTCATACAACTTCTAGAAGTACCCGGGCACTTTTCAAGTCCGGGTAAACCCGGGGCGGGCGTCAGCGGCGGCGTGCCCGGCTCGGGGCGCTCTGCTGCTGGCCGAGTTCGGCGCGCAAGTGGTCTGCGAGCTGCTGGCCGTGTTGCGCCCAGAAGGCCGGGTCTGCCTGGCCGATGCGGCGCGCCGCGTTCACCATGTGGTTGGCACCCGCCTGGCGCGCCTGGGCGACGTCCCCGGCCTCGATAGCCGCCACGATCGCGCTGTGCTCTTCGTGCACTTCGGTCTCCAGGTCGGCGCGCGTCGCTTCATTGGCCCGGGTCACGCGGGTGGCGTCGAGCAGAAAGCGGTTGAGGTACGCCAGCGTGGACAGCAGAAAAGGGTTGCTCGAAGCCTGGGCGATGGCGGTGTGGAAAGCCACATCCTCCTGCACGCCGTCGCCACCGGCCTTGACGGCCTTGCCCAGTGCATGCAGGGCCTGCTTGATGTGTTTGACGGACTGCGGCGTGCGGCGGGCCGCTGCCAGCGCAGCCGACTCCGCCTCCAGCGCACGCCGAACCTCGACCATCTGGATCACGGCATCGACCGACCCATCAGGCTCCAGCGAGAACTGCTCCAGCGCTTGCTTCGATGACGCCAGGACAAAAGCACCCGACCCCTGCCGCGACTCGACCAGCCCCAGCGTCTTCAAGCGCGACAGGGCCTCCCGCACCACGGTGCGGCTCACACCGAACCGCTCGACAAGCGCCTGCTCTGTGGGCAGCTTTTGACCCGCGCTCAACTGCCCGTCACGGATGCTGACCGCCAGTGCATCCGCCAGCTGCTCGGAGAGCCTGGCACCCACGCGCAGCGCAGGCATGTTGTCGAAGGGCGCATGGGGGCTGTCTTGCAGGGGCATGGGAGTCGGGGTTTTTCAAAGCTGTATGACAACAATATAAACCTTGTTGCGTGCAGCGGCCAACGCGGGCGTTGATCGAACTCAACAGTGTGCGCACCCGACGGTCATAGATTGGTCGTCTTCGCCTTGAAAGGATCTGTCATGAAAAAACAGTGGATTCTGGTGGCCAACGGGTCCCTCGCCCGCATCTTCTGCCGCACCGGTGTGGGCGATCCGCTGGTGGCGCTGGAGACCATCGATTTCCCCGAAGGCCGCCTCAAGGGGAGCGAGATCGAGCGCGACCGCCAGGGCCACGAGAGCAGCGACAACAGCAGCGCTGCGGCGCACTTCGAGCCGCACACCAGCACACGCAAGAAGGTGTTGCACCAGTTCGCCCGTGAACTGGCCGCGCGGCTGGAGGAAGGCCTGGTCGACGGCGAATACGACGCCTTCTGGCTCACCGCCTCCGGACCCTTGCTGGGGGAGCTCAAGGCCGCCCTGAACCCGGCCGTGGCCGCCCGGCTGAAGTGGGCGCACGACGCCGACTTCACCAGCCTGGACATCGACACCATCGAGACCAGGATCCACGCGCTCGCTGGCCCCTGCATCCCGCCATGAACCCGACAGCCTGCGGGCTGCGCAAGCCCTTTGCCAACCGCACCCAGGCCGGGCAGGCGCTGGCCGACGAATTGCTCGGCATGAACCTCACGCTTCCTCTGGTGGTGCTGGCCCTGCCGCGTGGCGGTGTGCCCGTGGCTGCCGAGATTGCCCGCGCGCTGGGCGCACCGCTGGACCTGCTGCTGGTGCGCAAGATCGGCGCCCCTTTCCAGCCCGAGCTGGCGGTGGCGGCGGTGGTGGAGGGCACACCACCCGATGTGGTGATGTCCGACGACGTCGGCACGCTGCCCGGCGTGGACGAGGCCTGCATCCGGGCCGCCCTGCCCGCCGCGATCGCGGAGATCGAACGCCGCCGCCTCGCTTACCTGCGGGGCCGGGCGCAACAGCCGGTGCGCGGCGCCACCGTGATCGTGGTGGATGACGGCATCGCCACCGGCACCACCATGCGCGCGGCGCTGCAAGCGCTGCGCCGGCGCCAGCCCGCGCGGTTGATCGTGGCGGTGCCGGTGGCGTCGCACCCGTGTGTGGTGGCCCTGAGCGACGAGGTCGACGACGTGGTCTGCCTGCAGGAGCCTCGGCCATTTCGCGCCATCGGCCTGCACTACCTCGACTTTCACCAGCTCGCAGACGACGAGGTGCTCGCCGCGCTGGACACCGTGCAAACGCCGCGCCAGCCCCGCTGAAGCGGCTCAGGTCGGCGGTATCGGCTCCGTGGCAAAGCTGACCAGCACCAGGCCGGTGGCGCCACTCTGGTCGGCCACGCGGCGCGTGCGCACACGCAGGTGCTGCACGCCGATGCCGGGAAAGTCGTGGCTCACCAGGCGGTCTTCTCCCGGGCGCTGGCCGGGTGTCGGGCCGTCGAGCAGTTCGTGCATCGCAGCGAAGTCCCACTGCCCCTGGCCGATGTCGTAGAACGCCCGGCCCAGCGTGTTGGCGGCCTGTCCGCCGAACAGCTTCAAAAAGGCCCGGTTGGCGGTGAGCACCTGCAGTTGCTGATCAAGCACCACCAACGGCTCGTACGCGGTGTCCACGACCGCCTCGGCCAGGTCGCGCGCCTGGCGCATGGCCAGGGCCAGCACCCGCTCGGTCACGTCATTGAAGGTGAGCACCACGCCGTCGATCACGTTGTCCGTGGTGCGGTAGGGCTTGATGCGCACGAGAAACCAGGTGCTGCCTGCGGTGCGCACCTCGCGCTCCACCGGTGTGAGCGTGTCCAGCACGGCCTGGGCATCGGTGAGCAGGTCCACGTCCTGGAGCTCGCAGCGGATGTCAGACAACGGTCGCCCCACGTCGGAGAGCGCCAGGCGGTAGACCGCGGTGGCGTCTCGCGTGAAGCGGCGGATCAGCATCCGGCGATCGAGAAAGATCGAGCCCACGCTGATGTTGTCCAGCAGGTTCTTCATGTCGTCCTGCATGCCGGTGAGCTGCTCCACCTTGGTCTGCAGCTCGGAGTTCACCGTGACCAGTTCCTCGTTCACCGACTGCAGCTCTTCCTTCGAGGTTTCCAGCTCTTCGTTGGTCGATTGCAGCTCTTCGTTGGTCGACTGCAATTCCTCGTTGGTGGACTGCAGCTCCTCGTTGGAAATCTGCTGCTCCTCGACCATGGCACCCAGCGTCTGCTTGCTGAGCATGAGCTCGTGTTCCAGTGCCAGCACGCGCTGTGCTTCGGTGCTGGCGCTGGCCTTGCGCCGGCGCGCCGGGCTGCGCGTGGAAGCGTGTTCCTGCTCCTGAAAACTGAACAGCAGCAGATTGCGGCTGGGCGCGTGGCCAACGAGCGCGCGCACGCTCAGGGTCACCGTGCGCACCTCACCGTCCACCTCTTTCTGCAAGGCGTCGCGCACATCCAGCTGCAGGCTCTCGTTGGCCATGTCCACCACGTTGTGCGTGGGCTGCCCCGGCGCCAGGCGCAGGTACTGACCGGTCTCGCCATGCACAAACAGAATGTCGCCCTGCGCATCGGTGAGCACCGAGGCCGGGGCAAAGGCCTGCAGCAGCGTGCGCCGCGCCAGGTCGGCCGCAGCGGTTTCGCGCGGCTTGACCACCGCCGCCGGCACCACCGCGCCCTGCCCGTCCGTTGTCCACGAGAGGCGGCTGCTGATCACCGCGCGGCGCGAGGCCACGGTGGGCCGGGCGCGGTAGATGTTGAGCCGGCGGTCCAGCGCTTCAAACAGCTCGCCATGGCTGCCGATGCTCTCGGACGGCGAGAGGCACAGCACGCCGCCGGGGCGCAGCGCGTAGTGAAAGATCGGCACCAGCCGCTCCTGCAGATCGGGCTCCAGGTAGATCAGCAGGTTGCGGCAGGTCAGCAGGTCGAGCCGGGTGAACGGCGGGTCCTTGATCACGCTCTGCACCGCGAACACCACCATCTCGCGGATCTCCTTGCGCACGCGGAAACCGCCCTCCTCCTTGACGAAGAAACGGCGCAAGCGCTCGGGGGTCACGTCCTGTGCGATGTTGGGCGGGTACAGGCCGGCTCGGGCCACCGTGATGGCGTCGGCGTCGATGTCGGTGCCGTAGATCAGCACCGGCCAGTCGCGCTTGTGCTCGTCGGCCAGCTCGCGCAACACCATGGCCACCGAGTAGGCCTCTTCGCCTGTGGCACAACCCGCCACCCACACGCGCAGGGCTTCACTCTCGGAGCGGTGGGACAGCAGTGTGGGCAGCACATCGCGCTTGAGCATCTCGAACACGGCCGCATCGCGGAAGAAGCTGGTCACGTTGATCAGCATCTCGCGAAACAGCATCTGAACCTCGGGCGGGTGCTCCTTGAGGAAGCGTTCGTAGCTGGCAAGGTCGTCGATGCCTTGCTGCGTCATGCGCCGCTCGATGCGACGGCCCAGCGTGCTTTTCTTGTACTGCGAAAAATCGTGTCCGGTGCCCAGGCGCAACTGCATGAGCACACCCGAAAGCCGGCTTGAAGCCTCACCGCCGTCGGCACCCACCGGCCTGGAGCCCAGGCGCCGCGCATGCGCCAGCAGCAGCGCCGGCATGGCCTCCACCGCCAGGGCCTGGGTGGCAAAACCCGACTTCAGCGCGCTGGCGGGCATGCCGTCGAAGCGCGCCGTGGCGGGCTCCTGCACCAGCCCCAGACCACCCGCACCGTGGATGGCGCGGATGCCCAGCGTGCCGTCGGTGCCGGTGCCCGAGAGGATGATGCCCACCGCCGCCTCGGCACGGTCGGCGGCCAGCGCGCGAAAGAAACTGTCGATGGGCAGGTGGCGCCCGCGCGGCTCGCTCGGCAGGCTCAGGCCCAGCACGCCGCGTGTGATCACCATGTCGCGGTTGGGCGGAATCACGTGCACACGGTTGGGCAACACGGCCATGCCGTCGGCCGCTTCCACCACCGGCATGGCCGTGCTGCGCTGCAGGATCTCGGCCAGGATGCTGGGATGCGTGGGGTCCAGGTGCTGCACCAGCACAAAGCCCATGCCGCTGTCACCGGGCATGGCGCACAGGAATTGCTCGAACGCCTCCAGTCCGCCGGCCGATGCGCCCAGCGCCACCACCGGCGATCCCAACGCCGTCCCTGGTGCGGCATCCGGGGCGTGAGCGCCACCGCCGCCGGGCGGCACTTGCTGTTTTTTCATGACCATGTCCGCTCCTCGATGCCCGGTATTGTCGCCCGGGCAGGGTGCTCGCTCGTTCAGCCGCGATCGGGTGTTGTGCCCAGTTCCGCCTTGCCGATTTGGTGCTCCAGACCAAAGCGGATCAGCGCGGCGGTGCTGTCGAGCTGGAGCTTTTCGAGGATGCGCGTCTTGTGCGTGCTCACCGTCTTGATGGACAGGTGGAGCGCCTCGGCGATGTCCACCAGGCGCTCGCCAGCCACGATGCGCTGCAGGATTTCAAGCTCGCGGTTGGACAACACACCGAGGTGGGACACGGTGCGCCGTCCGTTGAGCTGCTGCACCACACGCTCGGCCAGCACCGAGGTGACGAACACCCCGCCCGAGGCCACCTTGCGCACGGCGGCGACCAGCTCTTCGCTGGCGCTGTCTTTGGTCACATAGCCGCTGGCGCCGGCCTGGAAGGCGCGCAGCGCGTACTGCTCCTCGCTGTGCATGGTCAGCACCAGCACGGCCACGCCGGGGAAACCTTCCCGGATGCGGTGCACCAGATCCAGCCCGCTCATGCCGGGCAGCGACAGATCGGCAATGACCAGGTCGAACGACTCGCGGCGCAGGCATTCGAGCGCCTGGAACGCCGTGCCTGCCTCGGTGATGGACCACCGGTTGCCCGACGGATCGAGCAGGCGCTTGAGCCCCTCGCGCACCACGGTGTGGTCGTCCACCAGCAGCAGGCGAAGCTGGATCTGCGCCGTGGCGTCGTTCATGTCGGTCGCCCCGCCCGGTCGACCGGGGTGTCCTTCAAGTCCAGGTTCTGCGTCAGCCGCAGGCCAATCCAGCCCGAGGCGTCGGGTGTTGCGTCGAACTCCAGCCGTCCGCCCAAGAGGCGGGCCCGGTGTTCCAGAATTTGCGACGGCTCCGACCGCACATCCAGGCGCCAACGAACTGCCCCAGCGGGCGCTGCACATCGATGACGAGTTCCGAAGCGTGGGTTTCGTGCAGCAGGTACGACAGCGACTCCTGAAAAAAGCGGTAGAGCGCCAGCGACACCGCGCGACCCAGCGGCGGCAGGTCGTCATCCGCACGCAGGGACAGCTTCAGGTTCAGCCGGCGCGCCGTGTCCCTGGCCAGCCAGTCGATGGCGGCGTGCAGCCCCAGGTCGTTCAGCATGGGTGGGCGCAGGTCGGTGGTGATGCGGCGAACCAGTGCGAGTGCCTGATCGATCTCATCGGCCATGTCGCTGGTCTGGGGAAGACTGGCGAGGCGAATCTTCAGCGCACTGAGGCGCTGGCCCAGGTCTTCGTGCAGCTCCAGCGCCAGGCGGCGGCGTTCCGATTCGCGGGCGTCGGCGTCGATGGCGGCGATGCGCCGCTCCACCTCGGAGCACATGCGGTCGGTCACATCGGTGATGGACACCCTCAAGGTGGGCGTACCGTCGCTGGCGATCACCCGCACGCTGTTGATGGCGGCGAACCAGTGCAGCGTGCCGTCGGCAAAGTTCATGGTCAGGTCGATGCGCTGCGGCGTTTCCCGCCCCAGTGCCCAGCGCAGGTACAGGTGCCAGCGGTCTGCGTCTTGCGATCCCACGAAACGCGCCAGCGGTTTGCCATGCAGTGCTGCGCGTGGCTGCCCCAACAGGCCGGCACCCGTGAGGTTGATCTTGCTGATGCAACCCTGCGCGTCCAGCGTGCAGTAGCCCACCGGCGCGAAGTCGTACAGATCGCGGTAGCGGTCGTGCGCCGTCGCCAGATCGGACTGCGTGCGTTGCAGCTCCTCGTTCTGCTGCACCAGTTCGACCTGGTGCACGCGCAACT
>LNFM01007648.1_pt1 | contig 16793 bp, 22 predicted proteins | sample 596031 | NCBI WGS metagenome assembly LNFM01 (sample SAMN04254537, study PRJNA301005) | activated carbon metagenome | isolation source: dual media filters at the Ann Arbor, Michigan drinking water treatment plant | place: USA: Ann Arbor
TTCGTGAGAACTCTTGGTATACTACAGATACAGCCCTACATGGTGCTGCGGATGCTGTAGCTCAAGATTATATGCAAAAGAATCCTAATTCTTCCTTTGAAGATGTTCTTTCACACGTAACAAAAGAGATTAAGACTAAGTTTATGGATAAACCAAAGCGAACTGCCACAGTAGAAAGTGGCTCAAATGGAGCTACTCCTCGGGGTAAATCCAAACTCTCAAAAGCCGATTTAAGCGACGATGAGCGAGAGATTATGCGTACTTTTATTCGTAGGGGTGTATTTGCCAACGAACAAGAATACATTGATGAACTCGCCAAAGTAAAGGGGCTTTAATATGCGCAATACTACAAATCAGACAGAGACTTCTCGGGTTGCTACAGATCGACCCAAACGTGTACCTATTAATGGACTACGAGACAAGCTTACAGTGAAAGGCATTCCTGAGCATCTCCACGCCTGTTGGGTAAACGATAACAATGTAGAGCGGTACAAGGATGCTGGATACAGCTTCTGGACCGGCTCTGCTACCGTGGGTGATAACCACGTAGATAGCAATACTGGGCTGTCAAACTCCGTAGTATCCCGAAACGTAGGAAATGGAGTTACCGCATTCGTGATGGTAATTCCTAAAGAACTCTACGAGCAGGATATGAAGGAACTTGAGCAAGACATTGCCAGCCGAGAAGCTATCTTATTTCGTTCTCAAAAACAAGCTGAAGGTAGATATGGCAATATTGAAGTCAACCACGGTGGAAAAGTTGCTTAATATCTACTCGGAGGCTTTGTCCTCTTAGGAGATAATATGGCTAACGTAAATCGTCCAAGTGGTTTTAAACCACTACGTTATCGAAATGGCTCAGACTGGAACGGACAAGCTAACACTTATGCTTACTCCGCTTCCAACTCTGTTGCGTCTTACAAGTATGATCTAGTAAACTTTGATTCTACAAACCGTTCTGCATCACTGGCAGATCCTTACATGCCAGGACTTCCGTTCGTAGCAAGTGTAGCTTCAGATATTACAACTGCTGCACAACGAGGCGTTGTTGTTGGTTTCCTACCTGAACCTGAGTTTAGCATGTCTGGTACTGCTTCTCTTGGTCTCATGTATCGTCTACCTTCAACTCAACGATGGGCACAAGTTGTAGATGATCCTAATGTGATCTTTGAAGCGCAGGAAGATGCTGGTGGTTATGTATCAGCATCCAACAACCTTCTAGGCAGAGCTATTGGAACTGACTATGTAGCGGGCTCTACAATTACTGGTGTTTCACAAGCTACAATTAAATCTAGTGATGTTCAGAATGCTGCAGTTCGGCCTTGGAAAGTAGTGCGATTTGTTCCACGTCCCGACAACTTTAACTTCGTGGCTGGTGAGAACCCAACCAATGCTAAGTACGAGATTCTTCCTTTCTATTGGGATCTATCTCTTGCATATGCGGCTGGTACTTCTTCATCCGCAACTCTAGTTATCGGCGCTTAATAGGAGGAATAAATGGCTCTAATCACTTCAGGTACTTTTAGTAAAGCCCTCTGGCCTGGCGTTAATAAGTGGTATGGTAAAGCATACGACGAATTCCCAGTAGAGTGGACTGATCTTTTCGACAAGCATACAAGCCGTAAGGCGTTCGAAGAGGATGTTGGTGTTAGCGGATTTGGTCTAGCGGCTGTTAAGCCAGAAGGCCAAAGCGTCCAGTACGATACTGAACAGCAGGCTTACATCACCCGTTACACACATATTGTTTATGGTCTTGGTTTCATGGTCACTCGTGAAGCTCTAGAAGATGATCAGTATGATGTTGTAGCGGAGAAACGTGCTCGTGGTCTTGCATTCTCAATGCGTCAGACCAAAGAAATCGTATGCGCAAACGTATACAACCGGGCATTTACTGCCGGTTATAATGGTGGTGATGGTGTTACCCTTGGTAATGCTGCTCACCCCAATGCTGTTGGTGGCACATGGAGTAACATCCTAGCAACTGCTGCAAACCTCAGTGAAGCTGCTCTTGAGCAGGCTATCATCGATACTGGTAAGTGGACTAATGATCGAGGCCTACGCATCGCCGTAATGCCCAAGTCACTCCATATTCCAGTTGATCTTCAGTTTGAAGCAGAGCGTATTATGAAGTCCCAGTATCGTATCGGTACTTCTAATAACGATATCAGTGCTCTTGTGTCAATGGGCAAGTTCCCTGGTGGTGTGAAGGTAAATCACTACTTTACTTCCTCGACTGCTTGGTTCCTACGTACCAATGTCCAAGATGGCATGAAGTATTTCTCTCGTCGAGATGATGCATTTGAAGAGGATAATGCCTTTGATAATGATACTGCGAAGTTCAAGGCAACCTGCCGCTATAGTGTAGGTTGGACTGATCCTCGTGGTTTCTATGGCACCCCGGGTGTCTAGCAAACAATGACAAATAAAGAGTACCATAAACTTTGGTGGGCAAAGAATAAAGATAAATTAAAAAAGTATCGAAAAGCTGCCGACCTAAAAAAGAACTACGGAATTTCATTAGAACAATATAATGAAATGTTAGTGGCTCAAGGTGCTCTTTGTTTTATTTGTAAGCAACCTGAGACTCAAGAGCATCCTAAATCAGGATTACCATATCAGTTGTCTGTAGATCATTGCCACACAACAAATAAAATTCGATCTCTTTTATGTAATAATTGTAATCGAACTTTAGGAATGGTGAATGATAATATAGAATTACTACAAAAGATGATTGATTATGTTAATTTGCATAAGAATCCCGGCGTATAATCGGTTTGGGGTGTTGCACTAAACTTAAATGTAAGAACTGAGTGCGCTTACAGCCCCGCTTTTTAGGAGAATCAAATGTCATTTGACTATACAGTTCCAACACAGAATAGCTATGAAACTACCACATTTGGTAGTAAAGTAGTTCTTGCAAAATCTGCAAAAATAGATATCGCTGCCGGCTCCGGCGGAGCCACAGCAACAGATTATGATCTTGGTTTCACACTTCCAAAAGGTGCTCAACCAATCCTAGTAACTTTACAAGTAAATACAGCACTTTCCGGTGGTACTGTATCTGCTGCCACTATTGCAATTAAAAGTGGGTCTACTTCTATATATAGCAACCTTAATGTGTTTGCTACTGGAAGTTTCCTGGGTTTAAATAGTAATGCAAACGGATCTTTAAGTACCATCTTAGCCTCAGATCAAAGGTATTCTTATAACCTAACTTTAACTGGCACGGGCCCAGCCACTGCTGGTGTATTCTGGGTCACCGTATTTTACGTAATGTAAGGTGAGATATGGCTACAGTTAAAGTGGGTGGGCGCCCATCTATTGAAATAAATGGTGGGCCTAAAATTGAAGATATTGAGTCTACTGGTGGGGCCTTACATGTAAACAATGTAGCCAATGAGCCTGGAATGGACTCTGCATTTGATCGTACCTGGGGAGGGGGCATGGCTAAAACTGTGTCTCTTTCTGCTGATGGTCAGGTGGGGGTTGCTGGTCCCTGTATCTATTATGGTTATATTGTTACCACAGCCCTATCAGCCGCTGTGTGTAATGTGCGAGATGCTACTGCTGCAGGCACAGGTACTATTGTAGATATTGTTGCGGCCTCAGCCGCTGCCGGAGTTCAAAATAGACTGGCAACGGGTATTTATTGCGCCAATGGCTGCTATGCTGACTTTGCTGGTACTGGAACAGTAACCTTCTTCTATCAACAACTCTAATGGCTACATTTAGAGTAAATCCTAATTCTTCCACAAACGGATCCGGGACTATCTCAGATCCATACAACACTTGGGCATCTGTAACATTTTCTTCTGGAAATACATATCTACAAGATTCCGGAACAATTTGGAAAGGTAGAATAAACATTCCCGTAGGAGTTACTGGGGTTTATTTAGGGGCTTATGGTGCTGGGCCCCGCCCAAAAATAGATGCGGATACAAATGATAGATGTATTTTTGTAAATAATACCGCGGATAATGGAACAATAGATGGATTTGAGTTCTACGGCGCTAACGCAATTCGACTAGTTTCCATAGGACAGTCCGATACTTTGCCCGCCCATGGTTGGACAATCAAAAATTGTTATTTTCATGATAATAAAATAGATTTGACTCAAGATTCTAATGGACTTCAAGTCTTTGGAAATGATCATAAGATTCTATATAATATCTTTGAAAATATTTCTTGCGATGCTCTTTGGATGCAGGGAACACGCTTTATAGTTAAAGGAAACTATGTATCTAATATAGGTCTAGATAATCGCCAAAATGGAGATTGTATGCAGTTTTTTGGAAATGCTACTCTTCCGGGCGGAAATTGGTTAATTACAGATAATTATTTAGATCATGGTAGGGGGGCATTTAAACAGGCTATTATTGTAACAGAGCAGTCCGGAGCTTCTAATGTGACAGTTCAGAATAATATTTGTATAATGCCGATTTGGAAAAATCAATGGTCAAATCAGGGAAATGTTATTTTTGCTGATGTTGTTGGGGCAGTCATTCGAGGTAATCTAGTTAGAGGTGGAAAATATGGAATCTATTGTCAGCAGAATAATGTAAAAGTCCATAATAATGTTGTTATTGATTCTGAATGGGCTATAACACAAAGTTCGGCTATAACAGGAATGGATCCCAAAGGGAATACAATTGTAAATGCTCAAGAGGGAATTTATGCAGATAATGATACTGGCGTCTCTGCTCAAGGTAATATCTTAGTAAATATCAGAAATAGGGCCATTGGACTAGAGGGCGGCTCCTCAGAAAACTATAACTGTTTCTGGAATTGCTTTACTAATGTATCTAGTCTGGGGGGAGGAACTCCAACTTCTGGGGGAAATTCAATCACTGAAAATCCAAAGCTAACTCCCAGTATGACTCCAACAAATCCTAATTGTCTCGGAGTAGTCCCCAAAGTAACAGAACTGGACTTTAATCAAAATCGTCGTAGAGCCCTCACTAACATGGGGGCTATTGAAACATATCCAGCACGCACCGTTGGAACACGAACAATTTCCAGGAGAGCACCTAGGTAATGGCTACATATTATTATAATTGGGTTACTGGAAGTAATTCTACTGGAGATGGCAGTTTAGGTAATCCTTGGAAGTTTCCTATTTCTAGTCATGGTGCTGCGGGAGATACTTTCCTTCTTCGTAGGGGGCAGACTTTTTACACTAGCACTCAATTTGGCTGGACTCCACGCATGGCTAACGGAGTTAATGGATTATGGACTACAGTAGACACTTATGGAGATTCTGATACTCAACTTGCTGGATTTGATAGTTATCATCCGACTGGTCCCACAATCAATATAAGTGCGTCTCTTACAGAAAATTCAAACCTAAGATTTAAGAATCTTTGGGTTAAAGCCACAAGCCATACGAGCATTCCATTATTTATTCATGCAAACCAAACAGATATTAGAAATGTAGAGGTAATTGGATGTCGAATTACTGGACGTCCCGGAGGAAGTAAAAACGCTCTCCTTTATATTTCAAGTGATTTCCCAGAGACTATGCTATGCTATAATATTTTAGCAGACTCCTGTATTATGGAAAATAGTCCTGGTCACGGTGCTTTCGTAGTTTCTACTATTGGAATGACATACAGAAACTGTATTGCTAGGAATAATGGTCTAGAAGAAGGTGCTCATGGGTTTAGTTCTGTTAGACAAAGAACTAATATTACTTCTGGATGGTCTGGTGGACCATCAATATATACACAATCTTTTTCATATACTGATATATCTTCTGTTACTCTTATTTCAGGAAGTTCTACTAACACATATCCAAGATTGAATAAAAATACAGCTTCCCCAACAAATCCAAGTCCTGGAGAGTTCGGATATACTGGAGGAGTTCTATATGTAAATTTAAATGGGGCAGATCCTAATGGACAAACTCTTAATGCTGCATACGGAACTTTAACAAATGTTAGATATGAATACTGTGAAGCTTATGATAATAATGCGTTTTCAAATTATCCGTACTGGGAAGGGCACGGAATTGCTTTAGATGATTACACAGGAGAATCTAAAGTTATAGGATGTCATTTATACAATAATCAGGGAGCTGGACTATCTATTAATCGTGGGGATAATAATGATGTTTTTGGCAACTTAATCTATGGAAATTTACTTTCCGGAATTCAGATAAGTAGAGGAAAAAACAATCGGGTTTATAATAACACTGTTGTGAACAACAATCAAGCAAACACATTATATGGATATACTTCTTCTGCAATAGCTGCAGTGAGTGCAAATTCGATGTCTACCGGAACAAATATTCAAAACAATATAGTTACTACCCAATTAGCTTATGGAATAACTATAGACTCTCAGAGTAACTCTGGATCTTCTGCAGATAGAAATAATATTACTGGATTTAAAACCTCAGCCGTAAATGGAATTACAGCAACTAACACCACACAACTAGATCCCCAACTCTCTCCACTTTATGTTCCACAAACTGGGCTTCAAGGAATCGGGAATACTTTAGGGGGTAGGGATTTTTATAACAAGCCTTTTAAAGCTGCTCCAACACTGGGGGCCATAGAGGTATACACATCAAATAATACAATAACAACACATAGGGGAGTAGCAGGATAATGGTACAGACCAAAAATGGATTGATTGAAGATTCTGAATTACAAGTAATTGACCATATCCAAGAAGATGAGAAGGCTCGGTATATCGCTACTGAATGGTATCACAATGGGGAGCTTGTTCGAAGAGATGCTTGGGTAAATCTAAAACAAGGACTTTCTATGGAAGGGGCACAAAACAATGGCTAACACTGCAGCCGTATGCACATCATTCAAAAGTGAGATTCTCACAGCTACACATAATCTTAATTCACACTCTCTTAAGTTTGCTCTATACCTAGCTTCCGCCACAGTTAATGGGAGCACTACAGTGTATAGTTCTACAGGAGAAGTTACTGGAACAAACTATACTGCTGGGGGCGCTGCTGTAACTAATGGCACTGTAGCCACTTCGGGGACTACAGCATACTGGACCCCATCAGCAAACGTAACTTGGAGTACTGTAACTCTATCTACAGCCTTTGATGCCGCTCTACTCTATAATACATCCGCCACAGATAAAGCAATCGCAGTGTTTACGTTTAGCTCACAGACAGTAACAGCAGGTAATTTTACCCTTACCATGCCTACTAATAACTCTTCAGATGCTCTCCTTCGGATTCAGTAATGGCTACTACAACAGTTAATTATGCCACCAAGGCTACAATTACTATTGGACTGGCTACTACTCCACTAGCTACAAGTTCTACTTTTGTTCTTGGAAGAGAGTCTAATGAAATTGACAATACTACTAACAAGTATTTAGATGCTTTGGTTCAAGGAAAAGTAACTGTTGGAACTTCTCCAACATCTAGTACACAGATTCAAGTCTGGGTGTACGGATCTGACACCTCTCTAGCTACATCCCCTCTAGATGTTCTTGATGGTGCGGATTCAGATGAAACAATGACTTCTGGCGGTATTCGTGATGCTGTGCTTAAACAGGGAGCTATTATAGCGGTAGATTCTACCACATCTAATAGAACATACTTTGTTGGGTCTTTTAGTGTTGCTAATCTTTTTGGTGGAACTATGCCAAAGTATTGGGGTTTGTTTGTAACTCATAACACAGGTACTGCTTTAAACTCCACAGCATCCAATCATGAGTTTACCTTTACTGGAATTAAGTACGACATCGCATAATCCATTTTGAGGACACGCACAGAATGTCTTTAACTACACAAGAAATATCGACAATAATTCAAAATTCTGCCCCACTAACTGCTTTAGCGGAACAGGGAAAAACACAAGAAATTGCTGATTTGATTAACTCAAATCGTACTCAAGTAGTGAGTGTTGTTCTTCCGGCTGGAAAATTTCATGATATGTATCCGGAAGGCCCAATTGCTGCTGAGACTATTCTGGTTAAAATTGAAAATATTCAAACCAAACTTTTGGGTGGTGATGCCGAGCAGAGGGTTATTGGATCTTTTCTACGTAGGCAACTAGCTCGTTTTGATCGAGATGGTATTGATTTCGGATCTCCTTCATTTAGAACTGTTCTAGATCTTCTTCTACAACTTGGAGAATTAACAGATGTAGAGATTACAGCACTTAAACAGCTAGCTGTATCCAATGTAAAAATCACACATACTGATGTTGGAGAAGCTCTTAAGCTCAAAGGGGCAGGTAAATAATGTTAGGACGTAATTTTAGATTTCGAGTTAGTAATACACAAAACCAAAACATAACTGTTGTTTTAACTTATCGTCCCTGGAAGTTTAGTTCTACTGGAGCTATTACATATGGCTCTGAAGTAACTGCTATCAGTTCCACCTCAGTATCAGCGACTACTGGAACTACAGTCCAAACAGCAGTAGATAATTCAACAGATCTAAACATGGGGGCCGATCTTACAATTTCCATGACTGCAGCAAGTGCTACTAATGGCACTGGGGCTGTTTTCGTCACTCTCGAAAGATCTACTGATGGGGGAACTACTTGGCCAACTGCTGGTCTTGGAGAACCCGTGGGAGCATATACAGTCACTGCAGCAGATTCTACCAGTGCTCGTCTAGCTAACTACCGCGTAGATTAATGCTAAAGCGTAGGATTCCTTGGGATAAGCAACCTTCTTTTCCTGGAGATATTAGTCCGGGATTTAGATGGGACGTACTCATAAATCAAGCTTTTCCCCATGTAAATTCGGCTAGAAGAAACGCAATAACTCCCAGAGGCTCCATGCTTGTTGGGAAAGGTGGAGTTGGAAGAAATTGGTACGGAGCAAACTGCCTAGAGCAAATCACTGTCCCACTACCAACTACATCCACCGGATACACTATCCTTTGGGTGGGGCCGATGAATGTTTCAAACACTGGAACGCCGGTCTCAGTTCTTCGTATTACGGGTGGCGGTTTTCGATTTGAGCCTTACACGACTTTCGGGGGTGCTTATGTGACATTTACTCATACTGGTGTCGCAGGAACTACTCCTCCATTTTCCTCTGGAGTATCTTGGGATCATCGTAATGATGCTTGGGTTTACATGGCCACTTACGATGGAACAACTGTTTGGCAGGCTCTTCTAACTCCGAATGGAGCATACGAAGAAACTACAAATACTGTTGGGATGAATGCCGGTACCGGAACATTAGATCTATCTACTTCTTCAGGCTCTTTCGGAGCATATTTAGTTGGATATGCTCAACGACCAATGGATATCGCGTTACGTCGTAAGATCATGCGACTTCCTTGGAGTGTGTATGAAAAGACTGTATATGAGATCCAACCCGATGGTGGAGGTGGTGGAGGTTCTGTTAACCTAACGGGTCAGGCTGTTACAGCATCTCGTGGAATATTAGTTCCTGTTAATGCCATTATATTAAATGGGCAAGTAATTACCTCAGCACGAGGAACTCTAGTTCCAGCATTAGCTAGAACTTTAACTGGTCAAGCTGTAACTATAAATAGAGGTGCATTAACACCCTCTATAGGAAACGTAGTGGCTCTATCTGGGCTAGCTGTAACTCTCTCTCGTGGCACTTTAATTCCAGCAACAGCCGTCCCACTGACTGGACAAGCTGTTACGGCTTCTAGAGGAACTCTAGTTCCCCTTATAGGGAACGGAGTTGTTCTCTCCGGCCAAGCATTAACTGTTAGTACAGGAAGCCTAAAAGCTAATCTAGCTATTGGTCTTCTTGGCCAAGCCATTACTTCTTCTCGTGGAACTCTTACCCCATCTGTTGGAGGAAATGTATCAGTCAATTTAACGGGATCTTCAGTAACTATATCACGAGGAACTCTAGGGACGTCTCTCGGAGACCCTCCGGAAACAATTACATTTTCCTGGTCTAAAGAAGGTGCTGTATTTACCTTCAGAAAGAACACAACCTTATTTGAGTTTGACTAATGTCATATAACTATGTAGAGGGGCTTGCATACAGCTTAGATCCAGCAACTAGGTTAAACAGAGCTTTCCCGGATTTACCTGGATCTACTCCATATAATGTAAATCCAGTTATTTCTTATGATGTTGGAACAAACTCAATATATAGAAATAGTACTTCTGGAAATTCTGGTGTAGATTATTATCTTCCATATGACATCAATCCGAATGATTATGCAGTGTATGCTGAATTTTATATTGGAAGTGCATCTACTGGATATACAAATAGTCTTTCCTTTTTTAACCTTTTAAATTTGTGTTCAGCATCTTTAAGTCAAACAGAATCAGTAACTCTCCCAAGCGGCCCAACCAGTGTTCTAAATACAACCACGATGACTGCAACAGGCAAGGGAACAAGACTAGACACAATTACCCAGTCTTCTTTTGTAACTCCTCCGATCTCTGTTGGAGCAACTGATTTTATTGCAGCTTCTGGATTATGTGATGGTAATTCAGGAAATTCATACGCAAATGGATGGCACTCTGCTTTAGTTATCTACAGAGGTAATAGTGATTCTGGTATTCAGTATTATTTAGATGGAGTTCTTAAGTTTCAAGGAAGTACATATCGTCCACTATCCCAGTCGAATCCATTTCTAAAGGATCTACGGATTTTTGGTGCGGCTGCTGGTTCTGGGGGAAGTCCGAATGTGTACTTAAGAGTTCTTAATATTTATAGTGAAGTCTTCGGATTATCCACAGTAACTTTATCCTCTACAACGCCATCCCAAGGACAATTACCAAGATCTTATTATTCAACTAGAAATAAAGTACAGAGACTTCTTACTTCAGCTTCAACAGGAGGGGGCGGTAATGTAAGTGTGCCCCTTTCAGGAATCGAAGTAAGAACAGATTCACATAGATTTTATTATCCTCGCCCAAACAAAATGACATTCAAACTCCGAGGAGGAAGTAATGGATAAAGTAGTGGCAGGTACTACTGCCTACCTAACAGTAGATTTTAAAGATAAGGATGGTGAGCCTGCCATTCCCTCAACAGTAAGTTATAAAGTAGACAACCTTGGAACAGGAGCAGTTATTCGTGCCAGCACTTCAGCAACTCCATCCTCTAGTGTGGAGATTGTTTTAACTGCTGGTGTAGATACAGCTTCTCCTGGACCGGACTTTACATACGACATACGTAGAGTGATAGTGACAGCTACTTATAGTGGCTCTGCTCAAGTTGTTGATTACTATGATTTCCAAGTAATTAATCCGGAGCGTGCATAATGTTTAAAAAGACATACTTCAAATCCGGTGATTGGAATGCTATCTGTGATGTATGTGGATTTAAGTTTAAAGCATCCAAGCTGCAAAAGCGTTGGGATGGTCTCATGGTGTGTAATCAAGACTTTGAGCTTCGTCATCCACAAGACTTTATTCGTCCAATCAAAGAGAACATCTCAGTTCCCTGGACTCGTCCCCGATCAGAGGGAGATGATGTAGGAACTGTTGGCCCCACAGCGGGAGAGCTTTTTCCATCCACATATAATCAGAATCCGGTATGAGTGATAATGACAATGACACACAACGTCTCCTAGGAGAACTTCATGGAAATTCAGAAACAACAAAGGAGAAACTTGACAAGTTGGAAGAAAAAGTCGATAATCTTCGAGAAGATTTCACAAAGCTTCTCAGCGAGATATCGTTATATAAAACAGTGGTCAAAACAGTTCGGGCTATTCTTCTCACAATTGTGGCTATTGCAGCCTTCAAGTTTGGAGATATATCTGGTCATTGGGCTGGCTTTTTTGACGGGAAGTAATTATGCCAACATCCGGTAATTATCAACTTACAACCTCTCGTAATAGTATCATCGAAGACGCAGCGGAAGTTGCTGGTATTCTTGATCCTGATGGTGGAGGTCTCACTAGCATCCAATACACTCGGATTGCTCGCTACTTAAACAACATGATTAAATCCTGGCAAGCAGATGGTATGCAAGTCTGGATTCGCAAGATGTTCGGGATTATCCTTGAAGAGGGCAAAATCTCTTACTCCATGTCTAACGTAAGCTCAGCTTATTCAGAACATTCCTTTGCTAACAGTTATACAAGAACCACACTAACTTCAGGATCAGGCACTGCTATTGTAATCCCATCTACATCCGGTATGGTAGCTACCTCCACCTTCTCGGGAAATCCCACTAGATTAGCTATCGAGAAAACTGATGGTACTTATTTCTTCGGGCAGATCGCTTCTGTAGATAGTGCTACTGGACTTACTTTAGTTGCTGGCGGCTCTGACTATTTAGTTGGAGGTAACGTATATTACTATACAGATTTGGCTCCAAGAATGTCTAGAGTATATGGAGGTTATCTACGAAATCAACAAGGATTTGATACTCCAATCAAGATTCTTACTCGGGAAGAATATAACCTCTTTGGTGTGAAGAACTCTCAAGGAACACCCACCCAAATTTTCTATGATATGGGATTTGACAATGGCACTCTGTATGTTTTCCCAGTAGTCAATACTAATGGTTACACTCTGATTCTAGAGGGCATGTATCCCTACCAGACATTTGAAGACTCAAGCACAGCCCCAGATTTTCCTGAAGAGTGGCAAAATGCCATCATCTACGGACTAGCTGTAGAGATTGGATATCGCTATGGTATGGATGAAAAGCGACTGGAGAAGATTGAGAAAGTAGCTCTCTACTGGCGCAATCTAGCTCTTGGAATGTCTCAAGAAGCTTCTGTCTACCTACAACCCACAGTGAATTGGTATGGCAAAGAGTAATTTAATTGATATTTCTTGGAAATCCTCAAGGTCTCCATTCGTAGGAGTATTAGCGAATCGGGATACCGGAGTCAAGGATCAGCGATATGTAAATGTATTCGTAGATCGTCTTGAAAATGTGGACTCTGGTGATGCTCGATTCTATATTGTAAAGCGGCCGGGTCTAAGTGAACATAGCCGACCATCTTCTGCAGATGGCGTAGGAAGGGGGATCTTTACATGGAATGGAAATCTTTATGCGGTTATTGGAAACAAGATCTACAAAAACAGTTCATTATTATCCGCGACCCTGAACACAAGCACTGGTACGGTATCATTCTCAGAGACTACGGCTATAGCTAGCACACGTTATCTAGCTATTAATGATGGAACTGCACTTTACCTGGTGAAAACTGATGATACTATTACAACAATCCAATCTGGTCAGGTGCAGACGATCACAGTTACTGCTGGTGGTTCTGGATATTCATCTGCTCCTACTGTTAGCTTCACTGGCGGCGGAGGCACTGGCGTAGCCGCTACCGCTGTCGTGAATGCCGGAGCAGTTACTGCGATCACAATTACTAACAGAGGCTCTGGTTATACATCACTTCCAACAGTATCTTTCTCTGGTGGAGGTGGTACAGGAGCAGCAGCCACTGCTGATCTTACAGGGCTCCCAGCAGCAATGCTACCACAGATCGAGTTCCTTAACGGGTACATGATTGTAGCTACTGCTTCCGGAAGAATCCACAACAGTGCTCTAGAAGACCCTACCACTTGGCAAGATTCTGATTATATTCAAGCACAAAGTTTTCCAGATGATCTCGTTGCTCTCACTCGACAGAATGATATGATTATGGCTTTGGGAACAAAGTCAGTAGAATTCTTCGTAGACGTGGCTGGAACTTCTCCTGGATCATTCATGGGAAGACTTGATCAAGGTACTCTACAGATCGGGTGTGCCTCTACATTTAGTGTAGTTTCTCCAGAGAATAACATCTTCTGGGTATCTAGTTCTGATACTGGTGGTTATACAGTACAGCGGCTGGATGGCATTGCTAATATTGAAAAGATCTCTTCTGAGGTTCTAGAACGATTCCTGAATGCAGAAGAAACTAACATCGAAGATTGTTATGCTTACCCGATGCGTACTGCAGGACATTATTTCTATGTGTTAACCCTTCCCTCTATTAATAGGACTTTCGTATATGACATTGAAGAAAAACGATGGACAGAGTGGTCTTCAGGTTCCACTGGAAGATTTAAGTACGTCTATTGCGCTCAATACCTCGGAACTGCTTACTTACAGCACGAAAGTAATGGTAGAATATATAAAGTTTCTCCACAAGTGTACCGAGATGGTTCCTCCGACATTGTCGTCACTCTTCAAACTGCCCCAGTAGATTACGACACTCAGGCTAGGAAATTCTATAGAAGCTTTGAAGTATTCGGAGATATGGATGATGATTATTCAACATTCACTCTGGAATACTCCGGAGATAATTACAGAACTTGGTCTACTCCTAGAGAATTCACGAACCAATTCAGAATGTTAGTTCAGCAGCTTGGTCAAGATCGTCGTAGGGCTTGGAGAATCAAACACCAGAATAACCGGCCAATGCGACTAGAGGGCTTTGAAATTATGTACCAAGAGGGCTCATACTAATGGCTAATACCATTCGTCCAGTACCTCTACAGGACATTAAACAGCTTCCTCTTCCATACCAACGCTGGTTCGATAATCTCCGCAGAATTGTCGAGAATGAAATTACTGGAGTTATCCCCTGGACACAGGTAGATAAGGCTGGGGCCAACATCACAGACATTCCTAGTAGGAATCATAATGATCTTACAGCATTTGATGGAGGTTCTTCTGGAGAGCGGTATCATCTTACTGCTAGCCAGCATTCTACTTATACTGATCTAACAACCTATACAACTAACCAGACAATCTCTTCTTCAAATGGTTATGTACTCTGTGATGCTACAGCAGGAAACATTGTAATTACTCTTCCTGCAGCATCTTTACGTAAGCGATTTCACATTAAGAAGACTGACAGTTCAGTCAACACAGTTACTATATCCAGAGCAGGATCAAATACAATTGAGGGAAGTACCTCATTGACATTAACTAGCCAGTATAATTCATACACTATTTATAGTGATGGTAACTCTACCTGGTATATAGAAGGACAGACATAATGGCCGCTTACTACGGATATGGGGGTCAACAAGGGTTTACCCCAGTAAACACAGCACTATCACGCAGGTTTGGTGATACTCCGGGAGGGACCGGGGGACCAGAACACGCAGGAATGTTTTCATTTAAGGGTGATGGTGGGAGAGATCAGTATTTTCTTCCAGATCGCTATAAGGCGGGTAACCTATGGAGTTCCGCCTCTCCAAATGCTGATTATATTAAATCCATTGGAGGTAGGGAATATACTACTCCTACAGGAAGTACCACAACCACTAATACCAGTAATCCTTGGGGACAGAATTTTAATTCTCCAGTAACAGAAAACTGGGGAGGTCAGAAAGGTTGGGTGTTTGATCAAATGCCGGATTGGGCTAAGATCGAAGAAAACTCTAACTTTCTAGGTGGAAGAGGAACATCTAATAGGTCTTTCAATGAAGGCCTACTTGCTCTAGCGGCCGCTGTTACTGGTGGATCTTCCCTTGCAGGTATGGGAGGGGGAGCCAGTGCTTCAGGTGGAACTACTGCCATATCTGGTGGCGGCTCTCTTGCCACCTCTGCTCCTACTGCTGGTGGAGCATTGGCTACAGGTGGTGGAGGTGCTGCAGGAGCGGGTGGAGCTATGAATCTATCTGGTTCGATTCCATCAATGGCCGGATCTTCTACAATGGGAGGCTCCGGTGTCGGAGCTTTTGGTGGTGCTGGAACTCTTTCCGGAGCAGGGGCTGCCACCACTGGAGCTAGCGGATTTGCTGGTCTTGGTGAAGCTCTAAGTAGCGGTGCTAGTTGGCTTAAGGGGAATGTGGGTCTTCCTGGAGCCCTTGGTATTGCTGATCTAGGTCTCCGTATTCGTCAAGGTAACCAACTAGAAGATATCGCCAATCGTGCTGCAGATCGATCTGATGCGCTTTCTCAACCAAAGAGATTTCCATACCAGAATCTTCTTGGTGAATATATGCTTGGCGGTAAATCTATCGCTGAGCAGCCTTATGTAAAAGCTAACATGGACTTCGCACTAGATCAGGCTCGGGCAAATATGGCCCGTACTGGTAAGTCTGGTGGGGGTGGCGCTGAACGGGAAATCATTGATTACACTAATAAAGCTTTCGAAGCTTCTGCTCTGCCATATCTTCAACAACTTTCTGGTAATGCTGGATTCGGATTCGGTCCTGGGAACGCTGGTAGTGTCTATGGTCAATATGCTTCTGGTGCCACTGCTGCCCCAATCGTAGGGCTTAATGACCTAGCGCGTGCCTTTGGTTATGGACAAGGTTCTCCTTCTTGGCAGGGTCGTGCTTATAACTCTCAACAACAGATGTTTGGAGATGGTCCAGGTCGTAGCTGGACTATTTCATAAGGAGGCATTATGGAATATATTAATCCTACCTCCGTAGCTGGAATGTTTAATCAGCCTAAAGATACGTCTCTTCCAGGTTCTGGTTACGGCCTTACTCAGGGCTTCCTAGAAGGACAGGCTGCTGCTAGGTCTATGGACTTTCTTGATATGGCTCAGGCCAAGCAGGCTCAAGACTATGTGGGCAAGCAGTTTGATATGCAGAAGGCTTGGGAAGATCGACCATTTGAGCTAGAAAAGCGTGGAGTAGAGCTTGACAACAGTCGTGCTGTAGCTCAAGGAAATCGTCTTTCCAATCAACAGAAAGAGCAAGCTCTTGAAAACATTAAGAAACAAAACAAGCTAGATTCTATCATGTCTTTTGGCTCTGCTGCGGATCGATTTGCTGCAGCTAAGAATCCCCTTGAGCAGAAGATGGCTTGGGATAATTATGTACGTATGCACAAGTTTGCAGGTCTCCCCGTGGATGATGATCTAACTTGGGATGGTAATCCAGAGACTTGGCAGAACATTGTACAAGCTTCTCAGTTAGCTCGGGAACTTGCTTCTT
>LNFM01007649.1_pt1 | contig 16791 bp, 13 predicted proteins | sample 596031 | NCBI WGS metagenome assembly LNFM01 (sample SAMN04254537, study PRJNA301005) | activated carbon metagenome | isolation source: dual media filters at the Ann Arbor, Michigan drinking water treatment plant | place: USA: Ann Arbor
GCGTCTGCAGCAGGTCTTCCTGCCAGTTGCGGTCGCTGTGGATGATGGTCGGCTTGAGCAGGATCACCAGCTCGCTTTTCACGTTGCTGGAATCACGTTGCCGGAACAGGTTGCCCAGGCCCGGGGCGTCGCCAATGCCCGGCACCTGGCTGCGGCCGCTGACCGACTGCTGGCGCATCAATCCGCCGATGGCGACGATATTGCCGTCCTGTACGCGAACGATGGTGTCGGTCTCGTTGACATCACTGGAAGCCAGCGGCAGGGTGAATGAACCGAGGCTGCCGAGGTCGATGACCTTGCGCCGCTCGACCACGCTGCTCACCGAGGGATGGATATGCAGGATGATGTTGTTGCTGCCGTCGATCTGCGGTGTCACGTCGAGCGCGATGCCAGAAAAGAAAGGCGCGACCGTGATCGTCGGCGTCACTGTGGTGTTGGTGCCGCTGGTGCTCGAGGTCGTGCTGACGTTGGTCACGAAAAAGTCGTCAGTCCCGACTTTAAGCACGGCCTTCTGGTTGTTGATGGTGGCCACCCGCGGGCTCGACAGCACATTGACACCACCCTGGGTCTCGAGGAAGGAGAGCAGGGCCGCGAAATTCTGGGTCTGCAGCGCAAGGCCAAACAGCCCGCCTGCCGCCCCGGTGCCGAGCGCCAGTGCGCCCGCAACGCCTGCAGCCGAGCCCCCGCTCAGCGCCGAATTGCCCAGCACCGTCCCGTCGGCGGAACGCGCCGTCGGCGCGCTGATGGCGCCGCTGCGGTTGAGCGTCGCGCCCGGCGCCAGCACGCCGGCGCCGAAACTCGTGCTGCCGTCGCGGAATCCCGCCCAGTTGATGCCCGCCTGGTAACCATCGCGCAGAGTGACCTCGATGATCTTTGCTTCAAGAACCACCTGCCGCTCGACGATCAATTGCATCGACTTGAGGAATTTCTCGACACCGCGCAGTTCGGTCGGCATCGCCCGCACCACGATCACGCCCGACTGCGCATTGACCACCACGCTGCGCCCGGCACCACCACCAAGAATCGCATTCAGGGATTTCTGGATATCGCCCCAGAAATCCGAATCGGAAGTCGTAGTGACCCGCGTGCTTTCCGCCGCCCGCGTATTACCTGCGCCGGCGGGACCGGTCGTCGGCACCGGCACACTGCCGGCCGACGGCGTCCCGGGACTGGAAGGCGCATCGGTGATCGAGCCGGAACTCACCCGGGTCTGGGTCTGGCCGCGGCGCTGGGCGTGCAGGTAATTGACCTGGAAAAGGCGGGTCTGCAGGGTGGCCGGCAGCACGATGATCCGGTTGCCCTGCAGGTTGTAATCAAAACCGTAGAGGTCGCGGAGGGTATCCAGCGCCTCCGTCACCGTGACGTCCTTCAGGTTCACCGAGAGTTCGCCTTTTACGTCGGGGTGCAACACCATGCTGTAGCGGGTTCCCGAAACTATGGCCATGAACACCTGGCTCGCCGGCGCATTGTTGACCGAGAGGTCAAAGCGGGTTTCAGGCTTCTGCACATCGGCCCGCGGCATTTCCACCACCAGGGGCGGCAACAGTGCCCGGCTGACCGCCTCCGGGGTCACCGGTTTGCGCTCGCTGGCGGCCTGCTCCAGTTCCTTGTAAATGGTTTCCTGCGCCACATTCGGGCGTTGCGGCATGTCCGCACAACCCGCGAGAAGCACGATCATCGCGACGGCCGTCCATCGTTGCATGTCTTTGCGCCTGTTCATGTTCATTTTTTCGTTTTTCCCGTGCCGGCGCCAGTTTCACCGCGCTGCGTTTTCCCCGCGGGACGTTTCTCCACCTGCGGGTACAGGCTCAGCACGATGGTCTCCGCTCCGTCTTTCAATTCGGCCTCGCTGTCCGTCAGCCTTACCAGGCGGGCCGAACCGTAGCGCCCCCCCAGTACCACCATCTGGCCGCTGATCATCGCCACCTTGCGTCCCGGTGACAGCATCACTGACTGCAGCACCGGACCTCCGCTGGCCGCTGCAGCACTCCCCGGCAGCGCCAGCGCCGCCGGCGGCCGTGTCGGATCAGCGAGCCCCTGGGCCGATGCCGTACTTGCCACGGCAACCATTCCCGCCAGTATCAATCCCTGTCTGATCGACATGTTCATACCACCAGCCACGCCCTGTTCAGGCTCAGGGTATGCAATGTCAGGGTCAGGCGCAAACGCGGATGGCCGGTCGCATCCAGCTCGGCCTTGCCCCAGAACAACTGCCAGGGCAAGGCCTCCAGCCGCTTCAGGTAGGCATGCAGCTCCGCGTAAGAACCTTCGACACGGATCTCGAAACTGTGCTGGAAAATGCCGCGGCCGGTTTCCGCCTCCTGCGCCTTGGGGTCGGCCGACTTGACCGTGCTGCCGGTCTGGTAACGCTGCACCGGCAGCTTGTGCAGGCTGACCAGCACGAGTCCGCGCTCCTTGCCCAAAACCCCCTCAAGCAGCCGGGACACCTGGTCTGGTGGCACCAGCTGTTTCTGCAATCCCAGCAAGCGCTCGTCCATTTCCGCGATCTGCTTGCGCAGCTCGTCACGATAACGCCGCTTCACTTCGTCCGGGTTTTCCTGACCACGGTTAGCCGTCAGCAACATTTCACCGGCACGAATGGCGGCACGCGCCTCGGTCAACTGGCCGGACAGGCGTTTTTGATGCACTTCCATCGGCGACAGGGAAAAAGTATCGAACAGCAGCACCACGGCGGCCACGCCGAGACCCGCCATCAGCGCGCGTTCGCGCAAGGTCCGCGCATTGAACAGATCGCTCCAGTGACGCCAGCGTTCGAGGAATTGGGACATCATTTTTTCATTCCGCCCGCTTCATTTTTTTCCGCGGCATTCACTGTGGCCAGCATGAACTCGATGTAACGGGGCGCCTCCGCGTCGCTGCCGGCATCCTTTGCCGGCGCGGCCTCGGGCCTGCGCATCTCGAGCGCCGAAAACTCGCGCCCCTGAAGCACCGGTTCCTTGTTGAGTTTCTGTATGTAGGCCGGCAGCAGGTCGGGCGCCATCACCCGCCCCTGCAAAGCCACTTCCCCGGTACCCCCCACGGTGAATCCGGTCAGCCACAGGCCGTCGAGCACCTGCCGCGAGAAGGCCTGGAAGTAACCGGCAAAACCGCTGCGATTTCCGAGGCCGCCTCCTTCGAGCACGGCCATGCTGTCTCGGGCCGCCTTCAGTTCCATTTCCAAGCGCTGCACTTCTGCGTCGAGACCGGTGTTGCCCTGCTTTGCCTCCCCCTTCAGGCCCGCGGTGTAGGCGGTCTGCGCCTTCAGCAGGGTCTGCGCGGAAGCAAGTTCCTCGCGCAAACCGGCCAGCCGGTGGGCATCATAAAACTGCAGCGCAGCCATGATCACCGTGGCGGCTGCGACCAGCGCGAGGGCGCGGCCCAGCGTCAGCAACTGCTGCTGCTTGCGGAATGCGGGACCCAGCAGGTTGACATACTGGCGCATCAGATTGCTGCCCCCTCACGCAAAGCGGCGCCGATCATCTGCAGGCACTGCGACTGACGCAGGGGATCGCGCAGTTCCGGAACGCCCGGAAAATCCGCGATCTGCTCAAGTTCGAGCAGACTCACCGGCACGGTGAGATTCGCCCCCAGATACTCGGCCAGGCGGTCGCTGTCCGGAACCTGGGAGATCACCAGCCGCGACACCGATACGCTGCGGAACTGGCGGTCAAAATGGTCCAGTGATCGCTGAAGTTCCAGTGCGATGCGATCATAACGCTCGGTTTCATCTGCACCCGGCACAAAATCGCGCAGCGACACGTCGATGCGGCGGGCCTGATATAACTCGCCGCCACTGGTAAAAGTCAGAAGCGCGCCACTGTCGTCGAAACAGAGCATCGCCAGTCCGCGCCCCTCCTGCTCGAGCAGGGCAGCCATGTTGCGCTGTGCCAGTTCCGGCACATCGACCACTTCGAGGTCGATGTCGGCGTCGTTGAAGGGTTTTATGACGGCGGCAATTACTTCGTTGCGCGCTGCGACCGCCAGCATCTGCGCGGCACGGCCTGCGTTTTCCGCGCCCGGCACCCGGACCCCGTCCACCACCGCAGTCTCGACGGGGTAATCAACCATGTCCTTGACCGACCAGCGCAACGCGTTTTTCGCCTCCGCAGCCGGCACGTTAGGCGCGTCCACGGTGAGCAGCTGGTACTCGCTTGACTTCAGCAGTGTGATGCACTGGTACCGGTCGAGACTCAGCTCCTTGCGCAGGCGCCTGAGCGTCTCCACATCACTGCCTTCCTTGCGAAACGATTCGCAGAGCAGTATCTCCGGACGCGGCTTGCCTTCGACCAGCACATGGGACAAATCAATGCGTTCCGCATGCAGATTGAGGCACAGCCACCCCGGACGTTGTTTTTTTCCAAATAGATTCATGCTCTTGGGGGTCCTCGGCGACGCCCCCGAAAATAACATATTTTTCAATAACGTCAATGACTTATCGCGTGTTTGGCAAAGCCGCGTACAGACGATTTCCTGTAACCCCTTGTTTCACCTGATAATTTTCCCGCACAAAAATCCGTTCATCACCACCGGACCGGACGCCGAACCGTGCACGGGCCGCCGGATCACGGTCAGGAGATGCCCCGCACCACTGCCCACGCAGCCAGGACTGGTTGCCCGGGCTGGCCGTCGACGGCGTAAAGGACGGACAGGCCGCCGCTGCGGCCCCGCCGCCCAGATTGATTGTCAGGTCCAAGCTGCCATTGTTGCCGGCACCCGGCGCCGACAGAACAACCGCGCTGCGACCTGCTGACAGGGGATCCACCGATACCACGCTGGTTTCTCCCGCATTCAGATTTCCGATGTAATTGCCCATCCCCACGTTGCCTGTTGTCACTGTTGTGCAACTGTCCTGGGTATGCGTTGCAAAGAACGTGCCTGTCCAGTACTGCACCTCGAAAGGCACCCTTAGGGGCAAAACCTGCGAGCCGCTGGCGCCGATCAGGCGCAAACGGCCGAAACGCATCACTTTTCCGGTTGAAAACTGGATGCCGTCCCCCGGGCTGGCCTGTCCGAATCTCGCCGGATTCGTCGAATACGCGACACCGTCGGCATCCATGACATTGATCGCCAGCGAAATCTCCGCATCGAACGGCGCCACGGGACTGCCGCGCATGAATGCCAGTCCGCTGCCGGACGAAAACGTCAGGGTTGCCGTGCCATTGCCGTTGTCGACGACGACCGGGTCGGTTCCGGTGATGCCGCTGACATCCAGAGTGCCGTTGGCGGCGGAATAGGCCTTGCCGGGTATCGTGACCCGGATGTCACGGGTAAAGGAACCCGCGCCCAGAGAAATCGTGAAACCCGCCCCCGCGGGAAGCTCGTCGTCGCACCGGATGCCGTCAGCGCACCGGCAGCACCGCCCGTGTATTCGTTCGTGCAGTCGAAGTTCAAGCAGGCGCGCACTGTGCACGTCGATGGATTGCAGGTCAGGCCACTCTCAGTTTGTGGTTTCGCGGCTATAGATGGTCTCGTCACTGCTGCGCTGGATGCCGAATCGCGCGCGTGCCACGGGATCCTTGGTGTGTGTGCCGGGTGGCGCACACCATGCCCCCCGCAGATAAGCCTTGTTGCCTGCAGCCGCCGCCGGGGCAAAAGCCGGGCAGGCATCCACTGTCCCGCCACCCCCGAGATTGATGGCCACATCGACACTGCCATTGTTGCCCGCACCCGGCGCGCTCAGGCGCACGGTCGTGCGCCCGGCCAGCAATGGACTGCCCAGAACGGTCGCCGCCGTTTCCCCCGTGTTGAGGTTGCCGAGATAATTGCCGAGACCGATATTGCCGGCCACCAGACCGGTGCAATGATCCGCGGCGTTCGTCCGATAAAAAGACCCGTCCCAGTATTGCGCTTCAACCGGCAACCGCAGGGGCAGGAGTTGGGAACCGCTGGCGCCGCCAAGACGCAGGCGACCATAACGGAACTGCGTTCCGGAATCGAAGGCAATGCCGCTGCCGCCGCCGTTGAACGTCGCCGCCGTCAGCGTGCTGATCGTGCCCTCGGCCTGCGACGCATCGGATACCGTGACCGTGAGACCCAGATTGGCATCGAAAGGCGACGACGGTGTCGCATTGTCACGCGTGAAGGCAAGTCGGTCAGCGGCATTGGCGGTGATCGTGCCGCTACCGTTGCCCGAAGTCACAACAGAAGCAAGAATGCCTGTGGCATCCAGCGTTCTCGCCGGCGTATTCGCAAACAGCTGGACGACATCGGAGGCGGTCACGCGCCACAGGCATTGCCGGTAGTTCGTCGTCGCCGTACCGGCGGCATTGCGCGCCTCGATGCCCGCTGCCGGCGCCGTGGTATAGCCGAAAGACTGACCGATATAAGTGAACGAGCGCCGGGGCGAAGCCACCGCCGCATTGCAACCGGCTTCACCCAGACCGAAGGTCTGGAACACCGGTGTATTGGCCGGCGTGACGACGAAATGATCCGGAACGAAACGCCCCACGGTCAACGCCGCCGCCTGCGGCACCCGGCGGCCGAACTGGTTGAAATTGGAGGCGGACGTGTTGGAGTAGTTGTCCGGAGTGCCGTCACCGCTGTCCACCGCGGCGAACTCGGTATCGTGCATCTGCAGCGTGAACAGGCCGGCTTCCGAGTACGTGGCGGTGTCTGTGCGCAGCACGGGCCCCGCAACCGGCGCGAAACTGCCGAGGGCCAGTGTGCCATTGCTGCAGGTGCTGCAGGACGGCGCGCCGCCGCTCGGGAGGGCGCAGTTGCTGCTGAGCAGCGTGGGTATGCCGGTATGGTTGCCACTCGACAGATAGTTGGTGGCACCGGCCGGCAATACCGAAGTGATCCTCACCGTGAACGGCCGCCCCGCCTTGTGCGCGGGCCCGGCATTGAAGGCGGTTGCATTCAGCGTGCGGCCCGTGCCGGCCGTTTCCCAACCGGCATCGGAAACGGTCGCAGTGAAACTCTGCGGGCGAATCGCGAAGTTGTCCTGGGAGCAGGCCGTCCCCTGGGAACCGACGATGCGCACGCGGACATCCCTGAACGCCTGGTTGACCACGAAATTTGCGCTGCTGCCCTTGCCGGCGACAAGGTTCACGGTCTGGCTCGCAATCACCGTGGTCCAGCTCGCACGGCAGCCGGTGGCGAGATTCATGGCCCCGCTGTTGTTGCTGGTATCAAGCAGCGCGATGGCCACGTTGTTTTCGTTGGTGTTCTCGATCGCGGTACGTCCTGCGTTCAGCCGCGCGATGCCGACCCTGAACGCGACGCCGGACACCTTGGTCGTGATCTTGCCGGTCACCGGCGTGAAAATCCCCGCGCCGGGCAAGGGCAGATCCCAGGCGTTGTAACGGCCCAGCGGCGAGGTCACGATAAAGGTCTGCTCATCGATATTGTAGAAATTCGCCTGGATTTCCGGAGCATTGGGCTGGCCGACGATGCGGATCAGGCCGTTCGTGGCACCGACGGTGCTGGTCGAACCGTCATAACCCAGCACCCGCACACGCCAGGTGCCGGCCGGGTCGCCGGCACCGAAGGTATAGGCCGTGTTGTTCTGCCAGACGCCGCCGCCGATGTCAGTCAGCGCCGCGGTGGCCACCACGGCGCCGGAGGGATTGATGATCTGGGCGCTCATCGTCAAGGGATCAGCGTTCACGCTGACGGTCAGCGCCAGCGCCGATCCCAGGGCCACTTCGGTCGTATCGGTCGGAGCCGTGATATTGATGCCGAAGGCCTCGGGTGTACCCAGCGTCGCCCCGGTGACCAGGCACCACTCGACATCGTCGATATGCATCCAGCTGCGATAAGCCGTGGTGTGGTTGGCGGTAATGGTGAGGGTCACGGTCGACCCGGTGGCGAACGCCGCCAGATCGTGGGTCAGCGTGAACCAGGGCTGGTCGCCGCGGCTGACGGTCATGCCGAGGGTATGAGAGCCGTCGTTGCGTGTGTCAAAGCCGTTGTAAGGGCCATAACCCGACTGGGTATTGCTGGCGGCGTTATTGCCCGCGCTGCCGAAATTGGGGCTGTACGGGAAATTTGCGTAATTGCCGTTGGCTCCGGGGGCATTCGGCCCCATCAGGATCACCGAGGTGCCGCCGGCAATCGTGACCCGGAAGAAATCGTACTGGGTGGAGTTACCCCAGGAGGAATCCCAGCCCTCGATGCGGTAACGCATCGAAAAACCGTCCGCGCAGGCCGCCGGCTTGACGAACGTCTTGGTCAGGACCACGCGGTTGGTTCCCGAGCTGGGCTCGTTGTTGCTCCGCGCGCCCAGCAGGTAGGAAAAATTGCCGGCGAAAGGCGTGCCATCGGTCGTCACCGTCGCCGGGGAACCGGCATCGGTGGTGATGGGCGGTGTCTCCGAATGCCGTATCTGCGCATCGAAAAGCGCGCTGGTGCGGGTCATGGTCCAGCCGCTGGGCGTCGTGGTCCCCGTGCCGCCGGACTCGAAACCGCTGTTGATGGCGTTGTTGACCGGTTTCGGCCCCCCGTTGGCCGTCAGGTCAAAATAGAGGTAATAGGTTGCCACGCCGTCCGTTGCCAGGATGAAACGGACCTCGCCACGATTGTTGCCGGCCGCATCGGCAGCGCCGGCGTAGCGCGTATCGTTGTAGTCACCGCCGACCACGGTGCTGCCATCGGCACGTGTTACACGGATCGAGTTCGCATCGATGGTGCCGCTCACCCCCATCTGGGCCAGCAGCGGCACGAAATCCACATCGAAGCGCATGACCTGATTGGCCACAACGCCTGACGGAACATTGATCGGAACACGGTAATGCCAGTCGGGCGCGGTGCCTACGGCATTTTCATCGAACCATGCGGGGCTGGTGCGCAGATCTCCGCGCGCATCCCCGACATTCCACAGCCCAATCCCGACCAGGATTCCCGAAGACAGCACCAGCACAAATGCCCGCATCCACGAGCACCAGGGTCTTGCAGCAATTCCAGTGATCCTGTTCATGTCCGCCGTCCCGTGGGCCGTGTTCCGCCGACCTGAAGTCGCACGGTCTTGAAAAAACCGCACAGCAATCCGTGCCCGGGCAAGCCGCTGACCACCCTCATCAACACAGCAATGCAATCCGGTGACTTTTTTCTTTTTGACATTTTATGGCTCGCAACGTGATGCGCTCGACTCAACCGGTGATGCAGTGCAAAGCGCACTGGGCATCGGGTTTTCACTATTGGGTGGACTCGCGGCTGTAGATGGTCTCGTCACTGCTGCGCTGGATGCCGAATCGGGCGCGCGCCGCAGGATCGCGGGTTGCCGTGGGACCGCACCACTTGCCGCGCAAATACGCCCTGTTGCCGGCAGTGGCCGCCGGAGTCAGTGACGGACAGGCATTGGCGCTTGCACCTGCCCCCAGATTCAGCGCCACGTCCACGCTTCCATTGTTGCCGGCACCGGGCGCACTCAGCCTGATCACTGAGCGGCCGGACTGCAGGGGACTGCTCACGACCGTTGCAACCGTCTCTCCGGGATTGAGATTGCCGATGTAATTGCCCAGCCCGACATTGCCTGCCACCAGCGTGGTGCAACTGTCATCGGTGTTGATGGTCCAGAACATCCCATTCCAGTATTGCGCCTCGACAGGAACATTCAAGGCCAGCAGTTGCGAGCCGCTGGCGCCACCCAGCCGCATGCGGCCATAACGCACGGCGGTGGTTGATGCGGTGATCGTGTGATCGTTGCCGGCGCTGTTGTCGACATCAAGGTCGTAGGCCGCCATCAACACACCGTCGCTGTCCGTCGGCGCGATGCCGAACTGAACCTGGGCATAGGGCCCATCCGGCGGATCGTCCGGAGTAGGCCTGTTGATGGTCACTCTTGCCGCGTTGGCCCCGGCCACGCTCAGCACCCCGCTGGACCAGGCCGGTGCGCTGCTGACATAAGCACCCGCTACGCGCGCGGTCAGTGCCGCAAACGGAGACACATTGCGCGCCCCGATGTCGAAGGCCGTCTTCGCGTTGTTACTGCCACCAGCGGTCGGGTCATGTTTCGCATAAACCCCGTTGTAGTTCTGCGTGGTGCCGCCCTGTGTGTTCTGTGCGGTCAGCGTAAACGCCAGCGTCATCGCCTCATCCATGTAGGTGAATCCCGGGGACGGTGCGCACGCGGCAACCGCGCGATTCAGAAGCGATGCCCCTGAAAGCGCAAAACGTTTGGGACGAAAACGACCGACGTAACCGCCGGAACCGCCGCCATCCAGCCCGCTGTCGCCGGTGATGTTGACGCCTGCGGTGATGTAGTTGTTCACGCTCGCCGTGAAAATGACGTTGCCGACCTCGCTGTAGCACCAGTCGGCGGCCGTGGCTGTTCCGCCCGAGAGGACTATTGTCGCCGCGCTGGCGCAGGTTGCGCCGCGGGAAACCGTACCCAATATGCCGGGCAGGCTGGCGCTTGCTGCGATTGTCGCCGTCGCCGCAAAATTGGGCACGGTCCCGTTATTGCTGATGTTGACGCCGGTGTCGGGGATGCCGTCGTTGTCGGCGTCTTCTCCGGCAGCCCACTGATAGGCTCTCACGGTCATCGAAAAATTGTCGCCTGCAGCACCGCCCGCCGGGCTCGTGGTCATCAGAGTTCCGGTCGCCGTATTGCTGTGCGCGATGCCGGGGAAGGTCAGGCCGAAAGGCCGCACCACGAAGGTGTTCGTGGCGCCGGCCATCTCGTAGCCGGCAACGGCCGCATCCAGGTCGTAACGCGCATGCACCGAAATCTGCCCGGCATCCGGGTAAGTGATCACGATATCCGCTTCCGAGTTGGCATTGAACAGCAGCGGAACCCCGCCGCCCGTCGCGAAATAGGCGGCGGCACCGGCTGCGCCGTTGTCATTGCTGGTCGGCAGGGCGGTGGTCGCGGCATTGTTGGTGATCGTCACCTGGCGGCCGGCGCAGGTCGACGGATTGTTGCATTCCGCACCCATCTCGACATTGCGCACGCTGGCAGCAGGGAATGTCGCAACACAGGCCAGCGTGGCGGAATCAGTACGGATCGCCTGCAGGCGGATGGTCTTCGCGTTGAATCCGGTGTTCGAGGGTTTGCCCGAAATCTGCGTGGGGATGGTGTCGGTGCCATCGGTGATGTTGCGGAAGCGGAATCCTGCCTGTGACATCGTGAACACCGGATCGTCCGCGATGCCGGCCGTGCCGGTGGTTTCACTGTACCCGCCGCCGGTGACATTGAAATTGAAACTCTCCGATGTCGCGGTCAGATTGGCATACCGGAAAGACAACTGGACGGAGCTGGATCCGGCGGCAAAAGTATAGGTGGCCGCACCATCGCCCGCCGTCGGATCGGACAACACGCCGCCGCCGGCCAAGATGCCGGTCCAGGTGCCGCGCGCATTGCTGGTCGACAGACTGACCGCCAGACCGCCGGCGCTCACCGGATTGTGCGCGAGGTCATGCGCCGTGATGGTGATCGTATGCGAGTCGCAGGCAACACCGCTCGCCGTGTGTGAAATGCTGAAATGGTCGATGCTGACACAAGGGCTGGTTTCGCTGCGGATGAATTCGATGCCGCCCCGGCTCAGGGGCTGTTGATAGACCCGCACTTCGTCAATGCTGCCGCTGAAACCGAATGCATTGCTGTTTTCGCCGGCCGCATTCGTTTCACCGCCGATCGAAGGGGGACCGGGATCGGAGCCGGCCGTCCAGGTAAATGCCTGCGTATACGTGGTTACCTGTACGCCGGCCGTGTTGTAGGCATAAAGTGTGGCGCTGCTGGCGTTGGCGCCGGCAGCCAGACTCACGGACACCGCGACAAACAGCCACTGATTGCTGGGAATCGCCACAGTATCAACCGTAATCACGGTCGGCTGCCGGTAAAAAAAGCGCAACCCTCCGGCCCCCGCGCGATCCGTTTCACCGACACTGAAACCCCAGCCTCCCGGCGAGGCATTGCCCTGATCGTCGATCATGATGCGCTGGCCCGGCAAGGCACTGTTGGTGGTGTTGATCCAGGCCGTGATGGTGAAGCCCCCTGCATTGGCCATCAGGTTGGGATACCCGACGGGCAAGGCCACATAGTCCTTGTTGGCCCGGTTGAAGACACCGTATTGGCAAGTCCCGGGGTTGCCGGGAATCGCCGGGCTCACCGAAGAAGTTGTCGGCAATGTGCCGAGGCTTGCGGCAACGCCGTGAAACCCGCCGCTGCCACTGTCGGTGACCTCGTTGGCACTGCCGCTCCAGCCGGCCGGTTGATTCATGCGCCAGTGCGAGAATGCCACCGGCGGGTTTTCACGCAGCGCGAGGGTCATGAAGGCATTGCGGGAACTGGAGACCGTCGCCGTGGTGTTGCCGGTCGCACCGACCACCGTCATGACGCCATCCCACACCGCAAAACCGCCCCCGTGGCCGGATGTCGTCCCCGCATCCGATCGTTCGCTTATGCCCGTCAGATTCGCATTGGTCTGGGCGCTGAATGCCGCCGCCGCACTGTCCGTGCCACGGGCAACGACCTGGACAATCAGCGTATCCGGCACCGTGGTGGTCACGCCGGTCACCGTGACCGAAGTGCTGGCCGTGGTCTTGACTCCCCCGCCAGTGACATCCCAGGGATCGCCGGAACTGATCACACCCCGATAGGTCAGGATTTGGCCGTAGACATGGTTGCCGGGATCGGCGACGGTGACATTGGGCATCGCGTTCGACGTGGCGCGTCGCCAGAACACCGTCAGCCGGGTTCCGTTATCGGCACTGTTTGCGCCCCCTCCCCCTCCTGTTCCCGTCGTGAACTGGGGACTGTCGCCTACCGGGGTCCAGTCAGCCGGGGTCGCCACAACTTCGCCCTGCGCGCTGACCACAAAAAGCAGCGCCAGATCATCAGTTTGGTGCGCAGGCCATGCCAGCGTGATGTCGCCGGTGCCGTTCTGCTGTGTGCCTGCCCCCTGGAAAGTCGGCGCCGCATGCATCGTGCCGGGGTAAACCAATGCGCAGATCGCGGTGACACAGGCGAGAAGTGCCGGACCGAAGCCATCGACGACCCGCCCTGCCACACACCTCCAGTATGACAGGACCAAGGTGACTGTTTGGCTGATCTTATATAACATATTGTTTTTATTGATATTTTTAAATCCCGCAGCGATAAGGGGCAACGGCCGCCGGATCCTGGTCCTTGCACTTGGCCACGGTCACCACCACGCTTCGTTCGACATATCCGCTGCCCGGCGCCGGAGCAGGACAGGTCGCCTGGTTACAGGCAGTGGCGGTAATTTGATAAACCCGGATCGTGCGATTGCCCTCGGTGGGGTCGGGTGCGGTCTGTACGCATGCAACAACCACGGTAAACGGAGCCAGGCTGCCCGCCATGCCGCTTATCGTGCCGGTGGGACAAGCAGGGAAAACAGCCTGCCCCGGCGCAATCGTGTTGTCGGGATCCAGTGCCTGGTACATCGCCCAGTTCAGTCCGGCCCGCGCCGCGTAATAGGCCCGCACGCCGAGGATGTCGACCTGCACCGTGTTCTGCTGCAGCCCGGTGAAAATCACCATGAAGGCGCCCAGCGCCGACAGCACCACCAGCAGGAAAATGCCGGTGACCAGGCTGAAGCCGCGCATGCGGCGCGGCAATTTGCGGGACAGGATATTCATGGCGCGTTGCTCACCTGGGCCTGCTGGAACATGCGCACCCGCTCGAGCCCGCCGCCTGCCGGGATGCTGTCGATCTGCAGTACGATGGAAACCGTGCCGATGCGTTCGGTCAGCGCACCGGCGGTGTAGACGAACTGGCATCCGCCGACATTGCCCGCCAGCACCGCGCTGCTGCCTCCGGCCGGCGGCACGGCAGCTCCCGGCGCTTCCTGGCTGTAGGCATAACCCCAGTAACGCAGCAACTGGCCGCCGACGCAGCCATAGGTCACCGGGCCGGTAACGACGTGGAAACGTTTTGCCGGCGAGGGTTCCGGAAACAGTTTGGATGCGATGGCAACAGGCGGCGCCGCGATGGAAGTCAGCGCGGCACGATTGTCACCGAAGTAGGCATTGGAAGCGGTGCCGGTGTTGTAGAGGTTGTAGACGACAATCTGGTTGCCGGTCGCCAGTGCCGGCGCCGGACCGAGCACATCGAAGCTGCTGTCAGCCACGGAGAAATCCAGCGTGTCGCCCCCGCCACCGCTGTCGGGCTCTGCGCGATAACGTCCGCCGCCGCTGGTTTCAATGAATTCGACAAACTGCCCGCCGCCGTAAACCCGCACGCTGTTGGGCAGGGCCAGCCGCAGGTCGCGGGTCATCCGGCGCAGGGCGGTGTCCGCTTCGTCGGTCAGTGATGCGCGGCGCGCGGCATCGGCATACCCCTCCACCGGGCGGCGGATGAACACCGCGACCACTGCAGCGATGATTGACGTGATGGCAATCACCACGATCAGCTCGACCAGCGTGACGCCCTTCATTTTGTGCAGGATGTTCATCGTCATCAGGGCAGGGCGTTGGGCGAGTAACGCGTGCGGTAGCCGTCGAGTGCGACGGTGACGGCGTTGGGACCCGTCACCGTGACAGTGACGCGCAGCGACAGTGGACGGCCATTGCCGTCGGTGGCGGAGACCGTGGCGGAACTCGCCGCCAGCGGCGCCGCGACCACGGCCACGGCCACCGTGTAATTGCCGAGATCCCCGATCGGCGTGCCATCAACATTCGCCGGCACGCCGGCCGGCAGGCTGGCGTAGTCGTTGACGTTGTCGTACGGCGTCGTCGCGCTGCCGCGGGCCTCACCTTCCGCGCCGATGCCTTCCAGGGTGGTCGCGCAGCGCGTCGGATCCACGGGATTGACAGCAGCCGTCGACTGCGCCGTCGCCGCATTGACGTCATCCGGATCGCAGTAGGTGAAAGGCATCGCCAGCGCCTCCTCAAGATAGGCTTCGGCGATGGCCAGCGCCTGTTTCTGCGCCAGCGGATCGGCACTGGCACGGGTGGTGAAACTCATCACTCCGAGGATACCGGCAAGCCCGACGCTGATGATGGCGATGAAGACCACCAGTTCCACCAGCGAAATGCCGCGGCAACAGGACCCGTGCATCGTTCGCTCAGTTGGCGATGACATAACCGGTTTCCGCCGAAACCACGATCTGCCGTGCCGGGTCGCCGGCGATCGAACTGGTGAAGGTGATGGTCGTACCGGCACTGGGGCGCCCCAGGCCGTCAAAACTGAAAGCGACCGGGGTCAGCGTGACCCCGCCCGGCGCATTCTCGGACGCCGGCGTACCACTGACCGGATAAGTCAGCGCGCTGGCACATCCCGCCGCATTGCCTGCCCTTACCTGGGTGGCCGTCACGCAGACATGCACTTCCCGCCGCCAGGCCACGGCGGTTTTCTGTGCCAGGCGCACGACGGCCGCCGATTTGTCGTAAAAGCCGCGGGAATCAAAAGTGCTCGCCTGGAAAAACCGCGGGGCCGCGACCGCAGCAACAATCGCCAGTATTGCAATTGTGACCACCAGTTCCACCAGTGTGAATCCCGCGGTCTTCATGGCAACTCCGTTATCAAAAAAACGGGGGCGCAGTAGATCACTGCCCCCCCGTTTTCAAGTGGCCTGATTCCGAAGCAATCAGGCAAACACTTCAGGCATTATTGCTCAGCAACCGGCTCTTGCTGCAGTACCAGCAGCCGCGTTGTAAACCACTGTGCAAGTGGGGTCCGCCGTCAACGTGAAAGTCGGGGGCGCGGCATAGTCAAATCCGCTCCTGGAGGACAAGGCCTGGTCGATCCCCGCGTTAGTCGGAATACCGCTGGTATTGGTTGCAACTGCAGCGTTGCCAACCATTGAGCAGGTGGTACCCGTGCTGCCGGCGGCGACCCAGGAGGCCTGGCACAAAGCAACCGCACCTTGAATGGCACCAACCAAGCCGTCCGCAGCTGCGGTTTTTGCCTGGGCGCTGACGTTGATGAATCGCGGAAGTGCGGTAGCCGCCAGAATGCCCAGAATGGCGATCACGACGATCAGTTCCACCAGTGTAAAACCGCGTTGCTGTTTCATGGTCCTCTCCTTCTCTTTCTGTCAATCAAAACCGGTTTAGGAAAATCCTGCGAAAACGTATTGCAAGCTTCATGCCAGTCATGCGCCGCACTTCAGCAGCCGGAAGTCGTCAGCGAACTGAAAGTCGGCGACGTATTGGCGGCCGTGGGCGCAGTGTAAGTAAAACTGCAGTTGGTCGGATCGTTGCCCATCACCATCATGCGCAGCGTCGCCCCGGCCGCCGCGCCGCCGAGTTCGGTGTTATAGCCATCATCCGAGGTCGGGCCGGCGTTGATGCCGGCGGCGGTGACGATGCCTGCAGCATTGGCCGTCGGGTAGGCATGGATCATGGTGACATTGACACCTTCCATTAACAGTGTCGCCGCGCACTGCGGCGTCGTCGCCAGACAGGCCGCATGCGCCAGCGCGGAAGCCCCCTTCATTGCGCCCAGGGCGCCGTTGAGCTTGGCGATCCGCGCCTGCACCTGAAGGTTGGTGAACCGCGGCAACGCGGTCGCCGCCAGGATCGCCAGAATGATGATCACCACGATCAACTCGATCAGCGTAAAACCGTTCTGGAATCGTTTATTCATGTGACTTTTCTCACAAATTCAGAAGCATCTCATTGATAATACAGCAAAAGTGGTGCCAGGGTCACCCCCGGCAGGATCATGGCCACTGGTACTCCACTGCCGGTTGCAATCCGATGCCCGCAACACTGCGGATCGGCCTGCCACTGACGGACACATCCTGATAGGCCACTTTCACCGTAAAACGCAGTTGTTTCATGCCGTTACGCGGTTCGACCTGCAGGCGTCGCGCGGAGTTGGCGACATACACCAGTTCCCGCGCTGACTCATCAAAATACCAGGCCCCTGCTTCCGGTTGCACG
>LNFM01007650.1_pt1 | contig 16789 bp, 14 predicted proteins | sample 596031 | NCBI WGS metagenome assembly LNFM01 (sample SAMN04254537, study PRJNA301005) | activated carbon metagenome | isolation source: dual media filters at the Ann Arbor, Michigan drinking water treatment plant | place: USA: Ann Arbor
CGCCACGCTGGCTCCGCCCGCCACACGATCTGCAGTGGCAGCGCCGGGAGATCCAGGCAAGCAAACTTCACTATACAAGTGTTCAGCTAAGCAGATTCAGAAGTCAATGCGCGAAGTTAATCCGGACCAGCGGGGGCCGGAACCCAGCGAGGGATCGTCTCGCTCCCGACGTCATGCGTGAGCTGGATCGCCGCGCCGCCCGCGAGCGGCACCACCCACAGGTCATCGCCCGTGTCGGGCACCAGCCGCGAGACGAGCAGGTATTCGCCATCGGGAGAGAACGTCGGCGTCTGTTCGAATGCCGACGCGCCCGTGATGCTCCGCTCGGACTTCGCCGCGAGGTCATGAACGAGCACCTCGCTGCGCTGCCGCTGGGCATCGCCGGCGACGGGCTGCACGACGTACGCGATGAGCTTGCCGTCCGGTGACCACGCGGGCGCGCTCTCCTCGCTCTCGTCGGTACGCGCGGTGAGGCGGCGCAGGTCCGTCCCCGTGGCACTCATCACGAAGATGCGTGGCGTCCCCTCGCGATCGCTCACGAACGCGATCCGCTTCCCGTCCGGCGAGGGCGTAGGTGCCCAATCATCACGATGGAACGCCGTGAGCCGCGTCGCCTCCCCGCCCGCCACAGGCATGCGATAGAGCTCCGAGTCGCCATCGCGGCTCGACGTGAACACGATGGTCTTCGCGTCGAGCACGGCCGGCGCGAAGTTGCCCTCGGGGTTGCTCGTGAGCCGCGTGTCGGTGCCCGTCGCCACCTCGATCCGATAGAGATCGCTGTGCCCGTCGCGCATCGCCGCGACGACGATCCACTGTCCCTTCGGGTCGACGGCCGGATCGCGTACCTGCGCCGCCGTGAACCCGACCGCGCGCGTGCCGACGACGATCTGCTCGGCGTCCGCGCTGCCATCTCCCTTCGAGCGAATGGCGACGAGCTCGGAGCTCACGCGTTGGGTCGAGGGATAGAGTCCGGCCCCGACAAGCTCGCGCTGGCCCTGGGCGATCCGCTCCATCCCGCGCGCACTGCGGAAGTAGATGACGCCCGGTAGCTCGGGCGCCGTCGTCGGCCACGCCACCGGGTCGCCTCCCTCACCGCTCCCGTGACTGTCACCACCGTGCGCCACGCCGGCGTGGGCGGGGCGCGTTCCGGATCCGCTGCCCGTGCAGTCGGCAGCAAGCGAACACGCGGTGTTGTCGCGCTTCGGCTTCGTCGCGTCCTGGCCACATCCGGCGAGCCCGACGACCGTGACGAACGTGACGAACTTCACCGGACGCGGACGGCGTCGGCCACCACGAACTTGCCCGAGGCCGCCCAGCGCGACAGCGCGACCTGGTTCCAGCCGGCGGAGAAGTTCCACGTGCCGAGAGTGACCCATCGGCTGCCGTTCGTCTGCTGGTTGACGGTCTTGCGACCGACCTCGGTGCCCGCGGCGTTGAAGGCGATGAAGGGAGCCGCGGTGCTGCGGTTCGAGCCGGTGGTCCACCAGGCGTCGATGGTCTTGGTACCGGCGGCGGGGAGATAGAACCAGAAGGTGGCGGGCGCGGAGGTCTGCGACGTGGGCGCCGTCCAGTAGCCACTGCCGTAGTAGCCGGCGGTGCTCGTCGTCGAGGTCCACGTGCCGGTGAGCTCGATGCGCGCGACGGCCGCGTTGTTGTTCGCGTTGTTGCTGTCGATGACGATCACGCCACCAGGGCCCGGCGGAGGCGTGGTGCCGCCGTCGCCGCAGGCGGCGCGCACGCGGTCGACGTAGTGGGACCAGGGCCAGTTCGGGCCGGGGTCGGTGCGGTTCCAGGGCTGGAGCTGGCCGTGACCGACGATGTGATTGCGGTCGCGCGGCATGTTGTGCGACTTCGCGATGTCACACGTGAGCTTGGCGCTCTTCTCGATCATGCCAGTGGAGAACGTGGAGGACGCGAAGCCGGCGTGCTCGATACCGACGGAGAAGGAGTTGGTGCCGACGCCGTTGCGGTTGCACTGCTGGTTGTTGTTGCGCGAGCACGCGTAGTCGGCGGAGATGTGCCACGCCTTGTTGGACTCGCGGACGAGCTGCGTGACCTCGCTACCGTCCTCCTTGACGACGTAGTGCGCGCTGACACCGGAGCTGGCGCTCCTGAGGGTGGCCCAGCAGCCGGCGTAGCCGCCTTCACACGTGTGGATGACGACGAGGCTGACGCCGAAGCTGCCGCGGCTCGAGAAGTTGGGCGAGCCCCGCCAGATCGCGCCCGGGAAGTCGACGGTCGCGCGCGGCGTGCCCGGGGCAGCCGGGACCTCGACGGTGCCGTTGGGCTCGACGAGCGCGATGACGGTGCCGTCCTCGGCGATGGCGGTGGCGCCATTCGCGAGCACGGTCATGACGTCGTGGACGTAGGTCTGGAGGGCGTCCTCGTCGGTGATGCCGGACCACGCGGCGATGACGGGCGTCCAGGCGGCGAGGTCGGTGCGGGCGACGCCCTGCTCGTCGGCGAGGAGCGAGAGGCGCGCGGCGGCGGTCGCGATGTTGGCGGCGGCGTCGGTACGCGCCAGATCTTCGCTGACCCCGGCGGCGGCCGCGCCGAGGGCGAGGTTGTCACCGCGGAGCGCGAAGATGCCGGAGGCGGGCTCGTGGCCGTCGTGCTCTTCCTCGCCGCGGACCATGTTCCAGCCGGTCTCGACGTAGGCGATCGCCTTCAAGAGCTCGACCGGGACGTCGTGGTCGGCGGCCGCACGCGCGAAGTCATCGTCGTAGCCCGCGGTGTCCTCCGTGGGCGGCAGCGCGTCGGTCGGTTCGTCCGTGGAGCAGGCGAATGCGAAGCCGAGCGCAAGCAGTGCGAGCGATGTCCCCTTCATCGCATCGATGCATCAGCAACGCGGACGCCAACTACGTACGCTCACGGTGTAGGCCGATGGAAGCCGAACGATCTGAAACAGTTGCGGTGCGTGGTCGAGACCGTTCGCCGCTTCCAGCGCCGGAGTGCACATCGGCGTGTGCAGTCACGCGCGCGCGTGCTCACGAGTGGACTCTGGATCCATGTGCGTACACGTGCCGCGCTTGCCGACGATCACCGACGATGGTCAGGCCCCGCCAGGCCCCGAGGCGCGGAGCGTGCGCCGCCAGTTGGGACCACGACGCTTGTCCTTGAGCGCGCGCACCGAGACTTCATACGCCGACGACGCATCGCGCAATCGCAACGCCTCGGTGCGGAGCGAGACCAGCGAGCCGAGCGACGCCGTCTCGGCCGACTTGTCGGTGATGCAGAGGACCGCCGCATCGTGGGCCTGCGCGAGCGTGACGAGCCGCCCCTGATGAGCCATGGAGAGATCGGTGGTGGGGCGCTGCGTGCGCTCGGGAGCCGTGCTGTCGACGAGATCGAGCACGACGAGACCGAAGGCCCCGGAGCGCAGCAGTCGCTCGGCCGCCCGGGCCAGCGCCGTCGCATCGAGTGCGCGCACCACGACGAGGGCCGATAGATCCACTCCCGCACTGGCGACATCGGGCGGATAGAACGATCCCGTCGCGAGCATCAGCCACGCGACCGGCTCACTCGCCCGCTGCGCCTCGAGCACGAGCTCGATCGACACCGTCAGCGTGGCCGCCGCTCCGCGCGCCGAGAGCTCGACGAGCCGACCGCGCATCGCCGCCAGACTCCAGAGGTCCGCCGGTGCTGCGTCGGTCTCTCCGCGACGGGCCCGCAGGTCATCGAGCGAGAGGACCTTCGCCGTGGCCGCAGAGCCGCGCGCATTTGCGAGGAAGCGCTGGATGTCCGTCATTGAACACTCGTTCAGTACCAGACAGGTCTGACACGCGCTGTGGGCACACGCACTGCACGACGGAATCACGATGACAAAGCGCACCGAATGGGACGACGTGGATCAGGCGAGCTTCGACTCCTTTCCAGCGAGTGACCCGCCCTCGTCGGGTGGGTTGGTCGCGGCCGCCTCCGCGTCGACGGCCTGCCCGCCGGGCACGGCGCCCGGCCGCGCCCCCAGTACGTGGGTGAAGCGCATCGCGGTCGGCCTCGCCGCGGCCACCGCCATCACCGGCCTCGTGATCGGTGTCCGTCTGCTGCGCTCCCGCTGAGCGTCGTGCGCTACTGACACATCCGTGACGTACGACGACGCCGCCGCCGCGCTGTACCAGGTCCCGCACGACGAGTTCGTGGCAGAGCGCAAGCGACTCGCCGCGGACCTCAAGGCCACCGACAAGGCCGGCGCCGCGAAGCTCGCGAAGCTGACGCGGCCACCGATCTCCGCGTGGACCGTCAATCAGCTCTGGTGGCATGCACGCTCCGCGTTCGACGAGCTCCTCGAGACCGGGGAGCAGCTCCGCGCCGGGAAGCTCGCGGTGATGCCCGCCCACCGCGAGGCGGTGGCGAAGCTGCGCGCGCAGGCGCAGTCGATCCTGACCGAGGCCGGCAACGCCGCGAACGAGGCCACGCTCCGCCGCATCACGACCACGCTCGCCGCGATCGCCGCGACGGGTGGCTTCGATCCCGACGCCCCCGGCATGCTCTCGGCCGATCGCGATCCCCCCGGCTTCGAGGCCGCCGGCATTCCGATGGTCGCGCCCGACGCCGAGGACGAGCGGCCCGCCACGCCCGTGACCGATGACGAGCTCGCCACCGCCCGCGAGAAGAAGCGCGCGGCCGCCGCCAAGCAGCGCGACGCCGAGGCCGCCGCGGAACAGGGCCGCGCCGCTGCGGAACGCGACCGCCGCAAGGCCGAACAGGAGCGCACGCGCCGCCTCCAGGAGCGCCATCGCCTCGAGGCCGCGTTGCGCACCGCGGTCGGTGACGTCGAGCGTCGCGAACGCGAGGTCGCCCGCCTCGGGGCCGCGCTCGCCGATGCCGAGGCCGCGGTCGAGAAAGCGCGCGCGATCGCCAACGACCTCGAGTCGCAGCTCGCCGCGCTCGACAGCTGACCGCGCTGATTACGGAAGCCTTACGTCGACGAGGCTCGAGCTATTGCATGGTGAAGCGCATGAAGCATCTCATCGCTCTCACCCTCGCTCTGGCCGCCTGCACCTCGTCGTCGACGGCGTCTCGCACCGACCCGGCCATCTCGCGCATCGTGGAGGCGCAAACGGACACCATCGTCGCGGCCCGCACCGCTGACATCGCCGCCCGCCGCGAGCAAATGCTCGCCTACCTCCACGAGTACCAGGTCGCCGGTCAGTTCCCGACCGATGCCAGCGGGAGGTCGCGCAGCGTCTTCCGCGATGACAAGGGCGTGCGGTGCCCGATGGCCGAGCTGATCTATCGCTCGGGCCGCGCTGACCTCGTCGATGCCGTCGTCGCCGAGCAGAACGATCTCCGCCTCGCCGATGTCCACACCGGCCCGCTCGCCGACTGGATGGCGACGTCGGGTCTCACCCGCGACGAGATCATCATGGTCCAGGGCATCGCCCGCCCCTGGGAGGTCCAGGGCATCGAATTCGTTCCGCAGCAGGCCGCCCACAACTCGCGCGTTGCCATCGCGACCCTCATGCAAGCGGAGCTCGCCAGCGAGCGCGTCCGCGGCCGCCTCGAGACGGCGGAGGCGGCCTTGCGCAAGGACTCGACGGCCTCGGTTCGCGCGCTCGCCCTGGCCCCGACGCCGGCCGCCACGCCCGGCCCTGTCGTGCCGAAGACCGTCGCCGCGCAGTAAGGTAGTGGCATGCGCGTCCTCCTCGTCCTGCTGCTCCTGACGAGCTACGCGCATGCCGAGACGTTCACCGTCCACGTTCACCGGCCCGACGACATCGCCGACCAGGCGTTCATCGACGCGCAGATCGCGAAGGCCAACGCTCACTTCGCCAGCGTAGGCGCATCGTTCGAGGTCACCGCCTCCGACGCCAAGTCCGTCGATCGGGTCGACGACACGCCGGCGCGCGTCGCTCTCAAGAAGCACATCAAGGGCAAGGCCATTCATGTCTTCATCACCGGCCGCCTCGCCGATGTGGATGTCGAGGGGGCCGAGATCCGCGGGGTCACGCTCCGAACCGGGTCGCGCAAGTACATCATCCTGTCCGCCATCGCGATGGACATGGTCCTCGCCCACGAGCTCGGTCACCTCTTCGGCCTCCCGCACTCGACGTACGACGTCTCGATCATGAACAAGACGAAGCGCGAGTCGCCGCCCTTCGAGGAGCGGACGTTCGCGCCCGAGGAGCTCGACCTCCTGCGCGCGGCGATCCCCAAGGCCGCGAAGCGCTACGCGACGAAGTGATCAGAGCTTCAGGTCGCGCTGCGCGGCGGCATTGCTCGCGACGAGCTTCTCGCGCACGGCCGCTGTCGTCGCCGCAGCGTGCGAGAGTGCGTCGTACTCGGCTCCCGTGATGACCCGCTCGGCCGGCGTGGCGATGAGCTCGGTGTCGCTGGTGATCGCGGCCGTCGCGAGAGGCGCCCGAAACCGGGCCAGCGTCCAGGCCTCGGGCGAGCACAGCTCGCGGCGTGCGGCCAGCTTGGCTTCGGTCTCGGCGTCGCGGGCGATCTGCGTCACGTCGCGCTCGATCGAGTCGGGGTCGACGCCGGTGAACGCGCGCGCCAGCAACTGCGCGGTCGCATCCTCGACGATGCTGACGATCGTCGGCGCCCGGCGCGACCAGCGCCACGGCCCGAGGAGCTCCCACATCGAGACCTGCGACCCGGCGAGGAAGCGCGCACGGCCAGCGAGGCGCAGCACCGCCCCGCCGCCGACGGAGTCATACGACGCGGTCAGCTCCGCCTTCGCGAGGGCCGCCACCGTCGGTAGCGAAGCCACGAGGTCAGCGCGGTCCGCGCCGCGCTTCCAGCCGGGGGCGCAGGCGCAGGCGATCTCGTTGGCGACGTCGAGGAGGAGGAGATCCACGAGGCGGTCGAGCTCGGCCACCTCGACATCGGGCGTGGTCGACAGGCGCCGCAGGCGCTCGAGTTTCTCGTCGGCGCCGAAGGTGACGAGCAAGGCCGTCGCCGCTTCAGGTCCGAGGACGAAGGTCGGTTCGTGCACGCGCGCATCGGGTGTCGCGAGCGTCAGCACCGAGCCGCGCGCGGCATCGAGCGTACGAATCGTCTCGACGTGACCGACGCGCCACTTCTTGATCCACAGGAAGCGGGACACGACCTCGGGGGCGAAGCGATGCACCACCACGTGGCGGGCCATCGGATGAGCCCCCGCGAGCTCGTTGCTGACGGACACCGCCTGCTTCTCGAGCCAGGTCTCCTCTGGCTTCGCCCACCAGCGCAGCCAGTAGCGGCGATGAACAGCGAGGCTACTGCGCTTCTCCGTGGCAGCGGCCTCGACGAGGGCGCCCACGTCGTCGGCGTCGCGCTTCACCAGGGCGAGCGTGCCCGCGCCCGCCGGGACCATGAACGAGCGCATGTCGGGCCCCTTGCCCACGAATGCGATATCGATCCCGGCGTCGGCGGCCCGCGTGGCTTGCTCGCTGCTCACGAACGCATGGGGGTGCATCGGACCATCGGGGCCGTCGATCTCGTTATCGAGCACCACGACTGACTTGCCGGACAGCAGCTCGAGCAAGGAGCCGTGCGCGACGACGGCATCGAGGTCGAAGTGGCCTTCACGCGTGAGATCCCAGACCGCGAGCCGGAAGGCCAGCTTCTCGGCGAGCGACTCCCATGCGTCGAGCTCCTCACGGGTCGTGCGGTGGTTCACGACAAGCAACAGATCGGCCTCCGTCGCCGTGAACGGCCGGGCCACGCGAACATCGATGTCGCGGTACTGGATCGCGCGGGCCGAGGCGGGAGCCTCGAGGCGGCCGAGCTCCAGCGAGACGCGGGCGGCGAAGCGGCGATACTCGGGGGCACCCTCCTTCACCGTGAGCGTCAGCTCGAAGTCCATCGCCTCGCCGGCGTCGAGGCGCGGCACCTCGCGGATCCAGCCCTCGCTCGGCACGGCGTCCGAGAACGCGACGTGCTCGTCGCCGAGCTCGCTGTCGGGGAGCGTCGTCACGCGCACGCGCAACACGCGCTGGCTGTCGGAGCTCGCCCCGAGCGCGAAGCGCGATTGGTTCGTGACCGTGAACTTCACGCGCGTGGCCTCGCCCGGACCGAGCGACCGCAGGCTGGCCGGCGCCGAGTTGCGCACCGGGAAGCGAATGACGAAGCGTCCGGCGTCGAGGGAGTCCTGCTGGTACTGCTCGAACGACCGCCCGACCGACGGCAGCATCGCGCGGTGCAGGATCGACTCCTCGACCTCGAGCGGGTTCGCGCTCTCGGTGGGGTCCCAGTCCTTGATGCGGAACACCAGCTCGCCCGCGATCCGGGTGCGCGTCCCGGGCACGAGGCCGGGCGGGCATTGCAGCTGTCCGGGTTCCGGACGCACCCAGCCGCCGGCGATCAGCGTCAGATCGAGGGCGTCGTGGGCCGGCGTCGGCATGCCGCCCACGTTCTCGACGTCGAGCTGGAACACGCGCACGAGCTCGTTCGGCTCGTACACCGCGTCCTGGTTCATGCTGTCGTGCTCGAACCCGACGAGGCGCAGATCGTAGCGCGACGGATACGACTCGACCCCCGTAGCCGTCGTCACCTGGATCGAGAACGTGCCATCCGTCCCGCGGGCCCCGGCCACGATACGCCCGCTTCCGGCGCGCCCGCTGCTGCCCGAGCTGCCGCTGCTGCCCCCGGAGTTGCTGTGGTAGTGCGTTCGCGTCTGCGTGTTGCCGTTCGAGTCGCGATAGGTGGACGTCGTGGTCCAGCTGTACGAGCTGCCGCCGGACCCGCCCGCCCCGCCGGACCCGCCCGCCCCGTGCGCCCCGACCTTGCCTCCGGTGCCGCCGTTGATGTCGTGCGCGAGGAGCATCAGGAGCGGCGTGTCCTCGTCGCGAACTGCGATGACGACAGAGCCACCATCGCCACCCCGCTCGCCGTTCGTGCCGTGGCCGCCGTCCCCACCGTGGCCACCATCGCCACCGTCAGTGCCGTTGGAAAAGCGCGTGGCATCGCGCCCATCGTGACCGCGCGCGCCATCGCCGCCGCGCCCGCCCACGCCGCCGTGACCGCCATCGCCGCCGCGCGCCCGCAGCTCCACGTAGCCCTGCTCGATCGCCACGAGCGTCTCGCGAACCTCGCGATCATTCGCCCGCCCCTTCACGGTCACCACCCCATCGGCCTCGGCGAGCTCGACGCGAATCGTCCCCGCGTGCGCACCGGGCTGCGCGGGCCCCGCATCGCCGCCCCGTCCGCCGTGCGCGCCGCTCGATCCTCCATCGGCCCCGCGCGCGCCGTGCATCGCACTGGCACCGGCCGCACCGCTCACGTCGATGACCGCCAGCGGCGGTGCCGGGCCATCCGTCGCGATGACGTCCGTGGGTACTACCTCGCGATACGGGCCCTCGTTCATCGAAATGAAGTCGGACTTAGTTTCTGCACGAGTTGCGCATCAATCATGTCGGACATGGTTATCGGCGGCCGCGAGGCACGCCGTACGTCGCGGTCACCGTCTGCTTCTTGCCGTCACGCACGAACGTGACGACGACCGTCTGGCCTGGCTTCGCGTCGGTGAGCACGAACATGAGATCGGCGACGGAGCCGATCTCCGCGGTCCCGAGGGCGATGATGCGATCGTTGGCCTTGAGGCCCGCCTTCTCGGCCGGGCCGTCCTTCACGACATCCGAGATCACGACGCCCTTCTCCTGGTTCGGGTCCTCGCTATACGAGGGCACGGTGCCGAGCGAGGCCCCGCGCCGACGGACATCGCCGCCCGCCATCACCGTCGGGGCCGACTTCACATAGGTGAGCGCGCCCGTGCGGGTCCCGATCGCGAACGCCGTCTCGGCGACGATCGTCGCCGCCTTGGCTCCGCCGGCCGCGTTGATGGTGGCCGCGTCGTCGTTTGCCGTGTGGTACTCGCGGTGGCTGCCGGTGAAGAAGAACAGCACGGGTGCACCCGCGGTGTAGAACGACATGTGATCGGACGGGCCGTAGCCCGACCCGCTGATCTCGCATTCGACCTTCGCCGCCGTGCAGATCGGCGCGACGATGTCGTTCCACTCCTTCGCCGATTCGCCGCCGTTCACGTGCAGGCGGTTCATCTTCATGCGGCCGATCATGTCCATGTTCAGCATGGCCACGACCTTGTCCTTCACGGGCGGGTTCTTCACGAAGTGATTGGCGCCGAGCAGGCCCATCTCCTCCGCGGAGAAGCCGACGAGATACACGTCGCGGGTGAGCTCCGCCTTCTTCGCGACGAGGATGCGCGCCACTTCGAGCAGGCCCGCCACCCCGGACGCGTTGTCATCAGCGCCGTTGTGCACCGCATCGACGCCCGGATCGAGGGCCGACGAGCCGCCGTGCGGACCGAGATGATCGACGTGCGCGCCGACGACCACGATGCCCTTCTGCTTCTTCGCCGCCCCGGCCTTGATGACGCCAACGACGTTCGCCGTCTTCGCCCGCACCGGCTCGAGGGCGACCGTCAAGCTCGCCGTGTGCTCACCCGTGCGCAGCGCCGCGCCCGCCTTGCGCGTGACGACGACGATCGGCAGCTTGCTGCCGCTCTCGAGCGCCCCCAGCTTCGGCAGCGGGGCCTCGTCCTGCGTGGCGTCGCCATCGTCGACGACGATCATCCCGATCGCGCCCTTGTTCGCCGCCGTGAACGCCTTGAAGCGCAGATCGCCGAGCCGTGACGTCGAGGCCGCATCGAGCTTCGCGTCCGCCGGCACGAAGCGGTGGACGAGCACGATCTTCCCCTTCACCGACTTGCCCTTGTAGTCGTCGAGCTTGGCGTCCTTGTCGACGATGCCGTAGCCCACGTCGACGACCGCGCCCTTCGCCGACTTGCTCGCCGACGCCGCGGTCGGGCCGAAGTCCTCCGCGGGGACGGCCACGCCATCAATCTCGAGCGCGGTCGTCGCGCCGCGCTTCACGTCGGTCGTGACCTCGAAGCTCTGGAGCCAGCCGGGCACGCCCGCCTCGACGCCGAGGCCCTCGAACGTGGTCTTGATCAGCGCGAGCGAGTCATCCAGTCCCTTCGTGCCCACCCCCCGGCCCTCGCGCGCGTCATCGGCGAGGTACTCGACGGCCGAGCGAAAGCGATTCGCCGCCTCGGTGTCGGGCAACGCGGTGATGGTCCCGGTCTCCCAGCGCGCGAGGAACACGTTCGTGTCGCGCGGCCCGGCGAGGGTGCCCGTCGCGTCGTAGAGCTCGGTGCCGTCGGCCTGCTTCGTGGCCTTGCGGCGGTTCGAGGCGAACGCGAGCGTCTTGCCGTCGGGCGAGAACACGGGGAAGCCGTCGAAGCCCGGCGTGAACGTGATCTGCTCGAGGTTCGTGCCGTCGGTGTTGACCGCGAACAGGTCGAACTCGCCACTGCGGGGGTTCTGCCAGTTCGACGAGAAGATGATGCGCTTACCGTCGGGGTAGAAGTACGGCGCGAACGAAGCCCCGGGCAGGTACGTGACCTGACGGGCATCCGTACCGTCGGCGTTCGCGACGTACAGGTCCATCTTGCCGGGCTTCACGAGGTTCTGCGCGAGCAGCGCCTTGTACTCCTCGAGCTCCTTGCCGGCCGGCCGCGACGCGCGCCACACGATCTTCGTGCAGTCGTTCGAGAAGAACGCGCCGCCGTCGTAGCCCCATGCATCCGTGAGCTGCCGGATGTTCGAGCCGTCGGCGTTCATGCGGTACAGCTCGAGGTCGCCCGAGCGCGTCGACGTGAAGATGACGCTGCCATCGATCGGGCACACCGTCGCCTCGGCGTCGTAGCCCTTGGTGTTTGGCGTCAGGTTGCGGAGGTTCGAGCCATCCGCGTTTGCGCGGTAGATGTCGAACTCGAAGAGGCCCCACAGGTAGCCCTTCGACATGTCGGGCGGCGTCGGGCACTCCGCGCTGTGCTCGTGCGTCGACGCGTAGATGATCTCGGCGTCGCCCTTCAGGAAGTACGAGCACGTCGTGCGGCCCTTGCCCGTCGAGACCAGCTTCGCGGGCGCGCCCTTGTCGGTGATGCGCTTCAGATCGAGCGTCTCGATCTGGTCGCACTTGTAGGGCGTGTGGTTGGCCTGGAGGATCAGCTGGTCGCCACCGAACGCCCAGTACGCCTCGGCGTTATCGCCGCCGTACGTCAGCTGGTGGACGTCCTTCAGGTGCGTCTCCTGCGGGTTCGAGTGATCGACGAGCACGACGGGCGGCGCCGCATCGGGCGTGACCGGCTTGGGCCCCGAGGACGTCACGATGGTCGTCGTCTTTGGCTCCGGGGAGCCACATCCGACGAGCAGCAGGGCAACGGCAACAGCCTTCAACATGCCCGCGAGCGTAGCAGAGGCGTCGAGAGGCTCTATAGTGCGCGCGTGCAGTCTGTCGCCGCCGCGCTCCGTGCCGTCCTCGGGCATGTTCCGGTGCTAGCCGCGGAGCGCGTGGCCATCGCGCGCGCGGCAGGCCGCGTCCTCGCCACGGATGCGATCGCGGGGCGGCCCCTGCCCGGCTTTGATAACAGCGCGATGGATGGCTACGCGGTGCGCGCGAGCGAGCTCCCGGGGACGTTCCCGATCGCCTCGACCGTCGCGGCCGGTGATCCGGGCACCACGCCCGTGCCGCCCGGGACCTGTGCGCGGATCCTGACCGGGGCGCCGCTGCCGCCCGGCGTCGACACCGTCGTGATGCAGGAGAACGCGACGCGCGACGGCGATCGCATCGCGCTTCCGCAGAAGGGCCGCGGCGACAACGTGCGCCTCGCCGGCGAGGACATGGCGGTCGGCGCGGTCGCGGTGCGGGCGGGCACGCGGCTCACCGGCTGGCATCTCGGGGCCCTCGCCGCGCTCGGCTTCGCCGAGGTGCCCGTCCATCGGGCGCCGCGCGTCGCGATCCTCGGCACCGGCGACGAGCTCGTCGATGTGACCACCACACCGGGTCCCGGCCAGCTCGTCGATAGCTCGGCGTACGCGCTGGCCGCGCTCGTCGAGGAAGCGGGTGGGATCCCGGTGCGCCTCGGGGTCGCGCGCGATGACCTATCGTCGCTGCGACCGCTGCTCGCCCAGGCGCTCGAGCACGACGTGGTGATCACGACCGGTGGCGTCTCCGTCGGCGATCGCGATCACGTGCACGCGGCGTTCGCCGATGCCGGAATCGAGCTCGCTCTCTACAAGGTCGCGATGAAGCCGGGCAAGCCGTTCTCGTTCGCGATGCGCGGCGCCACCCCGGTGTTCGGCCTGCCCGGCAATCCCGTCTCGACGGTGGTCGCGTACGAGCTGTTCCTGCGGCCGGCGCTGCTGGCGATGCAGGGCGCCACGCACGTCGAGCGGTCCCGGGCCCACGTGACGCTCGTCGGCGGCTACGAGAAGCAGGCCGGGCGGGCGCACTACCTGCGCGCGACGGTGACACGCGACGGCGACCGCCTGCGCGCCACTCCGCACCCCAAGCAAGGCTCGGCGATGCTGTCGTCGCTGATCGGAACGAATGCGCTGGTCGAGCTCGCCGCCGAGCTCACCACCGTGTCAGCCGCGGACACTGTCCCCGCGCTGCTCCTGGAGGCCGTGTGAAGCACACCGTGGTAACCGCCGATCGCGTCGACAAAGCCCTCGCGACCTTCTATCCGACCGCCGGACGCCGCGCGCTGGCCGACCTCTTCGACGAGGGCTGCGTGCGCGTGGCCGGGAAAAAGGCCAAGAAGGGCGACCGCGTCGTGGCCGGCGACGTCATCGAGCTGACCCGCGAGCCAGCGAGCAAGGAGGCCCTCCGTCCGCTCCCCGACCCCTCGGTCTCGCTGACGATCCTGCTCGAGCGGCCCGACCTCGTCGCGATCGCCAAGCCGGCCGGTCTGCCCTCGCAGCCTCTGCGCGCCGGTGAGCTCGGCACGGCGGCGAACGGCATCGTCGCGCGCTTCCCCGAGTGCGCTGCGATCGGGGCCGACGAGCGCGATGGTGGCCTCGTGCATCGGCTCGATATCGGAACGTCGGGCGTCCTCGTCGCCGCGCGCACCCCCGAGATGTACCGGGCGCTCCGCGACGCCTTCGGTGCCGGGCTGGTCGACAAGCAGTACCTCGCCCTGGTCGATGGGCGCCCCGTGTCGCGCGAGTGCGACGCGCCGCTGGCCCAGCGCGGGAAGCGGGTGGCCGTCGACCATACGGATGGGCTTCCTGCCTACACCTCCTTCACGGTGGAGCGGGCGTCGGCTAGCCACGCCCTCGTGCGCTGCATCGCGCAAACCGGCCGAATGCATCAGGTTCGCGCGCACCTCGCCAACGTCGGTTCACCGATCACCGGCGACGAGCTCTACGGCGGCGCGGCCCTCGAAGGCCACCCGGGCTTCTTCCTGCATGGTGCGCGCATCGAGCTGCCGGTCGGTTCGGAGCGGATCGTCATCGACGTGCCCCTGCCCGACCGCTTCACGACGGCCCTCTCCGCTGTCGGTCTCTGAGGTACTCTCATTAGAGTGGCGCGGAGTCCGCAGATATCGCGTGTGCTGTGGACGCTCGTCGGCGCCAGCAGCCTGGCCGCGTGCGGACGGCTCGGCTTCGACGGGACCGAGCTCGATGCCGCCATCGACGCCGCTATCGACGCGGCCGAGACCGACGGTGGCTCGCCGATGCTCGTGTTGCCAGACGGTCTCCAGATCAAGGCGACCTGCGGGGGACTCCCCCAGATGGCCGTGCCGATCACCAATGGCGGCACCGCCACCCTCGTCATCTCGGGGGTGAGCTTCGACGCTCCTGGGTTCGCCATCGACACGGCGCTCCCCCTCGCGATCTCCCCCGGGGCGCAGGTCGATATCGTCATCAGCGCACCCGCGCCCGTGATCGGCACCGACGTGCCCGGCACCACGAAGTCTGCGGTGGCCACGTTCACCACGAATGCGGGCGACCGCACCCTCGACATCACGGTGAAGATTTTCGGGGCCAACTTCGAGGTTCACGACGGAACGGGGGTCCCCTTCGACCCGGTCTTCACGACCTCGAGCGCCAGTTGCCCGCCGGCGCGCGGCATCCGCCTCGTCAACAAAGGCAACGAATCCGCGACCGTCATGATCGGGCCCCTGACCACCTTCTCCGTCAGTGGCTTCACGATGGCCACCGTGGATGCAGGATCGTCGACGGGGCATCCCGTCAACGTGCTCACCAGCGGCGCGTGCTCCGGGGCCGACCTCCTGACGTACAAGCTGCCCCCCAACACCTGCTCGGCGCCCATCTCGTTCAGCCTGACGTTCTCCATCAACTCGACGATCTGCAACTGCAGCTAATGGATCCCGCCGGCTGTCTCGTCCTCGTGCCGTACCTGACGCACGTCGAGCCCGAGTGCGAACGCGGCCTCCGCGAGCTCGAGCAGCAAGGCTACGAGGTGCGGCGCTACCCCGCGACGGCGGCGATCGATCGCACGCGCTGCGAAGCGGCCTTCCAGGGCCTCGAAGACGGCTTCGACGAGCTGATGTGGATCGACTCCGATATCGCGTTCGATGCGGAGGACGTCGCGCGCCTCCGCTCCTCGGGGCATGCGCTCGTCGGCGGCGTGTACGCGAAGAAGGGGCAGCCCGGGTTCGCCCTCCATCCCGCACCGGGCACGACGGAGCTCGTGCTTGGGGAGCGCGGCGGCCCCGTGCTCGCCAAGTATGTCGGCGCGGGCTTCCTCCTCACCCATCGCCGGGTCTACACGGACATCGAGCGCCACTACGGGCTGCCCCGCTGCAACGCCTTCGCGGTGCCCCTCGTGCCGTACTTCCTGCCGATGGTGATTCCCGAGCCGACGACCGGCGGCCACTGGTACCTCGGTGAGGACTACGCCTTCTGCGAGCGGGCGCGCACGGCCGGTCACCCGACCTTCGTCGAAACGTCCATTCGCCTCGGCCATCTCGGTCGCTACGTCTATGGCTGGGAAGACGCCGGCACGTCCGTACAGCGCTCACCGACCGTCACGGTGAAGATCGCTCGCTGAGCGTCGCTTCGACGAGCTCGGTGAGGGACACCGGTGCGAACGCCTGCGTCCGCGCCTCGCCATCCCATGCCGGATCGCGCAGCAGCTCGGCCACGCGCTCGACGAAGCCCTCGCCGACGAACGTCATCGCGGGCCGAAACGCATCTGCCATCGGATCGGTCGTCTCCTCGGAGATCACGGGGACGCGATGGGTCAGCGCGTAGAAGCACCGCACCGGCTGGAACGCGCGCTCGTCGTCGGTCTTTTTCAAGTTCAAGATCGCGCGGGCACGCATCATCCGCACGTCGCGCATCACACCGTACTCGCCGGAGACCGCGCGCACCGGCACGCGAAGCCGCGCCAGGCCGTTCAAGATCGCGCGACGTCGGCGCGGCAGCACCCCGTGAAAGACCAGCGCCTCGCCTGGTGATCGCACTCGCTCGGTCCGCACCATCGCCGCGCAGTACCCGAACGGCACCACCCGCGCATGCGGAACGAGCTCGCGATGCATGGGCGTGTAGTCCCAGACCCGGTGGCGCCCGAGGGCCTCGCGGTACGCCGGCCCGCGCTCCCCCGGCGGCTCGCTATTGAAGAGGACGACCGCGGGCGGCAGGGTCGCGAGCTCGGCCGCAGGCAGGAGGTGCGCCCCGACGATCACCCGTAGGTCCGCGGTGCCCGGCACCATCACCTGCAGGTACTCCGCGATCTCCGCCAGCGCCTCCGCGTGCACGAAGCCCCGTGGGCGCACGTGGATGACCTCGAACCCCATGGCAGGTTACCGGTATCGCATGTCGAAGCATCCCGTGACGATGGCGGTCCGAGCGTTGCGGGCAGCCAAGGTGGAGTTCGAGCCTCATCTCTATGTATGGGAGGCCCACGGCGGGACGGCCGCCTCGGCCGAGCACCTGGGAGTGGACGAGCACGCGGTCATCAAGACGCTCATCTTCGAGGACGAGGCCAAGCGGCCGCTGTGCATCCTCATGCATGGAGACCGGGAGGT
>LNFM01007651.1_pt1 | contig 16788 bp, 13 predicted proteins | sample 596031 | NCBI WGS metagenome assembly LNFM01 (sample SAMN04254537, study PRJNA301005) | activated carbon metagenome | isolation source: dual media filters at the Ann Arbor, Michigan drinking water treatment plant | place: USA: Ann Arbor
GCGCCGCTTTGGCGTGCTTGAGTTGCTCGCCGGTTTGGCCGCGCATGCGCCGGCGCCGCGTGCGCAGCCGGCGACGGTGAAGGGAGCCGCGAGCGAGATCGAGCCGGGCGATGGCGATGTCACGGGCTTCGTCTTCAAGATCCAAGCGAACATGGATCCCAAGCACCGCGATCGCGTTGGCTTTTTCCGCATCTGCTCGGGCAAGTTTCAGCGTGGCATGACGCTGAAGAGCTCGTCGGGCAAGAGCTTCAACGTCCACAATCCGATGATGTTCATGGCGCAAGAGCGCGAGATCGCGAACGAGGCGTTTCCGGGCGATGTGATCGGCATTCCGAACAATGGCGGTTTGCGCGTCGGGGATTCGCTCTCGCAAAATGGCGCGATTGTCTTCAAGGGCATTCCGAACTTCGCGCCAGAAATTCTAAAGCGCGTGCGCGTGCGCGATCCGCTGAAGCAAAAGCATTTGCGCAAGGCGCTGGAGTCGCTGGGCGAGGAAGGCGTGACGCAAGTGTTCAAGCCGGTGCTTGGCGGCGATCTCGTTGTCGGCGCGGTCGGCGCCCTGCAATTCGACGTGCTCAACGAGCGGATGAAAGCGGAGTACGATCTCGAAGTGATCTTCGAGCAATCGCCGTATCAAGCCGCGCGCTGGGTCAGCGCCGACCAACGCAGCGATCTCGAAGCCTTCACCGAGAAATCAGCCTCGCAAATGGCCGAGGATGTCGACGGCGCGCCGGTCTATCTCGGCAAGAGCGCCTGGGAGATCGGCTACGTGCAGGAAAAGAACCCGAAGGTGCGGTTCAGCGATACGAAAGAACGGGTGGCTTAAGCCGCCGCTTTACGGACTTTCATGAAGCGCATGGCGCGTTGCGCTGCTTCGACCGGCACGGCGTTGTAGAGTTTGCCGAACTCCTCGGCGCGCTCCATCGCGTCTTCGCCGCCGCAGGCGAGCACGGCAAGCGTCACGAAGAGCGGGCGTTCGATGTTGGAGGCGCGGCAGATCATGGCCAGGCCGTCGATATCTTTGCGCTCAAGGATGCCTTGGACGGTGTCGTTGTCGAGGTGCGTGATCTCGGCCAAGCCGTAGAGGAAGTGCGTGCGCTTGGCCTCGCGATAGAGCGAGACGAGCAGGCGAGCGTTGAGTTCGCCGCTGTTTTTCTTCGACTGAATGAACGCCATCGCGGCCTTGGCCTCGGCATCCATCGCGCCGGCGGCTTTCGCCATGCGGGCGCGCGCCTTCGAAAGGGCAGCGTCGAGTGTGGCTGGGTCGACGGACGCGTTGCGATCGAGGATCTGATCGCGAAGGCGCGCTTCGACGACAAAGTACATCTCGTTCAACAGATCGAGCGGGATGTCTCTGCGGCCGACCACGGATTCGTGCAGCATCGAATTGCGGCGTGCGCGATCGACGGCGGTTTCCATGCTGGTGCGCGACACGACGGCGGTCTCATTGCGCATGAGTGCGTCGAGCGCGGTATCGTCGCCGAATTTTACGATCGCGTCGGAGAGCGTCTCGCTGACGTTCTCGCGCTGCGCGACGGCCTTGATGTGGTTCTGGCTCTGATAATTGACGATCTGCAGCAGCGTCTGCTCGTCGAGCACTTTGCTGTTGCGGAGGACGGGACCTGCAATCTCGAAAGAATGGTTCGCGAGGTCGCGCATGAGGCCCATCGGCGCGTCGTCCGCGTTGGCGAACGCTTCGGACAACTCCACCAGGACGCTGTCTTGCATCTCGGCGGCGACCATTTGGAGCACCTCGTCGAAGAGAGCGCTTTCGCGCGTGGTGCGGGTGCTTGATGTCTCAAAAAATAGATCGGTCACTTCGCGCAGCAGCTCGCGGCGGACTTCACTGTCCGGCGTGCGCGCCAAATCGACCAGCTTCGCGAAACGCGACTGAGACATTCCTACAGGCTCCGAATTAGACGCGAATGATACGGTGATGCCGTTAATAAACCTTGCGGTTCCATCAGTTGCGCCCGCCGAGACGTGGGCGCAGATCACCTTCGACGCGCCCGCCGAGAAGGGCGTATTCGAGGTCATCTTGCGGTGGGTCTTCAGCTTGCGGCGCGGCGCTTTCTGTTTGTGCAGATGTTAACGGCACAGGGCGTTCAGGAAGTGAGGCAAACGCCGGCGCGCGCGGAGAAAGTCCAATCTCGGCCGCGCCTTGCGGCCAATCGCGCGGTGTAATCGCCGAAAGAGCGCAGCTCGCTTCGGTTAATGTCCAGGCGATGCAAAGGCCGTCATCGGCGCAAGCGCGCGCGCATGATGCGGCGGTTTGCGTTGCGATGGTGCGATAGGCGCCGCCGGTGGCGAGCGCCGGCGTCACGGCCACGCAAAGCATGACGAACGCCAGAGAGGTCAAAAGGCCGCGCATGCGGTGAAAGTGCAGCGTACTGGTTAACAGACGATTCACTCGTCTGCGGTGAGCGCCTCGCGTTTGAGCTCGATCTCTAGCCACTCGCTTTCGGCCGCTTCTCGCTCAGCCCGCGCCGCTTCGAGGCGGCCTGCGGTCTTGTTGAAGCGGTCGGGGTTGGTGGCGAAGAGGTTGGGCTCGTGCAGTTCGGCGTCGAGCTTTTCGATCTCGGCCGCAAGCTTAGGCATGAGTGCGTCAAGCTCTGCGGCGCGGCGCTCGTCCTTGTAGCTCAGCTTGGTTTGCTTTCGGGGCGTGGCCGGTGGGGCGAGGGCGGACTTCTCGGCCTTCGCCTGGGCTTCGCGCCGTGTCGCGCGGGCGTTGCCATGTTCGCGTTCGAAATCGGACCAGCCGCCTGGCGTCTCGACCCATTTGCCGTTGCCGACGGGGCCGACGATTTGGGTGGCGACACCGTCGAGGAAGGCTCGGTCGTGGCTGACGATGAGCACGGTGCCGTCATAGCTCGCGAGCATGTCCTCGAGTGCATCGAGCGTATCCATGTCGAGATCGTTGGTCGGTTCGTCGAGCACCAGCACATTGGCGGGCTTCGCCAGCGCCACCGCCAGCGCCAAGCGATTGCGTTCGCCGCCGGATAAAGCGTGGATCGGCTGGCGGAGCTGTTGCGGCGTGAACAGAAACTCGCTCGCATAAGCCGCGACATGCTTGGGATGGCCGCGCACCATGACTTGGTCGCCGCCTTGCGGCGTCAGTGCGTCCCAGATTGTTTCATTCGGATCGAGGATGGCGCGTGTCTGGTCGACATAGGCGATCTCCAGATTGCCGCCCAGCCGCACTTCACCGGAATCCGGTTCGCGCCGCTGCAGCAAGATCTCCAGCAGCGTGGTCTTCCCGGCGCCGTTTGGCCCGACGAGGCCGATGCGATCGCCGCGCATGACGCGCAGTGAGAAGTTCGCGATGATCGGCCGCTCGCCATAGGTGATTGAGAGATTTTTTGCGTCGATCACGAGCTTGGAGGAGTCTCCACCCTTCGCCGCTTGCAACGCGGCCTGCGGTGTTGCGCTGAGCGCGGTGCGTTCGCGGCGTTCTGCGCGCATCGATTCAAGGCGGCGGCGTCGGCCTTCATTGCGCGAGCGGCGGGCGGTGACGCCGCGCCGCAACCAATGCTCTTCAGCTTTCAAATGCGTGGCGAGGCGCTGCGCTGCGCGTTCCTCTTCGGCCTCAACACGCTCGGCCCATTCCTCAAAGCGCGCATAGCCTTGATCGAGCGTCAGCACGCGGCGTTGGCGTAGCCAGAGCATGCCGCTCGTGGCGCGTTCGAGAAAGCGGCGATCGTGGCTGATGACGAGGCAGGCGCCGTTGAACGCGGCGATTCGCTGTTCAAGTTGCTCAATGGCCGTGATGTCGAGGTGGTTGGTCGGTTCGTCGAGCAGCAGCACGTCCGGCTCTTGCGCGAAGGCGCGTGCGAGCGATGCACGCCGGCCTTCGCCGCCTGAGAGGCCGATGGGCGCGCGATCGGGATCAAGCCCCAGTTGAAGCAGCTCAGCCTCGGCCGCGTGGGCCGGCGCTTCGCGGTTGCTGCCGCTGCGGCTGGCGCTTGGCGCCATCGCGTAGTCGCGCAACGTCGCGAAGTCTTCGATGTCGGGCTCTTGCCGCGCGAAGGCGACGCTGGCGCCGGAGGCGTAGGCGATCTCACCGCTGTCGCTTTCGACATCGCCCGCGAGCATGCGCATCAGCGTGGACTTGCCCGCGCCATTGGCGCCGACGAGCGCTGCGCATTCTCCCTTGTGCAAGGTGAACGAGACGCCGTCGAACAGCGGCGCGCCGCCGAGCGACAGCCGCAGGTCCTTAGCGTGCGCGAGCGCCGGCCCTTTAGCCATTGCTAGTTGAAGATGTCTTCGATCATGTCGCCGAGATCGCGATCCTCGTCATCGCCAAAGGCGCTGGCGAGACCATCGAAGAAGGTCGCCATTTCGAGTTCGCGCGGAGAACGCGCCGGTTGTTCGATGCCCGGGAGCGGGTGATCGTCGACGCCGCGGTGGGCGACACGCATGGTGTCGTTCCAGATTTGCGCCGGCAACGTGCCGCCAGTGGTGCGGCCCATCGATGTGAAGTCATCGTGTCCGACCCAGACGCCAGCTGTGTAATCGGCGGTGTAGCCGATGAACCAGGCGTCGCGCCAATCAGAGCTGGTGCCGGTTTTGCCGGCGACATCGCGCCCGCCAAGGCTTGCGCCCGTGCCTGTGCCGCGTAGGACGACGGCGCCCATCATGGACGTCATGCGTTGCACGACTTCTTCGTCCAGCACGCGCGGCGGCTCGTAGGCGGGGCGGCGGTAGAGTTCTTGGCCGGCGCTGTTGGAGACGGCGCTGATAATGTGCGGATCGATGCGGCGGCCATCGTTCATGTAAACGGCGAACGCCGAGGTCATGTCCCAGAGCGTCGTTTCGACCGAGCCCAGCGCAATCGATGGCGGCACAAACGCGTTGCGATCGGGCATGCCGCGCACGCCAAGCCTGGTCGCGAGATCGGCGACACGGCGCGGGCCGACTTCTCTGCCGACACTCGCGGCGACGGTATTGATCGACAATGCAAACGCTGTGCGCATTGTAACCGCGCCGCGATAGCCTTCATCGTAATTGCGCGGCCGCCAGCCATCGATGACGACCGGTTCGTCGTAATAGATGTCCTCGGTGTCGAGACCCGTTTCAATCGCGGCTGTGTAGACGAACGTCTTGAACGTCGAGCCCGGCTGACGCTCGGCCTGGGTGACGCGATTGAATTTGGACGTGTTGTAGTCCGTGCCGCCGACAAGGGCGACGATGCCACCTTGGCGGTCAACCGCCATCATCGCGGCTTGCAGCGGGCGGCGGCCGAAGGCTCTGTTGCCGAGGCGGCGGCGCACGGAATCGCTTGCCGCTTGTTGGATATCGGCGTCGATCGTCATGCGAATGACGAGGTCCGGCACTTCACGGCCGACGGCGGCGCGCGCCTGTTCAACGGCGAGATCGAAGGCATAGCCCATCGTGCGCTCGTTATTCGGGCGCTGCTCGACAACGTTGATCCGCTCCGCGCGCGCTTCGTCGCGCTGTTCGGGCGTGATGAACCCAGCGTCGACCATCGCGTCGAGCACAACGTGCTGACGCGCTGTGGCGCGTTCGAAGTTCTCAGTCGGGGCGGAGCGTGACGGCGCCTTCGGCAGACCGGCAAGCATCGCGGCTTCAGCGAGCGTCAACTCGGCCGCGGTCTTGCCAAAGAAGCGGCGCGCGGCGGCATCGACGCCATAGGCTTGGTCGCCAAGATAAACGCGGTTGAGATAGAGTTCGAGAATTTCGTCCTTCGTCAGACGACGCTCAATGCGCGAGGCGAGCACCATCTCGCGCAGTTTGCGGTTGATAGTTTGATCGCGCGTCAAAAAGAGGTTGCGCGCGAGCTGTTGCGAGATCGTGGAGGCGCCTTGCACGGTTTCGCCGGCGCGCAGGTTCACCAGCAGTGCGCGGAAGATCGCCATGCGATCGACGCCCTCGTGCTGATAGAAGCGGCGATCCTCGATCGCGAGGAAGGCTTGCGGCACGTAGTCGGGCAATTCTTCGAGCGACGTACGCCGGCCGTAATATGGGCCACGCACGCCGATGATCTCGCCGTCGGAGTCGACGAACATGATCGAGTTCTGGCGGTTGACTGCCCAGAGCGCGTCCGCATCCGGCACGCGCGGCAGGCCCCAATAGATCCAGACCCAAAGCCCGAGCACCACAGCCAGCACCAAGCCCGCCGTCACGCTGGCTGCGGTGCGCCAGGTGAAGCGTGAGCGATCGCCGAGCATTTGCTCGACATGCGCGCGCGCAGAGGCTGCGCGCAGGCGAGCCCAGTCGATGCTGCGGCGGAAATTGGGCCCTTGATCTGGCAAGCACGTCTCCGGGAGGGGTGTGTCCAATAGAGGTATGGCCGAATTCTGGCCAGTGGAAACGCGGATAGATGCCCCGCGTATCCCTCCGTTCGCAATTCTAAGCCACAGATTCGGCTGCACTTCCGCAAAATCAATCCGAATGGTCGGAGGACATCCTCTTTGCGCCGCCGCCGTGGGGCGCGCTCGCTACCGACACGCGCACCACAACGCAAACGATAGCGCTACCGAACGCGGCGAGCCGCCCCTGGCCGCCAGCGCACCCGCGGGCGCGGCGCATTGCTGGCGGTGATGTCGCGATCAGCTGGGTGCGTTGCGCCCGAACTGGCGGCGACGCCTGGGGGGCGGGCGACCCGCCCCTTGGGGCGCTGGCTGAGTCTTACCGGCTCCACATCCTCGACGGGGCGATTGTGAAGCGAAGCGTCACAGTCGCGTCGCCCGGCTACACCTACTCAAGCGCCGATCAGGTAGCGGATTTCGGCGTTCTGCCCGGATCGTTGCGCTTCCGGGTGTCTCAAATGGCGGACAACGGTGCAGAAGGGTTGAACAAGGAGTTAACCATAACATTATAGGGCGGCAGCCAGAAGGCTGGCTTGGCGATTCCCTCCGATGGGCCGCGCCTGGTCGCCAATGTCGCCCGAAGGACACCTTGAGCACCTGGGACCCATACGCCACGCTCGGCCTAGGCCGGACCTCTACCGCCGACGAGATCCGTCGCGCGTATCGGTCGCTTGCCAAAGAGCTGCACCCTGACGTGCGCCCTGGCGACAAGCAGGCGGAAGAGCGCTTCAAGCGCGCGACGGCCGCGTTCAACCTGCTTTCTGACCCGGTTATGAAGTCGCGTTACGATCGCGGCGAGATCGACGCCGACGGCAACGAACGCATGGCGTTCAATTCACGCCCACGCCAAAGCCAGCGCGCGCATGCAGGCGCTGGCGCTGGAACAGGCGGCGCCGGCGCCGGCGCGGGCGGCGCGCAAGATCCGTTCGACCTTGGCGACATTTTCTCCGATCTGTTCGGACCGGGCCTCGGTGGCGGGCGCAGCTATACGCGCATGCGCGGCCGCGACATTCGTTTTACGCTCGAGATCGATTTCATCGACGCGATCGTCGGCGCCAAGCGTCGTGTTTCGCTCGCGGAGGGCCGCACGCTCGAAGTTGGCATACCTGCCGGTGTTGAATCCGGGCAGGTGTTGCGGCTGAAGGGCCAAGGCGGCGCTGGCATTCAAGGCGGCCCGGCTGGCGACGCGCTCGTCGAGCTGACTGTCCGTCCGCACGCTTTCTTCCGGCGTGAGGGTCAAGACATTCACATGGACTTGAACATCTCGCTGACGGAAGCGGTCGAGGGCGGTCGCGTTCCGGCGCCAACGCCATCGGGAACCGTGACGTTAACTATTCCAGCGGGTTCCAATACCGGCAAGACGCTGCGCCTCAAGGGCAAAGGCGTTGGCGGGCAAGGCGATCAATATGTTCGCCTGCAGATCGTGCTACCTGAGGCGGTCGACGACGAATTGAAGAAGTTCGTCAAGAAATGGCCCAAAAGGGACTATGTCCCGCCTAGGCCGCAAGGCTGATCCGAAGCGCGGGTTACATTCAGGGCCCGTTCAGTGCGGGGTAGGTAAACCCGTAAGCGTTATGTGGGTTCGTTCGCTCCTCCTCTCCGCGATTATCGCACTGAGCGCCGGCATCGCTCCGGCGTCGGCGACGACGCGCGCGCAGCTGGTGCAGCCGACCTGGGTGATGCCGGTCCAGGATCGCGGCGGCCAGCGTGAGATTCGCCCGCTCCGGGAAGTCGTTGATTATGTTCGGTCGCGTTACGGCGGCGAACTGATTAGCGCCCGGCTTGAGGACGGCCCGCGGCCTGTCTATGTCCTGCGTTGGCAGATGCCGAACGGCGAAGTGCGCGACATCCGCGTAGACGCCGCGCGCTAAGGACGATCCATATGCGGGTGCTTGTAGTCGAGGACGATAAGAACCTGCGTGAGCAGCTCAGCGGGGCGCTCACGGATGCGGGCTATACTGTCGATACCGCCGACAACGGCGAGGACGGCCAGTTCTTGGGCGAAACTGAACCCTATGATCTGGCCATCCTCGACCTCGGCTTGCCGAAGGTCGATGGCCTCTCCGTGCTGAAGGCCTGGCGCGCCGAAGGGCGCACGCTGCCGGTGCTCATTCTTTCCGCCCGTGATCGCTGGAGCGAGAAGGTCGAAGGCCTCGATCTCGGCGCCAACGACTACGTGACCAAGCCTTTCCACATGGCCGAGCTGCTGGCGCGCGTGCGCGCCAATGTCCGCCGCCAAACGGATCACCAATCCTCAGTGCTTGAAGTCGGCGATCTGCGGCTCAATGCGGCGACCGGCCAAGTCACCGTGAACGGCGCGCCGATCAAGCTGACGGCGTATCAGTACAAAGTGCTCGACTATCTGATGCACCACGCCGGCCGCATCGTCTCGCGCACGGAGCTCACCGAGAAGATCTACAGCCAGGATCACGAGCGCGACTCGAACACGATCGAGGTCTTCGTCGGCATCTTACGCCGCAAGATTGGCTCGAACCGCATCATTACCGAAAAGGGCCTGGGCTATCGCCTGGTCGATCCGTCGGAACAACAGTGAGCGAAACCGCCGCATCCTCCTCCACAAACGGGGGAGGCGCCGTGCGTAGCGGCATTCTCGATCGTTTCCGGATTCTCATCCGCCGCTCGCTTGCCGCGCGGCTGGCGACGATTGCGATCGTGAGCGTTATTGGTCTCGTCGCGATGGGTTATATCGCGCACGCCCAGTTCAATCGCCAGCTTCTGCGTCTGCTCATCGATCCCGAGATCGAAGCGGTCTCCAACAATCTCATCGGCAATTCAGCCCCCGGCCTTGCCGGCGATCTGGCGTTGCAGGATTTGCCCTACGACCCGCGCTATTTGCAGCCGCTGAGCGGCCGCTATTTCCAGATTGCGCGTATTGAGGAGAACGGCGAACTCGACGTGCAGGTGATTTCACCGTCACTGTTCGACGTCTCCATCGATGTCGATAAGAAAACGAGAGATCAGTTGTTCGCGGCAGACGCGCCGCCCGGCGCGCGGTTTCTCGATATGCCGGGGCCCGACAATGAACAACTCCGCGTGATCGCGCGTGTTGTCGAAATACCCGAGGTGCAGGGGCGTTATCTTTATCTCGTCGGCGTCGCGCCGCGGGCGATTTTGGCGCCGGCGGCAAATCTTGTCGGGCTCGCGTTTGCGGTGTTCGTGGCGTTTTGCGCGCTGATGGTGGCGGCGGTGGCGCTGCTGCAGGTTCGCATCGGGCTTGAGCCGCTGCACCAATTGCAGCGCGATATCGCCAGCGTCAGACGCGGCGACAGCGATAGGCTGGGCAGTGAATATCCAGCGGAATTGCAGCCTGTCGCACAAGAACTCAATGCTCTGGTTGATCACAATCGTGAGGTGGTGGAGCGCGCGCGCCGGCATGTCGGCAATCTGGCGCACGCGCTGAAGACGCCCATTGCCGTGCTGAAGAACGCCGCTGCAGATGGCAGGTCGGACGAGGTGCTGAAGCAGTCCGTCGATGAGATGGAGGCTTTTGTTGAGCGCCAGCTTCGCCGCGCCCGCGTCGCCGCCCGAGCCGAAGCGCGCGCCGGAGCGCAGGCGCCGACGATCGCCTACCGCACGCAGGTGCTTCAGAATCTCGAAGATCTCGTCTTCATGATGGAGCAGAAGTACGACCACCAGAAAGCCGTGGATATTTCCATCGAGGCGGAAGGCGACGTCACCTTCCGTGGTGAGCGCGAAGATTTGCTCGAAATGGTCGCCAACCTGATCGACAACGCCTGCAAGTACGGGCGCAGCCAGGTCATCGTGCGCTTGCTCCCGCCTTTCGAGTCGAACGGCTTGATGGAAATCGTCGTCGAGGACGACGGGCCCGGCCTCTCCGACGAGGAACTCGCCAAGGCGATGGCGCGCGGGGCGCGACTTGATGAAGCGGCGCCGGGGCAGGGGCTGGGCCTCTCCATTCTGATGGAAACGGTCGAACTCTATGCCGGTGAACTGCTTTTTGAGCGCGGCGAATTGGGCGGCCTCAAAGCGCGTCTGCGGCTGCCCGCTACCGATTAGGCTCGCCTGCGGCGACGCTGCCGTTTCGTCCCGGGCCAAACCGCGTTAGGCACCTTCCTGTGTGGACCTCACTTGCCGTTCTGCTCGTCGCCGCGGTTTTGACCGCGGGCGCTGGCTTTTGGGTGCTGCGCGCATACCGGCGCGCCGGCGGAGGCATGCGCTCGCCGATTCCGGCGCTGGCGGCGTGCGGTGCAGTAGCGCTCGCGGCGCTGACCGCTTACCTCGCGATCGGGCGGCCCGAATTGCCGGACGCGCCCTTTACTGAGCGTCTCGAAGCGCTGAAGACGCGCGATCTGGCGTCACTGACATTCGATGAAGCGTTGGCGATCCTGCACGATCGCTCGCGCCGCGATCCGACAGATCCGCTGGCGCATTTTTATACCGGCGAGCTTCTTCTGCGCATGGGCCGTGCGCCCGAGGCGGCGCGCGCCTATGATCAGGCGCTGCGCCGTGATCCGCGCTTGGCTGAGGCGATGCTGGGTCTTGGGCGCGCGCTTGTCGCCGTCGAGAACGGTCGCGTGACGCCGGAAGCGTTGGCGCTTTTTCAACAAGCGGGCGCGCTCACCAACGATCCTACTCCGTGGATTTATCAGGCGATGTCAGCGATGGAGCAGGGCGACGAGCCCGGTGCGCAAAACATGTGGCGCGAGGCGCTCGCGCGTATGGAGCCGGACGATCCGCGCCGTGAAATGGCGGCGCGCATGGCGAGCGGAGCGCAATAATGGCCCGGCGTCGCGATCAGCGCTTGATGATTATTGGCGTCGCTGGCGCGGTGCTGGTGCTGGCGGCGACGCTGACGTTTGCCGGCCTGCGCGATTCAGTAGTCTATTTCGTAGCGCCGTCCGACCTCGCTCAGAAGGCGCAGGATGGGCAGCGCATCCGGGTGGGCGGGCTCGTTGTCGAAGGTACGGTGCGCCACGAGACGGATGGCGTCGTTCTCTTCAACATCACCGACGGCGCAACGGAAGTGCAGATACGCTATGTCGGCCTGCTGCCGGATCTGTTTCGTGAGGGCCAGGGCGTTGTGGCCGAAGGTCGTTGGACGCCGGGACAAGCGTTCGAAGCCGAGCGCGTGTTGGCCAAGCATGACGAGACTTATATGCCGCGCGAAGTCGCTGAAGCGCTGAAAGAGCGCGGCGAGTGGAAGGGCGGCGAAACGCCATGATCGCAGAGATCGGCGCATTCGCCATGGCCTTGGCGCTGGCCATCAGTTTGGCGCAGGGCGTGCTCGGTGTTGTCGCCTCGCGCCGCGACTCGCGCGCGGACGCAACCGCCGCCGCCGCCCAAGCCGTCGCAGTGCTTTGTGCACTTGCGTTTACGTGTTTGATGATTGCGTTCGTGCGTTCGGACTTCTCGGTCGCTGCCGTCGCCGCCAACTCGCACATCGATAAGCCGCTCATTTATAAGATTGCCGGCACGTGGGGAAACCACGAAGGCTCGATGCTTTTGTGGTGCCTCGTCTCCGCTGTGTTCGGCGGCGTGCTCGCGACGTGGCGGGGCAAGCAAAGTGCTGGGCTTTGGTCGCGTAGTGTTGGCGTGCAAGGGTTTGTGACCGCTGGCGCGCTTATCTACACGCTCTTTTTGTCCAACCCGTTCGCGCGTCTCGATCCCGCGCCGATGCAGGGCTCTGGCCTCAATCCGTTGCTGCAGGATCCCGCGCTCGCGGTGCACCCGCCGTTGCTTTATCTCGGCTATGTCGGACTGAGCGTGCCTTTTTCCTTGGCGATTGCCGCGCTGCTTGAAGGTAAAGCCGATCAAGCATGGGCGCGCTCTCTGCGGCCTTGGACATTGATCGCCTGGACATGCCTCACGCTCGGCATCGCGCTCGGCTCATATTGGGCCTATTACGAACTCGGCTGGGGCGGCTGGTGGTTCTGGGATCCGGTCGAGAACGCGAGCTTCATGCCGTGGCTCATTGCGTGTGCGCTGGTGCACTCCGCGATCGTGACTGAGCGGCGCGGCTCGCTGGCCAGCTGGACAATCCTGCTCGCAATCATGGGCTTTGGCTTGGCGCTGCTCGGCACCTTCCTCGTGCGCTCCGGCGTGTTGACGTCTGTGCACGCATTTGCTGTCGATCCGCAGCGCGGTATCGCTGTTCTCGTGTTGCTCGGCATAGCGCTTGGCGTCGGCTTCACGCTCTATGCGCTGCGCGCACCGAAACTGGCGCAAGCTTCGGGCTTTGCCGCCGTTAGCCGTGAAAGCATGCTGGTCTGGAATAATTTCGGACTGGCGGTTGCAGCGGGCGTCGTGCTGATTGGCACGCTCTATCCGCTGCTGGTTGAAGCGGTGGGAGGCGGGCTGATCTCAGTGGGGCCGCCGTTCTTCAACATGACGGTCGCGCCGCTTCTGGCGGCGCTTTTCTTGTTGCTGCCGCTCGGGCCGATCATGACGTGGCGCGTGGGCGACATGCGCAGCGCGTTGACGAAGCTGGCGCCGGCGGCGGCGCTGGCGCTTCTCACGTTGATTATCGCCCTGGTGATGACGAGCTGGCGCGCCGTGCCGGCGATCGGACTTGCAGTTGGTGTATGGCTGATCGCCGGAGGCTTGGTTTATCTCTGGTCGCGTATCGGGCGTGGCGAGGGGCGTGCGATGGCCAAGCTCGCGCTGCTTCCGCTCGCTGTCTGGTCAATGAGTTTGGCCCATATCGGCGCGGGCGTGCTGACGATCGGCGCAGTGGCGGAAACGGGTTTCCGGGTCGAGCAATCGGTCGCACTCACGCCTGGAGAAGGCGTCGCGTTCGCGGGACGACGTATCACGCTGCTGGAAGTGGGCGAACGCGAAGGCCCAAACTTCTCCGCGACGCGTGCGAACTTTCGCATCGATAGCGCCAATGGCGCGCGGACCATTGGGGCGGAGCGGCGATTCTATCCGACATCGCCAATGCCCACGACGGAAGTCGGAATCTTGAGCGGGCTCGATGGCGATATCTACGTTGCGCTCGGTGAGGCTGTGCGCGGCAATGAGGGCGCTTGGTCGGTGCGGCTCTACTACAATCCGCTGGTCCACCTGATCTTTCTTGGTGCGGCGATGATGGCGCTTGGCGGCGCCCTCAGCATGGTTTCGCTGGCGCGGCGCAGGAGGGCGCAGCCTTGAGCCTTATTGCCCTGTTCGTCGCCATGGTCGCGCCGGCCGCCTTGGCCGATCCGGCCCAAGAAGCGCGCGCCCAGGCGCTGGAGCGAGAGATACGCTGCGTGCAGTGCCAGAATGAGCCGATCGCGCAGTCGACCGCCGATATCGCGCGCGACATGCGTGACTTGGTGCGTGAGCGCGTGGCGGCCGGCGATAGCGATGCGGAAATTCGCAGCTTCTTCCGAACGCGCTACGGCGACTTCGTGCTGTTTCGCCCGCCCTTCGACTCCCGCACCTGGATACTGTGGGGCGCGCCTTTGGTGCTTCTGGCAGGCGGGCTAGCTGCCGTTTTGGCTTCGCAACGTCGCCGACGGGGGGAAGCCGGCGATTTGTCCCCAGAGGAAGGGGACCGGTAAACGTCGCGCCAACCCTACGGTTCGTCGCTACCGACGCCACTTGGCCGCAGAAAAGCCGCTGGCTTCTGTCTCAATTGATCCCAACTTCGCCCAAAACGGCCCTTACCGGACCGTTCGCCGTAATTCTGGGGCTTGCAACTGAGCTGGGCTAAGCCTCCTATCGAAGGGTCTCCCCGAGGGTTCTCCATGATCGAAAAAGCGTCTTTGAAAATTGTCCTGCGCCGCACCTTGATCGCCAGTAGCGCGACGGCGGCCCTGTTGGCCGGGTTCACGGTGACGCCCGTCCTGCTCTCCGGCGGAGCGATCGCCCAGGAAATCAATCCATCAGCTGTGGCGCCGCCGTCCGGCGCACCGATGAGCTTTGCAGATTTGATCGAGCGCGTGCGCCCGGCAGTCGTGTCGATCTCTGTGCGTCAGCGTCCGAACGCTGAGCGCCGTTCGACGGAAGGCTTGCCGCCAGGGTTCGAAGAATTTTTCCGTGGTGGTCCCGGCGGTCAGGGCGGTCTGCCGCCGACCTCGCTCGGTTCGGGCTTCTTCATCGATCAGGGTGGCGTCATCGTCACCAACCACCACGTCATCGAAGGCGCGGAAGAAATCACCATCCGCACCAGCGATGGCCGCGATCACATCGCTGACATTGTCGGCTCCGATGAGGCGACCGACATCGCGGTGCTTCGCGTACGCGGCGGCGGACGCTTTCAATACGTGACGTTCGACGATGCGCGCCATGTGCGCGTCGGCGATTGGGTCGTTGCGGTCGGCAACCCGTTCGGTCTCGACGGCACGGCAACCGCCGGCATCGTCTCGGCCATGGGCCGTCGTGATGCGGGCTCGTCCGCATACGTCGACTACATGCAGATCGACGCGCCGATCAATCGCGGCAATTCGGGCGGCCCAACGTTTGACTTGAACGGCAACGTGATCGGCGTGAACAGCGCGATCTTCTCGCCGACCGGCGGCAATGTCGGCATCGGCTTCGCCATCCCGGCGCAGACAGCGAACCAAGTCGTCCAGCAACTCCTGCGCAGCGGCCGCGTCACGCGCGGTTGGATCGGCGTTTCAATCCAAGGGCTCGACGACGATCTCGCGCGCAGCCTTGGGCTTGAAGATACGCGCGGCGCGCTTGTCGGCTCGGTCGTGCCGGATGGTCCCGCCGCACGTGGCGGCCTGCAGCAAGGCGACGTCATCCTCAGCCTAAACGGCAATCGCATCGAGGATAACCGCGACCTTACGCAACGCATCGGCGCAACTGGCGTCGGCGATACGGCGCGCGTCGAAATCCTGCGCGGTGGCCAGCGCCGCACGCTGAACGTCCGCCTTGGCGAGCGTCCTTCCGAACAACAACTTGCTGCTGACAACAGCGCGCCATCGGCGCCGACGCCTGAAGTCGCACCGCAAGGCGGCGTCGCCCAAAGCTCGCTCGGCATGTCGGTGCGTCCATTGACGCAAGCTGACCGCACCCGCTTTGAACTCGGCGCGAATGCCGGCGGCTTGGTCATCACGTCGGTCGTGCCGTCGAGCGATGCCGCCAGCAAGTTCATTCAAGCCGGCGATGTGATCTTGCAAGCGGGCGGACGAGCCATCCGCACGCCGCAAGAATTGTCAGCCGCGGCCGATGCCGCGCGCCGTGCGAACCGGCCGCTGCTGCTGCAGATCGATGGTCAAGGTGGCCGCCGCTTCGTCGCGGTGGATGTCGCGGAATAGGATGATGAGAGGGACAAACGCCATGCGCGTGCTGCTCGTCGAGGACGATCCGGATATGGCCGAAAGCCTGAAAGCATCGCTTTCAGCCGATAGCCATGAAGTCGATCACGCTAATGATGGCGGCGTCGGCGAACAAATGGCGAGCGAGGGCGGCTACGACGTCATCGTGCTCGACCGTATGCTGCCGACCAAGCAGGGCGTCGCCATCGTGCGCGACTTGCGCGGCAAGGGCGTCTCGACGCCGGTGCTGATCCTTTCAGCGCTGCACGACGAAGATCACCGCATCGAAGGCCTGAACGCCGGCGCTAACGACTATCTCGGCAAGCCGTTCTCGACGCGCGAACTGCTCGCACGCGTGCGTGCGCTGTGGCACGGGCGCGATCTCGGGCCGCAAACGCGTCTCACCGTCGGTGGTCTTGAGATGGATTTGCTGGCGCGCACGGTGCGGCGCGATGGCAAGAAGCTCGATCTTCAGCCGCGCGAATTCCGCCTGCTTGAGTATCTCATGCGCAATGCCGGCCAGACGGTGACGCGCAAAATGCTCCTCGAAAACGTCTGGGATTATCATTTCGATCCTCAGACGAACGTCATCGACGTCCACATTTCGCGGCTTCGCTCAAAGATTGATCGCGATTTCAGTCAAACCCTTTTGCACACCGTGCGAGGCTCGGGTTATCGACTGGACGGATGAGGCCACGCCTCGACGCGCTCCTTCGGACGACAACGTTCCGGCTTGCCCTGGTGCAAGCCGGGGTCGTTCTGTTGTTCGTCGGCGTCATGCTTGCCTACGTCTATTTCTCGACAGTCGGCCAGCTGATCCGCGACTCTGACGCGCTGGCTGATCAGGAATACGCCACGCTCGAGCGCGCTTACGCCGAGGGCGGCATGCGGCGGCTCAATCAGGAAGTCGTCGAGCGCGCGGCGCGGCAGGGGCCGTTTCTATATGTTCTCGCCGAGAGCAACGGCGTTGTCGTAACCGGCGACTTCCAGCAATTGCCGGTCGAGCCGCGCGAAGCCCCACAGCGCGTGGATTTCAGCTTCGAACTGCCAGACGCCACAGGTGAGACCGTGCGCGGCCGCGCCAGCGGGCGGATTGGGCGCTTGATCAATGGGCCGATCCTTCTGGTCGCGCGCGATCTGGGCGACAGCGCCGTGATCGCGGGGCGCATCACGCGCGTGCTTTGGACGGTCGCGATCATTGGCATCATCGTCTCTATCGTCAGTGGTCTGCT
>LNFM01007654.1_pt1 | contig 16783 bp, 14 predicted proteins | sample 596031 | NCBI WGS metagenome assembly LNFM01 (sample SAMN04254537, study PRJNA301005) | activated carbon metagenome | isolation source: dual media filters at the Ann Arbor, Michigan drinking water treatment plant | place: USA: Ann Arbor
TTGTCGGCCGAGTTGCCCACGTAGATGCCGTGCTGCTCGACGGTGTCCGTGATCGTGTTGTTCTCGATCAGCACGTTCGCGCTGAAGCCGGTCAGGATACCCCACACCTTGGCGTTGTCGATCGTGTTGTTGCGGATGATCGCACCGGTGTTGCTCACCGAGCGGATGTTCGAGTTCACCGACCCGGTCGTCGCCATCACCACGTTGAACCCGTCGATGGTGACGTAGTCGGCCCCTTCGAGGTTGATCGCCCCGTGACTCGCCGACGTGACCGAACTGCGGGCGTTGATCGTCACCCCGCTTTCCGCTTGGAACACGATGCGGTTCGTCGCGGTGCCGTCGGTGTAGAGCGTGAACCCGTTGTAGGTGCCCGAGCGCACGATGACGGTGTCGCCGGCGGCGACACGGTCGGCCGCGTACTGGAGCGTGCGCCACGGAGACGCCGAAGAGCCGCCCGCGGCCGCGTCGGTGCCGTTCGTCGCCACGTAGAAGGTGGCCGGCACGTCGCGCGGTTCGAGTTCCTCGAGTAGCCACTTCGGCTTCGGCGCGGCCGACATGCGGGCCGCTTCCGGCGCGCCCGTGAACATCTTCGCGAGCGCCTTCAGCGACCGGCGCAAACCCGTGGAAAGCGGATGCATCTTCGACCCTCGGTAGTTGGTTGGTTCCGGCCTCGGGGCCGAAGTCAACGGGAGCGCTCGCGCACCTGCGTGCGGGCGCGGGTCGCCGGACTTCGGCACGGGGCGCACTGGGTGCGCGGGGAGGTGAACCGCGGAACTCGGGTGCGGCGCGGGATGAGAGACCGCGAACGGCACACCAACGGTTGCGGCTCGGGCCGCACGTTCCGGGAACACCTTAAGATGGGAACCGATCCGGACGGGGAACGATCGGGTCGCAGACGATATTAGACCGCGCGCCGAACCAGTCAATGCGAATCGCGCGCGCGAAGCGAAATCCGTCGGTGCGGTGTCGGCCGTTCGGACGGCTCGTGCCCCCGCGGCGCGCGAGTTCGCGGCACAGTGGAACTTTCGAGATGCCGGCGCGCGCGCGCGCCGCGCGACCACAAAAAATACGGGCCGCAACAGGAAGTTGCGGCCCGCGGAGGGAAGGGGGTGCGGCGCTGTCGGGTTATCCGGCACCGGCGGCAGCTCGCGCCGGCGCACAGAGGGTGGCGAGTAGGTTCGCCGCGTGGCGCGCCGGTTCGACCTCAGCGCGATAGTATGCCGCGTTCGCGCGCCGCATCCGGGCCGCGCGCGCCGGGTCCGCGAGCAGTTCGCGGCACGCGGCCACACACTCGGCCGCGTTGCCGAACGGCAAATAGTGCGTGCCCGGTTCGAGTTGCACCGGCAGTTCGTTCCGCGGCGGTTCGGCGACCACGCACTGGGCCGCCGCGAGCGCCTCGGGTAGTTTGAACGCGGTCGAATGAAACAGGCCGCGGGTGTAAATCGAAATTAGGTTCCGCTTGCTCGCGCGCACGTACTCGGTGCGCCGCGACGGTACCCGCGTCACCTCGTTCGGGTACCGCGCGAGTGCGAGCGGCGTGGGCACCAGCCCGCCGCGGAACCGGTCGCCGAGCGCCCCGCGTAGCGCGCGCACAAGTTCCACGCGCTCCTCGTTCACGCGGTCCGCTTCGTCGGAGCCGAACGGGAACTCGTGCGCCTCCCAGATGCGCGTTTGGAACATCACCGCAGGTTCGACCGGGGCGTCCGGTTCCTGCTCGAACGCCGCGACGGTCGGGAGCGCGAGGTGCCCGCGCGCAGCGCGGTAGCCCCGTAGCCCCGCGACCACGAACCGGCCCCCGAAGGCTCGGACGAGCCGCCACAGGTTCCCGGAGCTGCGGCACGCGTAGTTCAGGCCGAACGGTACGAGCTTCGCGCGCAGGTCCGGCTCGAGGCGTTCCGCGTCCGGTCGGTACAGGCTGCGCTTCCAGTACACATCGGCCCAGCGCAACATGGGCAGCGCGAACCGGTCGCTGTGGTCCGACAGGTCGACGAACGCGCGGCGCTCCGACCCGCCCGCGGGCGCGACGGTCAGTTGCACGCCCAAGAAGCCCTCGGGCGAAACGGGCGGCCGGGCGAAGCGCAGCGCGACGCGCCCGCGGCGGGCGAGCGCGTCGAGTCCGACGAGCACCCGCGCCGAGTGGTACAACTCGGGCAGCCCTTCGGTGTGAACCGTGACGGTTGGGACCATGGCGCGCTACCGCCCGGTGAGGATGTCGAGCACCGACCCGAACCCGGTGACCCCGGCCGCGCGCTCGGCCCAATACCGAGCCGACCGGCTGTAGGCCCACGGCGAGTTGCGGTACAACTCGTCGTCGCGCCCCGCCAGCAGGCGCTCCCACTGATCGAGGATGCCGTCGAGCCGGTACAGCTCGAGCGCCCGCGCCCGCCCGGCCGCCCCGAGCGCGCGAAGCCGCGCCGGCGCGCATAACAGGTCGGCGAGCAGGTCCGCGGCGCGGTCGAGGTCGGGGCGCGGGGCCAGCACCGCGCCGCCGGTGTGCCCGAGCGATTCGGGCAGCGCGCCGCGCGCGAAACTGAACACCGGGGTACCGGTCGCGAGCATCTCCACGCCGGCACAGCAGAACGTTTCGGTGGCGATGGTCCAGTTACAGTTCACGATCCCGAGCGCGGCCCCGAGGTACCGTTCGCGCAACTCGAGTGGGGCGAGTAGGCCCGTCAGTCGGATGCCCGCGGCTTCCAGCGAGCCGAACCGCTCGACCAGTGGTGCGAGGTACGCGCGCTCGAACTCCGGTTCGGCGACACCGAACGGACCCACCCTGCACCCCTCGTGGTAGAGGGCGGGTGAGCCGCACACCGCGAGCGTGGCCGCGGGAACCCGCGCGCGCACGCGCGGCCACATCTGGAGCAGCCGGTGTGCGCCTTTCGTTTCGCCGAAATACCCCGCGAAGATCGCGCTGGGGCGCTCGAACCGCTCGTCCGGGCCAGTGCCGGGTTGGTCGAACGCGGGGTGCAGTGCGTTGTGGACGCGCCCGAGCCGGCGGTGGTGCCGCGACCGGAGGAACGGCAGTCGCGTGAGATCGGAGACGAAGATCACGCCGGCGACGCTGTCGCCGAGTTTGGGGACGAACTCTTTGGGGAAGTGCGTGTGCGACCAGACGACCGGGCGCAACCCGGCGGCGGTCAGGGCACTCAGCCCGGTTTCGTCGCACGAGGTGTACACGACGCGCCCGGACCCGATCCACCGGCGCGCGGCATCCAGCGAGTCGAACGTGTCGGCCGCGGTGACGAGGCGCTGACCGCCGAGGACGTAGACACCCACGGGGTGCCCGCGGGCGGCAAGCCCTTCAACGACCGCGAGTACGGAAATGAGGGTCCCGCTGGCCGCGCGCCGCCCGGCCAGCACCTCGGCCGCGTCCAGTTCCGCGCCGGGCAACTCGTGAACGACGAACAGAGTCTTCGGGAGGGTCATGCGTTCGGTCAGGTTCGGGTCGCGGCGTCACACGCTCGCGTGCGCGGGTACCGATCCAGCCGCGGGTGCGGCGCGTTCGGCCCCGATCCAGTCCAGTTCGTAGTCACGGGCGGCGTCCACGGTGCCGGTCCAACCGTCTTCCGCCGCACGGGCCAAGTTGTACAGCTCGCGGGCCGTCACGTAGTGGAAGTGGAACCGCGGGTTCTCGGCCGCGAGCCGCGCGAGGTCGGAGTGGAACCGCACCGCCGGTGCGCCCAGCAGCGCGTCCATGTTGCCCTCGTTCGCGCCGTGCGTGTGCAGTTTCACGAAGTACCAGTCCGGGCGCGACGGCACTTGCACCCGCGCGCGGAGCCAGTTCTTCAGGCGCGCGGTGCTCGGCGGCTGGTTCCCCTGCACGCACCCGTTCTCGACGCGCGGCACGATGCCGAACTTGCGCAACGCCCAATTCAGCACCAGCGGCCCCTGAATCATCATTAAACTGTTCGCGGGGCGCGGGGCCGACCCCACCGGTGTACCGGTGTCGTGCGACTTCGGCCGCCGCGGGTCGTCCACCGCGTAGTAGATGCTGTTGATCGTGCGCGTCTGGGCGCGGTCGGGCGCGGACGGCATGGTGAGGTCCGCGTAGCACCCGGTTTCGCGCAGAATGTCCAGCTCGTCGTTCACCCCGCACGCGCAGCCCGTGGGGTGCGAGTTGTCGAGCGCCCAGTTGCCGTGGATGAACGCGTACTTCACCGCGCCGGTGCGCCGGTCGCGCGCCAGTTGCCGGTGCCGCCCGGCGAAGGTGTTGCGCGCTTCGGTGAGCGTGCGGCGCAGGTTCGCCGAAGTGTCGTTGTCGTGGTGCAGGTGAACTTCGACTTCGCCGAACCCCTGTTGGCACAGTTCGCCGAGCATGTCGATGTGGTCGGCGTGGTAGGTCTCGATGGGGTAGAAGAACGAGTGCCGCGGCGGGCGGCCGTCGCTGTCGCGAAACGCGCCGAGGTGCCGCGGGTAGTCGCGCACCCAGCGCTCGACACGGCGCAGCGCGACCGCATCGGACGCGCCGCCGAGGTTCGGCTCGTAGTGATCGGCCACGCAGAGCAGCAGGTGAACGTCGCCCCGCGGGCGCGCCCACCGGCGCGGCGCTTGGCGCAGGTACGACCCCAGCCAGATGTCCAGAGCGTTGGGTAGGGCGAACGGCAACACGGGTTCCCTTTCAGCAGTGGGCGCGAGGTCACCCCTGCGCGGTGCGGACGGTCGGGTTCCACATCCCGTTCTGCCGACCGCTCAACCAGCGCCAGAACCCGAGGAACAGCGCCACGTTCATGCCGGTGAACATGGGGATCAGGCGGAGCGGCTTGAGCACCCGCGTGCGGGGCAGGAACGGCACTACCGCCGCCAGAGTGTAGAACGCGGCCTGACCCACCAGCAGCCACAGGTACAGCGGGTTCCCGGCCAAGAGCGCGCAGGTGAGCAGCATGCCGATCAGGAAGAACGGGCAGCCCCAGCGCAGAATCTTGTGCGAGAAGAAGGTGAACGCCACCCACCCGTGCAACGGGTTCAGCAGCCCCCACACGCGCCCGAGGCTCTGGAACCCGCCGGCCCCGATCCGCGCGCGGCGACGGAACTCGCAGCGCAGGTCCGGCGGGGTCTCTTCGCGGGCCACCGCCTCCGCGTCGTACACGATCGAGCACCCGGTGCGCAACTTCGCTTGCAGCGGGAGCACGAAGTCGTCCACGATCGTGTCCGGCGGGATCGGGGCGAAGCAACTGCGGCGCACCGCGTAGATGCCGCCGTTGGCCCCGAGCAGCGCGCCGAGCCGCCCCTCGCACCGCTTGAGGAACGTCTCGTACTTCCAGTACATGCTGTCCGCGTTGCTGCCGGTTTCCGGGTCCGTCAGGATCAACCGACCGCACACCACGCCGACGCGCGCGTCGGCGAACCACCGGGCCAACTTTCGCGCGGCGTCCGGTGCGGTGAGTGTGTTCGCGTCCGACAGGATCACCACGTCGCCCTTGAGCCGCGGGATCGAGTCGTTCAGCACGGTCGCCTTGCCGCGCCGCACCTTGTACTCGAACAGTCGCACCCCCCGGTCGGCGAACCGGCGCACCACGTCGGCGGTGCCGTCGGAGCAACCGTCGGTGGCGATCACGATCTCCAACCGGTCGGCCGGGTAGTCGAGCGCCAGCGCGTTGGCGATCCGAGCCGCGATGATCGTTGCTTCGTTGTGCGCCGCGATGAGCAGCGACACCTTCGGCAGCGCTTCGGCGGGCGCGGTCGGCGGAACCGCGCGCCGGCCCACCAGCACTGCAAGGCACCGGACCACCGCCGGGTACCCCACGTACGCGTAGAACACCAGCCCGAAGCAGCTCCAGAAGGCCACCTCGAGCACCGTTTTGGCGTCGAACATGTGCTCTCTCCGAACGGAGAAGTGCGAAACAAGGTGTACCGTTAGGCCGCCGAGGTCGGCTCCGCCGGGGCCGGCTTGCGCTTGCGCTTGAACACGCCCCGCACCGCGTTCACGGCCCGGCGGATCGGGTAGAAAATGCCGTCGTTCAGCAGCAAGTTGCGCGTCAGGAACGGAGACCGCGACACGCGATTCATCAGCTTGATGGCCCAGTCCTCGACCGCCGGCTCGACCACTTTGGCGATCTCGGCGAACGGGCCGTCCACCGCGAGCTTTTCCGCCGCGAGTTCGCCCAACCCGATGCGCTGCGCGTGAACGACGTGCTGACTGGTGAGCGGCTCCAGCCCGATCAGGCGCATCCCGGTCGCGTCCAGCGCCACCGGGTCGCGGCTCGCAAGCAGCACGTTCAGGTCGATCGGGTAGCCGTTGATCGGTCCGCGGCCCTGCATCCCCACGAGGCCGTCCATGAGAGCGAGGCTCACCGGGCGCAGTCGGTTCACTTCCACGATCAGTTCGTGCAGGTGCTTGTGCAACAGGATGCGGTCGTACCGCGGGATGCAGCCCCACTGGTTCTTGAGCGCCCCGGTGAACACGGTGGTCGCGTGCGTCTTGAGCACCGGCAGCGTGATGAAGCAGTCGGCCTCCATCCACGTCTTCGACATGCCGAACCCGGCCATGCGCGCGTCCGGCACGTCGAGGAGCGTGTCCTTCGATAGGTTCAGCACCTTGCAGCCGAGTTCCGCGGCCATCTTGTAAACGCCGGTGTTCTCGAACGCGGCCTCGGCCGGGTACCGCGCGCCGTCGGATTCCACGATGGTGACGTTCGGCGTGCGCTCCTTCAGCACCGTGCAAACCGCGCGCAGTACGGAGAGCGAGGTGTTCGCGCAAGGGATCATCTCCGCGCGCTCGGTGCACAGGTTCGGCTTCACCACGACCGAACCGCCGGCGGGCACGAGCGCGTGCCAGTCGCACCGGTCCATCAGCTCGCGGACGGTGGGCAGCGGGTCGGTGCGGTCGGCGCGGCGGAGGAAAACGGGAGTAGCCAACGGGTGCCTCGGTTCGGGGGTGCGTTCGGTTACTTGCGAACGTGGATGACGGCGGCCCCGGCGAGCGGGGACAGGAACGGCGCGATCCGCAACAGGGCGTAATCGAACCGCTCGAGCGCGGCGTACAGGAACCGCGGCGCGACCAGTTTGCGCACCCGCGACACGAGCCGGTACGGGTACACGTCCAGTTCGGCGAACAGGTCGGCGCAGGCGCGGACGTCCGGGAGCCGCAGGTTCTCTTCGTGGTCGGTCACCGGTGTGAGCTTCATGCGCCCCGCGAGCCGGCGCGACACCCAGCCCTTGCACCGCTCGATCGCGGCGACGCTGCCGAGCGGTTCGAGGAACACGGCGCGCCCGCCGGGCTTCAGCACGCGGCGCACCTCGGTCAGCCCGGTGCGCAGCCCGACGTGGTGCAGGATGCCCAACCCGTGAACGAGGTCGAAGGTGTCGTCGGCGAACGCGGTCGCGGTCGCGTCCATCACCTCGGCCGTCACGCGGTCGGAGAGGCCGTTGGCGGCGGCCCGCTCGCGCGTGAGCCGCACGCCCACGGGCGAGGCGTCGATGGCCCGCACCCGCGCGCCGAGTTTGGCGAAGCACACCGCCTCTTCGCCCATCCCGCACCCGTAGTCGAGCAGGTCGCGGTCGCGGAGCGGGCCGAGCAGTTTGGCGGAGAACTGCCGCCAGTCCCAGCGCTGGCGCGGCCGTTCGTACTGGCGCACGAACCGCGGGCACAGCGCGAGGTCGCCGGCGAACTGGGTGGCGTACTCGCCGTCGGCGAACGCGGCTTCGGCTTCGAGCGTGGCAAGGTCCATGTGTCGTTCCGGTGTGCGGTGCGGGGGTGCGGTCACGCGGACGGGCGGGACCGCAGGTGGAGGCGCATGATGTCGAGGAAGAACCCGGCCATCACCACTTGGGCACCGAGGACCAGACCGAGCACCGAGGGAATGGCGAGCCGCAGCGTGCGGAGCGGGTCGAGGTTGCCGAACCCGACGTTCTGCCACCCCGCGAACAGCGCGATCGAACCCGCGAGGCCCAGCACCACCAGCCCCAGCCCGACCAGCAGCCCCCACTCGGTGCGCACCGCCCCGACGGTTCTCTGCACCAGCCGGCTACTGGGTAACAGTCCCTGTGTCACGGCGAACGCCTTGCCGAGCACCGCGAAAGTGACCGCTTGGAACCCGAGCAGCACTGCGGCGGATGCGTACAGGAGGGTGTGCACGTCGAACACGACCCCACCCACCGCGCGAGGGCCGGGCAGCAGCCACACCAACCCCAGCACCCCGAGCACCACCAGCAGGAGGCCGGGGTACAGGAACAGCCACTTGGGCGAGTACAGGCACATGAACCGCAGGTGCCGCCAGCCGTCGCGCCACGGGCGCAGGTGCGGCGGTCGCGAGCGCCCGTCCGGGCTGAGCGTGGTGGGCACTTCCGCGATCTTCAGGTGCAGCAGCGTCGCCTTGATGACCATCTCGGAGGCGAACTCCATCCCGGTCGTTTGCAGGTCCATCTTGTGGAACGCAGCCAGCGAGTACCCGCGCAGCCCGCAGTGGAAGTCGCTCGACGGGCAGTTGAAGAACAACCGCCCGATCCCGGTGAGCACCGGGTTGCCGATGTACCGGTTCTTCCACGGCATCGCGCCGGGCTTGATCCCGCCGAGGAACCGGTTGCCCATCACCAAGTCGTTGCCGGCGCGGAGCTGTTCCACGAACGGCATCAGGTTCGTGAAGTCGTAGCTGTCGTCCGAGTCGCCCATGATGACGTACTTGCCGCGGGCTTGGAGCGTGGCGTGGTAGATGGCCGCGCCGTACCCGCGCACCGACACGTCCACCACCCGCGCGCCGCACCGCCGCGCGATCTCTTGCGAGCCGTCGGTGGAGCCGTTGTCGCCGATCACCACTTCGCCCGCGATGCCCGCCTCTTGTAGGAACCGCTGCGCCTTGCGAATGCACGTTTCGAGCGTCTCGGCCTCGTTCAGGCACGGCATCACGATGGTCAGTTCGAGCGCCCCGGCTTCGGCCGCGGGTTCGCTTCGCACGGGGGCGGGGGGAGCGGCGGTCGCAACCATGGGTCGAACTCCGGAGCGGGTGTGAGAGCGTGTCGGATTCAGGCGGTCGCGGCCGGCGCGAGAGCGGGTTCGGGCACCGGGGCCGCGGGCGCGTCGGCGGCGGGGCGGGCGACGAGCACCGCCGCGCCCCCGATCCACGCGCACAATTGGAACGCAAAGAACGCCGGGTATTCGGTGACCGCGGCCGGTGCCCACAGGGACACCCCGACCGCGAGGAACGCGACCGCCGCGAGCCGGTCGCCGGCGTACTGAAGTGCCCGCACCCCGAGCGGCACGAGCACGAACAAGAGCATCAGGTTGTCGTAATTGCGGTGGTACGTCCACAACCGCCCGGCGACCGCGGCGACGGCGAACAGTTCGATCAGCGGGCGGTCGCGGCGAGCCCACATCAGCGCCGCCGCGGGGAGCAACACGGCTGCCGCCAACACCGGCGTCACCAAGCCGCGGTTCAGCCCGGACGACACCAGCAGCCCCACCAGCCCTTGCCCGTCTTGGATGAACCCTTCGGACGCGGAGAGCATCTGGAGCAGCATCTCAACGGGCGTCGTCGCGGTTTGTCCCCACACGACCAGCGACGCGACGCCCATGTACAGCAGCGCCGCGGCCACCGCCCGGTACTTCCCGGCGATGAGAGCCGCCAACAAGAACGGCCCGGAGATCGTCGGCTTCAGACACGCGATGCCGAGCACCAGCCCGCCGAGCCACTGCTGCCGCGGCGAACCGGCGCACAGCACGAGCGCGCCGATCAGGGCCGCGATGACGAGGTTCGTGTACTGGCCCACTTGGAGCGTAGTGCAGTACGCGGCGGCGGCGACCGCACCGGCGGCGAGGAACAGCCCACCGGTGCGACCGGCGACCGGCGCGCCGCACCGGTACGCCCACACCGCCGTGCCCGCGAGCGCGACCGCGGACAGCACCGCGTACAGCCACAGCGACTGTTCCCAGCCCGGCCAAAACAGCGCGGCCCCGGACACGAAGGCCCACGGCGGGTAGCCGCCGGAATCCGGCACGCCGATCGTCCAGTCCGGTTCCACCTTGCGCTCGTGGAGCGGGGGCCGGCCGAGTTTGCAATAGATGTACGTGAGGTCGAACGGGTTCTGCCCGCGGAACACGTACTGCTGCTCGAGCCACCGCTGTTTCAAATCGACCGCGCTCTCCGGCGCGAACAGCAGCCGGTACCCGCGGTACTGGTACAGCGCCGCGCCGAGCAAGAGCACGGCGGACGCGAGGCCGAGGGCGGCGGTTCGGTACGAGGGCGTCATCGCTCCGGTAACTCGCGCGGTGTCGGGCGTACACAATTCGGGAAGAACGCAAACGAAAGGCCAAACCGCCCCGTTCGACCGAAACAGTTGCGCCGCCCTTGAAATCTCAGCGGCTCGATGAACCGACGCGGCCCGATTTCGCACCGCTCGCGCGCCTCGTTTACACTCTCGGCGCGAGTGTCCGGGGCGCGCCGCGGGCTGTAACTGTCGTCACTTTTCCGCACGCGCCTTCGCCGCCAGCGCGGCGCGGCTCGTTTCGATCACCGCGTCCGCACGCGCCGACCAGCTCGAATCCGCGACGCGGTTCATCCGCCGCGCCACCGCTTCCGGGTCGCTCGGTGTGGCGAGTGCCTTGTCGAGACCGGCGAGGAACGAGGCGCGGTCGGTCGCCACGTCCACCACGTCCGCGAACTTGCGCACCTGCGGCGTATCGACGGACACGACCGGTTTCCCGGTGGCGAGGTACTCGCGCAACTTGATCGGATTCGCGTGGAAGCTCCACGCCCCGGCCCGGTACGGAATCACGCACGCACCGAACCGCTTCGCGTAGGCCGGCAGTTCGGCATAGGGGCGCTTCCCGATGAAGTGGACGTTCGCGCGCTGCGGCAGCGCCTCCGCCGGCACCGCGACGCGCCCGAGGAACAGGAACTGCCATTCCGGGCGCTGCTCCGCGAGCCAGTCGATGAGGTCCAGATCGACGAAGCTCTCGATCAGCCCGAAGAACCCGACCACCGGGCCGTTCAGGTGCGCGATGTCCGCGGGCACCGCGAGCGCCGGGTCTTGCGCCCGTGCGAAGTGGTCGAACTCGACGCCGTGCGGGCTGACGTGCGTGTTCGGGTTCAGTTCCAGTTTCGCGGGCAGCAGGGTATCGGACGCGATGAACACCGCGTCGGCGCGCTTGGTGGTCTCGGCGTCCATCGCGCGCACCGTTTCGGGGTGAACGCCGGGGTACGCCGCGTAGTCGTCGATGCAGTAGTACACCGACAGGCGCTCGCCGAGTTCGCCCACAAGGAACGGCACGTGCGGCACGTGGAACCACGAGATTGGGTTCTTGATCCCGTGCCGCCAAGCCATCCACGCGAGTGTCGTGCGAATGATCCGGCGGTTCAGCCACCGCACCGCCGCGAACCGGTGGAACGGGATTTGGAACAGTGTGCGCAACTTCGGCCCTTCCTCGGTGGCGCGCGTGCCGCGGAGGAACCGCCAGAGTTTCACGAACACTTTCTTCAGGTCGCGGCCGGAGCCGCGCGGCGCGCGCCACCCGGGGCACTCGATGTAGAACACGCGGCACCGCTTCGCGAGCTGCCGCGCGAGCTGGTGGCTCGACGTGCGGTTCTCCGCGAACCAGTCGTTGCCGAAGTACAGCACGACCGTGTCCGGGCCGAACTCGGCGCTTTCGGGCGCAACCGGCGCGGGCGCGGGAACGGCGGGCGTAGTTTCAACGGCCGTGCTCATAGTGCGGCGGTCTCCAGAGTGCGCGCCGGGCGCGCGCGGTCGGCGCACCCAACGAGTTCCACGAGGTGCTCGGCCGATTCGGTCCAACTCAGCGGACGGTACTCGCGCTCCGGGCGGGCGTCGCGCGCCGCGAGCGATTCGGCAATCGCGTCGGCGAGCGCGTCCGGGTTCTCCGGTGGCACGAGCCGGTCGAGCCGCGGGTCGGCGATTTCCGCGATGCCCCCGACGCGACTGGCGACGAACGGCGTACCGCACGACACCGATTCCCGGAGCACGTTCGGCAGCCCCTCGGAGCGGCTGGGCAGCACGACGAGGTCCGCGGCGCGGTACCAGTCCGCGAGCCGGTCCTGCTCGCACGGCCCGACGAACCGCACGCTCTCGGCGATTCCGTTCGCACGGCAGTCGGCTTCGAGCGCGCCGCGCAGCGGCCCTTCGCCCACGAGGAACAGGCGGAACGCGGTGCCGCGCTCCTTCAACTGCCGGCACGCGGCCACGAGCACGTCCAACCCCTTCACCGGCACCATGCGCCCGACCCACACGAGCACCGGAGGGCCGTCTGCGATGCCGAGCGCGGCCCGTGCCGCGCTGCGGTCGCCGGGGCGGAACACTTCGGTTTCCACGCCCTGCCGCCACAGGTGCGAGCGCGCGTCGCTGTCGACCAATTCGGACACCTTCGACCGTAAGTCTTCACTCACGGAGAGGACCGCGTGCGCGCCGCGGAGCGCGTCGACGACGCGCGGGCGCAGGTGCGGCACGCGCCCGTCGATCAGCACATCGGATCCACCCACGATGACGGCCGACCGCGCGCCGGTGAGGCACGCAATCCGGTTCGCAACCGCCCCGTCCGGGTACGCCCAGTACGCGAGTACGAGGTCCGGCGCGAACGTGGCGCACGCGCGCGACACCGTGCGCCGCACCGAGCGCCAGTAGAACCACGCGGCGCGGCCGCGCAGTACCTTCGGCGGGTAGAAGAACCGCGGGTGCTCCACGCGCACGCCGTCGAGCACCCGCGAGCGGTCCGCGCTGAGGCTCGGCGACCGCTTCCACGGTGGCGCAGCGGTCCACGGCACCGGCGCGAGCACCGTCACGTCGTGCCGCGCGGCGAGGGCGCGCGCGAGGTGCCGGTTGAACGTGCCCTTGCCCGGTTCGGCCGGGTTCGGGAAGATCGTCGAGACGAACAGCACCTTCACGGGGCGACGCCCTCAGTTCCCTTTGGCCCAGCACACCCAATCGCCGAGGCGGAACAGCTCGCCGCACTGCCGCACCAGATGGCCGTAGGCGCGCGCGCTTTCGGGCGTGCCGGGCACCTGCAGTTCGGTGCGCGCGTACGCGGCGGCGAGCGCGCCCACCGGGCCGAAGGTGGCGTCGAAGTACCGCTCGTCGCCGGACACCAGATTCACAACGCGGATGGGCACGACTCACTCCGAAAGGGCGGGCGCGCGGCGCAACACACGCAAATAAAGCGCTTCGTACTCGGCCACCATGCGGCGCACGCAGAACGCACTTTCGACGCGCGCGCGCCCGGCCAGACCGATCGCGCGCGTCGCGTCGGTCGCGTCGCACACTTCCAACAGCGCCGCCGCCAGCGCGTCCGGTGCGGCCGGGGGAACGAGCAACCCGGTCGCGCCGTGTTCGACCACTTCCGGGTTGCCGCCCACGTTCGTGGCGACGACCGGCAGCCCGCGGGCCATCGCTTCGAGGAGCGTCAGCGAAATGCCCTCGCTGAGCGACGGGAGCACGAGCGCCGCGGCGCGGCCGAGCACCGCGGGCACGTCGCGCACGTTCCCCAAGAACGTAACCCGGTCGGCTACGCCGAGCCCGCGGGCGAGCGCTTCCAACTCGGGCCGGGCCGGGCCGTCGCCGGCGATTTCGAGCCGGAAGTCCGGGCGCGCCCGCGCCACCTGTGGAACCGCCCGCAGGAGCGTGTCCGCGCCCTTCAGGGGAACGAGCCGGCCGACCATCGCCACCGGACCGCCCGGTTGCGGCCCGGAGTACGCGAACCGCTCGGTGTCGATCCCGTTGCGGATCACCGCGAGCCGGCGCTCCGCGACGCCCTCGGTCGCGCTCAACTTCTGCGCGTCTTCGGACACGCACACGACGCGCCGCGCGAGCCGGGCGGTGAACCGGAACGCCAGCCGGTGCCGCCGACTGGTCCCCACGGACTGGCCGTGCCGTGTGTGAATCACCGGGCGCAACCCGGACAGCGCCGCGGCCGGCCCGGCGTAGATATGCGCCCGGTTGTTGTGCGTGTGAACCAAATCGGTGCCGGTGCGGGCGAACGCGCGGGCGAGCCGGAACAGCAGACTCGGGCGCAGCCCCTCGGGCGCGCCGAGGCACTCCACCGGCCACCCGCACGCGGTGATGTCGTCGGCCACCGGGCCGGCGGTGTCGAGGCACACGAACCGCAGGTCGAACCGGGCGCGATCAGCGTGCCGCGCGAACTCGACGAGCAACCGCTCCATGCCGCCGGTGCGCAACTGCCCGACGACGTGGGTGACGCGGACCTTGTGTGAGGACCGAGGGGCAAACATCACACCTCGCAAGACAAGGCGGGTTACACGGGCCCCGGTGCGACCGGCGCGACGCGCCCGTTGGGGGCCTTGGTGCGCAGGGCCGTCCGGTACAGCACTTCGTAGTCGGCGGCCGTGCGCCGTAGGTCGTAGTGCGCGAAGACGGCGGCGCGCCCCGCGGCCCCCAGTGCCGCCCCGCGCGCCGGGTCGGCGAGCACTTCACACAGCCGCGCAACGAGCCGCGCCTCGTCGCCGAATGGGAACAGGAACCCACTGCTCCCGTCTTCGATCAGATCGGGCACGCCGCCGACCGCGGACGCTACCACCGGCAGCCCAGCGGCCCACGCCTCGAGTACCGCGAGCGGGAGGCCCTCGAGTTTGCTCGTGAGCGCGAAGGCGTCCATCGCGCCCAAGTAGCGCTCCGGGTCCGGCCGGTAGCCGACGAAGTGGGTCGCCCCGACGATCCCCAGCGCGCGGGCTTGCGCTTCCAGCGCGCCGCGGAGCGGGCCGTCGCCCACCACCAGCAAGTGCGCCGCCGGGTGCGCCGCCCGCACCCGCGCGAACGCCGCGAGCAGCAGGTCTTGGCGCTTCACCTCGGTGAGCCGGCCGACCGTGCCGACGAGCGGCGCGTCGAGCGGGACGCCCAACTCGGCCCGCACCGCGGCGCGGTCCGTCGGATGGCGGAACGGCTCGGTGTTGATCCCGTTGAGCACCACTTCGAGCTTTTGCGGGGCCACGAGGTGCCGCGCCGCCATCTCGTCGGCGATGTCTTGCGAGACGCAGCAGAACGTGTCGGCGTAGCGCCCCGCGAGCCAGAACAGCCACGCCATGCGCAGGCGGCGGAAGAACCCCACGCCGGCCTTGCGCAAGTGATTCAGGTGCTTCGTGTGAACCACCGGAACGCCCGCGGCGCGGGCCGCGGGGCCGGCGTAGAACAGAACCGCCGCTTGGTGCGTGTGGAGCACGTCCGGGCGCAACTCGCCCAGTGCCGCGGCCACCGCGCGGCGGGCGCTCAGGCGGAACCCGGGGCGCTTGTTCAAACACAGCACCCGCGCGCCCAACTCTTCGGCCCGCGGGGCCAGTACGCCGGGGCGCTCGAGGCACAGCACCGACACGTCTTGGCCGCGCGCGCGGCCCTCGCGGGTCAGGTCGAGCACCAGCCGTTCCAGCCCGCCCAACTCGAGCGACAACACGGCGTGGGTTACTCGCAAGCGGTTCGTCACGCGCGGTCTCCGTCTCGACAGGGTTCGGTTGGGGGTGCCGGGCGGCGGGCCAGCGACGCCACGCGCGGCGGGTCGTCGTCGCTACCGGGGTACTTGATCAGTTCAAACGAGCCGTGCTCCGAGAGCACACGCGCCGGGTTGCCGGCGACGACCGCCCGCGGCGGCACCGATTTCACCACGACCGCGCCGACCCCGATCACCGCGTCTTCGCCCACCGTAACGGGGCCGACGATCGCGCTACCGGGGCCGATGTAGACGCGGTCTCCGATCACCGGACTCCCGGCCCGGGGGTCGCGCCCGCCGCCCCGGTGTCCGACCGTCACGCAGTGGCACAGGGTGCAGTCGCGCCCGATCGTGCTGCCGGAACCCACCACGATCGTCCCCGCGTGCGGGACGTACAACCCCGGTCCGATCTGCGCGGCGGACGACAACTGCACGCCGCTGGTCACTTCCGCCAGCACCTGCACCACGAGGCCGACGAGCGCGAACGGCAGCCGCACGATCTTCGGCACCCGCGTGCGCACCCACCGGCGGTAACGGTACCCGACCACCGCCCACATGCCGGGGTTCAGCAGGAACTCGCGCACCCGCTCGCGCGTCGTGTCGCCGCAGCGGACGAAATCTCTGCACAAATGCGCGAACATGAGCGACCCCCGGCCTTAGCCCTTCCGAGCGACGACGGTGATGGTGGCGAACAGCGGGCGGAGCGGCGCCGACCGGCTGAGCGCCCGCCGCGCGCGATACGGGAACACAGCCAGACCCGCTTCGACCAGTTTCACGCCCCACGCGGGAGCGGCGACCGCCCGGCCCTTGAGGCGCGCGCGGAACCCGACGCGCGCGAACCCGGCGGCCCGAAAGCGGGCGGCCAGTTCACCGGCCGTGTACTCCTTCAGGTGGAACCCGGTCGCTTCGCGGTCGAAGTAGCCGGAGATGTCGGTCGGGCCGGCGAAGCGGTGCGGCGTGCGGCACACGTACACACCTCCGGGGGCCAGCACGCGATGCACTTCGATTAAGTGCGTTACGAAGTCGTCCGGGTGCAAGTGCTCCACCAGCATGTTGCTGAAGGCCACCGTCGTGGCACCGGTCGGCAGCGGCAGGTGGCTCCCGTCGGTTATCAGCAATTCAAAGTTCGCGGGCCGGTCCACCGACGAGGCGATCTGATCGGATACGTCGGCACCGTACGCGCGGCTCACGCGCCCGGCGACGGTGCGCGCGAGGTGGCAGTCCCCGGCTCCGATTTCGAGGTAGGCCGTCTCGGGCGCGAGGAACGGCTCGAGCAACCGGAACTGCTCCGCGGTGCGCGCGGCCTGTTGTTCGGGGCTGTCCTTCCACACGTTCTGGGGGTGGTCCGGCACACGCGCGAACAGCTCGTTGTACAGCGCGCGGTACAGTGCCGAGCGCGCCTCGGCCGGG
>LNFM01007655.1_pt1 | contig 16780 bp, 13 predicted proteins | sample 596031 | NCBI WGS metagenome assembly LNFM01 (sample SAMN04254537, study PRJNA301005) | activated carbon metagenome | isolation source: dual media filters at the Ann Arbor, Michigan drinking water treatment plant | place: USA: Ann Arbor
GGGGCCTGATCTGCTCCATGTGGGTCGGCAACCTGATGCTGCTGGTCATCAACCTGCCGATGATCGGCATGTGGGTGAAGCTGCTGGAAGTGCCCTATCGCCACCTGTACCCGGCGATCATGGTGTTCTGCGCCATCGGCATCTACTCCATCAACAACAACGTCTTCGACGTCTACCTGATGGTTCTGTTCGGCCTGTTCGGCTACCTCTGCTCCAAGCTGAAGCTGGAAGGCGCGCCGCTGCTGATCGGCTTCGTGCTCGGCCCGATGATGGAAGAACATCTGCGCCGCGCCATGCTGCTGTCCCGCGGCGACGTGATGGTGTTCCTGGAGCGTCCGATCTCCGCCTCGATGCTGGCGATTGCCACGATCGCCCTGCTGGCGATGCTGCTGCCGGGCCTGCGCTCGGGCAAGGAAAAGGCGATGGCCGAAGGCGGCTGACGCCGCCGGGGCCGAAGGCGGCTGACGCCGCCGGGGCCGAAGGCGGCTGACGCCGCCGGGGGCCGAAGGCGGCTGACGCCTCTTGGCTACGCGTCAAGGAAGGGGCCGCTCCGCAAGGGGCGGCCCCTTTCGTTTGTGCGGGCGCCGACGCACCCTGCCCGCCACACGCAAGGAGTCGTCGCATGGACCTGCAACTGACGGGCAAGGTCGCCCTGGTGACCGGCGCCTCCGCCGGCCTCGGCCGCAGCATCGCGCGCCTGCTGGCGGAGGAAGGCTGCAAGCTGGCACTGCTCGCCCGCCGCATGGGCCGGCTGGAGGATTTCGCCGCCACCCTGCCCGCCTCCGCCGAACCCCTGCTGCTGGCCGAGGATGTGACGGACCCGACCGCCGCCGCGCGCACCCGGGATGCCGTGCTGGCCCGCTTCGGCCGCTGCGACATCCTGGTGAACAATGCCGGTGGCAGCCGCCCGCAGACGGATCTGGGGCCGGACGAGGTCTGGCAGGAATCGATGGAGATCAACTTCCACGCCGGCCGCCGCATGGCCCACGCCATCATCCCCGCCATGCAGGCCCAAAGGTTCGGCCGCATCGTCAACATCACCGGCAGCGACGAGCCGCACATCATCAACGCCGCCAACGCCCCCAACGGCGCCGTGCATATCTGGGCCAAGGCGCTGTCCCGCCAACTGGGCCGCGACGGCATCACGGTGAACTCCGTCCCGCCCGGCCGGCTGCGGTCGGAGCAGATCGATGCGCGCATCCTGCCGGATGAGGCCGCCCGCCAGGCCTGGGCGGAAAAGGAAGTGCCGGTCGGCTTCATCGGTGAGCCGGACGACCTCGGCGTGCTGGTCTGCTTCCTGTGCTCGCCCCGCGCCCGCTACATCACCGGGCAGGTGGTGCATGTGGATGGCGGCACACACCGCTTCAGCCACTGAATGGCGCCGGTACTGACCTGCGCGGCGCGCGGGGCACGGGCGGTGCGGCGGGTGTAGGCTGGCGGCGGTTGCAGGATCACCGCCCATGTCGCACCCCCACGCCACCCATCTGCGCCGCACCATCGCCCGCGCCAAGCAGCGCCGCGGCAAGGCCGCCGCCGCGCCCCGCCTGGCGGACCGCCTGGCCGACCAGGTGGCGGCGCTGGTCGGGTCCTGGCGCTTCATCCTGATCCAGTCGACCCTGCTGGTCGGCTGGATCACCGCCAATGCGATCTTCGGCGCCGGCGGCTGGGATCCCTACCCCTTCATCCTGCTCAACCTCGTCCTGTCCTTCCAGGCCGCCTACACCGCGCCCATCATCATGATGAGCCAGAACCGGCAGACCGAGCTGGACCGGGACCGATCGGTCGCCGACTACCAGGTGAACCTGCGGGCCGAGGCCGACATCACCCTGCTGCACGAGAAGATCGACCTGCTGCGGGAGAAGCAACTTGCGGAAATCACGGATATGCTGCGCCGCGCCCTCGACCGGATCGAGACGCTGGAACGCCGCAGGCCGGAAGGAGAACGCGGATGAGCCTGTTGCTGCGCGGATTGCTGGTGGTGGCCGGCGCCATCGCCGCCCTGTTCGTGGCGCGGGATGCGCCGAATTTCGCGGTGGTGGAGGGCATGGTCGCGGTCGTCATCATCGCCGCCGTGGTGCTGGTGCTGGCGCTGACCCGGAAGAAGTAGCCGCAGCCGCGCAAGGCGCTTGCCAGGTGACGCCCCTGGCCGGATAGGCTGCCATCATGGAAATCGTGCAGGCCGTCCTGGCCCTGATCGCGGCCTGCATCGGCTTCGCGCTGATCGCGCGCCGCCTGAACCTGCCCTACGCCGTCATCCTGGTGCTGGGCGGCATGGCGCTGGCGTTCATCCCGGGCCTGCCGACCGTGACGCTGGACCCCGCCCTGGCGCTTGCCTTCTTCCTGCCGCCGCTGTTGCAGGCCAGCGCCTGGCGCACGGATTGGCGGGCCTTCCGGGCCAATCTGCGCCCCATCCTGTTCCTCGCGGTCGGCGCCGTGCTGTTCAGCGCGGTCTGCATCGCCCTTGTCGCCAAGCTGCTGATCCCCGGCCTGCCCTGGGCGGCTGCCGTGGCGCTGGGCGCCATCGTCGCCCCACCGGATGCAGTGGCCGCCGCCGCCGTGCTCGGCCGGCTGCCCATGCCACGCCGCCTGGTGACGGTGCTGGAGGGGGAGAGCCTGGTGAATGATGCGACGGCGCTGGTGCTGTACCGCTTCGCCATCGCCGCGGTGGCCGCCGGCGGCATCGCGGTGGAACAGGCCGTTGCCTCCTTCTTCCTGGTGGCGCTCGGCGGCATCCTGGTGGGGTGGGGCGTGGGCCTGGCCACCGCCTGGGCCTTCAAGCGCCTGAAGGACCCGCTGCTGGAGATTGCCGCCAGCTTCGTCGCCTGCTTCGGCAGTTTCTTCGCGGCGGAGGCGCTGGGCCTGTCCGGCGTGATCTCCGTGGTCACCACCGGGCTTCTGCTCGGCCAGTTGCAGCACCGCACCCTGGCACCGGAAAGCCGCATCAGCGCGCGGGCGGTGTGGGATTTCGTGGAATTCGTGTTGACCAGCCTGATCTTCATCCTGGTCGGGTTGCAGCTGCGCGGCATCCTCGATCGCATCTCCCAGCATGGCGTGCTGGAACTGGCGGGGCTGGCGGTGGCGCTGTCGCTGACGCTGATCATCAGCCGCTTCATCTGGGTCTTCCCGGCCGCGCTGATCCCCCGCGTGCTGCCGGGGCCGGTCGATGCCAGCCGCATTCCGCCGCTCGGGCATCTGGTGGTGATCTCCTGGGCCGGCATGCGGGGCGTGGTGTCCCTGGCCGCGGCGTTGGCGCTGCCGCTGGATTTTCCGCAGCGGGATCTGCTGGTGTTCCTCGCCTTCTGCGCCATCCTGGCGACGCTGGTCCTGCAGGGCACCACGCTGGAATGGGTGATCCGCCGCTTCGGCGTGGCGGAACAGCGCGTGGCCGGCATGCCGCCGGAGGAAGCCCAGGCCCGCCGCCATGTCGCCCGCGCCACGCTGGCCGAGGTGGAAAAACGGGCGGAGGATATCCTGGAAGGCGCCGTGGCGCGCGACCTGCTGGTGGAATTCCAGGAACGCGCCCGCGTCTACCACGGCGTGGCCGATGGCGGTGGCCAGGCGGAGCTTGAGGCGCGGATGCGGATCCGGCTGGCCGCGCTGCGGGCCGGCCGCCAAGCGCTGCTGGACCAGCACCGGGATGGCGCCTTGAATGACATGATGCTGGCCCGGCTTGCACAAGAGATGGATCTTGAGGAACTGCGCATCCTGCGCCTGTTGGGGGCCCGATGAACCTGCTGCCTGATCAACTGGAGGCAGCCCGCCGCGGCCTGCTCGACCTGTCCACCCGCAACCGCCTGCTGGCGCTGCCGAAGCCCGGCCGGTCGCGCGGCGTGGTGCTGCTGGATGATGAGGATGCCGACTTCGTCCTGGCGGCCCTGGCCGATGGCCGCGCCTTCACCTTTGAAGCCGCCGCGGAGGCTCGCGAGGCCGCCGCCGAGGCCGGCGAGGCCGCCCCCCGCCGCGCCCGCCGCGCCGTGCGGGTGGAGGGCGTGGCCCAGGCCGATGCGGCGCAGAGCCGGGAGGATTCGCGGCGCGACACCCGCCTGCGGGTGAAGCTGCCGCGTGAGGACCTGGCGCGGCGCCTGCGCGACCTGATGCAGGATGCCCGCACGGCGCGGGAGGAAACGGGAATCGCCACCCTGTCGCTGGCGCTCGGCGCGCTGGCCTGGCGCGATCCCGGCACGCCGGAGACGGAACGCCTGGCGCCGCTGGCCCTGCTGCCGGTGGTGCTGGAACGCCAGGGCGTCTCCCAGGTGTTCCGGCTGCGCGCGGCGGGCGCGGAGGTGGAGGAGAATCTGTCCCTCCGCCAGAAGCTGCAGGCCGAATTCCGCGTCGAGCTGCCGCCCTTCCCGGCCGAGGATTTCGCGCCCGCCGCCTGGGCGGAGGCGGTCCAGGCCGCGATCGGGGCGCGGGATGGCTGGCGCGTCGATCCGGATTCGCTCGCCGTCGGCCTGTTCTCCTTCCAGAAATTCCTGATGTGGCGGGACCTGGACCCGGTCGTGAATCCGGGCCTGCTGACGCATGGCATGATCCGCGCGCTGGTGGGCGGGGAGGCGCTGGAAGCACCGCCGCTGCTCGACCCGGATGCGGATGTGGATGAGGCGATTCCGGTGGAACGCCTGGACCATGTGATGGAGATGGATGGCAGCCAGGCCTTGGCGGCGGAGGCGGTGCGTCGCGGCGGAGCCGCGCGAGATACAGCCGGCGGAGCCGCGCGGGATGCGGAAGGCGGTGCCGCGCGAGATACGGGCGGCGGAGCCGCGCGAGATACAGCCGGCGGAGCCGCGCGGGATGCGGCAGGCGGTGCGAACGGCGCGGCGTACGGCCATGTCGTCATCCAGGGGCCGCCCGGGACGGGCAAAAGCCAGACCATCGCCACCATCATCGCCCAGGCAGTGTTGGATGGCCGCAGCGTGCTGTTCGTGGCGGAGAAGCTGGCGGCGCTGGAGGTGGTGGAACGCCGCCTCGGCCAGATCGGCCTCGGCCCCGCCTGCCTGGAGTTGCATGCGGAGAAGCAATCGAAGCGCGCCGTGCTGGACGAATTGCGCGCCACGCTGGCCGCGCCGCCGCTGGCCATGCCGGACCGCGCCCCGGTGCTGCGGCGCCTGGGTTCGCTGCGCGGCAGGCTGAACCAGCATGCGCGCGCCATGGGTGCCCCGGTCGGCGAAAGCGGGCGGCCGCTGCATGCGGTGGTCGGCCGGCTTGCCGCCCGCCGGGCCGCAGGCGCGGCGGCGCCGGATTTCGCGCTGCCGGCCGGGGATTGGGATGCGGCGCGCCTTGCCGCCAGCCGCAGCGCGGTGGCGGAACTCGCGGCCTGCGCGGCGGCCGGCGGGCCGGACAGCATCTGGCGCGGAGTCGGCGCGGCGCTGGACCCGCTGGCGCAGGACCGGCTGATGGCGCGGCTGCCGGCGCTGATCCGGGCGCTGAGCAGCGGCAGGGCGGCGCTGGCACCGGCTGCCCGGGTGCTGGACCAGCCGGGCCCCGCCGGCGCGGCGCATCTGCTGGCGCTGTCGGCGGCCATCGCGCAGGCGCCGGCGCATGATGCCGCGGCGCTGGCGCATCCGGCCTGGCAGGCCGACCCGGCCCCGCTTGCCGCGCTGGCCGAGGCCACTGCGGCGCTGGAGGCCGCCGGGCGCGACGGGCGCCTGCGCCCGGCTGCGCTGACGACGGAGGGGCTGGAGGCGGCGCGCGCCACGCTGGCCGAGGGCGGCGGCTTCTTCGCCTTCCTCTCCACCGCCCAGCGCGCCGCCAAGGCGCTGGCCGCGCAGGTGGTGGCGGAGGGTGCGCCGGTGCTGCCGGCACTGGACGCCGCCCTCGCGGCGCAGGCGGCCGCACGCGCGCTCCAGGCCGGCGAGGCCACCGGCCGCGCCGCCTTCGGCACGCTTTGGGGCGATGCCGCTGCCATGGCCGCGCTGCTGGCATGGCGGCGCGAACAGGGCGCCGCCGCCGCCGCGGCGCTGGCCGCCGGCATGCCGGTGCTGGACGCCGCCGCGGTGCAGCCGGCGCTGGAGGCCTGGGCGGAGCTGGCGGCGACGACGCAATTCGACCTGATGCAGGGCTTCGGGCAGGCCGATCCGCCGCTCGCGACGCTTGCCGCCCGCCTCGGCGACTGGGCGGCGCAGCCGGAGGCGCTGACGCCCTGGCTCGCCTGGTGCCGCGCCGTGCAGGCGGCGGGTGAGGATCTGGCCCCGCTGGTGCAGCGCCTGGCCGAAGGCCGCCTGCCGCCCGACCAGGCCGAGGCCGCGCTGGACGATGCGCTGGATGAGGCGCTGCTGAAGGCCGCGATGCGCGCCCGGCCGGAGCTGGCCGCCTTCGATGGCGCCGGCTTCGATCGCCTGCTGATCGATTTCGCCGCCGCCGATCGCGACCGCATCGCCCTCGCCCGGCGCGAGGTTGCCGCCACCCATGCCGCGGCCGTGGCGCGGGTGCGGGACCTGCCCGGCTACCGCCTGCTGCTCGGCGAGTTCGAGAAGAAGCGCGGCCATCTGCCGGTGCGCGAATTGCTGCTGCGCGCGGGGCCGGTGATCCAGGCCGCCAAGCCGGTGTTTTTGATGTCGCCGCTCTCCGTCGCGCAGATGCTGGCGCCGCCACATGGCCTGAAGCCCGGCCTGACCTTCGACCTGCTGGTGATGGACGAAGCCTCGCAGATCGAGCCGGTGGATGCGCTGGGTGCCATCGCCCGGTCTCGCCAGGTGGTGGTGGTGGGCGATGACCGGCAGATGCCGCCGACGCGCTTCTTCCAGCGCATGACCTCGGAGGAGGAGATGCCGGAAGACGAGGAGGCGTCGGACACGGTGGCGGCGCGGGAGGTGGAGAGCATCCTCGGCCTGGCCAATGCGCGCGGCGTGCCGAATGTGATGCTGCGCTGGCACTATCGCAGCCGGCATGAAAGCCTGATCGCCACCAGCAACGCGCAATTCTATGGCGGCAGGCTGATGGTGTTGCCCTCCCCGCGCGGCCGCTCGGCTTCGCTCGGCCTGTCGCTGGTGAAGGTGCAGGGCGAATGGCGGGCCGGCGCGGGGGTGAACCAGGCGGAGGCGCGCGCCGTCGCGGAAGCCGTGCTGCGCCACGCGAAGGAAACGCCTGGCGAGACGCTCGGCGTCGCCGCCTTCTCGCTGCGCCAGCGCGATGCGATCCTGGATGCGGTGGAGGCGCTGCGGCGGCAGGATGACTCGGCCGAGGCCTTCTTCACCGCCCATCCGCATGAACCGTTCTTCGTGAAGAACCTGGAGAATGTGCAGGGCGACGAGCGCGACGCGATGTTCATCAGCGTCGGCTATGCGCGCGGCGCCGATGGCAAGCTTGCCATGCGCTTCGGCCCGCTTTCCGCCGAGGGCGGCGAGCGGCGGCTGAATGTGCTGATCACCCGCGCCAAGACGCGCTGCATCGTCTTCTCCGGCATCACCGCCGAGGATATCGACCTGGAGCGTGCGACAGGTGCGGGCGTCGCCGCGCTGAAGGCGTTTCTTCAATTTGCCGGATCCGGGGAGGACCGCCGCGCCACGGGCGGCGACTCCACGGCACCGCTGGCGCAGGTGATCGCGCAGGAAATCAGCGCGGCGGGGATGGAGCCGGTGCGGCGCGTCGGCAGCGCCGGCCTGTTCCTCGATGTCGCGGCACGGCGGGATGGCGATTACCTGCTGGGGGTGGAGGCCGATGCGGCGGATTGGGCGGCGCTGCGCGGCGCGCGGGACCGCGACAATGGCCGTGGCGCGGCACTCGGCCGCATGGGCTGGCGGTTGCATCGCGCCTGGAGCCTGGCCTGGCTGCAACAGCCGGATGCGGAACGCACGCGGCTGCGCGCCGCCCTGGGCGCGGCGCCGGAGGAGGCGCAAGCCACCCCGCCGCCCGCCGATCCGGGCCTCGCGCAGCCCTATGTGGAAGCCGCGCCGGAGGTGCCGGAAGGCCGCATCCCCGACCTGCCCTTCGCCCGCCTGGCCGCCCTGCTGGCGGAGGTGATCCGGGTGGAGCAGCCGGTGCATGGCGATGCCGTGCTGGAACGCGCCCGGCTTCTGTTCGGGCAGGACACGCTTGCCGCCGCCGACCGCGCCGCGCTGCAACAGGCGCTGCGCCTGGCGCGACAATTGGAAGGTGTGGCGGAAGACGCCGGCTTCTGGACCGCGGAAGGCGCCGCCCCGGTGCAGCCGCGGGACCGTCGCGCCGCCGCGCCCCATCTGCGCCGCGCCGCCTGGCTGCCACCGGCGGAGGTGCAGGCGGCTGCCCTGGCACTGCTGGCGGCCCTGCCCGGCTCCACCGAGGAGGAACTGGTGGCCGGCGTGGTGCGGCTGCTGGGGCTGGAGGCGGCCGCCACACCCGCGATCGCGGCGCGCATTGCGGCGCTGGTTGGCGCGGGCGTGATCAGGGCATGATTGGCGACAGCCCCTGGGGTGACTGAGGGCGAAGACTGCAATATGTCACGCAGCGGCAATTCTGCTCTATGGTCCAAGATTGCCGAGACAATAGAGCCAGCCCTGCGATGTGCCCACGTAGAGCCTGCGCCGGTCCAGAACCGGCGTTGCCAGCATCGGCCAGCTTGAACCGGAAAGCCAGCTTCCCGGGTCGCTGAATTCAGGCGGGTGCTGGTCGCCTGCCACACATGTTCCCGCGCGCATCTGATCGCCCAGGAAGATGCTCCACTCACGCCGCCGAACGCTCACATTCAGCCGGTGCAGATATCCATCGTGGCGAGCGATATAGACGTCGTCACCGCCAGCCACGAGGCCAGGCCATTGTTCGAACATCACTGATCCAATTTCGACAGCCCAGGCGACCTCACCCGTTTCGAGCGATATGGCTGCCACCTTGTTCGAGTAGGCCGATGCAATAATCGCCCATTCGCCCACCACCAGCGGTGGCGCACGAAGATTGCCGAAGCCGCCCCCGATACCGCCAGGATCACTGGCCATCCACAAAACCTCAAGTGTTTCCAGATCGATCATGAATAATGGAGGCGCAATATCGTCGGTCGATCGCGCGAATGAAACAAGTGCATTTTTTCCGACAACGACAGGCCTTGCCGGCAGCAAGGCTGGCTCGGGCGGAAGATCCGCAAGCCCGGAGCCCTCGCTGAAACTGTAGCTGAGCTGGGTCCGCGCGACCTCCGCAATACGGCCATCATAAAAGGGAACCCTGAAGAACGCCCCATCAACACAGGAAATCAGCAGCATTCCATCGCAGAGGGCGGGTTTTACATACAAGGAAGGCCTGTCAGGCAGAAACAATGTGGGTTCGGCCAGGATGGAGCGACCCAGATTTACACTTTGCAATATGCTGCCGTCGAGCAAATCAAGCACATGGATTTCCCCGCCGAAGGTGATGCAGGCGACGATATCGCGAGACTTCCATTCATCTGCCTCATGCAAGCGCCCCATGGATGCTTGCGGAAGCTTGATGGGCCCACCGACAATCCCAGTTTCAAATTGCTGGCGCCAAAGGCAATCACCCGTCTGGGCAGACACGGCCATGACGGATCCATCATCACACCCTGTCAGGATAAGCCCTTTGGTCGACAGTACGGTGTTTGCATCGGCGGGCGTCGGTGCGAACCACTTCAACGCGCCGCTTTCCGCGTCCAGGCAGCGCAAGCCATCCTGCGAATCCGCTTCATTCCACCGGTCGCCCGCCGTTCCGATATAGACATCGTTGCCAACGATAATTGGTGAATTCTTCCACGCGCAATGCCCGACATACGACTTCCATAATATTTTTGGCAGCGGATCGAGCTGAGGGGCCGACAGTGTCGTCTCGACAGCACGGAGAAGGGTCAGGGATGGAATATCAATATCCCTCGGCAAACCCGGGCGGATCCAGGCAAGCAGTCCTTGGACGCTGCCAGAAGTACTTGATGGATCCCATATCCGAAACTCAGGATAAAGACGAGCCTGCATGCTGGCAAAGATCTTTGGCAGATTGCTGCGCACAAAGGCAAGCTTGTCCAGCTTGCCTCCCAGCTCATATGCCTTCAATCGGATCATGCGTTCTTCGAAGTCTTCCGCGGCCTTTGCCAGATCGGCCAGGGCCGCCAAAACAAAATCCTCGTCCAGCGATCGATCATCTGGCTTATATTTCAGGACAATCGGGAGAAATCGCTGCTCCCGGTCCTGTCCCTGGAGCGCCTCCATCGCCTCGAACATGCACCAGTACGAGCCAAGGTAGGACGCAGACACCACGGCAACGAGATAGCGGGAAACGGCGATATTCTTCTTGAGGGTGGCATCGAGGCGATCGTAGATCGCGAGATTTGAGGTATCCTTGAAATACCTCAATCCCGCCCGGCCGAAACACTGGCACAGCCACTCAACGAATTCACGATCAGCCCAGCTATAAGATATGAATATATCGAATTTATAATTTTCCGGACCGCCAGCATCACTCACGACCACGACGCCACCCCCCACGAGAGCAATACGGGTTCAGACGGAATCATTTAAAGGCGCGCTGCCATAGCTTCGCTTTCGGTCAAGCAGCTCCAGCGCCGGAGGAGGACACACTCGATCAATCAAACGCCGTCTCTATCCGGCACCCCGGCGTCGCGGTTGCCAGGCTGCCCGATCAACAGTGCCGGCCAGCTTTCTGCCCGGCAAGGGAGGTTCGGGATCCAGGCTCGCGGAAGCCCGGGCGCCTCGGCCGCGGGCTTTGCCTGACCTCCGCTCCCTTCAGCGTCCCATCATGGTGTTGGGCAGCCAGGTGACGATTCCGGGGAACACCGTCACGATCGCCACGGCCACGACCATCAGGAAGAAGAAGGGCAGCGTATTCTTCGCCACCGTCATCATCCCCTTCCCCGTCAGCCCCTGCAGCACGAACAGGTTAAACCCCACGGGCGGCGTGATCTGCGCCATCTCCACCACCAGCACGATGAAGATGCCGAACCAGATCAGGTCGAAGCCGGTCTGCGCGATGATCGGCAGCACGACGGAGGCGGTCAGCACGATCATGCTGATGCCATCGATGAAGCAGCCCAGCACCAGGTAGATGATGGTCAGGCAGGCGATGATCATGAAGGGGCTGAAGCCCTGGCTGCCGACCCAGGCCGCCATGGCCGCCGGAATGCCGGAATAGGCCATCGCCTTGGTCAGGAAGGCAGCCCCCGCCAGGATCAGGTTGATCATGCAGGACAGCTTCACCGCGCCCATCAGGCTGTCGGCGAAGGATTTGCGGTTCAGCGTGCCACCCCAGGCGGACAGCGCCAGCGCGCCAGCCACGCCAAAGGCCGCGGCCTCCGTCGCTGTCGCCCAGCCGAAATAGATGCTGCCCATGACGAAGGCGATCAGCAGCAGCACCGGGATCAGCTGCCCGCTGGCGCGCAGCTTGTCCCGCAGCGGCATCGGCGGGTCGGCCGGCGGCACCAGCTTCGGGTTCAGCAGCGACCAGATGGCGATGTAGCCGGAGAACAGCACGATCAGCAGCAGCGCCGGCCCAAGCCCGGCGATGAACAGGCGGACGATGGAAACCTCCGCCGCCACGCCATAGACGATCATCACGATCGAAGGCGGAATCAGCAGCCCGAGCGTCCCGGCCCCGGCCAGCGAGCCGATCGCCAGCGGCTGGTGGTAGCCGCGCTTCGTCAGCGCGGGCAGCGACATCTTGCCAATGGTGGCCGTGGTGGCGGCGGAGGAGCCGGAGACGGCGGCGAAGATGCCGCAGCCGAGCACATTCACATGCATCAGCCGCCCCGGCAGCCACTGCACCCAGGGCGCCAGGCCGCGGAACATGTCGTCCGACAATCGCGTGCGGAACAGGATCTCCCCCATCCAGATGAACAGCGGCAGTGCCGCCAGGGTCCAGCTGGCCAGCGACCCCCACACGGCGCTGCCCAGCACCTTCTCCGCCGGGAAGCTTGCCATGCCGCTCATCAGCAGGGGCAGCGCGATCACGCCGACCAGGCCGGTCATCAACAGCCCCAGCCCGATCCAGACGCCAAGGCCGAGGATCAGGAACAGCACGCCGAGCAGCAGCAGCCCGGCCTCCGTCTGCGCGAGGTCCATGGTCAAATCTCCCCCATCGCGCGTTCCAGGGCCGAGACCTCCGCCGCGCGGCGGTAGGACGGCGTGCCACCGGCCAGATGCACCACCAGATCGTCCAGCAGCGCCAGCGCGAACAAGGCGCAGCCCACCGCGCAGGCGGATTGCGGTACCCAGAGCAGCCAGGGCACGGTGCCCTGGGCCACATCCTCGAATTGCCAGGAATCATAGGCCAGGTCGCCCACCGCATAGGCCAGGAAGGCGGCCAGCCCGGTGCTGAGCACCAGGGCCAGCGCCTCCATCCCGAAGCGGGCGCCACCCTTCATATGGCCGATGATGAGATCGACGCGGATATGCGCGCCCTGCCGGAAGGCATAGGCCAGCGGCAGCAATGCGGAACCGGCAACGGAAAAGGCCGTCAGGTCATCCGCGCCAGCCAGTGACAGGCCGAATTGCCGGCCGATCACCTGGGCCGCGATGATCGCCCCGATGCCGGCCAGCGCCAGGGCACCGGCGATGCCCCCGGCCAGATACAGCAGATCCAATCCGCGACGCAGCCCGCCCATCTCAGCAAGCCACCCGCAGATCGGCGAGGAGCGGGACCATGCGGGGCGGCGCGGGCGTGGCGGGGCCAGCCGCCGGACTGGCGCGGCGCGAAAGAAACATGTCTGAAGCCCCCGAATGGCAGATTGTTGTGCTGCGATCATCGGGGCCAAAGGGCGCCGCGCGCAAGGGGTTGCTGCGGTGCAGCGCGCCTTTCCCCGGCCGGCGAACCGGCCGGGGAGGTGCTGGGCGTCAGGCCCGGTAGTCGGCGATCAGCTTCGCGCCATCGGCGCCGGCGCGCGCGACCCATTCATCCGTCATGGTGGCGCTGATGCGGCGCAGCCCGGCGAGGAATTCCTCGGTCGGCGGGACGATCTGCATGCCCCGCTGGCCGAGCGTCGCCTCCGTGCTGCGCTGTGCCTCGGCGGACAGCTCATAGCCGCGGATCTCGGCGGCGGCGGCGGCGGTGCGCACCGCGGCCTGGTCGGCGGCCGACAGACCCTCCAGCGCGCGGCGGGAGACCATGACGGCGTTCTTGGTCATGGAGAAGCCGAGCGGCGTGAAGACCTTCGCATAGTCCCAGGCGGCGGTATCGACGCCCGTGGCGGCGGAGGTGATCTGCGCCTGCACCACGCCGGTGGCGAAGGCCTGGGCGAGTTCGGCCGACTGCACCAGCGTGGGCTGCGCACCCACCAGGGCGGCGAAGCGGTTGGTGGCCGGGCTGAAGGTGCGGAAGCGCAGGCCGCGCAGACCCTCGATGGTCGGGATCGGGTTCTGCGCATAGAGGCCGGCCGGCGGCCAGGGCACCATGTACAGCAGGCTGAGGCCCTGGCGGGCGATTCGCGCCTCGATATAGGGCTTCTGCAGATCGGCCAGCTTCTTCGCCTGCGGGAAGTTGGTGACCAGCTGCGGAATCGCATCCGCGTCGAAGAAAACGTCCTCGTTCGAATAGGCGGTCAGCAGGATCTCACCCGCCTGCACCTGGCCGGTCTGCACGCCGCGCTTGATCTGCGGCATCGGCAGCAGCGAGCCGTTGGAATGCAGCTGGATGGTCAGGCGGCCGCTGGTCGCGGCCTCGATCTCCGTCAGCATCTGGCGGATGTTGCGGGTGTGGAAATTGCCATCGGCATAGGGCGTGGCCATCTGCCAGCGCGTCTGGGCGGCAGCGCCGCGCGAAAGCGCCGGCATGGCAAGGGCCGCGCCGGTGGCGGCAAGGAGGTGGCGGCGGTTGATCATGGTGAAGCTTGTCCCCCGGATGTTGCTCTCCGTGGTGCGAGCATCGCCCCCAACCGCCCGGATGGGCAAGTCCCCGCGTTACAGCGGGTAGTCGCGCGCCGGGTCGATTCCGGCCGCCGTCAGGAACTTCCGCATCTCCACCACTTCCTCCTTCGACAGGCTGTGGCGGGAGTCGTGGAAACCCTGGGTATGGCCATTGAGGGAAAGCTTCACCTGGCCATGCCCGCCGGTCGTCACCTCCGCGCCCACCGCCTCCATCACCGCGAAGGCCTGCTTCGGGTCGATATTGGCGCTGACGGGGTGCGCGAACAGCGCGTGGAGGACCTTGCGGTGCTGGTGGTTCATCCGGGTGATTCCTGGCGTTGTGGCCAGGACAGTCTGTGCCGGCGCGGCGGGCCATTCCTTGACGTGAATCAAGGGCGCCGCCTTCAGCGTGCCGGGCGCGTGCCCATGGCGACGGTGCGCTCATCCATCCGCGGCTCATGCACCAGGCCGCGGCGCGTCGCCCAGGAATTGGTGATGTTGTACAGCGGCACCATCGCCGCATCATCCGTGGCCAGGCGAATCGCCTGGCGCAGCACGGCGGCGCGGTCCTCCAGAAGCAGCAGCGTCGCCGCGCGGTCGGTCAGCGCATCCAGCTCCGGGTTGGAATAGCGCGCCGCATTGGCCGCGCCACGCTGCGCTCGGCGGTCGAAGGTGCCGAGCACGCTGATCAGGAAGCTGCCCGCCTCCCCGGTCGAGGATCCCCAGCCGGCCAGGCGGATGGGGAATTCCTGCCGGGCGGAGCGGGCGGAAAAGCTGGTCCAGGGCAGCGCCTCCACCGCCGTGCGCACGCCGATTCGCGTCCACATCTGCGCCACGGCCTGGGCGGTGCGGGCATCATTCGGGTAGCGGTCATTCGGCGTGAACAGCGTCATCCGGAACCCCTCCGGATAGCCGGCCTCCGCCAGCAGACGGCGCGCGGCTTCCAGGTCGAAATCCGGCACCGGCACATCCGGCGCATGGGTGGTGGTGCCGGGCGGCATCCATTGCCCGGCGGGCGCGGCCGCCCCCTCCATCACCCGGTCCACCAGCGCCGGGCGGTTGACCGCGATGTTGAGCGCGCGGCGCACCCGCACATCATCGAAGGGGTTCACCTCCAGCGGCCGACCCTCATGATCCGTCACCTGCGGCAGGTTGCCGCGGCGGGACCGGTCGAAGGCGATGAAGATCAGCCGCAGCCCCTGCACTTCGGCAATCGCCACGCGGCTGTCCCGGCGCAGCCGGGCCAGGTCGGTCGAAGGCACCTGGTCGATCAGGTCGACATCGCCGGCGAGCAGGGCGGAAACCCGCGCCGTATCGTTGGCGACCACGCGGTAGGTCACCCGCCCCCAGGGCTGGCGCGGGCCGAACCAGGCCTCGTTGCGCACCAGCTCGAACCGATCGCCGGGGATGGAGCTGGCAAGGCGGTAGGGCCCGGTGCCGATCGCGGCGCGGCCGGCGTTGAAATCTTCCGTCGTGCGGCCCTCCGCCGCATGTTTCGCGACCATGGCGATGGAGCCGAGTTCCACCGGCAGAAGCGGGTGCGGGGCAGCGGTGTGGAAGCGCACGGTGTGGCTGTCCACGATCTCCGTGCGCTGGATGGCGCGCACGAAGGGGCTGAAGCTGGCCGGGCTGTTCGGCACGGTGGGCGGCCGGGCGATGGAAAACGCCACATCCTCCGCCGTGAAGGGCGTGCCGTCATGCCAGGTGACGCCGGGGCGCAGCTTGAATTCCCACACGGTGGGGGCAATCGCCTCCCAGGATGCGGCAAGGCCCGGATAGGCCTTCACCTCCGCATCGCGTTCCACCAGCCGGTCGAAGATGTGCATGGACAGCGCGAAATTGGGCGCGGCGTTGTAGAAATGCGGGTCGACGGAGGTGGGCGGCGCGCCGGTCGCGACGGTGAGGTTCTGGGCCAGCGCGACGCCGGAGGCCGCTGCGAAGATGGTCGCCAGAACCCCGAGCCGCATCCTGTCACCCCGCGCTTTCGACGTAGTGCCGCAACTCCTCGGCCTCATGGACCGCTTCCTCGATCCGCGCCTTCACCAGGTCGCCGATCGAAACCATGCCGGCGAGGCTGCCATCCTCCTCGATCACCGGCAAGTGACGAACGCGGCGGTCCGTCATCAGCGCCAGGGCCTCCGGGATTCGGGTATGCGGGGTCACGGTGTGCAGGGCGCGCGTCATCAGCTGCGCCACCGGCATGGTCACACACGCCGCGCCATGCGCGCCGACGGCGCGGACGATGTCGCGTTCGCTGACGATGCCGAGCACATCGCCGCCGCCGTCGCGCACCAGCGCCGCGCCGATGCGGTGCTGCGCCAGCACCTGCGCCACATGGCTGACCGTATCCTGCGCGGCAACCGAGATCACCTCCGCGCCCTTGCGCTTCAGGATGATGGCGATGGTCATGTTTGTTGTCCTCCCGTGGCGGAAGGCGCAGCCGGGCCTGCCGCCGGGGCGATGGTGGCAGGGTCGGCCGGTGCGGTTCAAGCCTTGCGTGCAGCGGGGCCGCGGCGCTGCACGCGGCGGCTGTGCGCGCCGCCCCTCAGGCCGGGGTGCTTTCCCCGGTCAACTGCGTCCGCACCAGCTCCGCGAAGCGGCCATTCAACGCGACCAGCGCGGCGAAGCTGCCGCGTTCCACCACATGGCCCTGCTCGAAGACCAGGATCTCATCCGCATCGCGCACGGTGGACAGGCGATGGGCGATGACGAAGGTGGTACGGCCGGCCATCAGCGCGCGCAGCGCCCGCTGCACGCGGGCTTCCGTCGCCGCATCCAGCGCGCTGGTCGCCTCGTCCAGGATCAGCACGGGCGGATCCTTCAGCAGCGCGCGCGCAATCGCCAGCCGCTGGCGCTGGCCGCCGGATAGCGAGGTGCCGCGCTCGCCCACCAGCGTGTCGTAGCCCTGCGCCTTGGCCGCGATGAAATCATGCGCCTCCGCCATCCGGCAGCAGCGTTCCAGATCCTCCTGCGTCGCATCGGGGCGGCCGATCAGCAGGTTGGCGCGGATGGTG
>LNFM01009700.1_pt1 | contig 16780 bp, 12 predicted proteins | sample 596031 | NCBI WGS metagenome assembly LNFM01 (sample SAMN04254537, study PRJNA301005) | activated carbon metagenome | isolation source: dual media filters at the Ann Arbor, Michigan drinking water treatment plant | place: USA: Ann Arbor
ACCACCACTGCGAACGCACGTCGGTCCCTTCTCGCCACGAGCCACTCTGCCGCCAGCCCGAACGGAATCTCCGCGCGACACCGCGCCGCCTCTCCTGGGCACGTGCGCACTTCGCCGTATCCCCGGTCGAGCCCAGAGCCCTCGATCCACTTGTCGTCCGCGAAGAGCGCCGTCGCCATGCCGCCTTCGCGCAAGAGCGTGCCCATCGTCGGCGCTCGCTCGTCATGGGTGTCGGTCCACTCTTCGATTCGGTGTCCGTCCGGCGACAGGCCCGTCAGCGCGCTCGCGAGCGCGGGCAGCTCGCGGCCCGACGCGACCTGCGCGCGCGCGACGATCCCTTCGCGCGCCATGCGTTGAAAGCCGCCCCCCGCGAATCGCCCGTTGATTTGCGGGAGAATCCGATCCACCCGCAGCCCGCGAACAACGATGAAGAGCGCGTGACGCGCGGTCGGCAGCGGCGCTGGAGCCTCGGTCCTCGCGATCACCCGCGGGTCTGCGAAGGCGACGCGGATGTCCGTGCGCACGCCAGCGTCGGCGCTTCCCGAGACGCCCGCGTCGGGATCGTCCGACGCGATGGCCGCAAACGAGATGCGCGCCGCCTTGTGCGCGAACTGCGCCAGATCGAGCGACAGCTCGGTCCACGGGGTGTTCGCTCGGACCTCGACCTCGCGCTCGACGGGCGAGGCGTCGTCCACCTCGATGCGGATGCGCGCTCGGACCGGAGCGACGTTGCCGCCGCGCACGCCCTCGGCGGTCACCGCGGTGCGCAGCGTCGCCGATGCAGGGAGCACCGTGACCCACGAGGCGCGCGTGGGGGGATAGAGCGTGAGCGATCGACGCGGAGTTCGATCGACGCGAACGTCGGCCACCAGGTCGGTGACCCGCGCCACCGCAGCGCCCGCGCGACAGACGTGAACCCAATCGATCTCGACCACCGTTGGCTGTCGAGGCTGCGCTGGTTGCGCGCTCGATGCGCTGGTGGTCGAGGCGCTCGGTTGCACGCCAGCGTCGCGGCTTCGCGCCGCCTCCTCCGCGGAGATCACCGGCGGGAGCACCGCGCGCGGACCGCGCGGCGAAGGCGAGTCGTCGTTGGGCTTGATTCCACCGAGAAATCGCAGCTCGACCAGCGCGGACTCGCGCGCGAACCGCTCGGGCGCGACGGGCAGCTCGATGACGTGCGCCCCTTGGTCCTCGGGCAAGAGCGCCTGCCTGACAGGAACCCCGTCCACGAGCGCGAGCACCCTGTGCGCCCGCGCGCGTCGGATCCGAAGTCGAATGCGATCGGGCGCCACCGTCGTGTCGATCGGCACCCTCAGCCGCAGCCGCGGTCCGACCTCGGCCCACGAGTCGCCGTTGACCTCGTCGACCCGCGACGGAACCGGCGGGAGCACAAACGCTGCGCTCTGCGCTTCACCGAGGTCGACGATCGGTCCAGTCGAGTCGATCGCGCCGTTGCGCAGCGGCTCGAGCAGGTCGATCGCGCCTGGCTCATCGAGCGCGACGGTGGGTCCGAGCGATCCCGCGCGCTGCGCGATCGGCGTCGTAGAAGGCTCAGTGGTCGGCGCGAGTGATCGGTCTCTTCCGCACGAAAGCGCAGCGACGATCGCGAGCGCCATCGCGCTGCGGATCGCCCTCGGGCCTGTGTGCGAGCGGCGCGACGTCACGGCTCGTTGGGTAGCACCAGTCGGACCGCGCGGCGCGCTTCGACCTCGATGACCCTGAATCCTCGGACGTTGCCGCGGCGGTAGGTGAGGTTGTGCTGTCCGGGCAAGAGCTCGACGCGAAGGGGGGATTCGCCGAGGTCGCGCGTTCCGACGGTGATGTGACCGGGGCCGTCGACCACGAGCAGGCCGCGGCCCTCTGTCATCGTCGAGCCGTCGAGAAACACGGTGGGGTCGAGGTCGAACTCCATCCCCGCTGCGCGCGCTTCGCCTCCGTTGCTCGCGCCCGACGCGTCTTGCGCGCTCTCGACGCTCTCGACGCTCGCGTCGTCGGTCGCGCTCGTCGCGCCCGCGTCGTCGGTCGTGTTCGCGACGCTCGCATCGTCGTCGCTGTTCGCGACGGCGCCAGAGGACGCGTCCTCGGTGCTCTCTGCGACGCCGCTGTCGTCGCCCTGCGAAGCAACGGTCGCGCCTGCCTCGAAACCAACGATCGCGGCGCCCTGATTGGCGTCGTTCGAAAGTGTGGGGGGCGGCAACAGCGCTCGGACGACGTAGTAGCTCCCGAAGCCGAGCGCGACCACCGCGAGCGCGAGCCACAGCCACGCGCTCGATCCGCCAGCGTTGATGCGCTCGTCGGTGGTCTCTCGCTTGCGCGGGGGAGGTTCGGTCACCTCGACGGGGCCGCCCACCGCAGCGACGTCGATGATGATCGACGAGTCCGAGGTCGACACAGGCTGCGGCGTGTGCCCTTCGGACACCTTCGCGACGTCTTGCGTTCGGGCGCGACGGCGAGGGAGTCCGCGCGCGTCGAGGTCGATTCCTTCCAGCGGAAGGCCCGGTGACGAGTGCGCTGCCGCGTGCAGCTCGTCCTCGGACAGGTGCGCTTCGGACTCGCTCTCTTCGAAGAGCGGGCCGTCTTCTGCGTCCGGCGTTCCCGCGGTGGGGCGCTCTCCGGACACTTCGCGCTGTCGTGTCGCGCCGCCGTCGCCGACGACGACGCCCGTCGGAGCTGCGTCTGCGCTGCCGGGCGGCGGAGGCTCCATCGAGAACGGGATTCGCTCGGGCTCGGCGCTCTTGACGGTCGTGAGCGCGATCGGCTGTTTGTTTTCCGGGCGATCTGCCCTCGATGCGCTCTGCGAGCCCGTCGAGACCTCGACCTCGTCGCCGACGCTCGCGGGCGCGCTGGCGTTCGCCGCGGGGTCGGTCACGGGTGGCGTCGAGTCGCTCGCCATCAAGCTCGCGATCACCGCGCTCGTCGAGTCGCTCTCTGTCGCGGACTTCGTCGCGGGCTCATCGGCTTCAGAGACCTCTTCGTCGCGGACCTTCATCGTCGCGAGCGGAACCGCCGGGTCCTTGAGCTCTGCGAGCAGCGCGTCTGCGAGCGAGTCGCTCTCGCGCTCGCCGAAGCCCGGCGCGAGCGCCTCGTCCATGTTCGTCGGACGCTTCCAAGACGGGCTCGAAACGCGTCGCGGCGGGCTCGCTTCGGACTCGCCAGCCGGAGCGCTGCTCGTCGCTGGGCTCGAGCTCGAGGCGACCTCGGGCCGGTCTTTGTCCGAGCCTTCGTTCGCGCTCGCGGTCTGCCCGTCCGTCGCGGCGTCATCCCCAGCGCTCGCGGGCTTGGGGTGGATCTCTGCGAGCGACTCGGGCAAGAGCACCGCGGGCATCGTGGTCGACACCCGGATCGGCGGTCCGCCGCCCTCGATCGTGCGCGGCGAGTTCGCGGTGATCCTCGGAGCGACGAGGTCTTCACCGGACGGGCCTTTGGCGCCGCGAATCACGCCGCGTCGCGCGAGCTCGACGAGCAACGGATCGAGCTCTTGCGGCGCGACGCCGTCGCGCAGCACGAGATCGCGCGGGCTGTCGCCGCCCGCGACCTTCTCGATGAGCGCGCGCATCGGAGCGGGCAGCGTCTTGGCGTAGGAGTTGGCCGCGTCCGCGTCGATGTCGAGCGAGGCCACTTCGACCAACGAGGCGCCAGAGACCGCGTCTTCGAGCGCGACGATCAGCGCGGCGCCGCCCTCGAGCAGCGAGTCGAGCTCGCCGTGAACGTTGGATCGCACCGCGTGCGTCGCGCGCTTGACCGAGAATCGCGCGGCCGAGGCCCCGAGCACCTGGACGAGCGCTCCTTCGCCGCGCGAGAGCGAGCCGTCCTCGGCGGTGCGCATCACGCTCACCAGTCGGCCTCCGCGAAGCTCGACCTCGGTGACGCTGAACGAGTCGGTCACGGTGATGGTGGCGCCGCGAAGCGACTTCGCCGCGACCTCGATCAGCGAGAAGACGCCCACGCGCTCGACGCGACCGCGCAGCTCTTCGCCCTCGTCGAGAGACTCGATGCGACGCAGCAGACGAACGCGCGGCCGAAGGACGCTGCGAACGCGGGCGAGGATCGCCTCGCCCTTGGACTCTTTGCGGAGGTAGCCCTGCGCCTGCGCGCCGAGCTCGCGCATGCGCGTGATGAGATCCTCGCGCCACGAGAGCAGCACCACCGGCGTATATCGAATCGAAACGTCGCGGCGGATCGCTCGACAAAGCGTGAACCCGTCCATCCCCGGCATGAGGATGTCCGAGATCACGACGTCGGGACGAGTCTTGCGCGCGTCGCGGAGGGCCTGCGCGCCGTCGTTGCACTCGACGACCTCCATCCCTGCTTCGCGCAGCAAATTTGCGAAGAACCACACGACGTTGGGCTCGTCGTCGACGACGAGCGCTCGCCTCGCGGGAAGCGGGTCGTCGCCCTCTTGCTCGGGCATCGCCTCGTCGTCGTCGCCGACGGCGAGCACGTGCGCGCCGCCCATGCCCAGCGGCGCCGACGGCATCTCGAAGCGCACTCGGCCATGCGTGCGGCGCGCGACCACTTCGCGCACGCGGGCGATGGCCTCCCACGTCGCGGCGAGGACCTCTGTTCCCTGTCCGAGAGGGACGCGGGTGCTGCTGGCGTTGGGGCCCGCGGCGCCCATGAGCCCGCGGCGAATCTCGTCTTGAAGCGCCTTGGTGAGCTCCTCGAGGGTGAGGTCGCCGAAGGACGGCGGCGGCATCGACGGACGCAACAGCGTCTCGACCGCGCGCCCGATGACCCGCCCGAGCTGCGCGGGGTTGATCGGCGTCGTGAGCGTCTCGAACACGCCGTGCTGCTTGAGCGTCGCCTCGTCGACCCGCTCGCCCGGCGAGGTCACCACGATGACTGGAATGAAATCCGTCAGCGGATCTCCTCGCATCGCCGCGACGATCCCGACGCCGTCTGCGGGCTGAACGCTCTCTGCCACGATCACGTCCGGAGATGCGTCCCGCGCGGCGAGCACCGCCTCGGCGAGCGTTCTCACCGTCGTGATCTCTGCGTCCTTCGGAGAGGCTCGGCGAACCTCGCTCACGAGCCCCGCGCCGCCCACGACGAGCACTCCCACAGGGGCGCCTGCGTTGAACGCCGGTGGGCGCACGCTCGGCGCGCGAGACCCCGGCGCGTGCGCCGGCGGCGGAACGGACGGCGCTCCGCCGCTCTGGGGCGTAGCCGTGCTCGTCGCAATCGCCGAGAGCACCGAATCTCCCGACCCTCTCGCGGACGGCGGCGCGGCGGGACCGCGGTCCCGTGGACGCTCGAACAGCTCGGGGCGATCGGGCAGATCTCGCTGCGCCAGCGTCGAGAGCGACGCGATGAACTCGCTCAGCGTGTCGAGGTCTCTCTGTCCGAGCGATGCGCTCGCGCGAAGCGCGTCGAGGTGCGCGATCCCCTCGCGCAGCCCCTCGGACAAAGCGAGCAGCCCGAACCCGCGCGCGCTCGTGTACAGCGCGTGCAGCCTCCGTCGCAGCTCGTCGCGCATGCGCGAGGACCGCGTGTCCGCCACGATCGTGCCGAGCGTCGCGCGGAGCTCGGTCATCTTTCGAGGCAACGACAGGACGAATGCTGTCTTCTCGTCGTTGTCGTCGCGTTCGGCCATCGGGTCCAGTCGGTTTGAGACGGTACGCGATCCGGTGGCAATCGCGCCAATTTCGGGCTGTCAGAGCGCGTCGCGCCGCTTCACTGCATGAATTGTCGCAGCAAATTCAGCATCTCCTCTGCCTCGCCGCCGCCCGATCCGGTGGCGCCGCGTCCCGGAGAGCTCCCTCGACCACGCGAACCTCCTCCGCTCGCGCCTCCGTTGAGCAGTCCGCCGAGACCGCCGAGCCCCCCGCCCGAGCCGCCGATCGCGCGCATGAGCTCGCGCATCATCGCGTCCGCGCCGCCAGCGCCAGCGCCAGCGCCAGCGCCAGCGCCAGCGCTGCTGCCACTAGCTTGATTTCCGGCACCCTGATTCAACAGCCCCGAGAGCCCGCCGAGTCCGCCGCCGTTGCCGTTGCCGTTGGATCCGCCGCCGTTGAGCAGCCCGCCGAGTCCGCCGAGCCCGCCGATCCCGCCGCCCGAGCTGCCCGGACCGCCGCCGCCGAGCAGCGCGCGCAAAATCCCGGCTCGCTCGAGCATGGTGAACATCTGGTCCATCTCTCGGATGCGGGCGGGGTTGGTCTCGCCCATCATCCGCGCCGTCAGCACGCCGAGCGACACGCGACCGAGGTCGTCGTCGCCCCGCGTCTCTTCGAGCCACCGCCGCGCCAGCGCGCGAACGCGCGTCGCCTGCGCGCTCGCGGCGCGGCCTTGGAGGTTGCCCGCGCCGAGGGCGAGCGCGTCCACGATGGCGTTGGGCGGCGCGACGCGAAACGCGTTGTCTCGGATGTACCGCTGAAGCGCGAGAAAAAACGCTGGATCGCCCAGCGAGCGCCGAACGGCTTCGTAGAAGTACGGGGCCTTTCCGTAGACGACGCCCGCGTACGAGATGGGCGTGCGAAAGGTGGACACCGCGCGGTTGACGGGCTGGTCCGCCATCCCGAGGGCGCGCATCAGGTGGTAGTTGTTCTTGACGTTGGCGTCGCCGTCCCGCTGGGCGCGTGCGCGTCCGTAGCGATCCTCGAGGTAGATGATCGAGCTGTACTGCGCCAGCGCCTCGTCGACGAAGGGGTGATCGCGCGAGTCGCTGCCGACCAGCCCGTGCCAATACTGGTGCGCGACCTCGTGCGCGGTCACGAACTCGAGCATCGTCTCGCGCGACGCGTTGATGTCGAAGCCGCTGCCGGTGAACTGCTGCAACATCTGCGACAGCTCTCCGCCCGACTGCGACGGATCTCGATAGAACATGCTCGCGACCGTCACGAGCCCGGCGAACTCGACGCCGCCCGCGCCGCCCACGACCGCTGCTTCGCACACGTCGAGGTCCGCGTAGGGGTACGGGCCGAACCTGCGCTCGTACACTTCGAGCGAGCCCGCCGCGGCGTCGAGCACCTTCTGTCCCGCCGCTTGCTCGCCGGGCAACACGTGCGAGCGCACGGTCACGTCGCCCACGCGGCGCTCGAGCGGAATCCACGTGCGCGAGGCGAGCACCGTGAAGTCTCGCACCATCGCCGCGGCGATCTCCTGCGTGCGCCGCGGGTTGCGCAGGATCGTCGCGCCTGCGTCCTGCCCGGCGCCGCCCACGGCCACCACTTGCGACGAGGCCACGGTGTCGCGCACCGCGACCCCGGTCGTCACGATCTTGTACCCGTCGGGAAAGCTCACCCGCGCGCGGACGTGCGAGAGCTCGTCGCTGCCGAGGTCTCCGAGCGTTCCACGGTCGTCGCGGACCCACTGGCCTGCGCGGCGCGGGGCCAGGACCGGGTACCACTGCGCCAGGCACGCGATGCCGTCGCCCATCGCCAGCAGGCCGTAGTCCGTCGCGCTGGCGGCGCTCGGGTCGCTCGACTGCGTGACGGACCGAAGCGACTCCATCCCCTGCGCGAGGAGGTTGGTCCTCGACGAGTCGATCGCGTCGAGCCTGCCGTCGAGCTCGATCCACACACGAATTCGAGATCCCGCTGCGATCGCCTGCGCGGGGCGCACAGAAATCACCCCGGTCGACTCGCCGTTGACCACGCAGGCCACGGTGGCTCCGCGCTCGTCTCGGCACCCGCCGCGGGACATGCGCAGCGCAGGCAGCACCACCGTCCCCTGCGCGCCGCGCTGCGAGCTGTTGGCATACAGTCGAAACACCAGCTCTTCGAGCGCCGCTCCCTCGGTGTTGGTGAAGTAGAGCTCCTCGCGCACGCGAAAGGTCAGCTCTTCAGGGTTGACGTCGAGCGAGAGGTCGTAGAGCGGAACGTTGTCGAGCCTCGTGAGCCCCGCGCTCGCCGGCAAGAGCGCGCGCGCCTGCGGCCGCAGCGAGGCGAGCAGCGGCGTCGGGTCGTACCACTGCGCCGCCGCAAGGCGCGGGGCGAGCGTCGCGATCGCGAGCGCGGCGAGCGACGAGAGCCAGGGAGCAGACGCGCGGAGGTTCACGGTGTCGCGAATGGTAGCGCTCTTCGCGGGATTGTTCAGGCGGGGTGAGCACGGGAGCGAGCGTATGCGCCGGAGCAAGCGGGCTCGCTTGCCTCGCTTGCTCCAAAGACACACGGGGTCCACTGCCGTCGCCACGGGCGTGGCGGCGCGGGTGTTGCTACGGTCCCGTGAATGGGATCGGATCTGTGGGTTCGGGCGATCTATTCGACTGCGTGCTTCGGCCTGCTGGCGTGTGATGTGCCGCAGCGTCCCGTGCCGCCGTTGGACGTCGTTGCGCCGCCGACGATGCGCTGTGACTTTTCGACCTCAGTGTGGCCTTCGCGCAACACCGAGCCTCCTTCATGGGGAACAGGCCGCACGCTCACGTATGCGGTCTCCGCGATGACCGTCGATCCAACGCCGTTCGACGAGCGAACGCCCCTCGCGGGCTTCGACCTCGATGGCCGATTCAGTCGCGATGAGTTTGGTCAGGGATGCGACAGGCTGGACGCACCGTCAGACCTCGACTGTGAAGCGAACTGCTCGCAAGTCGCCTTGGACCCGCAGGGGCGCTGCACTCGGCTCGGGTGTGTCGGCGCTGGGTGCCTCGGCGGCGTCGACAATCAACTGCCCGGTCTCCTGGACATGCTCGGCAGCGTTCGCGGCGCTGACTTCCCCGGCGGCCGTCCGGGCACTGCGATCGAACGCGCGTATCGCGCCGGGCAAGCGGCGATCGTTGTTCAGTTGTCTGGAGTCGACAGCCTCGAGCAAGACGAGCTCGTCGCCGTGCGGTTGTTTCCTGCGGTTCCGGTCTATGGTTCGCCCGACGGAGGAGGGTGCTCAGCTCGGCGAATCGACCAGCGGTATGCGATTGCTCGGCGTGCAGTGATCGAAGGAGATCCCGCGCGCCCCGCGGGACGCGACGGCGTCGGACGCATTGTGCGCGGGCAGCTGCGCGCTCGATTCGAGGGGCCGATTTCCATCCCCTTCATCGACGTAGGCCCGTCGATCCGCGATTGGTCGATCGAGATCGCGCAGATCGCGGTCAACCTCAGCGAAGAAGCGGGATCGCAAGGAAACCTCGGCGGAGCGATCTCGGTCCAAACCCTCCTCCCTTCGTTCGGAACCCAGCCGCCACCGAGCGGAGTCGCGATCATCCTCTCAGGACTCGTGGACCTTCCGGGCGTCGACGGCCGGTGTTTCTCGCGCAACGACTGCACGCAGCCGACCGGTCGCATCAGCGTAGGCGTGCGCTTCTCGCTCGTCCGCGCCGTGCTCGAGCCTCGCGCGCTCGACGCACCTCCCGCTGGCGCGTGCCCGACCGCGCCGCTCGTGCCGATCCCAGGGAGCGATTACGAGCGCTTCGACGCCGGCTCCCTTTGCGAACCCGGCGACGCCGCGCGCTAATCTCTCGCCGCGCTTTCTGCGTTGCGCGAATGCGCTACCGTCCCGCGCCGTGACGCCCAGCGCGCTGTCTGTCCCCCTGCTCGTCGTGACGCTCGTCTCGGTGTTCGTGTACGCCGTGCGCTTCGTGAGGGCGCGCGCGTTTCTCGCGGCGATCGACTGGTGGATCGCGCTGGCGTTGGTGCTCGCGGTCGGCGGCGGCGCGGCGCTCAACCCAGCAACGCGGCCGCTCACCGGCTTCATCGCCTTCGCTGCCCTCGCGGCGCTGCTGCTCTTGCCCCAGTGGCTCGAGGCGAAATCGCAGCGCGCCGCGCGACTCGCCAACAAGACCCTCGCGGTCACCTTCGCGACGCTCGCGGCGATCCTGCACCCCTCGCCGCGCAACCGCGCGCAGCCCCGGGCGCTTCGCACGCTGCTGGCCTTGCGCGAGGGGCGCGAGATTCCAGCACACGAAATCGATTCCCTCGCTCACGGTCAGCCCGCCGTGCTCCAGGCTCTCTCGCTCATCGTCGAGCACAACCGCGGAAACGTTCGAGCCGTGTACGACGCGATGGCGCCCGGAGACGAGCGCCCCTTGCTCTACGCGATGGGCATGGGGCTCTTGCATCTGCGCTCGGTCGCGCTGCTCGAGCCGACGCCCGAGGCGCTCGTCCGAACGATCACCGAGGTCACCGCGCTCGACCCCACGATCAACGACCCCGATCGAAAGGCGCTGCTCGTCGCTTTCTCTCTCGCGTACGTCGGCGATCGCGAGGGCGCGTTCGACGCGAGCCGCTCGCTCGCCGCGTACCTGGCTCCCGGTGAGCCCCACGCGCTTCGCGCCCTGGCGCTCTTCTGCTCGGGTGAGCCCGAGCTCGCGCAGCGCGAAATTCGCGAGGGAATCACGGCCAACGCAAGGCGCCCCGCCGCCGTTCACTCGCTCGAGACCCTCGCGCGCGTGCTGCGCGAGGTCCCGCCGCGCACCTCGTCGATGCACTCGGCCTCGCTCGCAGACCTCGTCGAACGTCTGCGCGGCGAGGCGCGCACCCTGGCGGTGATCGCTCCGCTCGAGGGACGTTCGCGCACGCCGTGGCTCACCCTGAGCTGGTGCCTCGCGCTCGTGCTCGTGCACGGGTGGCTCTCGTTGCGCGGGAGCCCCTATGATCCCGAGCACCTCGCGCGCTCGGGGGGCCTGCTCACGTCGGACTTCACCGTGTTCGGCGACCTGCGCAGCTCGTGGCCCAAGCTGTTTACGCACGGCCTCCTGCACGCAGGCGCGCTGCACCTGGTCTTCAACCTCCTGGCGCTCAACTCGTTTGGTCAGTTTTGCGAGGCGTTTTACGGTCGAATTCGCTCGGTCGCGATCTATCTGCTCGCCGCGGTGACGAGCGGTCTGGCCGTCGCGCACCTCTCGGATCCCTTGCGTCCCACGGTGCTCGTCGGAGCGTCGGGCAGCATCTTCGCCCTCGGCGGCGCGGTCCTCGCCGCCGTCGTCGTGGACCCGGAGCTTCGCGCGACCCCTCGCGGCCGGCGCGAGCTCGTCGTCCTCGTGCTGCTGTTCACCGTGCAGACCGTGATGGACCAGCTCGTCGCGGGCGTCTCGGGGACCGCGCACATGACAGGGCTCGCGACCGGCGCGCTCGTCGGAGCGCTGCTCACCGTGGCCGCGCGGCGAACGCGCGAAAGGGGCTCGGCGCTCGCGAAGAGAGCGTGAGCGGCGCGGGAGGCGTTCGCGGATGTGCGCGATGGGCGCGCGTCGATGCGTTGGCGGGCGCCGCGGCGCGATGCTATCTCCGAGGGGTAACCGTTCAGTCCCCTCAGGCTTCTCATCGTTACCCACACGACGCGAGAGAAGATCCAGACAGAACGCGATCGGTGCACGCCCGGTGACGAGCCAGCGATCCGCGTCAGCGAACGGACGCGATCAGCACACGCCCGGTAGACGAGCCCTCATCGTTACCCAAATTGTGCGAGGGAAACTGCCGCAAGTTTGCACGATGCCTCGAATCGCGGCCCCCACCCGCGCTTGCGCCCACGTGATGCGCAACGCCCTACCGTAGCCTCTCGATATTCAAGAGGATTGCGAGCCGGGCAGGGATCCCTCGAAACCGAAAGGTCCAGCGCTTCGGCGGGTCGGCGGCGTTGCGACAAAGATGCTCTTGAACCGATCGTCGTCGGTGCTCCCGCTGATTGCGCGATATCGGACGGTCCGAAGCGGGCTTCGGTGATGACGCGTCAACGCTCGGTTCAACGCTCGTTTCAACGCGCAAGGCATCGAGCGCGGAGCACAGCGTCCTTCTCGTTCTCGCCGCGGCAATGTCCATCCACAGCACCGACGTTCCTTTCGCCGGAGCTGCCGTAGGAGCGGCGCGCGTCCCGACGTTCTTGGTGTACGCGGCGGGGCAGCGACTCGCGGGGCGGGCGGCGGCGTTTCGAGACGTCGCGTTGGCGTCACGATGAGCCCGCGCGCGGCGCGAAGGGCTGAGAGCGCCACACGAAATGAAGATCGCGCACGGCTCCGCGCGATCAGAAGCGAGCGCCGACGGAGAGGCCCGCGTGTGCGTCCGAGACCCACGGGAGCACCGCGACGCGCGGCCCGCTGGGCGTCTCACGAAACGGCCGCGTGAATCCCCACAGCGAGAAGCCGAGCGACGCGATGCTCACGGTCAGATACGCCGTGGAGATGGCCAGCGTGGTGGTGTCGATGCGGGCCCAGACGAAGACGCCGAGGGAGCTCGCGCTGATGGCAGTGTGGGCGGTCCACAGCACTGTTCCCAACACCGACCACGCCGTGGGAACGCCGCCCGTGCCCACAGCCCATCCTGCCACGGCGATGTTCGTCGCAAGGGACGGAACGCTCAGAATCATGCCGCTGATCGACAGCGGGACCACGACATCCAACGTGTTCCACGCGTCGCATCCGCCGGTCCCACGCGGCGCGGTGCACGCGAAGGCGTCCCGCGGCAGCGCCACACACCCGACGACCATCGCTGTCCCCATCCCCATCACGAGCGCCCGCTTCATCGTCGTGGTCTCAATAGCGATTCTGGTTGGTGAAACACGAGCACCGCAATGTACTGCGAAGCGCCATGAAACGCCGGGGCAGCGCAGACCGCCGTGGAAATCGCGCGATGACGCGCCGCGTATAACGCGCCACTAAGTCGCTTTAGTGACTACGCGTCTGCAAATTTACTCGCGATTGTCACGGTGGCGCTGGCGTAGCGCGCAGTACGCGCTCGCAAGCGTCGCGTAGCGGTAGATTCGCGTCGCGAAATGACTGCGTCGACGACGGACTCTGCGCACGGCGGAGCGCACGGCGCTTCGCGCGCGACGCTGCTGCTCGGAGCGATCGGCGTGGTGTTTGGCGACATCGGGACGTCGCCGCTCTACACGATTCAAGAGTGCTTTCACGGAACGCACGGGGTGCGGCCGACGCCGGACAACGTGCTCGGCGTGCTCTCGCTCATCTTCTGGTCGCTGACGATGGTCGTGACCGCGACGTACCTGCTCTTCGTGATGCGGGCGGACAACAAGGGCGAAGGGGGGATCCTCGCGCTGCTCGCGCTCGTGCCCGCGCCGCTGCGCGCGGCGAAGGCTGGGCGCGTCGGAGCGCTCTCGCTGTTGGTGATCGCAGGCGCGGCGCTCTTGTTCGGCGACGGGATCGTTACACCTGCGATTTCAGTGCTGAGCGCGATGGAAGGGCTCAGCGTCGCGACGCACGCGCTGACGCCGGTGGTGGTGCCCCTCACGTGCGTGATCCTCGCGGGGCTCTTCGCGATTCAGCGCTTCGGGACGGGCTCGGTGGGGCGCTTCTTCGGCCCGGTGATGGTCCCTCGGGGGCGGCCACGTTTACGCTCGTCGCGCTCGCGGCGTCGGCGACGGTGATCGCGTCGCAGGCGTTGATTTCGGGTGTGTTTTCGCTGACCCACCAAGCCGTGCAGCTTGGGTTCTTTCCGCGCGTCGAGGTGCGGCACACCGCGCGCGACGCCGAAGGGCAGATCTACATTCCAGTGATCAACTGGCTGTTGGCCGTCTCGTGCATCTTGCTCGTGCTGGTGTTTCGCCAGTCGACCAAGCTCGCCGCAGCCTTCGGCCTCGGAGGATAGGACATCCAACCGCGGTCGATCGAGCACGCGCATTCGGCGACCCGATGGCCCGTTGGCTCGTCGCCGCCCTCAGCCCGACACGACCGCGCCGCGATCGACCCACCCCGCATCCCTATGGTTGCGTTCTCCCGCTGTTTTCGCAGGCGATACTGTGTTGGTTCCCCGCCGACGCGCTCGAGTCCGCCTCGAAGTGATCTCGGTCGCCTGGTCAGGGAGGCGCCGACCTTCTCGTTGTTTGACTCACCGCTCGATGGGCTCGCGGCGGGCGTCGAACACGCGCAGCACTTCGAGCACGTCCCCCTTGCGCCGGTAGTAGATCACCAGCGTTCCGACGGGCCAGCGACGAGCCTCGCGTCCGTCGGTCAGCATCGCGGCACGGCCCAGCTCCAACCCCCCTAGCAATCCGAGCGCGCGAGCAGTCGGTCAGCCGCCGATGGCGAGCGCTCGAACAACCACGTGTAGGTCGCGTCGATATCATCGATGGCTTCGGGAAGAAGGCGAACAGTCATCCGGCCTTCCGCTGCGACAACAGCCGCTCTCGCGTCGCGTCGAGACGCGCGTTGAGATCGTCGAGCGAGAGAAACTCGCCGCGGTCCGCTGCATCCAGTCGCGCCCGCAAGATCGCGTCTTCCTCTTCGCTGAGGGGCGCATCAAGGATGCGCAGCGCGTCGAGCGCCGCCTGTGCTTCGTCTTCGCTCATCGCCGCCACGCGGGCCGCAAGCTGCTCTTTCGCTGTGGTCGCCATGGTCTTCGAGCGTACCACCACACAGGCCCCGATCACCGCGCGCCGAGCTCTGCGAGCGTCATCCTGTCAGCGCGACAGGCGGGCAAAGGTGCTTACGCGACTGCGACGTCGTCGAGTTCTGGCGGCGTCAGTGGTCCGCCAACCCCAAAGCTATGCAGGCACCCTGCATCAGCCTCGGAGGGGGTGCAGCGCCCCTCGTGCCAGCTCCACGACGCATCGCCTCCATCGGCGTCAGGCAGACAAACGCACCGCCCCTCGTCCCAAGGTGTGACACAGCCATTGAGCCGAACCGACATCGCGGAAACGAGCGCAAGCGCACGAGCGAAGAGCGCGCCAGGCGAAGGGTGAGTCGAAGGCTTCATGGCTCGATGGTCGCACGGCTCGCCGCGCTCGCGGGTCGATGACCTCGCCGGGTGCGCGCTGCTGGGGAGCCCATGAACGGCCACGCGCCCTACCCCTTCGGCCCGACGAGCTCCGCCAGCGTTCGAGCCGCCAGCGCGACGAGCCAGACGTCGCCCGTCTCGAGTCCCGCCTTCACAGCCACCCCCAGCGCGAGCGCCAGTCGACCGCGCGGCGTGGTCCCGTCGGTGCGATCGACCTGCAGCGAGGATAGGACATCCAACCGCGGTCGATCGAGCACGCGCGCATTCGGCGACCCGATGGCCCGTTGGCTCGTCGCCGCCCTCAGCCCGACACGACCGCGCCGCGATCGTCCCACCCCAGAGCGCCGAGCGTTCTCCCGCTGTTTTCACAGGCGATACTGTGTTGGCGGTCGGCTCTTGGCACGCGGGAGGATCGGCTTCGCACAGGCGCACGACGTCGGGGACCCGGAGCCCGGTCTTCGCTCCGCACGCGGGCAAGAGCGCCACCAACGCGACTCGAATCTGTGTGCGCATTATCGACCGTCGCCCTCGCTGTCGCCCGCGTCGGCGGCCGCATCCGCGCTGGCGTCGCTGACAGATGCGTCAGGGGTAGAGCACGGCGCTGCGAGATAAGCGGGATTGCGGTTGGCTTCGCGGGGGAGGCAGAGGCCGAAGGAGTCTGCTTCGAGAAGACAGTCCCAACCCGTGGGGCAGTCTTCGTCGAGGCGGCACCGTGACGTGAGCTGTTGGCGAAAACAACCCACCGAGCCGGAGATCACGCACGTTCCTCGCGTCGACGTCAGCAGTCCGGCGGCGCGGATCTCCCCCGCATTCGCTCACTCCTCCCGCCGCGCTCGATTCGCGACTCGTCTCCGAGTGTCTCCGATGGAATCGCGCGCGTCCAGCGCCCGCGGCGCGGGAGGTACACCCGGCTGTACCGCGGAGTACACCCGGCTGTACCTGCGGGTACACCCGGGTGTACTCGCGCCCGTCACGGCGCGAATTGCTACGCTCGTGGCTCGGCTTCGTGAGCTCTCTCGTCACCGACGGCGCTGTCGCTCGCGGCGTCACCTTCGATGCCCGCTGATCTCACGACGCTGCGCGCAGAGCGAGCGCGGCTCGATGCGCGGCTCGACGAAGCCCGCGCGCGGCTTCGCTCGGCCGCAGACCCGGTGACGATCGAGGAGTGCCTCGTCGAAGAGGCCACGGTCGCGATCGAGCTTCTCGCGGACCGCGCGTCGTTACTCGAGCCGAACGCGCTCGCCGCCGCCGAAGCCTACTCGCACTGGTGGTACAACTCAGTTTTGCTTCCGAAAATAGAGGCGAAATGGGGTTTTAAACATACCGTGCGGCGCGGTGGACCGATCGCGGTGCGGTAGCAAAGGAGTGAGGGCGGAGACAATGCGATGACCGATCGGGGCGCCACCGGATGACGCGTGCTCGACCGACCGCCGTTGGGTGGCCGATCCTCTCATCGAGCCGTACCCTGACGGCAAGAAAGTGTTTCTCGCGCTCCGCGGCTATCTCTTGCAGTGCAGCAACGCAGAGGACCTCCGAAACTCAGAAAACGACATCCTGACGAAGCTGCACTTCAACGCAGCGGCGTCGACGATCCACGTTGGCGACAAGAGCGATCCCGCGAAGAACTTCCGTCGCGACCCTGCACAACCTCATCTCGTGCGGCGGGCGCTGTTCGTAAGAGCGTCCACGTGGCTCATTTCCGGTCAGAGCGGCGCAAGCGTCGCGGGAGTGGGGGCTCGGGCATGACAGTGACGAGGTGCTCGAAGAGGTCGGGGACGGGTTGGCCGAATAGACGCTCGGCGGCCGTGGTCCCGTCGGCGCGGCGGAGCATGTAGTTGTGGATCGCAGTGAGCGCTGCGAGCCGCGCGTTGCTCAGCCGATGGAGTTGATGGCCACGAAGCTGAAGCCACCCGTTGCGACCTTCTACCATCGCGCTGCACGGCTCGAAGTGAGACACGCACGCCAAAGCGATCTCCTCGTACCCTCTCTTTTCGCTCGCAGACAACCATTGCCACGCCCCGTCGCGCGACCGCTCTTCGCGCCGTCGACTCGCGTGTTGCCGTAGCGCGGCCCGGTCGCTCGCGCGCGCTCGACGCTCCGCCGCCCGTTCGATGTACACGGCCGCGTTCAGCTTCTCGCGCAGCAAACACGCGATCGGCTCGCTCGCCGCTATCCCTCTCAGCCCCGAG
>LNFM01007990.1_pt1 | contig 16779 bp, 14 predicted proteins | sample 596031 | NCBI WGS metagenome assembly LNFM01 (sample SAMN04254537, study PRJNA301005) | activated carbon metagenome | isolation source: dual media filters at the Ann Arbor, Michigan drinking water treatment plant | place: USA: Ann Arbor
ACCGCACGCCCCGTCAGCCGCCAGGCCCAGTATTGCGGGATGCCAAGACACCAGCGCGCCTGCGCGAACCGTTGCGGCTCCACCGTCTCCGCCCAGAACATCTGTCGCGCCGTATGCGTCGCCGCCATCATGACAGCAGAGCCGCGGTCGAAGAAGCCGCCCGACTGCGGCGCATAGGCCGCGTCGATCTCGTGGGGCAGGGGCTGCTCGTAGTCCACCATCGGCAGCACAAGTCCGGTGCCGTCTGCATCGGGATCATCGCCGACCAGCATCCCGCCCGAGCCGTGGCCCGAAGCGACAAAACGCTGCAACGGATGGCGCTGCGCCAGCGCGGCAAGGCCTTCCAGCACGAAACGGTTCTGGCCGGCAAGGTCATGGTGGCGCCAGGGCGGACCAGGCAGGACGGCGTTGGGCAGCGTGAGCGTTTCGCAGACATGGCCGTCTGCCGTGCAGGCCGACAGCTTGATGTTGGACTTGCCGACATCCAGAACCGCGACGCTGGCCCCGTCCTTTTCGACGTCCATGACCCCCTCAGATCAGCCGGTACTGTCGGGCCTTGTTGCGCAGGAACGGCAGGCCCTTGTCCATGACGGCCTCGAAATTCTCGGCCACCGGTCGCCACACGGCAAGACCGTAGCCCACCTCGGGCGGCATGTTGATGAAGCTTTCCATCGCCAGCCCCCCCTTGAAGCCGATGGCCGCGAGCGTCGCATAGACTTCGTCCCAGTCGCAGGTGCCTTCGCCGGGCGTGCCACGGTCGGATTCCGAAAGGTGGATGTAGCGCAGATGGTCCCGCGCATCGAGGATACCGTTGCCCGCGCCCTTTTCCTCGATGTTCATGTGGTAGGTGTCGAGGTGGATGAAGATGTTGTCGGCACCAACCTTCTCGATCATCCACTTCGCCTGCCAGCCGGTGTTGATCAGGTGGTTCTCGTAGCGGTTCACCGGCTCGATCCCGAAGGCAATCCCCAGCTTCTTCGCATGTTTCGCCGCGGCCGCCAGGGCTTTGGCGATGTTGTCGTACTCCGCCATCGTCGGCGGCAACCCGGTGCGCTCCCCGATGCCGCCATAGGTGACGCCCGACAGCGCCTCGGCCCCCATTTCGGCGGCCTTGTCCAAGCTGCGGCACAGCTGCTCAATGGCCCCGTCGGGGTTGACCGAGGCCCAGTTCTGCTGTGGCAGGCCCAGCGAGCAGACAGCCCGCATGTTGTGCTTTTCCAGCAATGCGCGCGTGTGGGCGGCATCGACGATGGCCGTGTTCAGCAGCGCGATCTCGATGAAATCCATCTTGTAGGCCGCAGCGGCCGGAATGGTCTTCTCGGCACCCGCACGGTCCCAGTGCATCGTCCACATGCTGGTGTGTACGCCAAAACCTTCCATCCTCAACTCCCTTTGCGTCTTCGTTCGTTTATTCGCGCGGCACCCCAGCGCAAGACCATGACGCCGACCAGGAACAGGCCCCAGACGGCGGTAGAGAGGTGCTGGTTTGCACCCAGAAGGTTCAGCCCCGAGGACAGGACCTGCAGCACGATCAGCGCGATCACCACCGGCAGCACGCGGCCGAAGCCGCCGAAGGGATCGACGCCGCCCAGAAAGCAGGCCAGCACCGTGACCAGAAGCAGCGCCTCTCCATGCCCGACCCGGACCGAGTTGAAGCGGCTCAGCATCAGGATGCCGGCAATCGCGCACATTACGCCCGAGAGGGTGTAGATCAGGATCAGCGTGCGCTTGGTATGCACGCCTGAATAAGCGGCGGCGCGGATGTTCGAACCGATCATCCGGACGGAAAATCCGTGGCGGGTGTGGGTCAGCAGGATGTGCCACAGGACCGCGCAGATCAGGAACAGGATCAGCGGCACCGGAATGCCAAGCAGCGTGCCGTGGCCCAACGTCGCCATCCAGGGCGGAAAGCCCGAGATGTCGCCACCTTTCGTCAGAAACTCGCCGAGGCCGCGCAGGAAGATCATCATCGCCAGTGACACCAGGATCGGATGGGCGCCGACGTAGGCGATGACCGCCCCCATGACCGCGCCGGACAGGGCCCCGACGCCGATGGCAAGAACCACGCCGATGACGAAGGGCCACAGGCCCGCATCGACGCCTCCGTACTGGTTCAGGACAAAGGCCAGCGTCAGTCCGGCCATGTTCGCGGTGTAGATGACCGCGAGGTTGAACCCGCCCGAGATGATGGGCATCAGCATGGCCAGCGTCAGCAAGCCCAGTTCCGGCAACTGGAACGCGATGGAGCCGAAGTTGGCCCCGGTCAGGAAGTTCGGCGCGAAAACCCCGAATACGACCAGGACCAGCGCCAGAAAGCCCAGCAGGCCCGGAACCTCAGGCCCGAAGGCGGTTGAGATACGGCGGTAAAGGTCGGTCACACCTTTCCCCCTTTCGCGAACCACTTGGCGGGGTCCAGGTTAGAGGTGGAAATGGCCAGAAGGATGATGATCCCGACCACCATCTTGAAAGCGTAGGGCGATACACCCAGCAGGTTCAGCCCGTTCTGGGTGATCGCGACAAGCAGGACACCCAGAAAGCAGCCCAGGACCGAACCGCGCCCGCCACCCAGCCGCGCTCCGCCCAGGACGACTGCGGCAAGCACCTCAAGCTCGCGGCCGACCAGAGCGTTGGGAATGACTTCCTTGGTGATGTGCGCCTGCATCAACCCGCCGATGCCGGCCATCATCCCGCACCAGCCGAAGGCAATGGCCTGCATCAGCCCGATGGGGATGCCCGCCCGCCGCGCGCCTTCGGGGTTGTCGCCGAAAGCATAAAGCTGCCGCCCGGTCGTGGTGCGCCGGATCAGGATCCAGGTGGCCGCCATGCAGATGGCCATCACAAGGACGGGCAGGATCAGCTCGGCCCAGGTGCCGTTGGCGGTCTGGTATTCCCACAGGATGACGCGGTTCGACCACCAGGACGGCAGATTGTACAGGAACCGGCCCGAGGAGAAGAACATCAACAGGCCGAAGAAGGCATTGAAGGTACTGATCGTGACGACGATCGAGATGATGCGGAACTGGTGGATCAGGAAAGCATTGATCAGCCCGAGCGCCAGGCCGAAACCGCCCGCAAACAAAAAACCGATGGCCCAGTTGCCGCCGCCGATGGCCACCAGCGCATAGACGCACAGATATTGCACCACGCTGGCCGCGACCGCGAAGGAAATGTCGATCCCCCCCGCGATCAGCACCACCAGAAGCCCCACGGCCCAAATGACGTTCACCGCGTTGTTGTTGAGCAGGCTGGTGAAATTCACCAGTGTCAGGAAATCGGGCGACGCGATGGACAGCCCGGCGCAGAGGATAAGCAGCACCGCCAAAAGCTTGGATTCGGTCGGATAGGCGCGCAGGAACCTATGCATAGACGGCGGCCTCCATCTCGGACAGCCCGGTCCGCCGCGGATCCCACTCGGCCACGATCCGGCCACCGGCCATATGCAGGACGCGGTCTGCGTTCATGTAGACCTCGGGCACTTCGTCGCTGACCAGCAGGATCGCCAGGCCCTTCTCCGCCAGTTGCCGCACGATGCGGAAGATGCCCGCACGTGCACCCACGTCGACGCCGACGGTCGGGCAGTCCAGCAGCAGCACCTTCGGCTGGGTCGCGAGCCACTTCGCCAGCACCACGCGCTGCTGGTTGCCGCCCGACAGGGTGCTGACCGCATCGGCGGGCTTGCCGATCTTCACCGCCAGTTCCGCCATCCAGTGGGCGACGGTCGCTTCCTGCTTCTGGCCTGACAGCAGTCCGACCCCGCCGGTGATCCGTCTCAGCACCGCCAGCACGGTGTTGTCAGAGATCGACTGCGGCTGGATCAGACCCAGCGCCAGCCGATCCTCGGATACATAGGCAATCCCCTCGGCCACGGCATCGCGGTTCGAGGACAAATTCAGCTCCCGGCCATTCAGGCTGATGCGGCCTCGGTCGGCCGGCGTCATGCCGAACAGCGTGTGGCAAAGCTCGGTCCGCCCGGCACCGATCAGGCCGGTCAGCCCCAGAACCTCCCCACCGCGCAAGGTGAAGGAGACGCCCTCGTATTCCCCGGCGCGGCTCAGATCATCGACCCGCAACACGTCAGAGCCGGTCGGATCGCGGGCCATCACGTCCTGTGCAAAGCTGGAGCCCGTCATCAGCTCGGTCAGGCGCGATTGGGTCATGCCTTCGGTCGGGTACACGCCCACGAGCTTGCCATCACGCAGCACCGTCACGCGGGACGAGATTTCCAGCACCTCGGCAAGGCGGTGACTGACGAAGACCACCGCCACGCCGCGCGCGGACAGGGTGCGCACAACGGACAAAAGGGCATCGGTTTCCGACTGGGTCAGGCTGGCCGTGGGTTCGTCCATGAAGATCAACCGGGCATCGCTGACCAGCGCCCGGGCAATCGCCACGATCTGGCGCTGGGCGATGGGCAGGTCGCCAAGCCGCGCATCAAGGTCAAGGTCGACGTCCAGCCGCGCCAGTGCCGACGCCGCCGCCGTTCGCAGCCGGGAATACGACACTCCGCGCGGCCGGTTGCCCAGCATCGTCTCGAAAGCGATGTTTTCCGCGACCGTCATCTCGGCGAACAGCGCAAGGTCCTGCCAGATGACGGCGATCCCGGCCTTGCGGGCCTGGGTGGGTGATATCTGCGCGTAGTCCTGGCCGAAGATCTGCATTCGGGCACCTGGCTCGGGCTGGTACACGCCGGTCACGATCTTGATCAGGGTCGACTTCCCGCAGCCATTTTCCCCGGCGAGGCAATGCACCTCGCCCGCGCCGACCGTGAACGACACGTCATCAAGCGCCTTCACGCCGCCAAAGATCTTGGCGATGCCGGAAAAGCGCAGAGCATCGACAGGCGGGGCATCGGCAGGCATCGTCATTCCAGGTTGGTGTGGTTCGCGCGCATCGCGTCGGACGAGATCTGAAGCCGGGACTTCAGTTTCAGGACCATCACCTCAAACAGCACGAAAAGCGCGCCCTCGAACAGGCTGCCCATCGGCAGGACCGAGGTCTTCCTGTCCCCAAGGTCATCCGCCATCGTCTGGGCGGGCAGGTGCAGGATCAGATCGGCAAGCGGCGCACATCGCCCCGTTGGCTGGGCGGTGATGAACAGCACCTCTGCACCCGCAGACTTGGCGACGCCCATCAGCGCCTCCGCGGTCGAGATATGGCCGGGCCCGCAAGTCACCAGAAACACGTCTCCCGGCCCGACCGCGGGAGTGGTCATGTCGCCTTCCACGGCAGCATCCAGCCCCATGTGGAACAGGCGCATCGCAAAGCCCATGATCTGCAGCTTTTCACGCCCGCCACCGAAGACGACGATCCGCCGGGCCATGGCCAGCCGTTCGACCAGCGCATCCACGTCTGCGTCGTCCAGACGTGCAAACACCCCGCCCAGTTCCATGAGTGCGGTCTGATACTGGTCCATTCCGGCTTCCATTCAAAGGTTCCGGGGCCGCGCGATCCGGCGGCCCCGGACTGGTTGCGTGCGGATCACAGACCGAGGTCTGCCAATCCGTCCACCGTGTCGGAATTGATCGCAATCAGGTTGTCGGTGATGATGTCCTTGCCCGCGGCGTCCGGGGACACCTTGCCAAGGCCCGGAATCTCGGTCCCTTCCGCGATTTCGGTGCCGTCCATCAGCATCTTGCCCATCGTCACGAAGACACGGCCCGCTTCGGCCGGGTTCCACATGAACCCTCCGGAGATCGCGCCCGACTTCACCAACTCGCGTCCCTGCCCGGGCGAGAACGGTCCGATGACATGGACAGTCCCCACCGAGCGGCGCTCCTCGATTGCGCGACCCGCGCCGATCGGACCCTGGCTGCCGAAGGCCAGGAAGCCCCTGAGGTCGGGGTTCGCTGCCATCAGGTCCAAAGCGGTCTTGCGGCTGTCATCCACATTCTCGGCCACGCCATAGCGTTCGCCGATCAGCTTCATCTCGGGATATTTCTCGCCCAGATAGGCGATCGCGAAGTCGGCCCAGGCATTGTGAAGCGGCACCGTCAACGAGCCGACATAGACCGCATATTCGCCTTTGCCGCCCATCTTCTGCGCCAGCAGTTCGGCGTGGGTTTCACCGAAGCCCTTGGCCGAGGCCATCTCGAAGTTCCAGTCGACGTTGTTGATGCCGGGGCCTTCGTGGCTGACCACCTTGATCCCTGCGGCCCGGGCCTTTTCCAGAACCGGCTCCAGCGCCGCCTCGTCATTGGGCACTACGCCGATGACGTCGACACCCTTGGCGATCAGGTCCTCGATGGCGCGCACCTGCAGTGCAGGGTCGGCGCTGGTCGGGCCGATCATCTCGGCGTCCATGCCAAGTTCGGCGCCTTTCTCCTTGATGCCCATCTCCATCGCGTTGAACCACGGGATGCCGCCGATCTTCACGACGACGCCCATCGTGGGCTTGTCCTGGGCCAATGCGCCGGTCGCCAGGGTGGCGGCAAAAGCCACGCCTGCCATCAACGCGCCAAATGTCCTTCTCTTCATTTGCCGTCCTCCCATTTGGCCCGTGAAAGGGCCGCCAGTTATTTGCTACATCGATTGTGCAGCCCGCCTTGACGTCAAGGATACGTATGGTCCCTGCCGCGGGGCTGGTCTCTCCTCCCGAAGTCGATCATCTGCACAATCGATATTGCGCATTGAGCAGCCCTAGGCCTAGACTCGTCAAGAAGATTCTTCGCAGTCCGGATCAAGATGCGAAAGCTTACCCGCAAGGCTACCATCTACGACATTGCCAGGCTGTCCGGCGCGTCGCCGTCGACGGTCTCTGCCGCCTTGGGCGAAAGCTGGCGCACGCGCCGGATCTCGGAGGCGACGGTCGAAGCCATCCGTCGCATCGCCGCGGCCGAGGGCTATTCGACCAACATGCAGGCTCGGGGGTTGCGCAAGGCCAGGTCCGGCCTGGTAGGCATGGTCATCCCGCTGCACGACAACCGCTTCTTTTCGTCAATGTCGCAAAGCTTCGAGGCGGCAGCCCGCGACAGGGGGCTGGTGCCAGTGATCGCCTCGTCGATGCGGGAGCCTGCCGAGGAACTCCGGATCGTCGAGACGCTGATTTCCTATGCCGTGGACTATCTCTTCATCGCCGGCGCGACGGACCCCGATGCCGTGACTGCGATGTGCCGGGCCGCGAACCTGCGGCACATCTTCGTTGACCTGCCGGGGAAGGGCGCGCCCTCCGTCGTCTCCGACAACGCCAAGGGCGCCGCTGATCTGACCCGGCGCCTTCTCGCCGACCGTCCGGTGACGGGTGCGACGCCCCGCGACAGGATCTACCTGATCGGAGGCGATGCGACCGACTATGCCTCGGCGCAACGGATCGCAGCCTTCCGCGCGGTGCTGACTGAGGCGGGGTTGCCGCCTCTCGACGAACAGATCATCGCCTGCGGCTATGCCCCGCGCAGCGCCCTGCGCGAAATCGCGGCGCTTTGCGACCGGCTGGGGGGGCTGCCCGCCGGTGTCTTCGTGAATTCTGTGACTGTCCTTGAAGGTGTCCTGAACCACCTGTCCAGGCTGCCGCTCGACGATCTGCGCGCCTGCGTCATCGGCTGCTACGACTATGACCCCTTCGCCGCCTACCTGCAGTTTCCGGTCCACATGGTGCGTCAGGATGCTCACGGATTGATCCAGGAGGCCTACCGGATGATCGACGAGAACGTGCTGGACCTGGTGTTGAAGATGGTCGAGCCCGAACTGATCGCGCCCCGCACCTTTTACGACAGCCCCTTTTCCGACCGCGGCTAAGTTCTGCAAGATCTCTATCCGGAATCAGGGCCGTCCCCGCCCGCCCATCTGGCGGCCCGCGATCCCGGATCCGCGAAAACCCGCAGGCATGTGCGCCAGTCTATAAGGCTTTATGTGGTAGCCGAGGCCAACACGTCCTGTCATCCTTGACGCCCTTCTCGAGGCTCGAAGAGACTGTCGGTCTTCACACGAGGTACAAACCACCCACCCGCAAGGCTCTTGACTGGCTGGCGCGATCTGTCACGCTCACATTCAATGTTCATATTTTCGTGCGATTGTTTCGGGAGCGATTTATGGGTTGCAATGTATTCCGCGGCATATCGAAGACGGCCAGTTTCACCGGGACGGGGCTTCTGTGCCTAAGCCTGGTTGGCGCCTCGGCGGTTGGGGCCGACCCCTTGGCGTCGAACAACGGGTTCTACCCCGATCCCGGGGCCTATTCCGGGCCATTCAACATTGCCAACCTCGACTATCCCGACGCTCCTCCGGCCAATCACTGGATGCCGGGCGGCGGCGTGGTGACCGGGAAGCTGACGCAAGACACGGCGCTGGACTACATGAATGCGCTGAAGGTCTATCTGACGCCGTCGATGCATGCGCTGATCGACACGCCGCAGGAATGGGACGCCCGCGCCGCGGGCTGGTACGACATGGTCTGGCTGGGTGCGGGCGATAGCGGTGATCCGACGTCAGGACGCGAGGCTATCATGAACACCTACGGCGGGCAGATCGTGCCATCCGACAGCTGGTCGCTTCCCTACAGGCCGACGACGCAATGGATGCAGAACTATGGCGTGATCTACTATGATGCGCTGGCTGCGAGCATGCTGAACGAGGTTTGGGCCGACGTTTATGAACCCGATCTTGGAAAGCTCGACTTCCCTGCCGGATCGATCGTGGTCAAGGCCGAAGCCGCTACCGTACAACTGGATGAATGGCATTCGGTGCTGAATGGCGCCGCCGAGTGGCAGGTGTTCCGCCCCACGACGGAAGCGCAGAAGGCGCACCAGTCCGATCCGTCGCAGCCGCTGGTGAACGTGGTCCAGACCATTTATCCGTTGCAGCTGGCGATCAAGGTCAAGGATCCCGTGGCGGCGCCGGAAACTGGCTGGGTTTACATGGCGTTTGTCTACGATGCAGGGACGAAGGCAGCCACCCCTTGGGGCAGGTTCGTGCCCGCCGGTGCGATGTGGGGCAACGATCCCGATTCAGCCATCCGGCCCGACGGCCGCCCCGCAAGCGGCGATCTGACGGAAACCTGGGTGAACCCCGACGCTCCGCCCTTCTTCCCCGAGACGCTGGGTTGGGGCGGGCGGCTGGCGGCGCCGATGGACGTCGCCGTGCGTCACGACGTGATCCTGCCATCGGGGAAGCGCGTCACAGGCGCCGAAGGGTTCCGCGCCTCCTCCTGCCTCAGCTGCCACGGCACTGCGGAATATCCCTTCACCATCAATCTTTATCCATCTCCAAACCGCACCTTCCCGCCGGATGACACGGCGTTTCCGATGTTCGAGCCCGGTTCGGCCAAATGGGCCGAGTGGTTCCAGAACCGGTCTGGCAACGTGCCACAGTCGGGCAACATCGGCGGGTACGCGCTGGACTACGACCTCAGCACAATGTTCGCGCTTGGCGCTTCGGGTGCGGCCATCGGGAACGCGAAAGCCGGGTACGCGTTCGACAGGTTCCATGTCCACCACTGAGTCGCAAAGTGCTGCCGCGTTGCAGCCGGCCTCCGCCTCGGTCGACTTGTCGACGGAGGCCGGCTCCGTAGAGCATCGCGGCGTCACCGTGCTGATGGTCGATATTGTCTCCTCGACCACGCGGATGGAAGCCCTTGGTCCGGAAGGCTACGCTCCGCTTCTGCGCCACTTCCACGCCGTTTGCACGGATGCGGTCCGCGCGCATGGCGGCGTGATTGCACAGTACCAGGGCGACGGCATTCTTTGCTACTTCGGCTTCCCTGTCGCGGGGGAGGACGATGCCTGCTGCGCGGTGGAAGCCGCGCTTGATATTGTCGGGGCATTGTCCACCGGCCGCGACGACTATGTGATCGAGACCCGGCTGGGGCTGAGCTCCGGCACCGTGATGCTGCGCGCCTACGGCGACCAGTTCGGCACCAGCGCCGTGGGCGGCTGCATCAACCGTGCAGCCCGGCTTGAGGCGTTGGCCGAACCGAACACTGTGTTGATCTGCGACGAGACGATGCACCTGGTCGGACGCATGTTCCAGTTGCGGGACCTCGGCGAACACAAGCTGGCAGGTTTCAGCAAGCCACAGCGCGTGTACCAGGCTTTGCGGACCCGCAGTGGGCTGGCCACGCGGTTCGAGGCGCTGCGCGGTCACCGCAGTGGCCCGCTGATCGGCCGTACCGCCGAGTTGCAGCAGCTGGCACACCTGTTCCGGACCGCACGCAATGACGGCGGGCGCAGCGTGATCCTTTCTGCCGGGCCGGGGTTCGGCAAGTCGCGACTGGTGTCGGCCTTTCTGCAGGGCGAAGCTGCAGCGGGTGCGCCCAGTTTCGTGATGCAATGTGCGCCCGAACACGTAGGCACAACGCTTTACCCGGTGCGGCGTTACCTGGAATGGCTATCCGGCACCGCGGGCGGTGATGACCAGTCCGCACGCCATGCAAAGCTCAAACGTCTGATCACGCAGGTCTGGGGCGCTGACTCTGCCGAGACCGACATCCTTCTCGATCTGCTCAGCCCGCTGGGGGCCGAACAGCCATTGGACGCAAGCGAGTCGATCCCGCTGCGGCGCGGCCGGGCGCTGACGCTGCTGGCGAACAAGCTCTTCGCATCGGTCGCCGGCATCGGGGCGTTTCTCGTGGTAATCGAGGACGTGCACTGGATCGATCCGACCTCTGCGCAGTTCGTCGACATGCTTATCGACCGCGTTCGGCTTCACCCCGGTCTTATCGTGCTGACGACGCGCCCCGAGCCACCCTTCGGGAGCGGCTGGCCGGAAGCCACCCTGATGACACTTACCCCGCTGGACGAGAGCGAGGCGCGGGTGCTGGCGCTCCAGGCCCTAGGAGACGCAGCCGCGGCCGAGGACGGCGAGATCGACGATCTGATTCGCAAGAGCGAGGGAGTGCCCCTGTTCCTGCTGGAATACGCCGATATGCTGCGAACCGCGGAACCACGGGGACCCGGCTCGGTCAGGATTCCGCTGTCGCTGGGCGGGATGGTTCAAACGCGGCTTGACCGGCTGACCCAGCCGGAGCGGACGTTCGCCCGTGTCGGCTCTGCCCTTGGGCGCAGCTTCGACCCGGGGTTGGTGGCACATATCGTCGGGCAGGGTGAGGGTGCGGCAAAGGCTGCGACCGAGGCGCTTTTCGCGCAGCGTCTTGCGCATCCGTCCGTCGGCACGCAAGGCTCGGACAGCGTGACCTTCAGCCACGCACTGATCCGCGACGCGATCTACGGCAACATGACCACCGACCTGCGCCGGCTTGTGCATCAGTCGATCGTCGACGGCGTCCTGTCGCTGGGCCGTGTGATCGAGGATCACTTTCTGGCCAGTCACCTGGCCCGCGCCGGCCGCCCGGCCGAGGCTGTGCCACACTTCCTGTCCGCTGCCCTGTCCGCGGCTGGCAAGGGTGCCGCGGGCGAGGCGCTGGCCCATCTCGACGCAGGACTGGCCTGCCTGGCCGACTTGCCCGCCGACCCCAACCGCGACCGGCTGGAGCTTCAGCTTCTGGCCGTGCGTGGACCCACGCTGATGGTGACGCAGGGTCCCGGCAGCGACGCCTTCGGCGCCTGCCAGGCCCGGGCGATGGAACTGGTCGAGCTTCTGCAACAGGAAGCCGAGATGATCCCGGTGATCTTCTACACCGCTGAACACGCCTGGGCGGTAGCCGACCTCGACCGGGCAGAGCGGCTGGCCGATACCGTCGTCGAGATCGACCGCCGCGCGCCTTCCGATGCGGCCCACATGGCAGGGAACCTGCTGCAGGGCATGGTGTCTTTTCACCGCGGCGACAATGCCGCGACCGTCCAAAGCCTGGGCCGCGTCATCGCGCGCCACGACGCCGACCGGCACGGGGCGCTTTATGCCCAATTCATCAAGGAATTCGGGGTTTTCAGCCACTTCTACCAGGGGCTTACCCGCACAGTTCAGGGCGATTTTGAAGAAGGTCGCACGCTGGCCGAAGGCGCCATCGCCGTGGCCGAATACCTGAAGTTTCCGCACGAACGCGGCTTTGCCCTGCTGGCACGGTTCAACACCGCACTGTTTCGGGGCGACGTGGAAACCGTCGCGTCTGCCAGCGCCGAAGCGCGTGATTTCTCGATCGCGCAGGGATTTCCGGAGTTCGTCGCGATGGCCACCTTCGCCCACGGCTGGAGTGTTGCCCGGCGCGGCGATCTTGCCGATGGGGTCACACAGATGGAGGCGGGCTTCGCCGCGTGGCGCCAGACCGGATTCACCTGCTGGCAGGCGTTCTTTGCGTCGGTCATCGCGCCCTTCCTGGTCGCGCAGGGTTCGGTCGATACCGCCGAGGCGCTGGTGGAAGAGTATCTCTCCCTCATGGACTCGACCGGGGAGGAACAGTTCCGCGCGCCGCTCTTGCTTGCTTGCGCGATCGTAAGACGCGCCCGCGGCGATGTGGTGGCCGCCGCAGCTTTGTCCACCGCTGCGCGCCGGACGGCGGCAGCGCAGGGCGCGGTTCTCTGGCAACAGTGGGTCGATGCCGCGTTTCCGATCGAGAGGCCCGAACCGGCATGAGCAGGACCTCCCCCGAAATGATTGACACACCGCTTGGCGCGCTGCGGGTAGCCTTCGGTGAGCGCACGGAAACCTGTCTTGTCGCAACCTCGGTGAAGACCGGTCGGACACTTCTGTCCATGCCCGATGTCGCCACGCAGGAGCAAAGCCGGTTTGACCGCTGCGCGCGCGTGGGCCTGCCCCAGGCTCGACATGACGTCGACGAGGCGACCTATCTGGATTTTCTGACCACCCAGGTCGTCGACTGGGATCCGACCGAAATCGGCCGGCTCAAAGCAATCATTAGGGGCCTGAAGCCGGTCTTCGCCGGGATCGACATGGATCTTCCGCAGGTTATCTACCTGGTGAAGACCACCGGCCGGGAAGAGGCGTCCGCCGCCTATACGCGCCATGTCGACACCATCGTGCTACCCGCCAACATGGTCGCCTCGCTGCGTACGCCGCCACCCGGAGGCGACGATCTGCATCCGGCGACGTCCACTGGCTATCTTGCCGGTATCCTTACCCACGAGTTGTTCCACATTTTGTCAAAGAACAACCCAACCGTTCGCGCACGGCTTTTCGCCAAGCTGGGCTTTCGGGAACTGGCTGCTCCGCTGGCCATGCCAGACGACCTGGCGCCCTGCGGGCTGCCCTACTCCGCACTGAAGATCACCAACCCCGATGCGCCGCGCCTGAACGTCGCGATCGACCTCGTGCCGCCCAAGGGTACCGCCAAGGTGCCGATGGTGCCGGTGCTGGTCTCGAGCAGCCCTTACGAGGGTGGCGTGTTCTTCGCAACACTCCAGTGGGTCTTTCTCGAACTCGACGATGCCGCGACTGGCTGGCGCCGCGGTGCCGACGGTCGCTTGCGCGTGCACCCTTCCAAGTCACTGCAGAAGCAGTACCTGAAACGGGTAGGGCGCAACCTGACCGAGGAGATATTCCACCCCGACGAGATCCTCGCGCAAAGCTTTGTCATTTCCGCGCATCAGCCCAGCATGAAACTGCTGGAACGGTTGTCCGACATGATCTGGCCTGGTCGCGTCGGTTCCTGAGGGCCTTGTAGACAGGCCGAAAGCCCGGAAACGCGGGGTGTAGCATCGCCCGCGCCGCCTTCCGATAAAATGTTGGCCAAAGCTTCTCCCGCTTTGATCCTTGCGCGCCTGAGAGGCTCGAAAGTGGCTCCCTGCGGCTACTCAAGGACCCAGCGGACGATCGCTCGAACTGATCTGGCGGCCTTTGCCCACACCCCACCCGTCTTCAAAGCTGCCAGCGGCCCCATCAGAAGCCGCTGGCCAGCAGTTGATCAATTCGCCGAATAGATCCGAATTTCCGGATCGCCCTGCATCAGCGGGCCAAGTTCGCGCACGACGTCGTTGGTGAAGATGTCGCTGGTCAGATACGCCTGAGCATCGGCCACGGTGCCAAAGCCGTGCAGGACCTGAACGTCCTCGTCCCGGACCAGCAGCGCCTTCGAGAGGGTGCCCGGCACATCGTCAAGGAACGGCTGCTTGTACTTCTCGTAGACAGCGCCCGCCGCGGCGCGGTTCTCGGGGGCAACCTTGATGGTGATTTCCAGGAACGCGGTTTCGGCGTGGGACATGCTGGTCGTTGCTCCAAGGGCAAGTGCGGCGGCCACGGCGACCGAGCGCAGGGATGTGTGCAGTTTCATGGTCTTCTCCTGTCGGGCCCCAGAGTTGGGTGCCTGAGAAGGTGATACTGATCAGGCCACTGATGCGGAAATTCTATTTTGCAATCACATTAATAGGAGATATCTATCAAAAGAACACCGGAGCCTCAGCCCCTGAACCTGCAACAACTGAAATATGCACAAGCCCTCGCCGAACTCGGCTCCTTCGTCCGGGCGGCCGAGCAGTGCCATGTGACCCAGCCCACCCTGTCGAACGGAATTGCTCAGCTTGAACTGGATCTGGGCCACAAGCTGTTCCAGCGGACGACGCGGACCGTGCGGCTGACCGAGGTTGGCCAGCAACTGCTGCCCGACATCTGCGATCTTCTGAATGCACAAGCGGCCCTGGTCGCGCGGGCCAAAAGCCTTGCCAATCCGACGGCGCGGCTGATCCGGCTTGGTGTGTCGCCGCTGATCGGGGTCAAGCTGGCTGACCTCGCGATCGAACCCTTCCGGCGCGCGAACCCGGGTGTCGAGATCATCTTCCGGGAACTGAACTTGTCGGAAATGGTCCGCCTTCTGGATCAGGGCCAGCTGGATTTCGTGCTTGGCCCCACAGATCCTTTGGCCGCGCTCCCAGCCCACCACCAGTCTGCCTTCTTCCATGACGAGGCGCTTGTCTTCGTACCGGGCCGCCATTCCCGGGCGCGCTATCAGCCGAAACCGGATGTCAGCCTGAAGGACATCGCCGGCGAAACCTTTGTCATGGTGCCCGATTCCTGCGGGCTGACGCGCACCACTCGGGCGCTATTCGGCCAGTTGCGGCTAAGCTTGCGGGAATATTCCGGCCAGGCAATGAGTTACAGCGTGCTGCAGGAATGGGCTGAGCTTGGCATCGGCTCGGCGATCCTGCCGCGGTCAAAGCTGGCCAGCGGGGTCGATGGCCTGCCCAGAATACGCGCGGCAGACGGCAGCCCGGTCCGCATCCGCTATCAAAGCCTGTGGCGCGGCGTTCCCGAGCCGGCGTCAGATGTGACCGCGCTGGCGGCTTACCTGCGCGACGTCGCACCGTCTCTTGTTGGCGGCCTTAGCCCCTGATCCGCAACGCAACCATCTGACGCAACTCTGCCGTGACATCGGCAAGGACGCTGCGGTCCTGTGCGTTCGACGCCACGATGATCGCCCCCTCAAGTGCCGTGACGACCAGCCGAGCAAGGCTTGCTTGCGCCGTTCCGGTATGGCGCTGGAACAGCCCCTCCAGCCAGGACAGGTTCATCTGAAAGAAGGCCCGGGTCTGATCGTTGACCGTCTGGGGCAACCCGATGGATTCCGCGCCCATGATGGCGCAAAGACAGACGGCTTCATCGACCACCAGAGCCACATCATACAGCGCGGCATAGGCGTCGAAGGCGGTCATCGGGTCAGAGGTGTCGATCCCGTCCAACGCCTGCGAGAAGCGTTTGGCATAATTCGCGACGATGGCCACGCCAAGGTCGGCCTTGGTGGGGAAATGGTAGTGCACGCTCGCGCTTTTGACGCCCACATCCGTGGCGACATCGCGAAAGCTCATCTCGGCAAAGCCGGATGCGCGCACGCGCCGTTCGGCGGCCTGCACGATCCTGTCACGCATGGTTGGTTCGCTGGTCATCCTGCCCGCCTATCAACTGATAGATAGCGCTTGACGGGTGAGGGTGCAAGCGGTAGCCGTTCTGTCTATCTATCAGTTGATAGAATCAGCAGTGCGAAAGGAAGAAAGATGAAAGCCGGCAACAAGCAGAAGCGAGTCCTTCTGGTCATGTCCTCGGTCGATGAGATGGGGATCAGCGGCAAGCAGACCGGCACTTGGTTCACTGAACTGGCCGCCCCCTATTACATCCTGACCGAAGCGGGATTCGAGGTCGTCTTCGCCACTCCCGCAGGTGGGGCAGCCCCGATCGACCTTCTCAGCATGAAGGCCCCGTTCACCACCGAACACACCCAGCGGTTCTTCAACGACCCGGTCGCCATGTTTGCGGCAACCCACACCCGCAAGCTGCGCGAGATCGACCACAGCACCTTTGACGCCGTCTTCTTCCCCGGCGGATATGGCCTCCTGTGGGACCTTGCGTCCGACAGCCATGTCGTCAAGCTGATCCGCGAGTTCTACGAATCCGACCGTGCGCGATGTGAAGCTGACCGATGGACGGTATCTGGTCGACGGACTGCGTCTGACCGGTTTCAAGAACGACGAAGACACCGAGATCGAACTCCTCCACCACCTCCTCTTCTCGCTGGAGGATGAGCTGAAACGCCGCGGTGCGGTTTACGTGGGCAACACCAACTGGGAAGCCAACGTTGTTGTCGATGGTGCGCTGATGACCGGACAAAGCCCCGCTTCAGCCCCGCCACTGGCTGACGCGCTGCGCGACGTCCTTGCGAGTGCCGCTTAACGAGTGCCGCCCGGCGCGAGGCCATCTTGCGCCGGGTTTTCCCTTTCTCCGAACGAATTGCCCGGTTCGGAGGTATGCTGATGTCTTCGCCATGTGCAGGAGCAGACAATGAACCTGAATGCGGATTTTACCCACAGAGCTGCCGTTCACGCGGCCACTACGCCGTGGGTGCCGTCGCCCATGCAGGGCGTGGAGCGGAAAATGCTGGACCGGATGGGTGACGAGGTTGCCCGCGCCACGACCATCGTCCGCTATGCACCGGGCAGCAGGTTCTCAGCG
>LNFM01012491.1_pt1 | contig 16779 bp, 14 predicted proteins | sample 596031 | NCBI WGS metagenome assembly LNFM01 (sample SAMN04254537, study PRJNA301005) | activated carbon metagenome | isolation source: dual media filters at the Ann Arbor, Michigan drinking water treatment plant | place: USA: Ann Arbor
ACGACATCGTCTACAGCAACTTCTACACCGGCATCCACGGCAACTACCTCAAGGGCAGCATCCAGAACGCCGGCATGGACCCGGACAACCTGCCACAGAGCGACCCGAGCAAGATGAACTTCGGCACTGGCGAGGGCGCCAACGCCGCCAAGGCCTGGAAGGACATCTGGGGCTGCGGTCAGGGCATCGGCGCGATCCGTGAGGTGGTGCCAGCGGCCGATCTGGTGGCTCGCTTCAAGCGCGAATACGCGGAAGCCAAAGCGCGCATTTGCGCGGGCTGACCTGGCTCCGCCCACCAAAAAGCCGGCTTAGAGCCGGCTTTTTGGTGTCTGCGAAGCAGGCTTCGTCGGGTTCAACGCTCTCCTCTGAGCCACGCACCGAAGCTGCTCAAAGCTTCACCGATGGCCGCACCCGGCGTCTGCGCGTACTGCACGCCACCCTGGTCCGAAATCTGCGCCACCGAACCGCTGCCTTGCCACTCGGCGTAGATCCAGTCTTCGCCCACACGCGTGAGCCCGTCAGGCACAGCAGGTGCCTGCGCCACCGGCGTGTTCTTGAGTGCAGCACCCATGTAGTCGATCCAGATCGGCAACGCGATGCGCCCGCCCGACTCACCGCCGCCCAGGCTGCGCGGCTTGTCGTAGCCCACCCACACGGCGGTGGCCAGGCTGGGCTGGTAGCCGGCGAACCAGGCGTCGACCGCGTCGTTGGTGGTGCCGGTTTTGCCGTACACGTCGGGCCGCTTGAGCGTGGCCTGCGCACGCGCGGCGGTGCCGCTGCGCGTCACCTCGTTGAGCAGGCTGGACATCACGAACGCATTGCGCGCGGGGATCGCACGGTTGGCCTCGGTCAGCGCCTCGGGCGGGGGCGCTTCAAACAGCACCTTGCCTTGCGCGTCGGTGATCTTCTCCACCACCACCGGTGAGACCTTCCAGCCGCCGTTGGCCACCGTGGCATACGCCTGCGCCATCTGCAGCGGTGTGACGCTGCCCGTGCCCAGGGCCAGCGTCAGGTCGTTGGGCTGGCGCGTGGCGTCCAGGCCGAAGCGGGCGGTCCAGTCGCGCGCCACTTGCGTGCCGGTGTGCTGCAGCACGCGCACGCTGGCGATGTTGCTGGACTGTGCGAGTGCCTGGCGCAGCGTGATCGGGCCGGCGTACTGCCCGTTGCTGTTGGTGGGGCTCCAGCCGTTGGACGCGGTGAAGGGCAGGTCGTCGACCAAGGTGCCGGGCATCACGCGCGCTTCGAGCGCAGCGGAATACAGCAGCGGTTTGAGTGCCGAGCCTGGCTGGCGCCAGCCCTGGGTGACGTGGTTGAAGGGTTGCTGGGTGAAGTCAAAACCACCCACCAGCGCGCGCACGCGGCCGGTCTGGCTGTCCATGGCGACCAGCGCGGCTTCGGCCTCGGGCCACTGCGAAATGGCCCAGGTCGGCTGGCCTTTGAGCTTGCCCGCGCTCACCACCCGCACGATGGCGCCGCGCGCGATCTTCAGCGGTGCTTTGGCCTTGGGCTCCAGGCCCTTTTGCGCCCAGCGCAGGCCTTCGCCTTGCAGCGTGACGCGCTCGCCGCTGGACAACTGCACCTGCAAAGCCTTGGGGCTGGCGGCCAGCACGATGCCCACGCGCAGGGTTTCATCGTCGCGGTGGTCCTTCAGCGCTTCGGCGGCGGCGCGTTCCACTTCCGAATCCGTGCCCGACGGGAGCGACTCCATGTCTTCCGGCCCGCGCCAGGCGCCGCGCCGGTCAAAGGCCAGCACACCGCGCTGCACGGCGGCGTGGGCGGCGCGCTGATCGGCGGCGCGCAGCGACGTGGTCACGCGCAAGCCGTTGGAATAGGCCTCGGTGCCGAAACGTTCCACCACCGCGCGGCGCGCCATTTCGGCCACGTGGGCCGCGTGCACGCTGCGCAGGCCGGGCGTGCGGATGGTGAGCTTCTCAGTGCGTGCGGCGGCCAGTTGTGCGTCGGTGATCGAATCGGTCGCGCGCATGCGCTCCAGCACCACGCGCTGGCGCGCGGTGGCACGCTCGAAGTTGGCCACCGGGTTGGCGTAGTACGGGTTCTGCGGCAGGCCGGCGAGCATGGCGGTTTCGGCCAGCGAGAGTTTGTCCAGCGGCTTGCCGAAGTAGATCTGCGAGGCGGCCGCAAAACCGTAGGCGCGCTGGCCCAGAAAGATCTCGTTGAGGTAGATCTCCAGGATGCGGTCTTTGGAGAGCTCGTCTTCCAGCTTGAGCGCGAGCCAGATCTCTTTGGCCTTGCGCTCCGCAGAAAATTCGCGCGTGAGCAGCATGGTGCGCACCAGCTGCTGCGTGATGGTGGATGCACCCTGCTTGCGTCCACCCGTGACCGCCGCCAGCAGCGCGCGCGCCATGCCCTTGGGGTCCACACCGTTGTGTTCACGAAAGCGCGCGTCTTCCACCGACAACACGGCCTGCTGCAGCAGCTTGGGCGTGCGCGAGAGCGGCAGGTACTCGCGCCGCTCGGTGCCGAATTGCGCGATCTCCACGCCGTCGGCGGTGAACACCTGCAGCGGCAGCTTGGGCTGGTAGTTGACGATGCTGTCCAGCGGCGGCAGATCGAAGGGCGAGGCCTGCACGGCGGGGGCCATGAAGGCGGCGGGCATCACGGCCAGGGTGATCACCGCACGGCGAAGGTAAAGCTTGGGCATGGGGTGGGATTGTCCCGGATCGGTGTGCGCTGCATGTGCAGTCTGTGCGTGAGGGTGGTAACCAGCTGTGTCCGCAGCCACAGTTAAGATGGCCCGCCGCCCCCAGCCCACCCGGTGAAACCGCCCATGCGCAAGCGCATTCTGTTGCTCGAAGACGAACAAGCCATCGCGGACACCTTGCTCTATGCGCTGCAAAGCGAGGGCTTCGAGGTGCAGCATGTGCGCCTGGCCACGCACGCGCTGGAGGCCTTCCTTTCGCAGCCACCCGACCTCGCCATCCTGGATGTGGGCGTGCCCGACGGCAACGGCTTCGATGTCTGCCGCGCCATCCGCAAGACCAGCGACATGCCCATCGTGTTCCTCACCGCGCGCTTCGAGGAGATCGACCGCGTGCTCGGCCTGGAACTCGGTGCGGACGACTACGTGGTCAAGCCGTTTTCGCCGCGCGAGGTGTGCGCCCGGGTGCGTGCGATCCTGCGGCGCAGCGCGGCCACGCTCGTGTCTTCTCAGCCCGTGCCGCCCGCACCCGCAGTGCTGCAGCTCGACGAAGCCGCGCAGCGCATCCGCTGCGGCGGTGAGTGGCTCGCGCTCACCCGCTACGAATTCCAGCTGCTCGCCACGCTGTTGCGCCGGCCCGAGCGCATCTTCTCGCGTGTGGAGCTGATGGACCTGGTGTGGGGCGGTGCGCTGGACACGTCGGACCGCACGGTGGACGCGCATGTGAAGCTGCTGCGCGCCAAGCTGCGCGCGCGCGGTGTGCAGGCCGAGCTGATCCAGACGCACCGCAACATGGGCTATTCGATCCGCGTGGCGGACTGAGCCATGCGCATCGGTCTGCGGCTGCTGCTGGGTTTTTTCCTCATCCTGGGGGTGGCCGTGGTGGTGGTGCTCAATGTCTTCCTGCAGGAGGTCAAGCCCGGCACGCGCCTGGCCATGGAAGACAGCCTGATCGACGCGGCCCACGCATTCGCCCAACTCGCAGCCGCCGACATGAAGGCCGGCACCATCGCCACCGGCGGTTTTGCACAGGCGCTGCAGGCCTACCCAGGCGCGCAGCCCGGCGCCAGCATCTGGGGATTTGAAAAGAACAGCGTCGACTACCGCATCACCATCACCGACGCGCAGGGCATCGTGCGCTTCGACACGCGGCAAGCGGCGGTGGGCCAGGACTTCTCGCGCTGGAACGACGTGCTGCGCACGCTGCGCGGCGAGTACGGCGCGCGCTCCAGCCTGGCCGACCCGAACGATCCGAACAGCACGGTGATGCACGTGGCCGCGCCCATCCGCGATGGCGACCGCATCATCGGCGCGCTCACGGTGTCGCGGCCCAACCGCAGTCTGGAGCCCTACATCGAACGCAGCCAGCAGCGCATCCTGCGCTGGTCCTGGTCACTGCTCGGTCTGTCGTTGTTGATGGGTGTGCTGCTGAGCTGGTGGATGGCCAGCTCGCTCTCGCGCCTGCGGGGTTATGCCAACGCGGTGGCCAGCGGCGAGCGCGTGGCCCTGCCGCGCTTCGGGCGCCTGAGCGGCAACACCGAGTTCAACGACCTGGCCCAGGCGGTGGAACGCATGCGCGTCAAGCTCGAAGACAAGGCCTATGTCGAGAACTACGTGCACACGCTCACCCACGAACTCAAGAGCCCGCTGGCCGCCATTCGGGGCGCGGCCGAGCTGCTGGAAGAAGACCTGCCCGGGCCGGACCGCCAGCGTTTCGCCGGCAACATCCAGCGCCAGACCGAGCGCCTGCGGCAGTTGGTCGACAAACTGCTGCGCCTGGCCGATGTGGAGCAGATGCGCACGCTCAAGCTACGGGAGCCCGTGGACCTGAGCGCCTTGACGCGCGACCTGCTGCAACGCGCCGAGCCCCGCTTGCGTCTGAAAGATCTGCGTGTGCGCGACGAGCTGGGCCAGGGTGAAGTGGTGCGCGGCGATGCTTTTCTGCTCGGCCAGGCGCTGCAGAACCTGCTGGACAACGCGATCGATTTTTCGCCCCAGCAGGGTGAGCTGTGGCTGCGGCTGGCCAACGATGGCGACGCGCTCGTGTGGTCGGTGCAAGACCAGGGCCCGGGTGTGCCCGGCTACGCGCAGGCGCACATCTTCGAGCGCTTCTACTCGCTGCCGCGCGGCGAGTTGCAAGAGAAGAGCTCGGGCCTGGGCCTGTGCCTGGTGAAAGAGGTGAGCGACCTGCACCACGGCGAGATTCAGGTGGCGAACGTTGACCACCCGCCCGGCTGCCTGGTGCGCTGGCGCCTGCCGCGCTGAGCGTTTTCACACCCACTGCACAAACCGCCGCGGCACCGCACGGCCGCTGCACAACCGCTTGAGAGACTGGCGCCAACGCAACCACGGAGCCCGTCTTGAACAAACACCCCCTGCTGAGCAAGCTGCTCGTCATCTTCTCGCTGATGCTGCTGCTGTCGATCCCGTTGTTGATGGTGTTCGGCACCATCCAGGAGCGCAGCGCCTACCGCAATGAAGCCGCCAGCGAGGTGGCGCGCGCCCACGCCGGCGCGCAGACCCTCACCGGCCCGGTGCTGCATGTGCCGTACACCGAAACCTTCACGCGCACCGTGCCGGTGGAGGGTGGGCGCGGCGAAACGCGCGAAGAGCGCGTCACACAGGCCCACGTGGCCTTGCGTTTCCCCACCCGCCTGGACACCCGCAGCCAGCTGGACACGCAGACGCGCTGGCGCGGCATCTTTCCCGTGACGGTCTACACCAGCACCCACAACAGCACCGGCCGTTTTGTGTGGAGCGGTGTCGAGCCGCAAGAGAAGAACGGCCAGATCACGCTCGGGCAGCCGCGCATGGTGCTGGGCGTGAGCGATCTGCGGGGTCTGCTGAGCGCACCGCAGCTCACCGTGGCGGGCCAGGCCGTGACCATGGCGCCGTCGCCTGCGGCACAGAAGCTGCCGCTGCCGCTGGCCGCGCCGGTGGACCCGGCACTGCTCAAGCCCGGTGCGACGTTCGACATCGCGCTGAACGTGGAGCTGGCCGGCACCGGGCGCATGGGCTGGGTGCCGCTGGCCGACGAGAACAGCGTGAGCCTGCGCTCGCCCTGGCCGCACCCGAGTTTTGGCGGTGAGAGGCCACCTGGAGCGTGCCGTCGCTCTCCACCCAGGCGCAGCAGCAGTTTGCGCAGCGCGGTGAGGCCAGGGGGTCGCCGGACAGCTTCTCGGTGTCGCTGGACAACCCGGTGGACGTGTACCGCCTGACCGAGCGCGCCACCAAGTACGCGCTGATGTTCATCGTGCTCACCTTCGCCGCGTTCTTCGTGCTGGAGATGGTCAAACGCTGGCGCATCCACCCCATGCAGTACCTCATGATCGGTGCGGCGCTGGTGCTGTTTTTCCTACTGCTGCTCTCGCTTTCGGAACACCTGGATTTCGCCTGGGCCTACGGGCTGGCGAGCGCGGCCTGCATCGGCCTGCTCACGCACTACCTGCCCCATGTGCTGCGCGGCTGGCGGCCTGCCCTGGGCATGAGCGCCATGCTGGTCGCGCTGTACGGCGTGCTCTACGGCATCCTGGTGTCGGAAGACAACGCCCTGATGATGGGCTCGCTGCTGCTCTTCGGCGTGCTCGCGGCCATCATGGTGGTCACGCGAAAGGTGGACTGGTACAGCGTCATGGGAACGGCTCAGCAGCCGTCTCAATAACCTTCGATGGCGAACAGCGTGCCGGTGGACGCGCTCTGGCGGATCTTGATCAGGCGCTGGTACTCGGGCGAGGAGTAGAAGGCCTGCAGGTGCGCCATGTCGGGGAACTCCAGGATCACCTGGCGCTGCGGCACGGCGCTGCCCTCCAGCACGCTGACCACGCCACCGCGCACCAGGTAACGCCCACCGTGCGCGGCGATGAGTGCCGGCACCTCGCGGCGGTATTCCTCGTACAGGTCGGGGCGGGTGACTTCGATGTTGCCGTAGATGTAAGCGGGCATGGTGTCTCCTGGTTGTTGGGGTGTCCCGCAGCTTACCGCTGCCGCGTCAGTGCGTGGCCAGGAACTGCGGCAGCAGCGCGGCGTACAGCGCCTGAAAGCGTGTGTGCCGCTGCGCAAGCGCGGTGTGTGCCGCAGCGTCGGGCTCGAAGCTTCGTGTGACCGGCGGTGTGGTGCACACCGTGTCGACCGCGCCGCCACAGGCCAGCCAGGCCAGGCGCGCGGCACCCAGCGCCGCGCCGGTTTCGCCACCGGCGTGCGCGCGCAGCGTGAGGCCCAGCGTGTCGGCCAGCAACTGTGCCCACCACGCGTCGCGCGCGCCGCCGCCCACCAGCGAGAGCGCTTGCAGCGGTGGCTCGGTGGTGCTCAGGGTCTGCAGGCCGTCGCGCAGGCCGAAACCCACGCCTTCGGCCACCGCGTAGGCCAGCGCTTCGCGCCTGTGCGCGGCCGTCATGCCGAACCACACGCCACTGGCCAGCGGCTGGTTGTGCGGTGTGCGCTCGCCGCTCAGGTAGGGCAGGAACAGCGGGGCAGCGTTGCGCTCTGAGGGCGTGAGGCGGGCGGCCGCCTTGAGGAGAGCGGCCTCGTTGTCGAAGGCCAGCGTCTTCGCCGCCCAGCTCACCGCGCTGGCCGCGCTCAGCATCACCGACATCTGGTGCCAGCGCCCGGGCAGCGCATGGCAGAAGGCGTGCAGCGCGCGCTGCGGGTTGGGCTGAAAACGGTCACCGCTCACGAACACCACGCCCGAGGTACCGAGCGACACAAAGCCTTCGCCCGGCCGCACCAGGCCCATGCCCACCGCGCTGGCCGCGTTGTCGCCCGCGCCACCGGCCACCGGCACGTGCGCGGGCAGGCCCCAGCGCGTGCAAAGGGCGGGCGTGAGGAAGGCCGAGACCGCGCTGCCTTCCACCAGGCGCGGCATGTGGCTGCGCGTGAGGCCGCAAGCGTCGAGCAAGGTGTCGGACCAGTCGCGCCGCGCGCAGTCGAGCCACAGCGTGCCCGCCGCGTCCGACATCTCGCTCACCGCTTCGCCCGTGAGTTGCAGGCGCAGCCAGTCCTTGGGCAGCAGCACGCGGCGCACCTGGGCAAACAGCTCGGGCTCGTGCTCGCGCACCCACAGCAGCTTGGGCGCGGTGAAGCCGGGCATGGCGAGGTTGCCGGTGATGCCGGCCAGATCGGGCACGGCGGTGGTGAGCTGTGTGCACTGGGCGCCGCTGCGGCCGTCGTTCCACAGGATGGCGGGGCGCAGCACGGCGTTGTGTTCGTCCAGCAGCACGGCGCCGTGCATCTGGCCCGAGAGGCCCACGCCTTGCAGGCGGGCCAGTGCGGCGGGATGGGTTTGCTGCAACTGCGCCATCACGTCGTCGAGCGCGTGCCACCAATCAGCGGGGGCTTGTTCGGCCCACAGCGGCTGTGGGCGCTGCACGGTGAGCGGTGAACGCGCGGTGGCAATCACCTCGTGGGTGTCGGTGAGCAGCAGCGCTTTGAGTTCGGACGTGCCGAGGTCGAGACCAAGGAACATGGATCAGTTCGAACCACGGAAGCGGGTCAAGGACTGGCGGCGGAATTCGCTGGGCGTCATGCCCTTGATTTCAAGAAAGCGGCGGTTGAAATTGGCCACGTTGTTGAAGCCCACCTCGTAGCAGATGTGGGTGATCTGCTGGTCGGTGTCCATCAGCAGCTGGCAGGCGCGGCTGATGCGCACGCGGTTGACGAAGTCGGTGAAGGTGTTGCCGGTGGCCTTGCGGAAGAAGCGGCTGAACCTGCTCTCGCTCATGCCCAGCTCGGCGGCGAGTGCGGCTGCGGAGTGCTCGTCGGCCAGGTGGTCGGTGATGCGGCTGACCACGGCATCGATCTGGTCGAGCGAGGCGTCGTCGTCGGTGCTCTGCAGCTGCACGCTGGAGAGCAGGCGGTAGTCGGTGCAGGCTGCGAGGTCGCTCAGGAAATCGCAGAACGCGGTGAAGCGCTTGAGGCCCCGCGTGTTCTTGACCTTGTACCAATGGGCCTCGGCGGATTCGGACATGCCGAAAAACTCGATGCCGTGTTTGGCGCGTTCCAGCAGCGGCAGCACCTCGGCCAGCTCGGGGATGGTGTCGCTCGCGCGCACCAGCGGTTCGTGGGAAAACTGGATCACCAGATCGCGCAGGGCCACGCCGCCTTCGGGCATGTCCATGCTGACCCAGTTGTGCGGCAGGCGCGGGCCGGTGAGCACGAGCTGACCGGCCTGGAAGGGACCGATCCAGTCGCCCACGAACAGCTTGCCGCTGGTGCTGGTGATCAGATGCAGCTCGTACTCGTCGTGGTAGTGCCAGCGGGCCAGGGGCGTGGGAAAACCGTGCGACAGGCAACGCACGAAGCCCACGTCGGTCGAGGACTCGTAGCCCAGGTTGGGCGAACGGGCCAGCTCGTGCTCCAGCTCGGGCTTGATCTGGCGCGGGGCGGTGCGGTTGCGAACGGTCATGGAACTTGCCGGCACCGGTGTGCGGGTCAGGAGGAGGTGGCGCTCACGCCGGTGTGGGCCGTGACGAAGCGGCTCACCCGGTCGCGGGCGCGGCGCACCGCGTCCACCAGCCGCGGATCGCCCGCCAGTTCGCCCCACAGCGTGGTGTCGGCGCAGAACGCGCCGACCGGATCGGTTGCGTCACACATCGCGTGGGCAGCTTCGGGTTTCATCGCCTGGTCCTGGTAGGTGTAGGGAATCTGGCCAGTGTGCCAGCGCTGCAAGTAGGCCAGGAACAGTGCCGGCAGCATGGCCACGCTGTCAATGGGTTCTCCGCGTGCCAGCCGCTCGCGGATGGTGGGCGCGATGAAGCCCGGGATCTTGCTGAAGCCGTCCATGGCCACGCGCTGGTTGGTGTCGGCGATGGCCGGGTTGCTGAAACGGTCGAGCACCACGTCGCGGTATCGGGGCAGGTTGATGGGGCAGGGATGTTCGGGGGTGTCCAGCACGGGGATCACGTCGTCGGTCACGTAGTCGTGGGCAAAGCGGCGGATCACGGCATGGTGTGTGCCTTCGTGGATGTAGTGGCAGCCGATCAGCGTGCCAGCCCAGGCAATGCACGAGTGCGTGGCGTTGAGCAAACGGATCTTGGCCTCTTCATGGGCATCGACCGACGCCACCATCTCCACACCCACCCGTTCCCATTCGGGTCGGCCAGCGACGAAGTTGTCTTCAATGACCCACTGGATGAAGCTCTCGCCCATGAGGGCGGCGGGGTCGTGCTGGCCGGTGGCGGCTTGGACGCGCAGGGCGACATCGGGCGTGGGGCGGGGCGTGATGCGGTCCACCATGGCGTTGGGGCTGCTGGTGTTGGCCAGCACCCAGACCTTGAGGGCAGCGTCGCCCAGCGCGTCGATGAACTGCAGCAGGCCGCCGCGCGAGCGTTCGCCGTTGTGGCGCAGGTTGTCGCAGTTCATCAGCGTCACCGGGCCTGCCTGGCCCTGCATGCGTGCGCGCAGCAGGGTGACCAGACCGCCGTAGAGGGTGTGGCCGGCCTGGCCGGCTTTCACGGCCGCCAGATCGGCGCGCAGGTCGGGGAAGCTGGCCCAGTCCAGGCGGTGGTGGGCGTCGAGGTAGTAGCCGGCTTCGGTGACGGTGAAGGAGATGATGCGCGTGGACGGATCGGACGCCACGGCCACCAGCGGCGCCAGGTCCTCTTGGTACGGCAGCACGCGCTCGATGGACGTGATGCGCGTGTAGCTGCGCTCGCCCTGCGGTGTGACGGTCTCCAGCGTGTAGGCGCCGCCCTGCGCCTGCAGCGCGGCAATGGTGTCGAGCATGTCGGGGCGCAGGTTGCCGGCGGCGATGGCCCAGCGGGTGTCACCGAGCTGGCGCAGCTGGTGAACGTAGACGGCCTGGTGCGCGCGGTGGAACGAGCCCAGGCCCAGGTGCAGGATGGTGTTCATGGTGGGTGATGAAAGACAGGTTCAGAGGTCGAAGTTCGTGGGCATCATCACCACGTCGCGGATCGTCATGCCGCGTGGGCGGGTGAGCATGAACAGCACCACGTCGGCCACTTCCGAGGCCTCGATCAGGCTGCCGCTGGCCTTGGCTTCGGCCAGCTTCTCGGCCGGCCAGTCGGCCAGCAGCGACGTGATCACCGGCCCGGGCGAGATGGCGCCCACGCGGATGCCGTGTTTGAACACCTGGCGGCGCACGGTCTGCACAAAGCAGTCGATGGCCCACTTGCTGGAGGCGTAGACCGGCTCCCACGGCGTGGGGAAATGCGCCGCGAGCGAGCTGGTGACGATGATGTCGCCGCTGCCGCGCGTGATCATGTGGGGCAGCACACCGCGCACGTTCTTCATGACCACGTTGATGTTCAGGTGGAGCATGCGGTCGATGGCCTCGTCGGTGGCATCGATCAGGTCGCCGCCCACGTAGAGCCCGGCGTTGGCGTGAAAGACATCGAGCCGGCCCGCCAGGGCGAGGACGCGCTCGGGCAGGGACGCACATTGCGCGGGGTCCAGCAGGTCCAGCACCAGCGGCAGCGCGTCGGCGCCCAATGTTTCGCAGGCTTTGGTGAGGCCTTGCGCGTCACGGTCGATCAGCACGACCTGGGCGCCCGCCGCCAGCAGGGCCTGGGCGCTGGCGAAACCGATGCCCGACGCGGCGCCCGTGACGGCGGCCACCTGGCCATTCAAGGGAATTGCAGGACTCATGTTGTGGCTTGAGCGGCGGCCCGGCCCACCACACGGCCGGCGTTGTCGAACCAATGCGCGTGGTCGGTGGCGATGTCGAGCGTGACCGCGTTGCCCGGGGTGAGCGTGGTGCGCTCGCTCTGGCGCGCCACCAGCGGTGCACCTTCAGAGGTCCTCAGGTAGATGAGCGTTTCGGCGCCGAGCGCTTCGATCAGGTCCACCTGGCCTTTGAAGGCGCCCTGGCCGGCAGGGTGCACCACCACGTTTTCCGGACGCAGGCCGATGGCGCCACCCACCGCGCCCGCGGGCGCCTGCTGCTGGATCAGGGCAGGCATCTGCTGCAGCGGCGCCACGTTCATTTGCGGCGTGCCGATGAACTGCGCCACGAACTGGTTGGCCGGGCGATCGTAGAGCTCCAGCGGTGTGCCCACCTGTTCGATGACGCCGTCGCGCAGCACCACCACCCGGTCGGCCAGCGTCATGGCTTCCACCTGGTCGTGCGTCACGTAGATGGTGGTGGCGCCGAGGTCGCGGTGCAGCTTGGCGATCTCCACGCGGGTCTGTCCGCGCAGCGCGGCGTCCAGGTTGGACAAGGGCTCGTCAAACAAGAACACCTTGGGCGCGCGCACGATGGCGCGGCCGATGGCGACCCGCTGGCGCTGCCCGCCCGAGAGTTCCTTGGGCGTGCGCTGCAGGTAGGGCGTGAGGTTGAGGATGTCGGCCGCGCGCTGCACCTTGTCCTGGATCACCTTCGGGTCGACCTTGGCGAGCTTAAGCGCGAAGCTCATGTTTTCAAACACGCTCATGTGCGGGTAGAGCGCGTAGCTCTGGAACACCATGGCCAGGTCGCGCTTGCTCGACGGCTGGTGCGTGATGTCGCGGCCTTCCAGGCGCAGCGTGCCGCCGTCGATGTGCTCCAGCCCGGCAATGAGGCGCAGCAGCGTGGACTTGCCGCAGCCCGAGGGCCCGACGAAGACGATGAATTCACCGGGCTGGATGTTGAGGTCGATCCCCTTGATGGCGCGGTGTTCACCGAAGAATTTTTCGATGCCCTTGAGTTCCAGGTAAGCCATGGTTCGTGTCCTGAAGAGGTTTACTTGACGGCGCCGAAGGTGAGGCCTTGGACCAACTGCTTTTGGCTGAACCAGCCGAACACCACGATGGGCGCAATGGCCATGAGCGAAGCGGCGGAGAGCTTGGCCCAGAAGAGGCCTTCGGGGCTGGAGTAGCTGGCGATCAGCGTGGCCAGCGTGCCGGCTTGGGCCGAGCTGAGGTTGAGGCTCCAGAAGGCTTCGTTCCAGCTCAGCACCAGGCACAGCAGGCCGGTGGAGGCGAACGTGCCGAGCGACAGCGGCAGCAAGACCTTGGTGGCTTCCTGCCAGAGCGTGGCGCCGTCCATGCGCGCGGCCTCCAGGATCTCGTTGGGGATCTCCTTGAAGCCCGAATACAGCATCCACACCATGATGGGCAGGTTGGACAGCGTGAACACGATGATGAGTCCGAGCTGCGTGTCGAGCAGGTGGCTCTTCTGTGCGAGCACGTAGATGGGCACCAGCGCGCCCACGGCCGGCATCATCTTGGTGGAGAGCATCCACATGAGGATGTCCTTGTCGTACTTGCCCTTGAAAAAGGCCATGGCGTAGGCCGCCGGCGCGGCAATGGCCAGGCCGAGCAGGGTGGACACCACGCTGGTGACCACCGAGTTCCAGGCGTAGTGCAGGTAGTCGCTGCGTTCCTGCACCTCGTGAAAGTTCTCCAGCGTGGGTTTGAAGAACAGCTCGGGCGGGATCGCGATGGCCTGCAGCTCGGTCTTGAACGCGGTGAGCAACAGCCAGCCCAGCGGAAAGAACAGCAGCAGGGCCACGGCCCAGGCGGCTACGGTGCGCACCGCGTAGGCGGGCGTGAAGGTGGATTCGCGTGCCATGGTGTTCGCCCTATTTGTCGAGGTTCTTGCCGACCATGCGGATCAGGAAGATGGCCGCGATGTTGGCCAGCACCACCGCGAACAGCGCGCCGGCCGAGGCCACGCCGGCGTCAAAGTTGAGCAGCGCCTGCTTGAAGATGAGGAAGGCCACGTTGGTGCTCGCGTCGCCCGGGCCACCGCCGGTGGTGGTGTAGATCTCGGCGAACACGCTGAGCAGAAAGATCATCTCGATCATCACCACCACGGCCACCGAGCGACCCAGGTGCGGGATGTAGAGGTAGCGCAGTTGCTGCAGGTACGTGGCGCCGTCCATGCGTGCGGCTTCGAGCTGTTCGCGGTTCATGCTCTGCAGCGATGTCATGAAGATCAGCGTGGCAAAGGGCAGCCACTGCCACGACACCATGACGATGACGGAGAACAGCGGGTGGTCGGTGAGCCAGTCCACCGGGGTGGCGCCAAAAAAGGTCCACACCTGCGCGAACACGCCGTAGATGGGATTCATCATCATGTTTTTCCACAGCAGCGCGTTCACCGTGGGCATGACGAAGAAGGGCGAGATCAGCAGCACGCGCACCAGGCCGCGGCCGGCAAAGGGCTCGTTGATCAGCAAGGCAATGGCCGTGCCGAAACCCACGGTGATCAGGATCACGCTGCCCAGCAGCAGCAGCGTGTTGAGCACCGCGGTGCCGAACGAGGCGTCGGTGACGAAGTACTCGAAGTTCTCCAGCCCGGCAAAGCCGGTCACATCCGGCTGCATCAGGTTGTAGCGGATCAGGCTGAAGTAGATCGTCATCACCAGCGGCACGATCATCCAGAGGAAGAGCGTGGCCACGGCGGGCGTGAGCAGCAGGCGGGGAAGCAGGCGGTTCATGGTGAGACCCTGGTGAAGGGAGGGGGGAGTCCAACCCCCTCTCCCGCTGGCGGGAGAGGGCCGGGGTGAGGGTGGGCGCGCCGAGAGCCCTCACCCCAACCCTCTCCCGCACGCGGGAGAGGGCGTGAAGAGCTCGGCCCCCAACTTACTTGTAGTACCCGGCCTTCTTCATCTCACGCTCGGCCGCCACCTGCGACGCCTTCAGCGCCGCGTCCACCGTGGTCTTGCCGGCGAGTGCCGCGCTCATCTGCTGGCCCACCGCGATGCCGATGGCCTGGAACTCCGGAATGGCCGCGAACTGCACGCCCACATAAGGGCTCTTGGGCAGGGTCGAGTCGGTCGGGTTGGCCGAGTCGATCGCCACCTTCTCGGCCGCCGCAAAACGCGCCGCCTTCTGGAACTCGGGCGAGGCGTAGGTGCTCTTGCGCGTGCCGGTGGGCACGTTGGCCCAGCCATTGGTCTTGGCCACGAGCTGCACATAGTCCTTGCTGGTCGCCCAGGTGATGAACTTCTGTGCTGCGTCCACCTTTTTCGAACCGGCCGGAATGGCCAGGTTCCACGACCACAGCCAGTTCGCGCCTTTCGGCGTCACCGCCGTGGGGGCTTGCGCAAACGCCATCTGGTCCGCCACCTTGGACTGCTTGGGATCGCTCACGAACGAAGCGGCAATCGTCGCGTCGATCCACATGCCGCACTTGCCCGAGTTGGTCAACGCAAGGATCTCGTTGAAGCTGTTGGCCGACGAACCGGGTGGGCCGTAGTTCTTCAGCAGGTCCACGTAGAAGGTGATCGCGTCCTTCCAGGGCTTGGTGTCGATCTGCGGCTTCCACTGCATGTCGAACCACTGGCCGCCGTGCGTGTTGACCAGCGTGGTCAGAAACGCCATGTTGTCGCCCCAGCCCGGCTTGCCGCGCAGGCAGATGCCGTACACGCCGTTCTTCGGGTCGTGCATCTTGGCCGCGAGGTCCTTGATCTGCGTCCAGGTCGGGCGCTCGGGCACCTGCACGCCGGCCTTGTCGGCCAGGTCCTTGCGGTACATCAGCATCGAGCTCTCGCCGTAAAACGGCGCGGCGAACAGCTTGCCGTCGATCGACAGGCCGCTGCGAATGGCGGGCAGCAAGTCGTCCACGTCGTAGCTGCCGCCGGTTTTCAGTTCCTGCAGCCAACCCTTCTTGCCCCAGATCGGCGCTTCGTACATGCCGATGGTCATCACGTCGAACTGGCCACCCTTGGTGGCGATGTCGGTGGTGACGCGCTGGCGCAGCACGCCTTCTTCAAGCGTGACCCACTTGAGCTTGATGTCGGGATTGGCGGTCTCGAAGACCTTGCCGAGTTTCTGCATCTCGATCATGTGGCCGTTGTTCACGGTGGCAATGACGAGCTCGGTGTTGGCGTGCGCGAAGCCGGCGCCCAGCAGGGCGGCGGCCAGAACAGAAGCGAGGCGGAATTTCACGGTTTGTCTCCTGCGTTTTGGTGGGGTGCGGATGCGACGGCCTTCAGCAGACCGTGGACGGATTCTGGACACGGCGGCGCGCGCGGTTTGTACAGAAATGGGGGTGTTCCGTACTCTCTTGCGTTCATGGGCTGGGATTTACCCTAGGAAGTGGGGGAGAGTTTGCAACTTCTGGTGGATGGGGTCGGCCCCGCTCCCCGCCATTGGGACCACCTGCGGCATCCACGTGCCACGACGGCAAGGCCTTGTGAGGCCGGGCTAGCTGCTTCCCCGCACCGTCATCTCGAACCCCAGATCCACCGAATTCCGCACCGGAACTTCCCCGCGCATCAAACCCAGCAGCATCTGCGCACTCGCCTCGCCCATTGCCCTGCGCGGCGTGCGCACGGTGGTCAGCGGCGGAACCATCTGGTCGCTGCCCGAGAGGTCGTTGAAGCCCGCCACCGCGATGCGGCCGGGTACGTCCACACCCAGGCGCAGGGCGGTGAGCAGGCCGCCTTGTGCGAGGTCGTCGTTGCAGAAGAACACGGCGTCCACCTCGGGGCGGGTGCGCAGCAAATCCTCCAGCAGTTCACCGCCCAGCCGCATGGACGATGGTTGCGGGCTCAGCAGTTCGAGCCTCGCGTCGTAGAGGCCGTGCTCGCGCAGGCAGCGGCGGTAACCCTCGGCGCGCTGCAGCGTGCGCGGGTCGAGCTGGGCGGCCACAAAGGCGATGCGCTTTCGGCCGCGTTGCACCAGGTGTTCGGTGATGGCGTGGCCGGCTTCGGTTTGGGAGAAGCCCACGCAGTACACGTTGGGCGCTTGCGTGAGTTCCATCAAATACACGCAGGGCACGCCGCTGGCCGCCACCATCTGGCGCGCGGCTTCGGTGCGGTCAAAGCCGGTGAGCAGCAGGCCGGCCGGCCGGTGCGCGAGGTAGCTGCGCAGCAGCTGCTCCTCTTCCTGCGGCTCGTAGTGGGTCACGCCGATCATGGGCTGGTAGCCGTGGGGCAGCAGGGTGCGGTGCACGGCTTCGAGCACGTCGACAAACAAGGCGTTTGACAGCAGGGGAACCAGCACCGGCACCTGGGTGCTGCGCTGTGAGGCCAGCGCCCGCGCGGCGGGGTCGGGCACGTAGCCGAGTTGTTCGGCGGCGCGCTTGACGCGCTCCACCAGCTCGGCCGCCACGCCGCGTTCGCCCCGCAAGGCGCGCGACGCGGTGATGGGGCTGACCTCGGCGGCCAGCGCCACGTCGCTGAGGGTGGTGCGACCGCTGTGGCGGCGCTTGCGTTCGGTCGGTTCCAAGGGTTTTC
>LNFM01007656.1_pt1 | contig 16776 bp, 10 predicted proteins | sample 596031 | NCBI WGS metagenome assembly LNFM01 (sample SAMN04254537, study PRJNA301005) | activated carbon metagenome | isolation source: dual media filters at the Ann Arbor, Michigan drinking water treatment plant | place: USA: Ann Arbor
GTGCCAAACGTATCGCTCACCGCCGAAGGCTCATACCCACAATGGACCATACATTCGGCGCACTTCTCGTTCTTACTCGTGCCGTAATTCTGCCATTCGGTGGTCTCCAGCAGTTCCCGGAATGTTTTTGCATATCCCTCCTGCAAGAGATAGCAGGGCTTCTGCCAACCGAACACGTTGTACGTGGGATTCCCCCAGGGCGTGCACTGATATTCTTTTTTCCCCATCAGGAAATCCAGGAAGAGCGGAGACTGATTGAACTTCCAAGACCCCTTAGGCCTGCTGAGGATTTTCGAGAACAGCTCTTGAGTCTTGGCCTTCTTCAAGAAATGTTGCTTATCCGGAGCCTTTTGATAGCTATAGCCGGGAGAAATCATCATGCCTTCGACGCCGAGGGCCATCATTTCATCGAAGAACTGGCGCACCCGGTCCGGATTCGCATCGTCGAACAGCGTGGTATTCGTTGTCACCCGATGGCCTAACCTCAAGGCTTCCTTGATCGCCTTGACAGCGACCTCGTACACCCCGTCTCGGCAGACGGCCAGATCATGCTCGTTCTTCAATCCGTCCATGTGAACACTGAAGGTCAGATACTGCGACGGCTTGAACTCTTTCAGTTTACGCTCCAGTAAGATGGCATTGGTACAGACATAGAGATACCGCTTCTGGGCCACCAACCCCTCGACGATCCGCCCGATCTCCGGATGGATGAGCGGCTCACCACCAGGAACTGCGACAATCGGTGCACCGCATTCCTCTGCCGCAGCCCAGCACTGCTCCGGGGTCAGTCGTTTATCAAGAATATGGTCGGGATACTGGATCTTGCCACAGCCCGCACAAGCCAGGTTGCAGCGGAACAATGGTTCGAGCATCAATACCAGAGGATACCGCTTGATACCCTTCAGTTTCTTCGAGAGGACATAGCTGGCAACGGTATACATTTGAGATACGGGAACGGCCATTCCAGTCTCCTTCTGCTCAATCTGTAGCGGTAACGGCGGCGAAACCCCGCCGAACGAGAAGCTTACGAACGGGTCGGATTCTAACATCCCCGTCGGCACGCGTCAATTTCTTGCCAAGATATGTAACGCAATGCCCAGTAGATAGGCTGGCAGGACAACCAAGAGAGTAAAGCATCTATCCCACCAGGTCGAGCATGCTCTCTGTTGCGGGCTCAGATGCTGGAGGGGTTGACCCGGCGGTCGGTATGAGGTCTGCCCTTCGACAGGCTCAGGACAACGTTCGCCGAAAGGCGAACGTTGGAGGCGCCGGGCGGGTTCGAACCGCCGCATCGCAGTTTTGCAGACTGCTCCCTTACCACTTGGGTACGGCGCCTCGCGAGGGCGGCATTATAGTCGTTTCCGTTTCTTGAACACAACACGATAGGTCAACGGGCTAGCCCTTGCCGGCCATGCCGGATGATCCGGAGAGAAGCGATGGACGCCCGTGTTGAACACCTGTGATTGTGAACAGCAGCCCGAATAACATCAGCATCGCGATGCCCAGATGGTGGTAGCTCTTCAGCGCCTCCCAATTGGCCCTGCCGACGACTTCATAATTCAGCACCATCGTGAGCACGATATAGGCGGCCAGCACGGTATAGCCGGTGCGGCTCAACCCGCCCCTCGCTCGCGCCGCAGCCGCGACGACAATGAACGCCGCGGGTATCATCCAGACCAGATGTTGATCCCAGGTGATGGGAGAGAAGAATAGAGCCAGCATCAAAGTCCCGGCGAAATCCCGCGCCCACGTGGGATCTCCAGGCCCTTCATACGCGCGCCGACTGGACCAGGCAAAGAGGCCGAGCAGGCCGAGCCCTGCAACACCGACGATTCCGTTTGCGACCGGTGACGGCAGATCCATCACCGGCTTGTAATATCCACGGTCTACTTGCCGAAGCCGATGTGTCGGAGGATAGGTGACCAGATACCGCAGCATGGTATGCCGGAGCGAGAGATTGGCCTTTTGCAGTTCGTTCTCTTGCCGACCCTCCGCTTGCCGATCCAGCACAGACAACACGGCATTCTGCGTCCATTCGGCATGATGCTCCCACCAGCTTGTAGGCCCCATATACAGAACAGGCAGCACGATCCAGGCTAACGTAGCCAGCACCGTGTATGCGGCGACACGCCACTGCCGTTTCCACAGAAACAGGATCACGAAAAGCGCCGGGGTAATTTTGAGTACGATACCGAGTCCGACCAAGGCCGCGCCCAGCCGTTCTTTTCCAGTCCATATCGCATAGATCCCGCCGGTCAGAATGCCCAGCAACATGAGATGCGGCCCGCCGTCGTCGAGATCATTCAAGATGAATTGCAGCGTCAACGCCCCAGCCCCTGCACCGAGCAGCAGAAGACGCCCACCTGTCAGCGCGTCGGCACCCAATAGCATGCGGTGCATGAATCGGATGGTGAGAATTAAGCATCCGACGGCGACGGCGTAGCGCAAGGCCAAACTTGGGTTTCTGTCCAAAACGAGCAAGGGAGCGAAGTAGATGCCGGTGGTCGGCAAATACATATAGCAATAGTCATTGGCATAGAGATATTCCCCTGAGAGAAAGCGCCTTCCGATCTCACGGTGAATATCGATGTCCCGAAAGTGAAACGACCGCCCGAATGAGATGATGTATCCGTGCACCAGCGCGGCGATCACGAGGCCGACGTTGAGCAGGCGCGCAAAAAGAGGCGCCCTGAGGAACTCACCGATCCAATGGCCCATGGGTTTCGATTCCTTCGGTCAGCGCACTCAGAACCACCACCAAAAAACCCTGTCGACTTTTCTGATCTTAACAATTGGGGGGGATCCGAGGACTGACTCACACGGCAGGACGGCGAGCTTCTGAGCAGACCACTTACCGGCGTGGCAATACTGGAATTTCTTTGCCAAGCGTCGAGGGTTGGTTCGACTGGGCAGCGAGCGGTTCCCAGCCCTCTGACTCGACAGGAACGACTACCTCTCCGTTCCCCTCGGCTTCTTTTTCCTTGGCCAGCTGTTCCACTTCTTGAATCAGCGTGTCCATCAATTCTTCCATCGGCACCTTCCGAACGAGCTTGCCCTTCTTGAACAGAATCCCTTTGCCCTCGCCGCCGGCAATGCCGATGTCGGCTTCCTTGCCCTCTCCGATACCATTAACCACACAGCCGAGCACCGAAACATTCAACGGAGTTTTGATATGGCCCAGTTTCTTTTCCAGCTCATTCGCCATACGCACGACGTCAATCTCAACACGACCGCACGTCGGGCAAGCGATCACGTTGATCCCGCGGTGGCGGAGCTCCAGAGATTTCAAGATCTCGAATCCGACCTTGACTTCCTCCACCGGATCAGCGGCGAGCGAAACCCGAAGCGTATCGCCGATCCCCTGGGCCAGCAAATAACCCAGCCCCATCGCCGACTTTACGGCACCGGTCATGGCCGTACCGGCTTCCGTAATGCCGATATGCAGAGGATAATCGGACTGCATCGCAAAGAGCCAGTAGGCATCGATGGCGTGCTTGACATCGGAGGCCTTGAGCGACACCTTCATGTTGGTAAAGCCGACGTCTTCCAGTGCATGCACCGCGTTGAGCGCCGATTCGGAGAGCGCTTCGGGAGAAGGCCATCCGTACTTATCCAGCAGCGGTCGTTCGAGCGAACCTCCGTTGACACCGACCCGGATCGGAATACCATGATCATTGACCGCTTTGATTACTTCTTCAACTTTCCACCAGGCGCCGATGTTGCCGGGATTGATGCGGACACAATCGACGACTGCCGCAGATTTCAACGCAAGCCGGTAATCAAAGTGAATGTCCGCGATCAACGGCACCGACATCGCCGCTTTGATCTGAGGAAGAACTGCCGCGGCTTCCTCATCCGGCACGGCCACGCGGATAATTTCACACCCAGCAGCTTCCAGCTGAAGAATCTGCTCGACGGTCTTTCCAACATCCCGCGTGTCGGTCGAGCACATCGACTGTACGGACACCGGCGCATCGCCGCCGACCTTGACCTTGCCGACCTGAACCTGCCGAGTTTTACGTCTGGTAATGTGCATAATGATACGCGATGAGATAAACCCTTCGAGCCTCTGTCGAAAAGTGAAAAGTCCTTCAGGTCATAAAGTCTGATTGCCGACTTTCAGACCTGAGACTTTACGACTTAGAGTTAACTGCCCTGCTCGTCTCCGAGCGGGTGATGACTTCCGGACGCAACACCCGTAAACCGGCCCTTGGCCGTTGCCGGCGTACTGCCGATGAGCTCCTTGACGCTCTGGTAAATGCCTTCGGCGGTCAACCCATACCGCTCGCGCAGCAGGTCTTGCGGGCCCTGTTCGATATACCAATCCGGCAGCCCGATAATCTTCGTCGTCACATCGTTAACCCCGGATTCGGACAGCGTTTCGAGCACTGCAGATCCAAACCCGCCCATTCTGCACCCTTCTTCAACAGTGACAACGTAGCGGACCCGTTTCGCGACATCAGCAATAAGTTTGTGATCGAGCGGCTTCGCAAATCTGGCATTCACCACAGCAGTAGAGACGCCTTCTTGACCCAGACGCTCGGCGGCCTGATGAGCCTGCCAGACCGACACCCCGATCGCGATAATCGCGACATCCGTCCCATCCTTAATCAACTCCCCTTTGCCAATGGGTAATACCTGAGGCGCCGCATCCATGGTCACGCCAAGACTGACCCCGCGCGGATATCGCACGGAAATCGGACCGTTGTGCTGCACGGCGGTCTTCATCATGTGTTGCAACTCGTTTTCATCTTTTGGCGCCATCACGACCATGTTGGGAACGTGGCGCAGATACGCATAGTCGAACGCGCCATGGTGCGTTGTCCCATCTTCGGCAACGAGCCCGCCGCGATCAATGCAAAACACGACGGGAAGATTCTGTGTCGCCACATCGTGCACCACCTGATCGTAGGCTCGCTGAAGAAAGGTCGCATACATAGCCACGACCGGCTTCACTCCCTGTGTCGCCAATCCGGCCGCAAAGGTCACGGCATGTTGTTCGGCGATGCCCACATCATAGATACGATCCGGGAACTCTTTCTCGAATGCCGTCAGTCCGGTGCCTTCACACATTGCCGCGGTAATAGCCACAATGCGTTTGTCTTCTCGGGCCAACTTGACCAGCGTATCCATGGCAATTGCGGTATAGGACGGGCGCGCGGCCTTCTTGGCAGGCACCCCGGTTTCGCGCACAAACGGCGGACATGCATGAAACCACACCGGGTTCTTCATGGCAGGCTCGTAGCCAAGCCCTTTTTTCGTGATGATGTGGAGGAGAACCGGCCCTCTCATCTTCAATACGTTTTCAATCGTCGGGAGCAGATGCTCGAAGTTATGCCCATCGATGGGACCGCTATACTGGAAGCCCAATTCTTCAAACAGCAGCCCGGGCAGAATCGCCCCCTTAGCCAATTCTTCGGCCCGGCGGGCCAATTTCTGCATATCGGGGCCGATATGAGGAATCTTGCCGAGCAGTTGACCGGTTTCTTCGCGCATCTTCCCGTAGAATTCACCCGTGATCGTCCGGCTCAGGTAGGCTGAAATGGCTCCCACATTCTTGGAGATGGACATCTGGTTATCATTTAAAATCACCAAGAAGTCCTTGCCCAAGCCGCCGGCATGGTGCAGTCCCTCTAAGGTCATCCCAGCGGTCATCGCACCATCCCCCACGACGCACACGACCTTATGTTTTTGGCCCAGCTGTTCACGGGCCCCGACCATGCCGAACGCGGCAGAGACCCCGGTGCCTGCATGCCCGGCATTAAACGTATCGTATTCACTTTCTTCCCGCTTGCAGAATCCGCTCAACCCGCCGTACTGCCGCAATGTATGAAATTGTTCGCGGCGCCCGGTAAGAAGTTTATGCGCATAGCTTTGGTTGCTGGTATCCCAAACGATCTTGTCGGTAGGCGTATCCAAAAGGTAATGCAAGGCAACCGTCAATTCCACCACGCCCAAGTTAGAGGCCAGATGTCCGCCGACTGCGGAAACGGCGCTGATAATCTGCTCACGGATTTCCTGAGACAATGCCGGAAACTGATCGGGGGACAGGCGTTTCAAATCGGCCGGACTGTGAACATTCTTCAGAATCGACATGGCCTACGCTCCTTCTTTATCAGCTGCTTGCTCGATTGTGCATGAAAACCGAACGTTCGAGAGGCAATGGCTCGCAGCTGCACGATGAAACACGGTCAATACAAATTCGGGGTGAAGTTTCACACAAAAGTCCAATGGTGTCAAGCATATGGACGAGCATCCGACGGCTCACCCAGGCTAATAGGGAAAATCGAGTCCGGCGAATATCGCTCCCCCTTCCCGGCTAAACCCGTAATCGATTCGTCCCACCACGTTTGGACGGATGATGCCTCGAAACCCGATGCCCGGCGTGATGCGATAGTCTTTGAAGCCCACATTCTTGAACGAATTGAACACCTGTCCGGTATCGATAAACGGCGCGATTTCAAAGTCTGCGATGACACCGGCAAGTCGGGTTCGTAACACATGAATCCGTTCCTCAACACTGAATGCGATCAGTTGCTTGTCAATGTACCGGTCGACCCCGAAGCCACGCAGATTGTTCTGTCCTCCCAGTGAACTCAATTCATAAAACGGGACATCCGTGCCGATCGTGGCCTGCAGGTCGCCACGGATCACTAGAATCGCCCGCTTGGATTCGCTCGCAAACATCTTCTTGATTTCGACCCCGTACCTGGAATACAGGGGCTCCGCGCCCTTATGGAAATTGTGATTGATCTCGGCATAGGCCGTCACGGCCGTTCCATCCGTCGGCGTGACCAGGCTGTTTCGCGTATCGTAATGGAAGCTGATCCTCTCAGCGAGAATCGTCGCGCCCTCTACGCCAGACACATCCGGGAACATGTCTCCGGTAAAGGCAAGAGAGGTCGCCCCTTGCTGGATCGACTGCATATGCCGAAACCGCTGGCTGATCGCAATCTGCGTCACTTCATTGGCATAAATCCCGAACTTCCAGTTGGCTCTCGTTTCGGAGGCTGTATAATTTGTCTCATCATCCTGGATAGTCCCGGGACCAATCCCGAAAAACCGCACCGTGGCATTTTTGAAGTGGGCGGCGCTGACGGCCACGCTATACCGGCCGTTGCTTAAACCGGGGTCCACATAGCTTAAGAGAAACCGTCGCTCAATCTTCTCGGACCAGGACGCAATACCCCTGAGCTCTTTCCCGCCCGGTTGATAGTGGAACAGATTCAATGTGCCGCGAGTGCCGACGATCGAATTGTAGATGACCATCGGGGCGACCAAATACTTGAGATCTCCGTCCGGCCCGGTCATGAGGGCCGGCACGATCATCCCGATATCATTGCCATCATTTTTACTGGAGCTGACGGCAGGGATAGGGAAGTATTTCGTCTCCGCATGAGCTCGGTCTGATAGGGGAGGACAGACCGCCCCAAACAGCACGAGAATGATACTGACGACGAGGCTGCGCATAGACGTACTCGTAATCCCGCGAAACGACGCTATGGCGCCTTGAGTTTGTCGGATTTTTTGCGAAGCTGCTCGACAAGATCGGCATAGGAAGAGGACTTGATGATTTTTGCGAACTGCCCACGATAGTTGTTGACCAAGCTGATGCCGTCAACCACGACATCGTACACACGCCAATCATCTCCCTTGTTGATCAAGCGGTAATCGAGAGGAATTTCCGTCTTTCCCGACAGCACTTTTGTCCTGACCTCCGCATATTCCTTCTCCATGCGCTCATTCAAGTACTGCACACCTTCGCCGGAATACGTCTCAATCTTGTCGGAATATGAATTCGTCAGTAGCGTTCGAAACAGATCGACAAATTCTTGCCTCTCTTGATCGGAGAGTGTATTCCACGGCGCGCCGAGTGCACGCCTCGACATTTCTTGATAATCAAACCGGGCTCCGACGGCCCGTTCCAGCATGCGCCGGCGTTCTTCGGCCTTATTCGGCTGTTTCAGGTCGCTTTCACGGACAATGCGAAGCACCTCGTCGATCGTCGTTTTCATCGTATCCGTCGGGGCACCTGCATAGCAGGGAGCGGCCGCCGACGCCAGCCACACAACAACCAGCGTCATCTTCAGGATCAGAGGAATCACCCGACGATGAGGAGGCACACACGCCCGGATGCCCCGGCCATTCGCAATCGACGTCATCATGCCCTTCCCCTCCGGCTTACGTGTTCTTTGTAACGATTCGAACCGCCATGCTATTTGACCTTGCCATGGACGTACTGGCTTACCAATTCTTCGAGGTCCAGCCCCGATTCAGTATCGCGGATTGTACCGCCCGCTTGCAATGGATCGCCGCCTCCCCCCGGGGACAGTGCGAGGAACTTCTCTCCGATGATGCCCCTGGTTTTGATCGAGGCAAAGGTGTCGGAATAGAGTTGGATGTTGTTCTGAACCGCCAGCCGGACGATCGCCTGATCGTTTTTCAATACGATCGATTTGACTCGCCCGACTTCTACGCCGGCAATTTCCACGGTCGCACCGGGTTTCAGGCCGGATGCCGAGTTGAATGGAGCCTCCACTTCGTAGCGATCGCCTCCGATAACCTCCAATTTCCCCAGCTTGATCGACAGATAGCCCAAACAGACGATCCCGATGAGCACGAACAGACCGACGATCAATTCAAGCTTGGTCTTTTCCATCTACGACACTCCTTGGCGGATAGCGGACGCCGTAGCCGGCCGCACGGGACCGCCGACCGAGATAAACTCTTTGATTTCCGGATCTGATGTCTGCTGAAACTCCACCGGCTCCGCCATCGCCGCAATTTTTCCCCGCTTCAGCATGGCGACATAGTCGGAAATCCCGAATATTTCCGGTATCTCATGGCTGACCATGATGCCGGTGAAACCGAACTTCCGTTGCATCCCGGTGATGAGGTCGTGAATCGACTTGGCCATAAGCGGATCCAGGCCGGTGGTCGGCTCATCGAATAGGATGATCTCAGGCTGCATCACCAACGCCCGAGCCAGTCCGGCGCGCTTGCGCATGCCGCCGCTGAGCTCAGCAGGATACTTGTGCCCCATCCCGGCCAGGCCGACCTGCTCCAACTTCTCCTCAACCCGAGTCGTCACCGACGCCCCTTTCATTCGTAGCTTTTCACGCAGTGGAAACGCCACGTTCTCAAACACCGTCAGCGAGTCGAACAGCGCCGCCCCTTGAAACAGCATCGCAAACCGCTTGCGGACTTCGTTGAGGGCATGCCCTTTGAGACGTGAAATTTCCGTTCCATCCACCCAGACTTCTCCTTCGTCCGGTTGCAACAGCCCGATCATGTGTTTCAGTAATACGCTCTTGCCTTCTCCGCTACGGCCGATGATCGTCGTCAGCTTCCCTGGCGGAATGACCAGATCGACGCCTTGCAGCACCGGCTGTCCCCCCAAGGTCTTTTTCACGCCGACGAGTTTGATCATTCTCGTTTATCTGGTTGATCTGGTTTGTTTGGTTTCTTTGGTTCCCGCTCTCGCACGAGACGAACCAAAAGAACCAGAGGAACCGTCACACCGTTTCAGAGCAGTACCGACGTCAAAAAATAATCCCACACAAGAATGAGGACCGACGATAACACAACCGCCTCCGTCGTCGCAGTACCCAATCCTTCGGCGCTCATACGGGTGTAGAACCCTTTGTAGCAGCAGACCCAGCTCACAATCAGGCCAAAACTGATGGATTTGAGAATGCCTCCGTACACGTCTTTCCATTCCACCGACGACTCGATGGAATTCCAGTAGGACCCCGCATTCACGCCCAACAGTTCCACACCCACCAGATGACCGCCATAGATGCCCACCACATCGAAGATCGCAACCAACAGCGGAACGCCGATCAAGCCCGCGACGAGCTTCGGGGCGATCAGATATTGGAGCGGATTGATCGCCATGGTGTCGAGCGCATCGATCTGCTCAGTGATGCGCATGATTCCGATTTCTGCCGTCATCGCCGAACCGGCCCGGGCCGTTACCATAAGCGCGGCCAGCACCGGACCCAGCTCACGGATCATGCTGAGGGCGACGGCTGATCCCAACAGCCCCTCGGATCCGAACTTCCTGAGCGTGTAATACCCCTGGAGAGCCAGCACCATGCCCGTGAAACCAGCCGTGAGCACCACAACGAACGTGGATTTATAGCCTATAAAATGCACCTGCTTGACGATCTGCTCCGCCCGCAACGGTGGACGTAGAAGCCAGGCGAAGGATGAGACGACAAAGACCAGCATCCGGCCCATTTCACCCACATGGACCAGAACCCCATGGCCGATTCGTTCCAGCATCCTCATCATGATCGATCAACTTGCAATCCGACGGCGCCGCCGTCTGCTGAGATGCCGGCCGCATAGCGCTTAAAAAACGCCGTCAAGTTTATGGCCGCCGCCTGACTTTGGCGGCGAAGCCGAAATAATCCCATGACACTCGACGGATTCCCCAACAGCGCGCCAACACCCTTGAGCCACGCAGTGGGCCTGAGAAAGAGATTGAAGTCAAGGGGCAGATCTTCATCCAGCAGGTCGGACGCCGTGCGGATAATCACAAACGGAACCTGAGCACGTTGCGCTTCAACCGCCAAGGCTGCGCTTTCCATATCGAGACCGATCGCGCCGGTGCTGTGCGAGAATCGACGTTTCTCGGATGCGCTGCCGACAATGTAATCGGTGGAAACGAATCGTCCGATGTGGCCCGCCGGATTCGCACCCTCGACCAGTGCCATGACCATATCCCGCTCAGCCCCTGGCACTTCAATCGCCTGACACACATCCACGCCCGGCCCCACCGCCCGCACCACATCCCGTCCGGCAAGGACCGCGCCCACTTTAGTCGTAATGAGCGCACAGGCAAATCCCGTCGACACTGCAAGACTAAACGGCTGATGTCCTAATAATCGGGCCGCAACCAGGCCGGCTTTTTCAGGGCCCACGCCGGTCCGAGCCAGCCAATACTCTCTGGAACCTGCCGCAAATACGAGCACCGGCATTCCATTGATACACCGTTCGATCCCTGGTTGAAATGCAGCTTCCACTGCCTTCACTTCCCAAAAGGTAGCGGCAAAAATCGCGATCCGCTTCGGTAATGTGGTAGTTGATAGAGGGAGCACAGGGATAGGCGAGACAGAATCCGTGGCGGTCAACGCTCAGTCCGATAAGACCCGTCCACTTGAACATAGTGGCGCAGCTCGTCTGCCCGCATTTTCCCGCGAGTGCGGAGGTTGCGGTACATGGCAAGGGCCCACAGCGGGAAATACTGGCAATACCAGTGGTACCGGAGATAGAACACGCGGGGGAATCCCGTCCCGGTATGGCGAACTTCCTCCCATGATCCACCCTTCAACTGATGGCGAAGGAGAAATTGTACTCCACGCGCGACACTGAATGAGTCCACCGCTCCGGCTGACATCAAGCCCATCAATGCCCAGGCAGTTTGCGACGGGGTGCTGTCTCCCTTACCGCTATGCTCGGCCTCCGCATACGACAGACAGGACTCACCCCAGCCTCCGTCAGGGTTCTGCTTGGACTCCAACCAGGAGACGGCGCGGCGGATGTACGGAGCCGAGAGGTCTTCGCCGATCGCCCGAAGCCCGGCCAAGACAGACCACGTACCATAGATATAATTGACGCCCCAGCGGCCATACCAACTCCCATCCGCCTCCTGCTCTTTCTTCAGAAAGGCCAGAGCTGGAGCGACGGCAGGATGTGTACGGTCGTAACCCAACGCGGCCAGCATCTCCAGACACCGCCCCGCCAGGTCGGACGTGCTGGGATCGAGCAACGCGTGGTGGTCAGCAAAAGGGATGTAGTTGAAGACGACCCGGTTATTGTCCTTGTCGTACGCGCCCCAGCCGCCATCGGACCCCTGCATGGCGACCACCCACTGCATGCCGCGACGAAGAGAGTCTTCCAGTTCAGCAGATTGAGGCATTTTCAATTTTGACAATGCCATGAGCACGACGGCGGAGTCGTCCACGTCCGGATACAGCTCGTTCTCAAACTGGAAATACCAGCCGCCGGGCTTGGCTGTCGGCGAAGACACGATCCAATCACCGACCGTCTTGGTTTGCCTGGACATGAGATAGGCCCCGGCCTTTTGCAGCGCAAGATGATCCTGAGGCATCCCCGCTTCAATCAGCGCATTAAGAAGGAGCGCCGTATCCCAAATCGGGGAGAAACAGGGCTGCAGATGGACGGTGGAAACACGTTGACCGTCGAGCTGTATGGAGTCATACACTTCCAGGTCTTCGATTTCCCGCAATGCCTTCATGACCAAGGGATCGTCCGCACTGTACCCGAGACACTGCAGAGCCATGATCGAGTTTGCCATCGCCGGATAGATGGCGCCGAGCCCGCCCGATCCCTTGAGATGCTCCAGCATCCAGGTTGATGCCTTTTGCAGTGCCTTCTCGCGCAATACCCTCATCGGCATCCGGTCGTAGATCTTCAAGAGGGCATCGAGCGCGACAAACAGGTTGTGGGGGGTGAACCAATGTTGATCCTTGTTGAACGGCGGATATTTCCAATAGCGAATATCTTTACGCGGCTCGAGATACAGTTCATCAACCCCTTGTTCGCGAGGAATCCGGCATACAGGCCGGTGCGCGAATATAATGAGTAAGGGGATCAGGACGGCGCGAGACCAGTACGAAATGGCGTAGATACTGAAATAGAACCGTTTCGGCAGGAGCATGATCTCGACCGGCATGTGGGGAACACCTTCCCAATCATACTGATCGAACAGCGCCAGCGCGATTTTCGTGAATACGTTGGCTTGGACGACACCGCCCATCGCCAGAATGCGCTCTTTCGCCCGGACCATGAACGGCTCGTCTGCCGACACGCCGCTCAGTTTGAGTGCAAAATACGCCTTGACCGACGCGCTGATCTCCGACGGGCCTCCGTAATAAATCGGCCAGCCGCCGTCAGGCAACTGCATCGACTTCAAATAGTGAACGGCTTTCTGTTCACGATCAACATCAACGCGGTCGAGGAACCGGCGAAGCATCAAGTACTCGGAGGTCAGCGTCGTGTCCGCTTCGAGCTCCGCGACCCAGTATCCTTCGGCATGTTGCTGGCTGAGGAACCAGGATTGGCTTCGTCTGATCGCATCATCAATGGCATCAGGCTGGGTGGCTGTGTGGCCGGCAGGGCGGCGGGCCGCAGGGTCCAGCGACGGCAGTCCTACAGGCTTGTCCGAAACAAGCCGAAGCAGTGACGCGGGAGCGTATTCTGCAGCAGATCTGAATTTTTCAGAGCCGTTCGAGAGCAGGCTCTCAGAAAGACGGCTGAACAACGTTCTGATCAGGTTCATGTATTTTCCCGGATCGAGAAATCAGACTGAACAACACACCACAAAAAACAGACACCGATTCTACCGACGACAAGTCGTCTATCCGCGCAGAAATGCACTCAGCCCATCGGAGGGCTTATAACAGAGGTTCTAAATGGAGTCAAGCGATTGGGCCGTGAAGTCCTCTAAACTACTCATCTTTTCGTGCACTGCTAGGCTGGTTGAAGTTCACCCAACCGCACAGACACGAGCTTGGATACCCCAGGTTCCTCCATGGTCACTCCGAAGAGGGAATCGGCAATGCCCATCGTCCGCTTGTTGTGGGTGATAACCAGAAACTGGGCACTCTGCGCTAACTCCCGCAGGACGCCGGTAAACCGGCCGATGTTTTCTTCATCCAGCGGCGCGTCGATTTCATCCAACAGGCAAAACGGCGTCGGCCGGATCAGAAAGCTCGCAAACAACAGGGCCATGGCCGTGAGAGTTTTTTCCCCGCCGGACAACATAGTAATGCTTTTCAGACGCTTCCCTGGCGGTTGCGCCACAATATCGATGCCGGGCTCTTGATTCCCCGATCCGTCACCGTTCTCCGAAGGCGGATCATCGACCAACTGTAGCTCCGCCCTCCCCCCGGGAAAGAACTTGCCGAAGACTTCACTGAACTTCTGCTGCAATTCATTGAACGTGGACACAAACATGTCTTTCGTTGTCCGCTGAATCCGTTGAATGATTTCTTTCAAGGCGCCAATGGAGTTCGATAAGTCCTGCTCCTGCGCGGAGAGAAACGTGTGGCGCTCATCGAGCTCCTGATGTTCGCTGATCGCCGCCAGGTTGATCGGCCCCATCCGATCCAAACGACCTCGAAGTTGCTGCAGCTGATCTTTCAGCTCAGCATCAGGGCGTGGAGCAGGCGCCTCGGCCTCCAACAATTCCGCAGTCTCGCCAAGCATCATCAGCGGATCCAACTGATACGTACCCGATAAGGTTCCTTCGACAGCCCCCAATTGCGTCCGAAGTTCCGCACGACGGACTTCCGCTCCCATCCGCGCATCACGGATTACCGACATCTCCAACCGCACGTCGCCGAGACTGCTTTCCAGCGCCTGACAGGCCGCCATCTGCTGCGTCTGGCGCTCTTGTGCCGCAACCAACTCTCCCTTGACACGATCGACGACTGTGCCGCACTCCCGGCACAGTGCTTCCTGGCGAGCTTGCTCGGTCCGGCTTTGCTCGATCGAACAACGCAGGCTTTCCAGGTGCGCCCCCAGAATATGGCGACGATGTTCCGACTCCTGAATCTGCTGCACAACCCGTTCACGGTTCGCTTGCTCATGCTCCCGTTTCCCGCGCAGCGCTTCGGCCGCCAGCCTCGCATCAGTGACGCGCTCTTGAACGGCTCGCACATCGCGATCGATTTGGTCAAGCCGTTCCCGAACCCCTGCCAGCGCCGTTTCCCGCTCAGTCTTCTCAGCGATCCATTGGACTAACTGCGCCTGAATCGACTGAGACTCCTGCTCAAGCCGCTGCCGTTCGCCGATGCAGGTTTCAATTTCAGCTGCCACCCCAGTCAATCGAAGATCAAGGTCGACAAGCACTTGCCGGAGATTCTCTTCGTCCTTGCGCAGCGAAAGATTTTGCATCTCAGCGGCGCGAAGCGAATCGGCAAGCCGCCGTTCTTCCTGCGCCAACAACTGCGCATGCTCACCCAGAACCGCGCGGCGCACCTTCTCCTGCTCAAGCGCCGCAACAAGAACATGCCGCTTACTTTCAAGATCCATCACCTCACGACGGCGCTCGAGCAGGCCTTGCCTGCCCTGCATCTGGCCGCCTGTCACCACTCCTGACGCATCCACTACTTCCCCGGCCAAGGTCACGAGCGTCGGGCCGTCTGGAGCATTCCACAACCGCTGCTCCCATAACTGGATACCTCGAGCGAGTGATTCGACAATAACCACACGATCAAACAAACAGTCCCGCGCTTCCACACGAGCAGCATCGGTTTGAATCAAATCCACGGCGCGGCCAAGCACACCCGGCTGACCGGCAATGTCCGACCACCATGCATTCTCCCGCGCGCTTCCCCATCGCGGCTGCTGGGGAATAAAACTACCGCGGCCGAGGGCCTTCTCCTCTAGAAAACCGATCGCGCGGCATGCCACGGACGGCTCATCGACAAACCACCCATGGACGCGCTCTCCCAACACGGCCTCAACCGCGCGGTCCATCCCGGGCGGAACCATCAGCCACTCGGCAACAGCATCTCGCACACCCGCGCAAGACTTCAGAGCCGTACTTTCATCGGTACCCTGTCGGCCATAGCCCATCTCCTCACGAACCACGCCCTGAAGCGCCTCCAACCGGGAATCCACTGCAGCCAGCTCTTCCGAGCGTCGAAGAATCTGGGGGTCCAATTTCTGAACCTCACTCACAATACTTGCATTGTCTTCCTGGACAGTGCGCTGTTGGGTCCGAAGATCCGCAATCATCCGGTCGGCTTCTCCATATTCCTGTCGCAACAGCTCATGCCGGCTGACCGCATCTGTCCGTTGAGCCTCAAGCCCTTCTCGTTCAGATATCATCCCGTTTTCACGACCTGCCAGCTCGCGCATACGTGCCGCCAACTGCGCAACACCTTGTTCCGTATTCGCCACGAGCACAGCAAGCTGCAGGACATCATTGCGCCCCCGCTCTTCTTCCGCCACAGCCGCCGCCCGCTGAAGTACCTGCTTTTCCATGTCGCGATCGAGTTCGCCGAGCGCACGCTCTTTGGCCTCCATCTCTTCCTGGACAGCACTCAGGGAAAAGTCGATGGATTGAAGTGCCACGGCCAATTCGTCATGCGAACGTGCTAACTCCTCAAACTCGGCAGACTCCTGCACCTGCTGTTCACCGAACAATTGACTCCGATTCCGTTCGACCTCCGCCGCCGTCAGCGCCTGCGCCTGCTGCTGCTCAATCAGTGCCTGCTCTTCCCGAATCTTGCCAGTCAACTCGCCCATCGCAATCGCATCGAGCCGCGCCTGTTCAAGATCTGCTGTCAACCGCGCCTGTTCAGCCGCTATGCCGGCCTCTCGTTGATCCAGACCCGCCACTTCAGTCTCAACTGCCTGCAGTCCGCTGCGGAGCGCCCTAAATTCTCTGGTCAGCAATTCTATCTCGATCACACGCGCTTCCTGTTGTAAGGTCTGGTAGGTCCGCGCCTGCCGCGCTTGCCGCTCCAGAGAATTCAGCTGTTTCTTCACTTCCGCAATGATGTCACGGACACGAAGCAGGTTTTGCTGAGTGGTTTCGAGCTTTCGCAATGCCTCGGCCTTTTGCTTCTTGTAGCGGATGATGCCGGCAGTTTCCTCGATGAGTTCACGCCGATCTTGCGGCGACGCATTGAGAATCTGATCGATCTGGCCCTGCGCAATAACGGTGTGCCCTTTGCTGCCGGCGCGGGTATCAAGAAGCAAGCTACGGATATCTTTGAGTCTGCACACGGTTTT
>LNFM01003300.1_pt1 | contig 16775 bp, 14 predicted proteins | sample 596031 | NCBI WGS metagenome assembly LNFM01 (sample SAMN04254537, study PRJNA301005) | activated carbon metagenome | isolation source: dual media filters at the Ann Arbor, Michigan drinking water treatment plant | place: USA: Ann Arbor
GTCGTGCGGCGGTTCTCCACCACGCGGCGCGCCAGCTGCATCTGCGCCCGCGCGCCGGTCAGGCTGAACCACGCCTGCGCGATCTCGGCACCGATGGCCAGGCGCATCGCTGCCGCGTCCGCCTCGACCGCCTGGGCCCGCACGTCGGCGGCCTGCGCCGCGTGGCGCAGCCGGCCGAAGAGATCGACCTCCCACGACAGGCTGGCAGCGACCGACGCGCTGTCGCTGCGACGCTCCTCGCGCATCGCCCCGGGCATCTCGAAGTGGCTGAGCTGCTGTGCCCGCGCGCCGAGGTCCACGCCTCCGCCCGGTCCACGATCGGCATGCGCACCCCCTGCCAGGGCCCGCGAGCGCTGCACGCGCTCGGCGGCCTGGCGAAGGTCCAGGTTGGCCTGCAGGCCACGCACAACCAGGGCGTCGAGCGCCGGATCTGCAAACACGGTCCACCAGTCAGCTTGCGCCACGCGACCAATGTCCATGCCCTGTCCCTGCGTGAACGCTATCGGCAGGTCTGCCGTCGGCGCGGAAAGTGGCGGCGCCGTGCCGCACGCAGCCAGCAAGGTGGCCAGCACAACAGCGCTCAAGCTCGTCTTGATCATCTGATTCTCCTCATTGAGCCGCCGCCAGAGCGGCCGCACGATTCGCGCGGCGCCGCTGCAGCAGCACGTAGAACACCGGGGTGAAGACCAGTCCCGCGACGGTGACCGCCAGCATGCCGGCGAACACCGCCACGCCGACGGCCTGGCGCATCTCGGCGCCCGCCCCGCTGGCGAAGACCAGCGGCAGCACACCCATCACGAACGCGAGTGAGGTCATCAGGATGGGCCGCAGCCGCAGCCGCGCCGCCTCTACCACCGCATCGATGGCCGAGGCGCCCTCCTGCTGGCGCCGGCGCGCGAACTCGACGATCAGGATGGCGTTCTTTGTCGCCAGGCCGACCAGGACGACCAGCCCGATCTGCGTGAACAGGTTGTTGTCGCCCTGGGTCAGCCAGACGCCGCCCAACGCACCCAGGATCACCGTCGGCACGATGGCCAGCACGGCCAGCGGCAGGCTCCAACTGCCGTACGCGGCGGCCAGGATCAGGAAGGCCAGGCCCACCGCCAGCGGGAACACCCACAGACCGCTGGACCCTTCCTGGATCTGCTGGTAGGTCAGGTCGGTCCACTCGTAGGTGAAGCCGTCGGGCAGCGTGCGCGCCAGGATTTCCTCGATCGCTGCAACCGCCTCGCCGGAGCTCACGCCGGGCGCTGGCATGCCCGACAGGTCGGCCGATGCGAAACCGTTGTACCGACTCACGGGATCGGGGCCGGTGGCGGGTTTGCTCGTCACCAGCGCCGCCAGCGGCACCATCTGGCCCTGCGCGTTGCGGGTCCACAGCCGATCCAGTGCAGTGGCGTCGCTGCGGAAGGGCGCGTCCGCCTGCACGTTGACCTGCCAGGCCCGACCCAGGAAGTTGAAGTCGTTCACGTACAACGACCCGAGGTAGACCTGCAGCGCCTGGTAGATGGCCTCCAGCGGCACCCCCATCGCCAAGGCCTTCTCGCGGTCGACGTTCAAGGCCAGTTGCGGCACCCCGACCTGGTAGCCGGAGAAGAGCCCCGCGACACGCGGATCCTTGCCGGCCTCGGCCATCACCGCGCCGAGCGCCGCGTTCAGGGCTTCGTGACCCTGCTGGCGGCGATCCTGGATCTGCAGCTTGAAGCCGCCTGCCTGACCGAGGCCGGGCACGGGCGGCGGCGGGAACATCGCCACGAAGCCCTCGTCGATGGCCTGGAAGTGGCCGTTCAGCGCGCCTGCGATCGCGCCGGCGGCCAGGTTCGCGTCCTTGCGCTGCTCGAACGGGTCGAGCATCGTGAAGATGACGGCGGCGTTCGGGCTGTTGACGAAGCCGTTGATCGAGATGCCGGGGAACGCCACCACGCTCTCGACGCCGGGCTGCGCCAGCGCGACGTCGGTGACGTGCTTCGTCACGGCCTCGGTGCGGTCGAGCGAAGCACCGGGCGGCAGTTGCACGATGCCGACCAGGTAGTACTTGTCCTGAGCTGGCACGAAGCCGGCGGGCACGCTCTTGAAGGCCCAGACCGCCGCGGCGGCCAGTACGACATAGACCACGAGCAGACGCAGCCCACGCTTCACGCCGGCACGGGTCAACACGGCATAGCGCTCCGACGCACGCTCGAATGCGCGGTTGAAGCCGCCGAAGAAGCGGGCCAGAACACCCTGGCCTGCGCCGGTGTGCGGCTTCAGCCACATCGCGGACAGTGCCGGCGACAGCGTCAGCGAGTTGATCGCGGAGAGCACCGTCGAGATCGCGATCGTCAGCGCGAACTGACGATAGAACTGGCCCGACAGGCCACCCATGAAAGCGGTGGGGATGAACACCGCCGCCAGCACGGCCGTGATGACCAGGATGGGCCCGGTGACCTCCTTCATCGCGGCCAGCGCCGCCTCGCGCGGCTTCAGGCCGCGCGCCATGTGCCGCTCGACGTTCTCGACGACGACGATCGCGTCGTCGACGACGATGCCGATCGACAGCACCAGGCCGAACAGGCTCAGCGTGTTCAGCGTGAAGCCGGCCAGGTGCATCACCGCCAGCGTTCCGACCAGCGACACCGGCACCGCCGCGATCGGGATCAGCGCCGCGCGCCAGCTCTGCAGGAACAGCAGCACCACCAGCATGACGAGGACCATCGCCTCGGCGAGCGTCTGGATGACGTTGCTGATCGAGGCCCTCACGAACAGGGTGGGGTCATAGGCGATGCGGTGGTCGATGTCCTGGGGGAAGCCCTGCTGCAGCTTCGCCATCTCCGCGCGCACGGCCGCGGCCACCTCGACGGCACTGGCCGCCGGGTCCTGCACGATCTGGATGCCGACCGCGGGCTGGTTGTCGAGCAGGCTGCGCAGCGAGTAGGTGCTGGCGCCCAGCTCCACCCGCGCCACGTCCTTCAGGCGGAGTTGTTCACCCGTCGGGCCGCTCTTCAGCACGATGTCGCCAAACGCCTCGGGCGAGGTCAGGCGTCCCGCCACCGTCAGCGGCAGCTGGTGGGCGCTGCGGGCGTCAGGCTGTTGACCCACCGAGCCTGCGGCGACCTGCAGATTCTGTGCACGGATCGCTTCGACCACATCGCCCGCCACCAGGCCACGCGCAGCCATCCGGTCGGGGTCGAGCCAGACGCGCAGGCTGTAGTCACCGGCACCCCAGATCACCACTTTGCTGACGCCCGGCACCCGCAGCAGGGCATCGCGCACTTGCAGCTGTGCGAAGTTCGACAGGTGCAGCAGGTCGTAGCGTTGTTTCGGTGACTGCAGGTGCACCACCATCAGCATGTCCGGCGCCACGCTCTCGCTGACGACGCCGAGCTTCTGCACCTCGGCGGGCAGCCGCGGCAGCGCCCGCGCCACGCGGTTCTGCGTGTCCGTCTCGGCCCGCGCGGAATCGGTATCGGCCGCGAAGGTCAGCGTCAGCAGGTAGCGCCCATCGCCGCTGGCGTTCGAGCTCATGTACTGCAGGCCCGGCAGGCCGGTCAGCTCGGTCTCCAGCGGCGTGGCCACCGTGTCGGCGATGACCTGCGGGTTCGCCCCTGGGTAGGCCGCGCGCACCTGCACGGTGGTGGGCATGACGTTGGGGTATTCGGTCAGCGGCAGCTTGCCCATCGAGAGCAGACCGGCGAGCAGGAGCAGCAACGACAGCACGATCGCGACGATCGGGCGGTCGACGAAGAGTCTGGCAAGGCGATTCATGGCGGTTCCTTCCTGCAGTCAGAAACGAACGGGCTCGGGCTCGACGCCCTTCTGCGCCTGCGCCTGCGCCTGCCCCTCGGGCCCTTCGTTCGGCTGCGATGGCTGGGGCTTCACCGTCATGCCCGGACGCACGCGCATCAGGCCCGAGACGATCACCTGTTCGCCGGCCTTCAGGCCCTCGGTCACGACCCGGTCACCCGCTCGCGCGGCACCGACACCGATGGGTCGGTACTCGATCTGGCCGGCATCGGTGACGACGAATACGAAGCGCCGGCCCTGATCGGTACCGATGGCCTTGTCGGGGACCAAGAGGACCTGCTGCGCAGCACCGGTGGCCAACTGCACGCGCACGTACTGGCCCGGCATCAGCTGGCGAGAAGGCGCGTCGATGCGAGCCCGCAGTCTCACCGTGCCGGTGGCGGCGTCGATGGAGTGGTTCGTGAAGTCGATCGGCGCCTGTGCCAGTTCACGCTCGCCATCCGCGTCCAGGATGCGGGCTTTCCACCCCTTCGCGCCCCGGTCCTCGCCCAGGCGATCGAGCAGACCGCGGTCCGCCACGTCGATGTGCACGTGCAAGGGCGCGATGCTCACGAGCGTCGCGAGCGCGGTGGGGTTGCTGCCCGCGGCGACGAAGTTGCCCACGGTGACGAGGGCACGGCCGATGCGGCCGTCGATGGGCGAGCGCACCAGCGTGAAGTCGCGGTCGAGCTGGGCCGTCTGCAGCACCGCTTCAGCAGCAGCACGGCGGGCCTGCGCCTCGGCATGCGCCGCCACGCGGCGCTCCAGTTCCTCGACGGCGATCGCGCGGTCGGCATGCAGTTGGCGCGCGCGCTCGGCCTCGGTGGCGGTCAGCGTCTCGCGCGCCTTCGTCAGCTGCACCTCGGCGCGGGCGCGAGCGACGGCCGCGTCATGGGGCCTCGGATCGATCTGGAACAGGGGCTGGCCGGCGCGCACGGCATCGCCTTCGCGAAACAGCACCGCCTCGATCGGGCCCGATGCGCGAGCCTGCAGCTCGACATGCTGCGCCGCTTCGACCCGCGCGACCTGCGTCGGCCCCACGTCCATCGCCACCGAACGCACGACAGCGACGGGCACGGTGGGCGCCTCCGCGGCGGCGACAGGGGACGCCTGCGCATCCGGGCCGGCAGGCTGGCAGGCGGCGAGAACCGCAGCGGCGAGGACCGAGATCCCGGCGGTGGCCAGCGTGGCCGGAAGGCCGCGCAGGCGCTGCAATCGGGGCGGTTGAGAGATCGTCATGTTTGGCTCCTGGGTATGGGATGCCGGAATGCTGAGGATTGCCGCAGTGGCAAGGTCAAGCGACGGTCGCGGACCGGCGCGCGATGGATCGCCGCCCACCGATCGGCCTTGACCTTGCCACCGTGGCAATGCAGAGACTTCTGTTCAACGCCGCTGCAACGGGAGCACAGAAGTGAAGGCAACGAAGACAACCCGCACCTCGCAGGCCCGCATCGGGACGCGGACGGAGATCCGGCTGGACGACCAGAGGCTTCTGACCCTGTCGCTTCGTGCAGGCGACCTGCTGCGCGGCGAGGACGGGACCGTCTGGGCGACCGTCGACGGCGATAGGGACGACATCCTTCTCGGGCCTGGCGACGTGTACGCCGTGCCGCGCGACTGTGATTTACGGGTGTCGGCCTTCGACCACGCCCGTCTGGAGATCTACGGGCAAGGACCCCTGCACTACGAAGGTCCGCTGCGCAAGCCGGTGGAGAGTGTGGTCGCGTCGGTCTGGAGTGCCATGACTTCGGGCATGCATCCCGCGATCGTGTCCCTCCGGGCGCTGGTAAGGCCTACCTGACGCGACGGATTCCGCGGCGCTGCAAGAGCGGCGGCGCTGTCGGCGCATCAAGACCGCGCGGTTGACATTCCTGCTGCAGGACGGTAGACCCCGCGATCCGCGGCTCGACTCACTCGGGAGCACCCATGACACGCAGCATGAACATCGGCGAGGCGGCGACGGCGGCCGGCATCTCGGCGAAGATGATCCGGCACTACGAGCAGATCGGGCTCGTGTCGGCGGCGGCGCGAACCGACTCGGGCTACCGCCAGTACAGCGAGCGCGACGTCTCGGTGCTGCGTTTCATCCGGCAGGCCCGAAGGCTGGGCTTCTCGATGCTGCAGATCGCAGACTTGCTCGGTTTGTGGAGCGACCGAGGTCGCACGAGTCGGTCGGTGAAGGAGGTGGCAAGACGGCACCTCACCGACCTGGCCGAGAAGATGCGGGAGATGGCCGTGATGCAGGCCGCGCTCGAGCGGCTGGTGGCGTCCTGCCACGGCAGCGACGACCCGCACTGCGCGATCCTGGACGAACTGGCTGTCGACAGCCCCGCCGCGCCGGATCCCGGAAGCGTCGGCCAGCAACCCCTTCGCAAGGCGCAGGCGCGTGAAACAAAGCCTGACGCCAAACTCGCGACGACATCAGAGAGCCACGCCGACCTGATGGCCTGGACCCGTCAGCTGCACGCTGTGCACGGCTCACACTGAGATGGGCTGCGGATAACAGTCAGCCGCGTCGGCCCCTCATGCCGCGTCGAACCGGCAACCAAGCCGGGTCGACGGCGCCCTGCCCAGCCAACGGCCCCTGAAAGCAGGGCGCACCTCGTGGCCATCACTTCAGCGGGCCGCTCAAAGACTTCAGAAATGCGACGACATCGCGGGCCTCCGTGCCAGTGAGCCGGATGGGCTTGCGGTCTGCATGTCCGCTTCCTGCATGCGCCAACTCGGAGTGCCCGGTCGCCGCCTTGGGCGAGCGGACGTAGTGCGCCAAGACGTCGTCGAGACTCTGCAACTGTCCAGCGTGCATGTAGGGCGCGCGATTGGCGACGTTGCGCAGGCTCGGCGTCTTGAACGCGCCTTCCATGCCGGGATCATCGGTCGCGATGAAGCGCAGCTCCTGGCAGGCGTCGGCCAGGGCATCGCTGTACTTTCCCAGACAGTTGAACTCGTCGCGCTGCGCCTTCGCCACCGCCACGCTGCGACCCCGGTCCGGGCGCGAGGCGTCGCGGGGCGGCACGCCCGTGTTGTGGAAGTGCTGGTCGGTCAGGAGCGGCCCGTTGTGGCAGGTCGAGCACTGGCCCTTGCCGATGAACAGTCGCAGTCCACTCGCCTCCTGCGCGCTCAGCGCCTGTTGTCCTGCAGCATCTCCGTTCAGTACCGCGGCGACGTAGCGGTCGAAACGAGACTCGCCGTAAGTCACGGTGCGCTCGAAGGCCGCAATCGCCTTGCCCAGGTTCGAGAACGCCCGGTTCACGGCGTCGCGCTGGCCGTTGGACATTGCCTCCCAAGCCTTGCGCTCCTCGGCGCTGCCGACCGGGCTGGCGTTCGCCGGCACGCCCTGGAGCGACGGCAACCTGCCGAACAGGGCTTCGTAATCGGTGCGGTAGTTCGCCTCGAGCAGATGCGCCAGCTGCGCGCGGTTGGCGCCGTGCTCGGCGCCGTCCTCCAGCGGACCGAGCGCCTGCGACCACAGGCTGTCCTTGCGCCCGTCCCAGAACAGCCACGGGCTGTGGGCGGCGGCCGCGATCGGCATCGTGCGCCGGTTGCCCGTGCCCACGCCCTGGCCCACGGGGCGGCCATCCTGGAAGTCGCGCTCGGGCGCGTGGCAGGTGGCACAAGAGACCTGGCCGTTTTTCGACAGCCGGGTGTCCGAGAAGAGGCGCTTGCCCAGTGCGATGGCTTCCACGCGTGCTTCCACAGCGTTCGACGGGTCGGGTGCGGGCGCGGACAGCTTGGACAGCAGCATCGAGCCGAGCGTCGTCTTCTCCGCGCTGCTCCAGCGCTCGAGACGACCTTCGGCATGCGCGACGTCGGGTGCCAGCCACAGCACGACGGCAGCCAGACAAGCCAGCGCGGCGGTGGCCGTGGTGATGAATGGGCCTGGGACTGCCCCGTTTCGGTGTGACATGGCCTTGCCTCAGCGCTGCAGGCCAGCGTCCGTCACGATGACGTTGAACACCGCGGTGTCCGACACGTCACCTGACTGGATGGACAGCCGCATGTCCCACCAGCCGGTCATGCTGAACTTCATGCCCTCGAGGGCGTAGACGCCGGGGCTGACTTCGCGGGTCACGCGCGGCTTGGTCGGAAACCCGTGCCCGTGCTGCGGCATCCCGCCGGCGAAGGCGAGCTTCGCCTGCGACACCGGGGTCCCGTCGGGCGCGCTCAGACGAACCTGCCAGGCGTGCATCTGGTTGATGGCCGGGCCTGTGGTCGGCGGGTCCATCCGCACCACGAACTTGCCTTGCTGGCTGGGGTGCTGCAGAGTCAGGTCGAGGTCGCTCGGTGTGGCGCAGCCGGTGAACCAGAGGCTGCTGGCGAGGGCGGCGACGACGGCGATGGAGAGGTGAGGGCGCATGGTGATGTTTCCTGTGGAAGGTGAAGGGGGACTCGGAAGGGGCTATCGGCGTGCGAGGTCGATGAGCTGCTGAAGCTCGTGGGAGGTGGGCATCGACCTGAAACCGTTCACGCTGGCGCCACCGGTGTTGCCCGCAGGCACCCACAGCCAGGTCTTCAGCAGGGCGCCGGTCAGGCGCCAGGCCTGGCCCGCCGCCTCGATGGCCACGTCGTGGCGCAGCGCCCAGCAGAACATGGCCCAATGGACGCGCACGTGGACCAGCGTCGACGCCTGCCCGAGCACATGAGCGCGCTCCAGGCGACTGAACGCCGTGGTGGCCTCACCGCGAGCCTCGTGCAGGGCTGCGGCGTCGAGTTCGTATTGCACGAACGGGCGGATGCGGCGGGCGAATCGAAGAGAGAGGTTCATCGTGCAACTCCGGTGGAGGCAGTGGGAATGAGCAGGATTCTGTTGAGACGCGCCCGTCCGGACTTGAACGAAACGGCTGACTTCAGGACACCGTCGTGACGACGTTGCGCACCGAGACCACGCCGCCGGCGGCATCCGTGGCGCGGATGACAAGGGCGACCGCCTCGACGGGGCGCATCTACTTCTGGCAGGGGGGCAGCCTCTGGATCGGTCGCGGCACGGGCCGCACCGAGTGGCACGAGCACCATGCCCATCAACTCGTCGTCGCGCCCGAAGGCGCGTTTCGCTTCCGGACGCAGGCCCAGGGCCAGTGGGAGAGCTTCGAAGGCGCCCTCGTGCCCAGTCACTGCACGCATCAGTTCGAGATAGAAGGCCTCGCGATTGCGCACCTTTTCGTGGAGCCGGAAAGTCGGGCCGGCCGCTTGCTCACGGCGGGGTTTGGGGTGGCCGCCGTCTCGCCACTTCCGGCACAGGCCAGCCGGGCCGCGGCGCGGACACTCTTCGAGGTCTTCGAGTCGACACCGGGACGCGAGCCCATGGTCGCCGCGGCAGCCCAGGCGGTGGCGCAGTTGTGTGGGGCCACGACCGAGGCCGACCGGGCGCTCGACCCGCGGCTCGCACGCGCGCTGGCGTACATCCGCGCGAACATCGGCCATCCCATCGCCCTGGGTGATGTCGCTGCCGCGGTGGCACTCTCCGAAAGTCGCTTCCGCCACCTCTTCGTTGCCGCGACAGGCAGCTCGTTCCGTGCCTACCTGCTTTGGCTGCGCATCAACCTCGCCATCGAAGCTGCCATGGCCGGTGCTTCCTGGACGGAGGCGGCGCACGCGGCCGGGTTCGCCGACTCGGCGCACCTCACGCGCACGCACAAGCGCGTGTTTGGCATCGAACCCAGCGCGGTCCGACCGCAGGCCATGAGCGGCTCCGCGAGTTAGGCAGCAGTGACACTGGGAACTCCACGGCGAAGGTTGCGCTGAGGGGTGCCGTCTGATCGGCATCACTGCACGCCGTCGGTAAGCGCGCGGCGAACCCATCTTGAATGGGGACTTGGCCCCGATGACGATCGTGTCCACGCAAGACTTGCGTGGACACGGTGACAAGCGACAAGGCAACGACTCGACGGCGCTACAGCGCGGACTTCAAGGCCCAGGTACTGGGCGAGTGCGGCGCACCCGGCGCCTCGGTGCCCAAGGTTGCGATGTCACACGGCATCAACACCAACGTCGTACACGGGTGGCGCAAACTGGCTCGCGAAGCGGATGCGGTCAGTCCGGTGTCCTCGCGCGAGTTCGTCCCCGCGGCCTTGCCGCCCGCGCCGATGAAGACCGTTGCCGGGCGTGGCATCGAGGTCGAACTGCGCCGCGGCGCCGTGACGATGAAGATCACCTGGCCTTCATCAGCGACAGCGGACTTCGCCGCCTGGACCCGCGAGCTGCTGCGGTGATCCGGACTCATGATCAAGATTGAGGCCGTGTGGCTGGCGGTCGCGCCGCTGGACATGCGCGCCGGCACCGCGTCGGCGCTGGCCCGGGTGGTCAACGTCTTCGGCGCCGCCCGCCCGCATCACGCGTACCTGTTCGCCAACCGCCGCGCCAATCGACTGAAGGTGCTCGTGCACGATGGCATCGGTGTCTGGCTGGCGGCACGGCGCCTGAACCAAGGCAAGTTCGTGTGGCCCCGCGAAGATGCGCCGACACTGACGCTGACGCGCGCACAACTCGACGCGCTGGTGCTCGGCCTGCCCTGGGCGCGCATCGGTGAGGCCGGCGTGGTCACGGTGCTGTAGAGCCTCGCGCAATTCAATTGCTGAATGTGCCGATGCGCAGATGCGCGGCACTCGGCAAGATCGCGTTCCGTCATCGCCGACCTCGACACGCTCAGTTCCTTCCCATACACGTGGTGGTGGTGCGTGCGAGGTCGGCTCACCTGAATGCCACCACCCCGGCGCCGACGATCAAGATGCCGGCAAACCTTACGCGGCTGGCGCGCTGCACTTCAGATTTGACGCCGCCCACGTTTGCCCGCCGCAGCATGTTCCGGCTTGATCGCGCACAAGCGGCGCGACTGGTGGCGTCTGCACAATAGGTTCCCAAATCCGCGTTGGAGCGCACGCGCCCCAGCTTCCACGATGTCGAGCGATGAACCCGGGCGCGTTGTGCCGCGCCGACGCGGTACCGGACGCAAGGATCTGTTGCGTGCCCTGTTGCTGCTACCGCTGGCACTGCCTTTCGGAGCCATGCTGCAGCGGTTGGGCGAGCGCGGCCGGCCACCACCGCAGCCCCTGCCGGCCGAGTTGCCGCTCGGCCTGAGCATCGCCGGCGACGCCGTCGTGCACCGCCATGCAGACGGCCGCCTGCAGGCCTGGTCGGCGCGCTGCACCCACCTGGGTTGCCGTCTCGACCGCGTCATCGACGGCGCCGTCGTCTGCCCCTGCCATGGGTCGCGCTTCGACGAGCAGGGCCGTGTGCTCACCGGTCCTGCCGTCAGGCCGCTCCAGGCGCTCCAGGTGCACGCCGACGCCGCCGGCGGCTGGACCGTGCAAGTCCCGTCCTGATCCCCCGCAGCAGGCCATGAGTAAGCCCAGCGCCGCCCCCAGCCCCGGGCCAGCGCGCGCCTCCGTCGCGGTGCGCCGCCTGACGATGTTCTGGGGCGTGACCTTCGGCGACGCCGCGCTGGCCAGCTTCGTGCTGTGTGCGGTCAGTGGCGTGCTGCTGTTGCCGGCCTTCGACGTCCATGACGGCGTGCTCAGCATCGCCCAGTGGCTGCTGGCGAACCCCGGCGCCGCCGTGCTGCGCAACCTGCACTACTGGACGGCGCAGGCCTTCCTGGTGCTCACCGTGCTGCACGGCTGGGATCACCTGCGTCGCCGCGCCGAACGGCGTCTGGCGCGCGGTGTCTGGCTGCGCTTGGTGGCCAGCGTGCCGGTGCTGGCCTACCTGATGCTCTCGGGATTTCTGCTGCGCGCTGATGCCGACGCCCAGCAGGCCCGGCGCATCCTCGAGGAGATGCTGGCCCTGGTGCCGCTGGTCGGGCCGCCGCTGTCGCAGTTCCTGCTCGGCCACGACAGCAACTCGCTGCAGGTCGTGTTCCTGCACCACGCGGCGACCACAACCCTCATCGTCTGGCTCGTGATCGTCGAACACGCGCGGCGCATCTGGGGCGGCTTGCGCGCCTGGGTGCTGGCCACCGCAGTCTGCGTCGCGCTGGCCCTGCTGGTTTCGCCCGGACTGCATGACGGCATGGACGCGGCGCTGAAGGGGCCGTGGTACTTCCTTGGACTGCAGGAACTGCTGCACTGGTCGACCTGGCCTGCCTGGCTGCTGCTGGCCGGCGCCGCCGCGCTGGCGCTGCTGGCCTGGCTCCCCGAGGCGCGGCCGAGAGTGGCGGCGCGCGCCAAGACCGGCCTCTACGCAGGGGTGGCGATCTACCTCGGGCTGAGCGTGGTCGTGCTGTTCGTGCGCGGCGAAAACTGGGCCCTGGCGCCTGGCTGGCCGAGCGGCCCGGGTGACCTGCGCGCCGGCCCGGTGCTCGAACGTGTGACGGTGGACGCCGCCCGGGTGCCGCTGCCCGTCGTCCTGGGCCGGCCCGAGGGCTGCCTGGCCTGCCATGACGGCATGACCGGTTTCAGCCCGGCGCACAAGCCCGAGGCCGTGGGCTGCTCGTCCTGCCACGGCGGCGACCCCTTCACGCTGGACGCCGGGCATGCCCACCGCGGCATGGTTCTGGTGCCGGGGAACATCAACGACGCCGCCCGCAGCTGCGGCCAGGGCGCCTGCCATGCGGACATCGTGCCGCGCGTCGAGCGGTCCATCATGACCACCTTCGCCGGCGTCATCGTCACCAACCGCAGCGTGTTCGGCGAAGACCCGCTTGCCGGCGCAACACCGGGCCAGCCGCCGCATGCGCGCCAGCTGGGCCACAGCCCAGCCGACAGCCACCTTCGCCAGCTGTGCGTGGGCTGCCACCTGGACCACCGCAAGACGCTGTGGGGCCCGATCGACCAGGAATCGCGCGGCGGCGGCTGCAATGCCTGCCACCTGAAATACAGCCCCGAGGCCAAGGCCGCGCTGGACGCCTACATGCCGGTCGCGCCCGACTATGTCGATGGCCGCTCACCGGTGCCGCCGCCGCCCTCGGGCAAGCCCTTCCCCCGCGTGCACCCGCGCTTGTCGGTGCACGCCAATGGACCGCACTGTTTCGGCTGCCACAGCCGCAGCAGCCGCATCTCGACCAGCTACGAGGGCTGGCACGAGATGCGTGACGACCCCGACGATGCGGCCCTGAAGGCCGAAGCCGGCCGCTACCGGCAGCTGCAGGACGGCCGCTATTTCGAGCGCAAGACAGCCGACCTGCACCACGCCGCAGGCATGGAGTGCATCGACTGCCACACCGCGCTGGAAGTCATGGGCAGCGGCCACACCGTGACCAACAAGGCGCAGGCGCTGCGCGTGCGCTGCGAGGATTGTCACGCCGCCGCCGGCGGCAAGCTGGCCTCACGCGACGTCAAGGACATCGACCCGGAATCCCGCAAGATCCTGGGCCTGCGCGGCTGGAAGCTCCCGCCCGGCCAGCGCGTGGGGGCCACGCGCAGCGGCGATACCTTGCTCAACGTGACGGTCGACGCCGCCGGGCGCGGCAACATGCGGCGCAAGGGCGACGGCGGCATTTCTCCACTCAAGCCCCAGGCCGCTGCCTGCAGCGGTGATGTGACGCACGCGCGGCTGAGCTGCAACAGCTGCCATACCGCGTGGGCGCCGCAATGCATCAGTTGCCACACGCAGTTCGACCCCGGGGGCGAAGGCCACGACCACCTGGACCAGAAGTTCGTGCGCGGTGAATGGCTGGAAGAGTCCAGGCGCTTCGACGCCGGGCTGCCGGCGCTGGGCGTGCGCCGCGCCGACGGCCTCGGTGAACGCGGCGGCGAAGTCATCGACACCTTCGTGCCCGGCATGATCATGACGCTCGACCGCAACATCGTCGCCGGGGCGCCTGCAGACACCGTGTTCCGCCGCCTGTTTGCGCCCAGCGCGGCGCACACTATGCAGCGCGCCTCGCGCAGCTGCGTCTCCTGCCACAACGACCCGGTGGCGTTGGGCTACGGCCAGGGCACGCTGAAGTTCGAACCGGGCCCGCGCTTGGCCGCCACGGCGAAGGCACCGGGGCGCAGCGGCATCTGGCGCTTCGCGCCCAGGGAGGCCGCGCTGCCGCAGGATGGCCTGCCCGCTGACGCCTGGACCGGCTTCCTGGCCGCGCGCACCGACCGCGCCTCCACCCACGACGGCGCGCGCCCACTCAGCGTAGACGAGCAGCGGCGCGTCCTCACCGTGGGTGCCTGCCTGAGCTGCCATGCGGGCGACTCACCGCCGATGCGCGCGGCGCTGCGTGACTTTGCGGGCACACTGCAGCAGCGCCGCGCGTCCTGCGCCACGCCGGTCTGGAAGTAGCGCCAGCAGCGTCCGTGCGCGGTCGCGCCTCCACGCCTCGTTGACAGCGCCGAAGCCGTTTCGCGTTTCCCCAAGCGCCGAAACTTGGTGAAGATCAGGTGCGCTTCGAGTGGCTGGCCCTGATTGGTTGCCACTTGGCGGAAGACAAGCAGCGATCGGCCCCACACCGGGGCTGGTGCTCTGTGGCAACGACGACTGTTCTTCCCCTTGCATGCCGCCGGCGGTGTTCGAGGTCCTGGAGGGCGTCGGTCACTTCGGGCCGCAGGAGCATCCCGGCGCCTAAGCATCCGCAATCCGATGCCGGATATCCGCGGAAGGGTCCGTCGGCTGATCCCTGTTTCCTTCCTTGCCCGCACCCTGTTTCCGTTGCACCGGTGCAGCGTCCCGAGCAGCGTGCCGCCGAGGAGTGCCCTTGCCGATGCCCGGAACCTCTGACGCAGGTCATTGCCGTGCGCGGAGCCTCGCATCAGAATCGTCGGGGTTCAATCGGCCTCTTAGCCGACGAATCAACCGTCGCAGGGGCAGTGGGTCGACTCGCTGCAAGGCGCCGGGTTGACCGCATCGACGTCGCGTCGCAGAGGGATCGCGCTGCAAGGGGTTGGAGGACTTTCGGCGCGATCTGGCGGGGCGAATATGGCATTGGCAACTACCACGGAGGTTTCATGATCCCTCGCATTTCCTCGCGGCTCGTCGCGCTGGTCAGTGGCGCACTGGCTCTTCTGTTCACGTCGCTGTCGGCGCTAGGCCAGCCGCTCGTCGACGCCGCGTGGGCGGTCGCGAACACCGGCAAGCCGGGCATCGTGTTCGTCGACTTGCAGTCGCAGGCCGACTACCTGAAGGGACACATTCCCGGCGCCGTCAACACCAACTACGGGAAGGACGGCTGGCGCGAGGATCGCGCGCGCGACAAGGTGCCGGACATGTTCCCGGAGAAGACCGAGCCGCTGGTCGCTTTGATCGGCAAGCTCGGCATCGACAACGACACACACGTTGTGCTCGTGCCGCCTGGCTACAACGTGACCGACATGGGTGCGGGCACGCGGATCTACTGGACCTTCAAGGTGCTCGGGCACGACAAGGTCTCGATCCTGAACGGCGGCATGAACGGCTACACGAACGACGACAAGCGGCCGGTGCAGGCCGGCGCCGTGACACCGGCGGCGAAGGTGTTTAAGGCGAACTTGCGCCAGGGCATGCTGATCACCATCGATGACGTCAAGAAGGCACAAGCCGCCGGCCAGTTGCTGATCGACGCGCGCCCCGAAGACCAGTACGTCGGCATCAACCGCCATCCTAAGTCCACGCAGAACGGCACGATCGCAGGCGCAAAGAGCGTCCCACACAACTGGATGACGGTGAACGGCGGCGGCATGTTCCGCTCGAAGGCGCAGGCCGAGCAGCTGTACGCGGTCGCGAACGTCGTCCCGACCGGCGAGCACGTTCAGTTCTGCAATACCGGGCACTGGGCGTCGATCGGCTGGTTCGTGGCCAGCGAGATCGTCGGTAACAAGCAGTCCAAGATGTACGACGGCTCGATGGTCGAGTGGACGATGCTCAAGGGCGGGCCGGTCGAATCGCGCGTCAGGCTGCAGTGAGGATCCATCCGTTTGGCTCCGTTATTGAAGGGCGCGGCGGCCCCGAGGACGCCGCACCGTTGTGAGGGGCCCGGCGGGGGTTGAACTCGATCCGCCGGCGGCCTCGACGGCGATAGGATGAGCGCCACGTCTGCATGATCAGGAGACCGTCGCGCAGGATGGTTCGAGGAGCGCCCGAGATGATGGCTCCGCACGCCACCCCCGCTCGGCCGGGCCGCACCTGCGAACGACGCCGATGACTGCGGGGGCCGGAGAGTCCTCGACGGCGTCAGGCGGCTGCACGCGCACCCGCTGGGGCTGCCGGCCGATGGCTTGCACGATGGGCTCCCGGTGCGGTGAGCCCGCACGGTCTGAAGCCGTGCTCCGCGCTTCAATCGCCCTGTGTGGCCGCCTGCCGGCCAGTGCCCTCCGCTGCGGGGCCTCCAGCGGGCGCCCGCGTGCGGGTTCGACCGGCAGCTTCAGGGCAGTGAGATCAGGACAGCGGATGTCGGCTCAGGGTCGACTGCGGGTCTACGTGAACTCGCCTACCAAGGCATGTCGTCGGACGCGGGTAGCCCATGGAAGGCCAACCGTCCCGTCCGGGCCGTCGAACAGTTCAGGCCAGGACTGGATCGGCCGACTCGATGGGGGCTTCGGCATCGACCACCGCGGGCGGTACTACCGGCGTGTCTGGCAACGGTGCTGGCGGTGTCTCCATGCTTTGGGTCTCGACGTAGCGCTGCAAGTTGCGGCTGATCTGGGCCAGGGCGTTGCTCTGACCAGCCGTGCGGCCTTCGGCGCCCATGGCTTCGAATCGGGCTGCCACACGTACCAGGCCGGGCGGTGACTTGCGCGCCACCATCTCGACCGTCAACTCGACCGGCGCAGACGCCGCCGTGCTGGTGTGGGGCGCCCTAGGGGCGTCGAGCGTCGGGGCCGCAGCGTCACTCGTCGCCGTCGCGCCACTGCGTGCCTTGGCGGCATGGCGCATGGCTACGCCGTTCATGTCGTGCTGGTGGTGGCTGTTGACCTTCATGGGTGCCTCGCATTCATCGCACGCAGAAGGCTGCGGCTCGCTCCCCGGTATATCGGCAAGGGTCGCGCCAGCGTGAGGACAAATTGGCCCGGTTCGGACGGCTGTTTGGCACCCGGCCTTGTCGGCGCCGATCCAATATTGACCCACCCTGCCGATCCAATACTGACCCGGGGATGGACGCTGGCCGCATGATG
>LNFM01007657.1_pt1 | contig 16775 bp, 15 predicted proteins | sample 596031 | NCBI WGS metagenome assembly LNFM01 (sample SAMN04254537, study PRJNA301005) | activated carbon metagenome | isolation source: dual media filters at the Ann Arbor, Michigan drinking water treatment plant | place: USA: Ann Arbor
AGGCGGAGATCCGCGCCCATCCGCCGAAGGGCCAGACCGGGCTGCTGAACTACGGCCGCAAGAACTGATCCGGAACCCCGTCCGGCTTTCGCTGCCGAATATAGACTCACAGATCAAACTGCGGAACACACCTGTGCAATCCCTTCGATTCGACAACAGCTTCGTAGCCCGCCTTCCGGCCGACCCGGAGCGCGGCCCGCGGGTGCGGCAGGTGCACCGCGCGCTCTATTCCCATGTCGAGCCGACGCCGGTGGCGGCACCGCGGCTGATCGCGCATTCACGCGAAGTAGCCGAAATGCTTGGCATCGACGAGCAGGACATCGCCTCGCGGCGCTTCGCCGAGGTGTTCGGCGGCAACGCGTTGCTGGAGGGCATGCAGCCGTATGCGGCGAACTACGGCGGGCACCAGTTCGGCCAGTGGGCCGGACAGCTCGGCGACGGCCGCGCCATCACCCTGGGAGAAACGATCAACGCCAAAGGCGAGCGCTGGGAACTGCAGCTCAAGGGTGCTGGGCGCACGCCCTACTCGCGCACCGCCGACGGCCGCGCGGTGCTGCGCTCCTCGATCCGCGAGTTCCTGTGCAGCGAAGCGATGCACCATCTCGGCGTGCCGACCACCCGCGCACTCTGCCTGGTGGCCACCGGCGAGGACGTGGTGCGCGACATGTTCTACGACGGCCGGCCCCGCGCCGAACCGGGCGCGGTAGTGTGCCGCGTGGCGCCCTCGTTCATCCGCTTCGGCAATTTCGAGCTGCCGACCTCCCGCGAGGACATCGCGCTGCTGAAACAACTGGCCGATTTCACCATCCGCCGCGATTTCCCGGAACTGCTTGCCGACCGGGATGCAGCGATCGACGAATCGATCTACGCACAATGGTTCGCGCAAGTGTGCGAGCGTACCGCGCGCATGATCGCGCACTGGATGCGGGTGGGCTTCGTGCACGGTGTGATGAACACCGACAACATGTCGATCCTCGGACTGACCATCGATTACGGTCCTTACGGCTGGATCGACGATTTCGACTTCGGCTGGACCCCGAACACCACCGACGCCCACGGCCGCCGCTATCGCTTCGGCCAGCAGGCGCAGATCGCCTACTGGAACCTGGGCCAGCTTGCCAGCGCCCTGGTGCCGCTGTTCGCCGGCGTCGAGCCGCTGCAGGCCGGCCTGCAGCGCTATGTGGACACCTACACCGCCGCCGACCGCGACAATGTCGCGCACAAACTCGGCCTGCTGGAATGCAGCGACGAGGACTTTGAACTGATGCAGGCGTTGTACGCGTTGCTGCAGGATGCGGAAGTGGATATGACGCTGTTTTTCCGCGCGCTGGCGGACGTGGATCCGCGGGCACCGTCTCTGGCGCCGCTGGAACACGCGTTCTACGACGAGGCGAAACGCGAGCGCGCCGCGGGAGCGTTCATCGACTGGCTGGCGCGTCACGGGGCGCGGGTGCTGCGCGATGGCCAGCCGGCGGCACAGCGACGGCTGCGCATGAACGCGGCGAACCCGCGCTACGTGCTGCGTAATTATCTGGCGCAGGAAGCGATCGACCTTGCCGAACAGGGCGACGAGTCGCGGATCCACGAACTGCTGGAGGTCTTGCGCCGGCCCTGCGACGAGCAGCCCGGGCGCGAGGCGTACGCGCAGCGCCGGCCGGACTGGGCGCGCAACCGCGCCGGCTGCTCGATGCTGTCCTGCAGTTCCTGATCGGATGGTCCGATACCCGGCCTTGCGGTGATCGGGTAGTATCGGCGACGCATTGCGTTCGCAGGCGCGGTGCGGGAAAGAGGAAGCCATCGCCACGGCATTGCACGGCCCGGGGCGGTGCGCCGCGGTACAACAACAAGAATGCCCGGCCAGGGAGGCCGCCAGGATGGACCCGAGATTCACCCCGGAATTCCAGCGCCGCACCATTCTCAAGGTTTCCAAACGCCTGCTGCCGCTGGTGGTGGTCGCCTACCTGATCGCCTACATCGACCGCACCAACGTCGCCTTCGCGGCACTGACCATGAACCCGGACCTGGGGATCAGCGCCTATGTCTATGGACTGGGCGCTGGAATCTTCTTTCTCGGCTATGCGCTGTTCGAGGTGCCAAGCAACATTGTTCTGGAGAAGGTCGGCGCGCGGATCTGGATCGCCCGGATCATGATCACCTGGGGCATCATTTCCGGCCTGATGGCGGCCGCCACTGGGCCGATCAGTTTCCTGATCCTGCGCTTCCTGCTGGGCGTGGCCGAAGCCGGCTTTTTTCCCGGCATGATTCTCTACTTCACCTACTGGTTCCCTGCCCGCTATCGCGGCCGCGTCATTTCGACGCTGTTCATCGCCGTGCCTGCAGGTAACGCGGTGGCCTCGGTCGCCTCGGGCGCCATCCTCGGCATGGACGGGATCTGGGGGCTCAAGGGCTGGCAGTGGCTGTTCATCATCGAAGCCGCGCCTGCGGTCTTGCTCGCCTTCGTGGTGTTATGGTTGATGACCGACCGGCCGGCGGTCGCCAAGTGGCTCACGGCAGATGAGAAGGAATGGCTGGAGTCCGAGCTGCAGGCCGAGCGCCGAAAGATTGAGGGCAACGGCCGGCTGAGCCTGTGGCGCTCGCTCACCGACATCCGGGTGCTGGCGTTGTCGATGATCTATTTCACCAGCGTGGTGGCGAGCTATGGCATCACCTTTTTCCTGCCGCAGATCGTCAAGGGGCTGGGCCATTCGAATTTCATCACCGGCCTGCTGACCGCGGTGCCGTATGTGGTCGGCGTGATCGGCCTGATACTCTGGGGCCATTCCTCGGATCGTCGCCGGGAGCGGCGTTGGCACCTGATCATGGCCTCCACGGTCGCGGCAATCGGGCTTGCCGGCGTCGGTGTGCTCACCGGTTCGCACTGGGCGATACTGGCGATGTCGATTGCGGCGGTCGGGCTGTACGGATCGCGGCCCTCGTTCTGGCCGATGCCCTCGCTGTTTCTCACCGGCACCGCGGCGGCGGCCGGCATCGCGCTGATCAATTCGATCGGCAACCTCGGCGGCTACCTCGGCCCCTTCATGGTCGGCTGGATCAAGGACAGCACCCAGAGCTTCGAGATGGCGCTGTATTTCCTGGCGGGCAGTGCATTGCTTTCCGCGGTGCTCACGTATTTCGCCACCCACGCCACCGATGCAAAAAAGAAAGCCTGAGCACCTGCCCTGAGGCTGGCGGCATCCCTTGAACTCGGGGCACCGATGTGGTCCCATGCCAGCCTCTCCGGCTGCGCGCGGCCGCCCTGCCTACGAAAATAATTCATGACCCGCCCCCTGATCCTGTTCTTCTTCACGTTGGCGATGACGATCGTCATCCTCAGCTCGAACATCCTGGTACAGACGCCGGTCAACGACTGGCTGACCTGGGGCGCGTTGACCTACCCCTTCGCCTTCCTGATCGTCGATCTCGCCAACCGCTTTCACGGCCCGCAGTTCGCCAAACGCGTGGTGTACGCCGGATTCGTGGTGGCGGTGGTCCTGTCGGCCTGGTATGCGACGCCGCGGATCGCGATCGCCTCCGGCACCGCCTTCCTGGCAGCAGAGTTGCTGGACGTGAAGATTTTCGACTGGCTGCGCCGGCGCGTCTGGTGGCAGCCGCCGCTGGTCTCCACGCTGATCTGCTCGGTGGTGGACACCGCGATATTCTTCACCCTCGCCTTCTACGGCACCGACATGCCCTGGGTCACGCTGGGCCTGGGCGATCTCGGCGTGAAGTTCGCGCTGGCGCTGGCGACGCTGCTGCCGTTCCGGGTGGCGCTGCTGCTGTTCCGGCCGGGTCTCTAGGACAGGCAGGGCTGCGCCCGGGCTCGCCGGGCGCCGGATATGCCCCTCCGGCCGCGAGGGAGTAGGATATTGCTGGCAGTCGTAATTTCCCAACCGCGGTTTCCCAACCGCGAGACATCGCCAACAAGGAGGAGTGTCATGGCCAAGAAAAACGCAGGCGAAACCATATACAAAGTCATTGAGGTGATCGGGACCAGCAAGAAATCCTGGGAAGACGCCGCGACCAAGGCAGTGGAAACCGCTGCCAGGACCCTGCGCGATCTGCGCGTCGCGGAAGTAGTCAAGATGGACATGAAAGTCGACGCCGGCAAGGTGGTTGCCTATCGCACCCGGGTCCTGGTGTCCTTCAAGTACGACACCTGACCCGATCTGGCGCGCGCAGGGTTTCCACAACATATTCGCGCAGGTGGAGTGATTTGACTACCGAGTAACCGGCGGTCGCCAGTCTGTGGCCGCCGGATATCGCCATTGCCCAGCGCCGGCTCATCGCCAGAAAGCTGGCCGCCGCGCAAGAATTGCCGGCGCAGGAGTCGCCGGCGCCATGTCCAACGCAAGGGATCCCGAACCAGGGAGCCGTCACAGATGAAAACCATACGACTGCCTTCCGGAGAACACGTGCCGGCGCTCGGCCAAGGCACCTGGAACATGGGTGACAGCCCCACGGCCCACAAGGAAGAAGTTGCCGCACTCAGGCTCGGCCTTGACCTGGGCATGACGCTGATCGACACCGCCGAGATGTACGGCGAGGGTCGCTCGGAAAAGCTGATCGCCGAAGCGATTGCCGGACGCCGCGACGAAGTCTTCCTGGTGAGCAAGGTGTATCCGCACAACGCCTCGCGCAAGGGCGCGATCGCGGCATGCGAACGCAGCCTGAAGCGGCTCGGCACCGATCGCATCGACCTCTACCTGCTGCACTGGCGCGGAGCCGTGCCGCTGGGGGAAACCATCGAAGCCTTTGCCGCCCTGCGTAAGGACGGCAAGATCCGCCACTGGGGCGTGAGCAACCTCGACCTCGACGACATGCGCGAACTGTGGGCGGAGGCCGGTGGTCCGGGCGTGGCAAGCAACCAGTTGCTCTACAACCTGAGCCGCCGCGGCATCGAGTGGGACCTTCTGCCGTGGCTGCGGGAGAAGCGGGTGCCGGTGATGGCTTACTCGCCGCTGGAGCAGGCGCGCCTGCTGCGCAACCCGAAGGTCGCGGATTTCGCCCGTAACGCTGGCATGACGCCGGCGCAGGCAGCGCTCGCCTGGCTGCTGGCGCAGGACGGCGTGATCGCCATTCCCAAGTCCGGGCAGCGCGACCGGGTCCGGGAGAACGCCGGCGCGGCCGCGTGCTCGCTATCGGCGGAACAACTGGAAGCGCTGAACCGGCTGTTGCCACCGCCGAAAGGTCCGTCACCGCTGGAAATGCTCTGATTCCGCAACCGGATCGAGCCAGCCGCGTCTGTTGGAACACGAGATCGACGTCTCACCACGAAGGCACGAAGACACGAAGAAAAGCAAAACTCGAATCTGAAAGAGGGATTCCCTATTCGCGAATGTGAAGTTGCAACGTTGACGGAAAACCTCAACCCTTCGTCTTGCGCACTCTCTCAGGCCAGCTGGTTTTTCTTCGTGCCTTCGTGCCTTCGTGGTGACATTGTGATCGTCGTTTTGAGCTTGTATTTTCAGAAAATTTCTAGAGTCGAATCCCCAGATCGGCGGCTTTCTTTTCCAAGCGGAATAACAGGGCAGTGACCCGGCGTACGAAACGCTGGTCGATGTAGCCGGTGCCCATGGTCACGATCCATTGGTGCGGAATGTCGCGTTCCTCCACAGTCACCCGGTCACCCAGGGTGGAGATGGTCAGAACGTGATCCGGGTAGCGGCCGCAATCACGGCCTGCGTCGAAGCGCACCACGAGGGAACCCGGTTGCAGTCCGCGACGCGCCGCAATCACCAACACATCCTCGCGCGCACCATCCAGCGCCCGGGAATAAGATTCGTCATCGTCGGCTTCCAAATTCCGCTTCCTCACTGGTCCCGGGCATCGACTGCACGCCATCTGAGTGTGGATTGTATAGATTGTCGCAAACCGTGCTTTCCCGGGTCGGACCGGCCGCGTTCGCGCTGCGGCATTGACCGGACAACGCAATTGGCATTAGATGACGGCGTTCCCTCCGCCCGACCGGCGCCAAGGACACGCAGGACAGGTACCAGGAGAAGACCATGAAGCGCGCCACCTGGCTCGATTTTCTTGCAAGCACTGGCGGCGGCGAGGCGGCGCTGCCGAAGCGCGTCCTCGGCGCCCTGTCGAAACTGGATGAAGCCCTGTTCGCGATCTGGGACCTGGGCGACAACGTGGTGCTGGCCTGGACTCATCAGGGCCGGATGCTCCAGTTCCTGTCGGTGCACCACTACGCCATCGCGGAAGCGATTCACGGCGACGCGGATGAACTGCGCGCCAACCAACCGGACTCCGCAGCTTTCGTCAACAACATCCTGTCCGGACCCAAATTTCTGGCGCCGCCGTTGTTTCACAAGGTGTGCGAAGCCTTTGCCGCCGAGCCCCGGTCACTGCAGGTTGATTTTGATCCGGGCAAGGATGTGGAGATCCCGCTGATCAGCGAGCTGGTGCGCCGCTACAGCGTGTCGCTGGTGCGCGGCCGCGCGGTGGTACTGCTCGACGCGGTGGAGTTTTCGCTGCAGCCGCCGCTTGAGCAGATGGCAATGCTCAACAGCCTGGCGTTCTCGGTGAACTCGGCTTACCGGCAATTGCTGTCGAAGGAGATCCAGGTCGATTTCGCCCGCACCACCACCGGCGACGGTTTCTACATCTGGAACCGCGACACCAGCCCCGGCGCCAACGTCGAGCTCTACAACCTGATGATGCTGATCCTTGCCGACAACGCGGTGGCGCAGCGCAAGGCCAGCGGCGCCTGGGTGCCGAAGCTGCGTGCCGCCTTCCATGTCGGCGAACACTACGAGTTCCACCAGGTCGAGGGATTGAACCCGACAACTTTCAGCTACATCGTCGGGCAGGTCACCATCGACCTGTCACGGATGATCGAGAAGGCTCTGCCCGGCCAGATCCTGCTGGGCGATTTCCACCTGAGCGAGGAGGTGAGCAAGGACAAGGTGGTGCGTTACGACACGCCCAGATTCGTGGAACGAACCGCGGCGACGCTGGAACGGCTCACGGGGCTCGACATCTCCGGCGGCCGGATCGAGAACATCCGCTGCTACCTGACCGGCCAGAGCCTCGGCGGCGGACGCTACATGGTCAACCGCTACCACATCCGCGACAAGCACGGCACCGATCGCGTGGTCTACAACGCCAAGATCAACATCCACCGCGAGAACAGCGATCCGATTTTCCTTGGCGTGCAGCGCGACGACCTGTGGGCTTTCGCTTCCACCCGGGTGGAAGCGCTGAACCGCGACGCCGAGCAGACCGGGTCGTTCTTTGTCAGGCCGTGATGAGTGAACGGTGAACGGTCACGGCTGAGTGTAGATCCCGCCGCCGTTATTACCAGTCACCGCCTTTCCGGCCTCTACTCAGTCCCGAGTCCTGATTTTCCGCCCTGCCCCCTCACGCCTCTCGCCTCACCCCTCACCAACCACCAGCCTTGCCGTATGGGTGGCGACGCCGCCCTGGTCGTCTTTCCAGGTGAACACCAGTTCGCCGCTTTCGGAAGCGAGGGCATGGAACATGAAGTAGGGATTGGTCGACACCGAGGGATGCAGCGTGGCGCTGAATATTTCCGTGCCGTTGTAGCTGCAGGTAAATGACGTGAGGATGTGGCGCGGGATCTGCCGGCCCATGTTGTCGTGGCGGAAGCCCGACTCCATCGGATGCTGGGCCAGTGCGCGAATCTCGATCACGTCACCGCGCCGGGCCTGCTCCGGCATGCGTACACGCACCGCACCCAACCGGCTCATGTGCCGCAGCTCGAGGTGGTGACTTCCACGTCCACTGCCGCCGACCACAGCGAGCCGTCGCTGAGTTCGGCCACCGCCAGCACCTGCTGGGAGGTGGCGAGCCGGATCCGGGATGCGACCACCGCCTTGCCGTTGCGCGGGCCCAGCTTGACGTCGAGTACGCGCGGCTGGTTGTTCTTCTCGGCGAACAGGTGAATGCCTTTGACGTGATCCGACGGGGTCATCGGGCTGTCGACGCTCACGGTGACCGGAACCACATTGCCGCTTTCAGCCAGCCGCGGCAACTCCAGCTTTACCCTGCCGCGCCTGATCTGCCGCTGGCCGAAGAGCTGGCGCAGCGTTGCGGCAAGATCCTCCGGCGTCGCGGACGCCGGCCGCACCACCAGCAGGCAGGCGCCGGCGGCGAGGGTCTGTAACACCCGCCGCCGGACCGGATCAGAAGCTGCCCCAGGGAACAGGGACTCGCCTACGCTCTTGCTGAGTCCTGAGTCCTGAGCCCTGAGTCCTGCAGTCACGTCTTGTACGAGAACCCGTGATGCCGCAACGGCATTGAGCGGACGCGCTTGCCGGTCGCCGCGAAGAGCGCGTTGCCGATCGCCGGAATCACGGCCGCGATCGGCGGCTCGCCAACCCCGCCCCAGAAGCCGCCCGAAGGCACCAGGATGGTCTCGATCACCGGCGTTTCCGCCATGCGCAGCACCGGATAGTCCACGAAGTTGCCCTGCACCACCCGGCCGTTCTCGATGGTGATGTCCTCGTGCATGATCGCGGACAGCCCCCAGATCACGCCGCTCTGCACCTGCGCCACCACTGCATCGCGGTGCGCGACGTTGCCGCTGTCGAGCGCGACGATGATGCGCTTGACGTCGATCACGGTGCCGTTCTCCACCGACAGCTCCGCGACCGCTGCGGAGAAGCTGCCGTAGGAATCCGACACCGCGATACCGCGGAACACGCCCTTCGGCGCCGGCTTGTCCCAGTTCGCCGCCTTGGCCACCGCATCCAGAACCGCGAGGTCCTTCTTGCCCTGCAGCAGCGGCCGGCGAAACTGGTAGGGATCCTTGCCGGCGGCATGCACCAGCTCGTCGATGAAGCACTCGCGAAAAAACGGGTTGTTGGTATGCGCCACCGCGCGCCAGAACCCCGGCGGCACGTGGGTGTTGCGCATTGCATATTCGTTGGTGAAGTTCTGCACCGCGTACGGGTTGTCGGAGAAACAGCGGGTGTTGATCGGATCGACCCCGTCCTTGATCATGTTCGGACGCACGGTGATGATGATCGACTGGTCGGCCTGGCGCACCTGCCAGCCGGTCCAGTTGCCATCCTTGTCGAGCGCACCACGCAGCTTCACCAGCGACACCGGGCGATAGCGGCCCTGGCGCATGTCTTCCTCGCGCGACCACTGCAGGCGCACCGGCGTTCCGGGCATGGCCTGGGCGATGGTTACCGCCTGCTTGGTGTATTCCTGGTGCGGCCCGCGCCGGCCGAATCCGCCGCCGGCATGCATCTTGTGCACGATGGTGTTTTCCAGCGGCACGCCCGCGGTTTCCGCCGCCGCGGCGATGGTGGCTTCACCGTTCTGGGTGCCGACCCAGACTTCGATCTTGTCGTCGGTCGCCAGCGCGGTAGCCGTCTGCGGCTCCATGGTGGCATGGTTGAGGAAGCCGGCGTAATACTCGGCCTCGATCACCTTGGCGGCGTTCGCGAACGCCGCTTCGGCGTCGCCGTCCTTGCGCGCCACCGGCACGTCGGTCGCGTCGATGCCGGTACGCAGGAACTGCATGATCGATTCGCTGGAGACCTTGCCATGCTCGCCCTCGTCCCATTCCACCGGCAGGGCATTGAGCGCCTGGTTGGCGCGCCACCAGTTGTCGGCAACCACCGCCACCCAGTCCTCGCCGGCCACCACCCGCTTCACGCCGCGCATGCCCTTGATCTTCGATTCGTCGAAGCTCTTGAGCTTGCCGCCGAACACCGGGGAGAACATCGAGGAAGCGTGCAGCATCCCCGGCAAGATCACGTCGGCGGCGAACTGCTGCGCGCCGGTGGTCTTGGCCGGAATGTCGAAGCGCGCCGGCGAAGTGCCGATCAGTTTCCAGTCCTTCGGCTCCTTGAGTTTCGGCTCCTTGGGAATTTCCAGCTTTGCGGCCGCGGCGGCGACCTTGCCGTAGGTGGTGCGTTTGCCGGAGGGATGGCTGATGACGCCTTTCATCACCCGGCATTCAGATGCCGGCACACCCCATTGCTGCGCGGCGGCGGTGACCAGCATTTCGCGGGCGCTGGCGCCGGCCTTGCGCAGGTATTCCTGGGAATCGCGGATGCTGCGGCTGCCGCCGGTGGACATGTCGCCAAAGATGCGGTTGCGGCGGATGTGCTGGTTGACGTCGGCGTATTCGGCGCGCACCTTGTTCCAGTCGCACTCCAGTTCCTCGGCGACCAGCATCGGCAGGCCGGTGAACGAGCCCTGCCCCAGTTCGGAGCGGGCAATCCGGACGATCACGGTGTCATCGGGCTGGATCACCACCCAGTGGGTGACTTCCGGCGCGGCCGATGCGTCGGCGGCGTGCGCGGCACCGGGCAGGCGCACGCCCAGCGCCAGGCCGCCGGTCACGGCAGCAGTCTTGACCAGAAAATCGCGGCGGCTGAGGTTCATGGTTTCTGTCACGGCTGTCTTGATCATGGCGGTCTCCTCAGGCGGACTTGGCGGCAAGGTGAATGGCTTCGCGCACCCTGACGTAGGTGCCGCACCGACAGATGTTGGACATCGCGGCATCGATCTGCGCATCCGTCGGCTTTTTGGTTTCCTTCAACAGCGCCGCCGCAGCCATGATCATGCCGCTCTGGCAGAAACCGCATTGCGGAACCTGCAGCTTCACCCACGCCTTCTGCACCGGATGCGATCCGTCCGGGGACAGGCCTTCGATGGTGGTGATTTTCTTGCCTTCCATGGCCGAGGCCGGCATCACGCAGGCGCGCACCGGCTGGCCGTCCACGTGCACCGTACAGGCGCCGCAGGCGGCGATGCCGCAGGCGTACTTGCTGCCGGTCAGGCCCAGCTCATCCCGCAGCACCCACAGCAGGGGCATCTCGGGTTCGACGTCCACATTTACCTGTTTTCCGTTCACATTAAGAGTTGTCACGATGGGCTCCTGGATTTGTAACGAAGTTTGTCCGAGTGGTGTTAGGAAGCGGGGCGACCGGGAAGAAGGAATATAAGCCTAATCCGGTCGAGGCGGAATGACCGCCCCGGATGTTCAGACCGGTAAGAGGCGAACTGCCGGGACTAAGTTCCCGGCGTGTCAGTCGAAGCTGAAGCCCGGGGTGCGGGTGTAATCGTGCAGTGCTTCGTCCTGGATCACCAGGGAACGCATTCGTCGCGGGCCGCGGTTGTGGTGGGAGTGCAGTTTGGTGGCCGGGGTGATCTGCGCGGCGCCGGTGGACCAGTCCACCCGCCGGCCGTCGATCATCGACGAAACCCCCTCGCCCTCGAGCGCCAGGGTCACCGCCACGCCGTTATGGCGATGCGGGCGCTGGTCGCCGCCGACCATCAGGGTATTGATCGAGACGTTGATCGAAGGAATGGTGCGGATGCCGGGCGACAGCGCCTCGGTGGAGAACTGCACCGCGTGGCCGGTGGTGCCCTCGGTGATCGGGCGCTGATATACCGCCTGGAAGCGGCGTTCGATCTCGGCATGCGGCCAGTGCGTCGCTTCGAAGGGTGCGGCGCCGGGCGCCGGCGAGCGCAAGCCTTCCAGCGCCAGCAACGGCTCGTTGGTGATGGCGAACAGCAGGCAATCGGCTTCCGCAGCCCGATGTATCGTCCCGGCACCGCCGGGAAAGCAGAACACATCGCCTTCGCCCCACTGAATGCAGTCATCGCGATTGCGGCTCTCGCCGTGGCCGGACATGACGTAGCAGACTTCGCCCCCGGCCACGAATGCGGTGTGCAGCTGTTCTCCGGCACGGATCCTGAGATAACGGCAAAGCAGCGTCGGCGTGGTGGCCGGATAGGCGGTACCCAGTGCATCGGCCATATCGAGCGCGATCATCCCGGTCGGACAGGCCGGATCGAAGGCGCGGTCGCGCTCCGCCAGGAACTGGCGCGGCGGCACCGGCGGCAGCGAGAAAGCGAAGCCGTTCTCGTTGGCAACGTAGCGGGCACGGCGCTGGAACGGCGTCATCTTCCCGGAATCTGCCGCCCCGGAATCATTGGCGGCGGCGCGTTGGCCTTCGGGACTGCGGGCGTTTTCGTCAGGCATATCTGGCTCCCCCCGGTATTCGTGGTTTTGCCGACAATATACCGTCAAAGCGGGCGCGCCAGTGAGGCCGCCGCGCCACCCGGCCACGCTGATCAGACCGGAATCCGGACTCCGGCCTTCATATGCGTCGTCCGGGTTGCATCGGGCCTGGGCAGTACGAAGGGCTGCGCCATTTCGTAGGCACGGGCGGCCTGCAGCACTTTCATGTCGTCGAACTTGTCCCCCACCAGCTGCATGGCGACCGGCAGGCCGGCACCGGTGAATCCGCAGGGCACGGTCGCGGCCGGCTGCTGGGTCAGATTGAATGGATAGGTAAACGGTGACCACTCCCACCAGCGCCGGCGTTGCGTGCCCGGCGGGACTTCGTGGCCCGCCTCGAATGCGGCAACGGCGAGTTGCGGCGTGACCAGAAGGTCATATTGCTGATGGAGATTGCACATGTGGCGCGCGAAGGCTTCACGCCGGCGCTCGAGGTTGCGGTACTCGATCGCCCCCATGCTCAGGCCGGGCTCCGCCAGCCCGAGCAATGGCGGATCGACCAGCTTGCGCTGCGCCGGCGTCATCGGCGCAATCGCCATGGCAAGCGCAACCGACCAGAGCGGCTGCATGATCGAGATCGGGTCTTCCAGTTTCAGGTCCAATTCCTCGACCTGCGCTCCCAGCGTCTCGAACCGGCGCACGCCACGTTCGACCAGCGCCGCCACTTCCGGATCGACATTGGCGTAGCCGAGCGTACTGCTGTAGCCGATGCGCAAGCCCTTTGCGCCACGATCCAGTCCCTGCCGATAGTCGATGCCAAGTGCCGGACCGCGATACCAGTCGCGCCGGTCGGGCCGCGCGATCACGGTCAGCATCAGGGCCGCATCGCCGACATTGCGAGAAATCGGTCCCTGATGCCACAGCGTCAGCGCCGGCGAATGCGGATGCACCGGAACGATGCCGAAGGTGGGCTTGAAGCCGAACAATCCGCAGAAACCCGCCGGTATCCGGATCGAGCCGCCGCCGTCAGTGGCGATGTGCATCGCCCCCATGCCGAATGCGGCCGCAACCGCCGCGCCGCCGCTGCTGCCGCCGGGGGTGAGACGGGTGTCCCAGGGATTGACGGTGACGCCAGTCAGCGGGCTGTCGGTCACGCCCTTCCAGCCAAATTCCGGTGTGGTGGTCTTGCCGAGAAACACCGCACCCTGTTCCTTCATGCGCGCAACCGGTGGACCGTCTTCGCTCCACGGCTGATTCGGATCGATGGTGAGCGAACCCCGCCGCGTCGGCCAGCCCTCGGTGACGATCAGATCCTTGACCGTTGCCGGCACACCGTCCACCAGGCCGGCCGGCTCGCCGCGCTGCCAGCGCGCCTCGGAGGCCCGTGCATCCTTCAATGCCCGGGCTTCATCCACCAGCACGAACGCGTTGTAGACCGGATTCAATGCAGCAATGCGGTCCAGCGCCGCCCGCGTCACCTCGACGGGTGAGAACCGTTTGCCGCGGTAACCCTCCGTCAGTTCATGAACTGTCAAAGAAAGAATGTCTTCGGACATCTCTCACTCCCGCTGCGTGCTGCGTTGACGGGCGGACGCGAGGGCACGCACCCACGCCGCTATGGATACAGGTCGGGCGCGGCTCCGGGGTGGGTGCGCCCCGGAGCCCTCCCGTTCTTGCTACGACTGGACCGTCAAGCCTTGCGCTTGATCGCCTCCAGCACCGCCTCGGGCGAGATCGGCATGTGCCGCACCCGCGCGCCCACCGCGTTGTAGATCGCGTTGGCCACCGCCGGCGCCACCACCGTGGACGCCGGTTCGCCTACCCCGCTCGGGTGGTGGTCCGAGGAGATCAGGGTGACGTCGATCTCCGGCACCTGTTCCATGCGGATCGGCGTGTACTGGTGGAAGTTGGCCTGCTCGAAGCTGCCATCCTTGAGCGTCAGACGCTCCGACAGGATCTGGCTCGCGCCCCACAACGCCGAACCGCGAACCTGCGCATCGGCGTTCTTCGGGTTGACCACCGTGCCCGGATCCATGGCGATGGTCAGGCGGTTGATGCTGAAGACACCGGTCTTCGGATCGACGGTAACCTCGGCGATGCCGGCCACCCAGGTCGGGCTCTGGCGTTCTTCCGCCGCGGTGACCGCAATGCCCAGGCCGGTATTCGGCGGCAAGCGCCGGCTGCCCCAGCCCGCCTTGCCCGCGGCGACGCGCAGGCAGTTGGCCAGACGCAAGGCCCCGCCCACCGTGGCCGACTCGTAGGGAATCCACGAGCCTTCCTTGGTCCAGGGCAGCGAGATCCACAGCCGGTCCATGTAGTAATCGGAGCGCGTGCCCGGCGGATAGCCCGAGTTCGGAATGCCGCGGTTGCCGCCCTTGCCGTTCAACATCGACAGCCGGAACTCGAGCGGATCGCGCCCGGCCGCGTGCGCCACCTCATCCATGAACGATTCGACCACGAAGATGTTGTAGGAGTTGGACACGGTGCGCAGTGCCGAGGCCTGCACCGCCCAGGTGGTGGCGTCATGGTTCCAGGCCCGCACGCGGTGATTCTTGACGTGGTACCAGTGATCACTGCCGCCGATCGACCACTGGTCGATGTCCTGGCTCTTGCCGTCGACGGAATCGAGCTGCAACCAGTCGGTACCACCCACCTTGCCGACGCCGAAACGCGCGCCCATCCAGCCGCAGACGATGTCCTGGTTCATCGCCAGCAGTTCACCGTTCTTGATGCCGGCCTTGACCTTGTGATACGTCGGCGTGCGGGCAAAGCTGGTGGCGAAGTTCGATTCGCGGGTATGGATCAGCTTAACCGGCCGGCCCACCTCCTTCACGCAGTAAGCCGCCGCCAGGATGTCGTCGTAATCCTGCTTGCCGCCGAATCCACCGCCGAGGAGATAGTTGTGCACGAAGATTTTCAGGTCTTCGGGCTTCTGGTCCAGCACCTTGGACAGGTAACCGGTCAGGGTCATGCGCGCGAAAGACGTGCTCTGGGTACCGATGTGCACATGCCACTCGCCGTTGGTGAACTGCACCGTGGCGTTCAGCGGCTCCATGGTCGCGTGCACCACCATGTCCGTGGTGTACTCGACCTCGAACACTTTGTCGGCGCCCTTGAAGCCCTTGTCGACGTCGCCTTCCAGGACCCAGGCCGCGCTTTCCTTATCGTTCTTCGCCAGCGCCTTGTACTGCTTGAGCAGGTCCGCGGAGCTGAGCTTGGCGTAAGGACCGGCGTCATACTGGACCTTCAGGGCCCTGGCCGCCTTCATTGCGGTCGGGAACCGGTCGGCCACCGCCACCACCCAGCCAGTGCACTTGCCGAGCGCGTTGTCGATCTTCACCGCCTTGATGAACCCGGGAATCTTGCGCGCTTCGGAATCGTCGATGCTGATCACGTTGGAGGCATAGCGGGTGCGCGGAATCACCAGTGCGCCGTAAGCCATGTTCGGCAGGAACACGTCTATACCGTACTTGGCCTTGCCGTTGGTCTTGGCGGGAACGTCAAGCGAGGCCACCGACTTGCCGACGATCTTGTAATCGCCACGGGGCTTGAGGGTGATCTTCTTGAAGTCCTCCGGGTAGGCGAACTTGCGGTCGATCGTCACCTTCTGCAGGATTTCGCCGTAAGTCACCGACCGGCCGGAGGCCTTGTCGAAGACGCGGCTGTTCTGCGCATAGCAGTTGCCGACCCCGGCCTTGAGCACTTTCGCCCCCGCCTCGACCAGCGCCATGCGGCCGGCGGCTCCGGCGCGCGCCAGGCGGTCGAACTCGGTGGTGATGCTGCCGCTGTTGACCGTATAGGCCAGTCCGTAGATGTTGAAGTTGTCGACGCTCTCGAGCGGCGTGTCGAGGCGCACGTCGTTCCAGTTCACCTCGAGTTCCTCGGCGATCACCTGCGCCAGGCCGGTACCGATGTGCTGGCCCATCTCCGCCTTGACGATGTGCATGGTGGTCTTGCCGTCGGGCGTCATGGTGAACCAGATGGAGGGCGTGAAGGCCTGCCCGCCCATCGCCGCCTGCGCTTCCTTGCTTGCCACCAGCCCCGGCAGGCCGATGCTGAAAAAGCCGGCGCCGGCAATGACCGTGGAGCGGACCAGAAAATCGCGCCGTGTCACACCTTGTTCGGTGCTCCTGATCTCAGCCTTGATCTTAGCCATGGTTCGAACCCTCCTTCATCAGTTCCGCGGCGCGCTGCACTGCGCCGACGATGCGTGAGTACGTGGCGCAGCGGCAGATATTGCCGTTCATGTGCTTGACGATTTCCTCGCTGGTCGGCGAAGGATTGGCCGCAAGCAGAGCCGCCGCCTGCATGATCTGCCCGGACTGGCAGTAGCCGCACTGCGGGACCTCGTGCTCGATCCAGGCCTTCTGCACCGGATGCGCATCGGCCGGGTCCAGCCCTTCGATGGTGGTGATGACCGCGCCCTCCGGCACATCGCCCAGCTGCACCGAGCAGGAGCGCACCGGCTGGCCGTTCACGTGGACCGTACAGGACCCGCACAGCGCGATGCCGCATCCATACTTGGTGCCGGTGAGCTGCAGGTCCTCGCGGATGACCCACAGAAGCGGCGTATCGGGCGGCGCATCGGAAAAGAAACTCTGACCGTTAATGCTGAGTGTTGGCATGGCGGCATAACCTCCCTGAGAGTGGCGGAGCAAATACGGCCCGATCCGGAACTGCACGGGCCAATCTAGAGCGGAGCACAGGCACGCCAACGAGGGCGGGCACGTGTTCACCCATACTTTCCGGCAGGCGGCGAGCGGATGCCGCCTGCCCGGTTGACCGACGGGTTTGCGCTGGCGCATGCATGCGTCTGCAA
>LNFM01007658.1_pt1 | contig 16773 bp, 13 predicted proteins | sample 596031 | NCBI WGS metagenome assembly LNFM01 (sample SAMN04254537, study PRJNA301005) | activated carbon metagenome | isolation source: dual media filters at the Ann Arbor, Michigan drinking water treatment plant | place: USA: Ann Arbor
TTGGCGCCGACGCGATGGCCGAAGACGGACGCCACGCCATACTGCAGTTGCGCTCTATGTTGACCACTAAGATCAACACGATATAACCACACGCCCGAAAGCAAAGGTTGCGGTATCTTTATGGAAATTCGAGTGCCGACCAAGCGCGTCGAACCGTTCCGGGCTCCCAAGCGGCACCTGGGCGAAATTGATGCGGAATCGGCTGCAAAACTGCTCACCGCCGCTGCCGATATCGCTTTGGTGATCGACAGCAAGGGCGTTATCCGCGACGTAGCGCTCGGCAGCGAGGAACTCCTGCGCGATGGCTGCGCCAGTTGGGTTGGCCAGCGCTGGATCGACACCGTTGCAGCCGACAGCCGCAACAAAATCGAAGACTTGCTTCGCGATGCGCCCGGCGCCGCCGCCCAACCTTGGCGGCAGGTCAACCATCCCGTCGCTCGTAGCGGCGAAATCCCAATCCGCTATTCAGCCGTCCACATCGGCACCTCCGGCAAGATCGTTGCGATCGGCCGCGATCTGCGCGCGCTCGCCGCCCTGCAACAGCGCCTCGTTGAAACGCAGCAGACGATGGAGCGCGAGTACGCGCGCCTGCGGCACGCCGAAACGCGCTACCGCCTATTGTTTCAGATCTCGTCGGAAGCCGTGCTCATCATCGATGCTGCTACGAACCGCATCGTCGAGTCGAATCCCGCAGCCTCCAAACTTCTCGGCCGCGCCGCACGCCGCATGTCCGGCCGCAATTTCCACGAACTGTTCGATGGTGAAGGCCAGCGCAAGATTCAGGCCTTCATCGCCGCGCTGAAAACCGGTGGCCAGGCCGAAGACGTCATCGTCCGCCTCGACGATGCCAAAGTCGATCTCCTCGTCGGCGCGTCCCTGTTCCGTCAGGAAAATACGTCCAATATTCTCATCCGTTTGTCGCCCACCGCGGCCAACGCATCCGCTTGGATGAAGTCGCGCTCCAGCCTGTTCGATGTTGTCCAGCGCCTGCCCGACGGCTTCGTCGTGACCGACCCCGAGCGCCGCATCCTCACCGCCAACGCCGCCTTCATCGAATTGACGCAGCTCGCCACCGAAGAGCAATTGCGCGGCGAACTCGTCGATCGCTGGATCGGCCGCCACCCCATCGATATGTCCGTGCTCAGCAAGAATCTCAAGGAGCGCGGCGAGATCCGCAATTTCTCGACCGTCGTGCGCGGTGAATATGGCTCGGCCGAAGACGTGGAAGTTTCCGCCGTCTCCGTGACCAGTGGCGAACAGCCCTGCCTCGGCATGACGCTGCGCCGCGTTGCCCGCCGCCCCGACACCGCCATCAACGGCCGCCGCGCCCTGCCCCGCTCGGTCGAACAACTCACCGAACTCGTCGGCCGCGTGCCGCTGAAGGAACTTGTGCGCGAGTCGACCGACATGATCGAACGGCTATGCATCGAAGCCGCCCTCGAGCTGACCGACGACAATCGCGCCTCCGCGGCCGAAATGTTAGGTCTCAGCCGCCAGGGGCTCTATTCGAAGCTACGTCGCCACGGCATGGGCGATCTCGACGGCGACCGTGACGAGTAAATTGCGGCCTGCCGGCGGCCTCAACCGTGACAAGCAACCATGACGCGCTGCAGCAATTGTCATGTCATGCTGCCAATAACCAACCGCCCCACGTAAAAAATTTTGACACGCGATAGTGTAATCCTGAATTGACACTTTTCGGGCGCGGCATTAGCGTCCATCTATGACAACGCCCGCACTCACAGTGTCGCGTCTCGAACCCTCTGCGGTGCTCGAGCTGTTGAAACCGATCACCTGGTTTCCGCCGATGTGGGCCCTTGCCTGCGGTGTTGTCTCGTCGGGCTTCGATGGTTCACTCGATCGCTGGCCGCTCGTGATCGTCGGCATCCTGCTGGCCGGTCCCCTTGTCTGCGGCACCTCGCAAGCGGTCAACGATTGGTTCGACCGGCACGTCGATGCCATCAACGAGCCCAACCGCCCCATTCCCTCCGGCCGCATCCCAGGCCGCATGGGCCTCTATATTGCGATTGTTTGGACACTCCTCTCGCTCGCCGTCTCCACATTCCTCGGTGTCTGGGGCTTCATCGCAACCATCGTCGGGCTCCTCCTCGCGTGGGCCTACTCAATGCCGCCCGTGCGCCTGAAGAAAAACGGCTGGTTCGGTAACGCCGCCGTCGGGGCATGCTACGAAGGCCTGCCCTGGTTCACTGGCGCGCTTGTTATGTCGGCAGCGCTCCCCAGCAATGAAGTGCTCGCACTGGCCGCGCTGTACTCCATCGGCGCCCACGGCATCATGACCTTGAACGACTTCAAGTCGATTGAAGGTGACACCAAGCTCGGCCTGCGCTCGCTTCCTGTCCAACTCGGACCCGACCGCGCGGCGCGCCTCGCCTGCATCGTCATGGCGCTACCCCAGTTCGTCGTCGTTCTTCTGCTTGTCCACTGGGGGCATATGGTTTCGGCCGTACTCGTTGGTGTCGTCCTTTTCCTGCAGCTGGGTTTGATGACCGTCCTCGTCTCCGACCCGCGTGGCCGCGCTCCCTGGTACAACGCCACCGGCATCACGCTCTACGTCACCGGCATGATGATCGCCGCCGTCGCCATCCGTCCAGAAATCGGTCTTGTCCCATGACACAATCAGACGTCGGCGCCCCTAATCTCGGCTGGCTCGGCATCATCCGAATGGGCCTTGTGCAAACAGCGCTCGGCTCGATCATCGTTCTCACCACATCGACCATCAATCGCGTCATGGTCGTCGAATTGGCGCTCGCCGCCGCACTCCCCGGCGCGCTCGTCGCCTGGCATTATGCGCTGCAATTCCTGCGTCCCCGTTGGGGCTATGGCGCCGACACCGGCGGCCGCCGCACACCATGGATCATCTTCGGAATTGCAACGCTCGGACTTGGCGGCGCGGCCGCCGCCGTTGCCGTCGCACTCATGGCAACAAGTTACTGGCCGGGCCTCGCACTCGCCGTTCTCGCCTTCACACTCGTGGGCATCGGCGTCGGTGCCGCCGGCACCAACTTACTGGCTCTCCTCGCCACACTCGTCCATCCCGACCGCCGCGCACCAGCCGCCACCATCGTGTGGATGATGATGATCGCCGGCTTCGTCGTCACGACCATCACCGCATCAAGCTTCCTCGCGCCTTTTTCCATGACGCGCCTCGTTGCCGTCACCGCCACCGTTTCCCTCATCGCGCTCGTCGTCTCGATCCTTGCGCTCTGGGGCGTCGAGCCCGCACGCGCCGCAGCGGCACCAGCCGTTGCATCCGAAAGGACCAACACCGAAGCCAAAACGGCTTTCCGCACTGCTTTGAGCGAAGTCTGGGACGAACCGCAGGCCCGCCGCTTCACCATCTTCGTCTTCGTTTCCATGCTGGCCTACAGCATGCAGGATTTGATCCTTGAACCCTTCGCTGGCTTCGCCTTCGGCATGAATCCCGCGGAATCGACCAAGCTCGCCGGCCATCAGCATTCCGGCGTGTTCCTTGGCATGGCGCTCGTGGCCATCTGCGCCCATCCCCGCGTCGGCTTCGGCTCGTTGCGCGCTTGGACTGTCGGCGGTTGCATCGCCTCCGCCATTGCCCTCTTGGGCCTCGTCTTGGCCGGCCTCTTCGCACCCCATTGGCCGCTGACCGCCACCGTCATCGCGCTTGGCTTCGCCAACGGCGCCTTCGCCGTCGCCGCAATCGCGACCATGATGAGCTTGGCCGGAGCCGGCCGCGAAAAACGCGAAGGCATTCGCATGGGTCTATGGGGCGCGGCTCAAGCCATTGCATTCGGAGCCGGCGGCTTCGTCGGCGCCGCGTCCGCCGATCTGATCCGCGGCCTCGTCTCGGAACCGGCCGACGCCTTCACCGTCGTCTTCGCCGCAGAAGCTATTCTGTTCCTCGCGGCCGCCATGCTCGGCGTGCGCGCCATCGTCGAAGTCAAATCAGCAGAAAAACCTGTCTTTGCCCGCCCCGTCGCGGACGTCGCCAAGGCAGGGTCGGCAATCTAGAAACGATCACCACATGGGTATTTCGATGGAAACGTTCGATGCCGTCATTATCGGCGGTGGACCAGCCGGCGCTACAGCTGCAACTGATCTCGCCGCCAATGGCTTTTCCGTTCTTCTCCTCGATCGCGCAGGGCGCATCAAGCCCTGCGGCGGCGCCATTCCGCCAATCGCCATCAAGGAATTCGACATCCCCGACGACCTAATCGTCGCCCGCATCCAGTCCGCCCGCATCGTATCGCCCATGGACCGCAAGGCCGATATGCCCATCGACGGCGGCTTTGTTGGCATGGTCGACCGCGAACACTTCGACGAGTGGCTGCGCGAGCGCGCCGCCCGCACCGGCGCCCAGCGCCGCACGGGCACCTTCGAGAGCTTGGAAATAGAAAGCGGCGGCACCGTCCGCGTCACCTTCAAGAAGCGCCTCGACGACGGCTTTGAAACCACCGAAACCGTCCGCACCCAATACGTCATCGGCGCCGACGGCGCATCCTCCGCGGTCGCCCGCCAGGCCCTGCCGAAAGAAGAGGCGCCGCCCTTCGTGTTCGCCTACCACGAGATCGTCAAGAGCCCGAAACCCGCCGACGGCGCAACCTTCGAATCTCGCCGCTGCGACGTCTATTACAACGGCCGCTATTCGCCTGATTTCTACGCCTGGGTCTTCCCCCACGGCGACACCACGAGCATCGGCACAGGCACGGCGCATAAGGGCTTCTCGCTGCGCGGCTCCGTTGCCGACCTGCGCAATGAGATCGGCATGGCCGGCCATGAGACGATCCGCAAGGAAGGCGCGCCCATTCCGCTGCGCCCGCGCAAACGCTGGGACAACGGCCGCAACGTGATCGTCGCCGGCGACGCGGCCGGCGTCGTCGCCCCCGCCTCCGGCGAAGGGATCTACTACGCCATGCTCTGCGGCCGGATCGTCTCTGACAGCGTTGCCGAGGCCTTGCGCACGGGCGACGCCCGTCACCTCGCCACCGCCCGCAAGCGCTTCATGAAGGCGCATGGACGGGTGTTCTGGGTTCTCGGCATGATGCAGCGGTTCTGGTACGCCAATGACGCCCGCCGCGAGCGCTTCGTAACCATGTGCAAGGATCCGGATGTGCAAATGCTCACCTGGCAGGCCTACATGCACAAGAAGCTGGTCAAAGCGAAGCCCATGGCGCACATGAGGATTTTCGTGAAAGATATGGCGCACCTGCTCGGCGTGGTGCCCCCCTGAGACGACACGGGGCTGGCCGCCATGATCGAACCCGGGCAAAGAACGAAGAACAGCCGGGCCGAACAGGCGAAGGTGAGGTCGACGCAGCATGCAGGACGCATTTTCCAGCGGCTTGATCACCGACATCATTCTAGGGCTGATGGCGCTGGAGCTCCTTGCGTTCTTCGCGCTCCGCCGCCGCTGGAACGGCGGCCCCTCGCCCCTGGAGATCGTGGCCTCCCTGGCCGCCGGCCTGTTCCTCATCCTAGCCCTGCGTGTGGCCCTTACCGGCGGCCCTTGGGAAGCGATTGCCGCGGCCCTGTTGGGCTCGCTCATCGCCCACGTCACCGATCAATGGCTGCGCTGGACACGCACACTGACAGCCCAGCCGGGTGCGGCCCCATGAATCTCCAGGGCATCATCTTGCGCGCCGACGGCGTCATCGCCGAGACCGATGCTCTCGAGCGTTCGGTCCTCAATCATGTCGTCCAATCCGCCGGGTACACATGGTCCTGCACGCGCGCCGCTTATGGGGCGCTCCGCCAGCATGCGCGCCGCCGCGACCGCTACCGCCATTTCGTTCGCCAAAACCTCGGCCATGGACGCAGCTCCGACGACTTCGAGCGCCTGATCGACGTCATGACCCGCCACTCTGGCACCGTCGCCCGCGAATTGATCGACAAGGACTATCTCGATCCCCGCCCCGGCGCCCGCGAATTGGCCTCTGCCGCGCGCCAGGAAGGCGTTAAGATTGCCATCGTCTCGGCCCTCCCCAAGCCTGAGGTCGAACACCTCATGGCCCACCTTTTTGGCGAAGGGTCGAAGCGCCTGATCTCCTGCATCACCGCGCCAGAAACCGATGACGGCGAAGAAAGCCTCCTCACCGTCTATCAGCAGGCCGTCGAAAAACTCGCCATCGATCCCGCCTCCTGCATCGCACTCGAAGCCACGCCGCACGGCGCCAAAACCGCCCGCGTCGCCGGCATCCCCGCCGTCATTCTTCTCGGCCACCACGACACCAGCGAAGATATCCTCTTCACCATCGACGAACTCCCCGGCCTCATCGGCCTCGACGACCAACGTGAAGCCAGCATGGTCACTCCCGGCGACGGGATTGAAATCCTCGCAGCCCTCCGGCGTGCCCACGCCGGCTATTTCGACGTTTTCGGTGGATTGCACAGGAGCTACGCCATGAAAGTCTCCGACATCCTGAAAGACAAAGGCTCGGCCGTCAAAGCCGTCAAAGCCTCCGACAGCATCCTCGCGCTCGCCCAGAAAATGAAATCCGACGCCGTCGGCGCGCTCGTCGTCATCGGCCCCTCCGGCAAACTTGAAGGCATCATCTCCGAACGCGACATTGCCAACGGCCTCGCCACCCACGGCGATAGCCTCACCCGCATGCTCGTCGGCGATCTCATGACCCGCGCCGTCGTCACCTGCGCGCCTGAAGACCCCATCGCCCAAGTCGCCAAGATCATGACCCAGCGCCGCTTCCGCCACATGCCTGTCCAGCAAAACGGCGAACTGATCGGCGTGGTCTCCATCGGCGACGTCTTGAAACATCGCCTCGACGAACTCCAACTCGAAACCAACGTGCTGCGCGACTTCGTCATCGCGCGCGGCTAAGTCACAAACCACGAACGCTGAAAGCAACGACTCATGCCCGCTATTTTTCCTTTCTCCGCCATCGTCGGCCAGGACGAGATGAAACTCGCCCTTCTCATCGCCGCCATCGACCAGTCCGTCGGCGGCGTCCTGGTCTTCGGCGATCGCGGCACGGGCAAGTCCACAACAGTGCGCGCATTGGCGGCCCTTCTGCCGCCCATGCCCGTCGTCGCCGGCTGCCGCTTCAACACCGCCCCCAAGGACGGCGATGAAACCGCAATGGTACCGGTGCCCGTCGTTGATTTGCCGCTCGGCGCCACCGAAGACCGCGTCGTCGGCGCGCTTGATCTCGAACGCGCGCTCGTCCACGGCGAAAAAGCCTTCGAACCAGGCCTGCTCGCCCGCGCCCACCGCGGCTTCCTCTACATCGACGAAGTGAACCTCCTCGAAGACCACCTTGTCGATCTCCTGCTCGATGTCGCAGCCTCCGGCGAAAACGTCGTCGAACGCGAAGGCCTCAGCATCCGGCACGCGGCGAAATTCGTCCTCGTCGGCACCGGCAACCCTGAAGAGGGCGAACTGCGCCCGCAACTCCTCGACCGCTTCGGCATGTCTGTCGAAGTGCGCACGCCCGAAGACCTCAAAACCCGCATCGAAGTCGTCCGCCGGCGCGATGACTTCGAGCGCGACACAGATGCCTTCATCGCCCGCTTCGCCGCCGACGAAGAACGCCTGCGCAATCACATCGTCGCCGCCCGCGCCCGCGTGCCCGGCATCCCGACGAGCGACCACGCGCTGGAACGTTCCGCCCAGCTCTGCGCCGAAGTCGGCACCGACGGCCTGCGCGGCGAACTCACCCTCATCCGTGCCGCCCGCGCGCTCGCCGCCCTCGAAGGCGCCGCCGCCATCGACGACGTCCACCTGCGCCGCGTCGCCCCCATGGCGCTCCGCCACCGCCTCCGCCGCACGCCGCTCTCCAGCCCCGATAGCGGCGCCCGCGTCGAACGCGCCGTCAGCGATCTCTTCGGCGGCGCAGGAGAACGCCTCGTCTCATGACCACGGAAGCGGCCACGCCCACCACCGCCTGGACCGACGCGTGTCTCGCAGCGGCGATCGCAGCCGTTGCTCCGCACGCGATCGGCGGCATCGTGCTGCGCGCCCGCTCAGGCCCCGTGCGCGACGCATGGCTCGCTCATCTCAAAGCGCTACTCGCACCCGAAACGCCCTTCCGCCGCCTGCCCCTGAACGCCGGTGACGATCGCCTGCTCGGCGGCCTCGATCTCTCCGCCACGTTGGCCCAAGGCCGCCCCGTCGCCGAACGCGGCCTCCTCGCCGAAGCCGACGGCGGCCTCCTGGTCATCCCCTCCGCCGAACGCCTCGACGGCGGCCGCACGGCCCGCATCGTTCGCACGATTGATTACGGCCGCGTCCAGATGGAACGCGACGGCCTCTCCGCAAAACTTCCCGCCCGCTTCGGCGTCATCGCACTCGATGAAGGCGTCGAACCCGAAGAAACGGTGCCGACCGCCTTGCGCGACCGTCTCGCCATCTGGCTAAACCTCGACGGCCTGAGCCTGCGCGATACATCGCTGGCCCCCGATTGGCCGCGCCGCGTCGCCACCGCCCGCAGCCTCCTGAGCCGCACCACAGCCGACACCAACCTCGCGCACCTCTTCTGCGAAGCCGGCCTCGCGCTCGGCATCATCTCCATTCGCGCGCCCATCCTCGCCCTGGCCGTCGCGCGCATCGCCGCCGCCCTCGATGGCCGTGACGAAGCCTCAACCGCCGACGCTGAAGTCGCAGCCCGCCTAGTCCTCGGCCCTCGCGCCACACGCGTGCCCAACGAAGCCCCACCGGAAAATCCAGAAGCCTCCGAACCCGAGCCGCAACACGCCGACGCGCCGGAGACCACCGACAGCCAGGGCGAAGATACCCAACCCGAACAATCCATCACGCCCGAAGACATGGAACTGGTCCTCGCCGCCGCAGCCGCTGCGATTCCGAAAGCCATCCTCGCGGCCCTCACCGATCAAAAGCTCACCGGCCGCGCGCCGCCATCGGTTGGCAAGGCCGGCGCAAGCCAAGCCTCCAAACTGCGCGGCCGTCCCGCCGGCGTCCGCCGTGGCGAACCGCGTAACGGCAACGTCTTATCCCTCATCGAAACATTGCGCGCCGCCGCCCCCATGCAGCTGATCCGCCGCCGCTTGCGCGGTGGGCCGTTCCTCTTGCCCGACGGCCGCGAACGCATCGAAGTCCGTGCGGACGATTTCCGCATCAGCCGCTTTAAACAAAAGACGACCTCGACAACGATCTTCGTTGTCGACGCGTCCGGATCGAGCGCGCTGCATCGCCTTGCCGAAGCCAAAGGCGCCGTCGAAATCATCCTGACCGAATGCTACGTCCGCCGCGATAGCGTCGCCCTCATCGCCTTCCGCGGCACCACCGCCGACACGCTCCTGCCCCCAACGCGCTCGCTGACGCGCGCCAACCGCAGCCTCGCCGGCCTCCCCGGCGGCGGCGGCACACCGCTCGCCACCGCCCTCGACACCGCCGTCCAACTCGCCGCCAGTCAAAAGCAGAAGGGCATCACCCCCACCATCGTGCTGCTAACCGACGGCAAGGCCAACATCACGCGCGACGGCAAGTCCGGCCGCAAGCAGGCGATGACCGACGCGCTCGCCGTCGCCGCCGAATTGCGCGCGCTTCACGTCAACACGTTGCTGATCGACACCTCGCCCCGCCGCAACGCCGAAGCCGAAGAACTCGCCCGCTCCATGGGGGCCCGCTATTTGCCCCTGCCGCACGCCGACAGCACGCGGCTGTCGGAAGCCGTCTTCGCCGCCCGAAACGCTCCGGATGACCGTAGCGGATCGCGAAGCTGATCTGCGCGCGGGCGGGAAGGCCTCGACGATGCCGGAACCATTGAACTTCGAACGAGACGCGCACGATTGGCCCAATCGCGCCGCCAGCCGCATCGTCGATACACCCGGCATCCACTGGCATGTCCAGGTTGCAGGCAATGGTCCGCCGCTTCTGCTTCTGCACGGCACCGGTGCGTCCACCCATTCCTGGGCGGGTCTCCTGCCCCTGCTCGCCGAGCGCCACACCGTCATCGCCCCCGACCTCCCCGGCCAGGGCTTCACATCGCTGACCGGCCGCCGCGATCTCTCCATCACCGGCATGTCGCGTGCCCTGCGCACACTGCTCGACACGCTCAGCGTCGAACCTCAAGTTGCCGTCGGCCATTCCGCCGGCGCCGCCATCGCCACCCGCATGAGCCTCGACGGCCAACTCAACCCGCAATCGATCGTCGCACTAAATGGCGCCTTCGTCCCCTTCGGCGGCGTTGTCACACGCCTGTTCTCGCCATTGGCCAAGCTGCTGACCCTGAACCCGATCGTCCCCCAGATTTTTGCCTGGAGCGCCTCCGACCGCTCATCCGTCGAGCGCCTTCTCAAAAGCACCGGCTCAGTGATCCCCGAAGCGAGCCTCGCCTTGTACCAACGCCTCTTCGCGTCCCCGCCGCACGTCTCCGCCACCTTGAACATGATGGCATCCTGGGATCTGGAAAGTCTGCTGCGCGATCTCCCCCGCCTCAAGCCCCAACTCCTGCTCGTCATTGGTGAAAACGACCTGACCATTTCCCCCGATGACGCCCATTTGATTGCTCGCCTCGTCCCCTCCAGCCGATCAATCCGCCTTCCGGCGCTCGGCCATCTCGCGCACGAAGAAAACCCGGCTCGCATTGCCGCCGTTATCGGGGACAGTCCATTCGACTGATCTCCGGTCCGATTTAACGAGCAAACTCCAAGTTCGCCCTTGCGCAAGCCAGCTTTACACTCTTAAATGTCATCTTATGTTGACACATTCTGCCCGCTCAACCGCCACCTACCCCGTCCCAGAATCGCGCCCGCACGCCGTCGTGATCGGCAGCGGTTTCGGCGGTCTGGCCGCCGCCATTCGTCTGGGCGCGCGCGGATATAAAGTCACCATCCTGGAAAAGCTCGACGCCCCCGGCGGCCGGGCCTACGTTTTCCGCCAGGACGGCTTCACCTTCGACGCTGGCCCCACCATCATCACCGCGCCCTTCCTCCTGGAAGAACTTTGGACGCTGTGCGGCCGCAAGATGTCCGACGATGTCGACTTGCGCCCCCTTTCGCCCTTCTACACGCTCCGCTTCAACGACGGCGAAACCATCACCTGTTGCGCCGATGCGGACGCCATGCGCCGCGAGGTCGAGCGCATCTCGCCCGGCGATGTGGCCGGCTACGAACGCTTCATGGCGCAAGCCCAGCAGATCTATGCCGTCGGCTTCGAACAGTTGGGCGATGTCCCATTCGACAGCTGGACGGACATGGCCAAGCTACTGCCCCAGCTGTTCAAGCTTGAAAGCTACCGCTCCATCTACGGGCTCGCCTCTAAACATGTCCAAGACCCGCGCCTGCGCGTCTTCCTGAGCTTTCATCCGCTCTTCGTCGGCGGCAATCCGTTCAATGTCACGTCAATTTACGGCCTCATCACGTTTCTTGAACGCCGCTTCGGCGTCCACTTCGCCATGGGCGGAACAGGCAGCCTCGTCGAAGGTCTCGTCAAGCTCATCGGCACCCAGGGCGGCAAAATCCATTACGGCGCGGAAGTCTCCGAAATCACCTTGGACGGCCGCCGCGCGACCGGCGTGCGCTTGAAGTCCGGCGAGATCATTGACGCAGATGTCGTCATCTCCAACGCCGACGCCGCTTGGACCTACAAATACCTCCTACCCAAGAGCGCGCGCCGCACCTGGACCGACAAGCGCCTCGACAAGGCCCGCTACTCCATGAGCCTGTTCGTCTGGTACTTCGGCACCGACAAGAAGTACGACGACGTCCCCCATCACACTATTCTGCTCGGGCCCCGTTACCGCGAACTGCTCGACGACATCTTCGAGCAAAAGCGCCTCGCCGCCGATTTCAGCCTCTACCTGCACCGCCCCACCGCCACCGATCCATCGCTGGCGCCGGACGGCAACGACGCTTTCTATGTCCTCTCGCCCGTTCCCCACCTGGAAGGCGACACCGACTGGACCACCGAAGCCGAACCCTATCGTCAGCGCATCGCGAAGCACCTCTCCGAAACTGTCTTGCCCGGCTTCGAAGACCACATCGCAACCTCGCGCATCATGACGCCCCTCGACTTCCGCGACCGCCTCATGTCCTACAAAGGCGCCGCGTTCAGCCTGGAACCCGTCCTCACCCAGAGCGCCTGGTTCCGCCCCCATAACCGTAGCGAAGACATCGAACACCTCTACCTCGTCGGCGCCGGAACTCATCCCGGAGCCGGCGTTCCCGGTGTTCTCTCCTCCGCTCGCGTCCTCGATAGGATCGTGCCTGATGCGTCAGCTTTCGCCTGAGGATCTCCGGCTCGAAGCCGAGGATCTTGACACCTGCCGCATAAAGCTCGCCAACGGCTCGCGCACGTTTCTCGCCGCCTCGCGCCTGCTGCCGCGCCGCGTCCGAGACCCCGCCATCGCGCTCTATGCCTTCTGCCGCGAAGCCGACGACATCATTGACATCGGCGGCGCCACGGAAGGCAACTTAGCCCTCCTTACCGATCGGCTCGACGCCGTCTATCGCAACGCGCCGCACGAGACCTCCACCGATCGCGCTTTCTCAGCGATCGTTCACCGCTTCCATATTCCCCGCACGCTCCCCGACGCCCTGATCGAAGGCTTCGCCTGGGACGCTCACGGCCGCCGCTATGATACCTTTGCCGATGTGCTGGCCTACGCCACCCGCGTCGCCGGCAGCGTCGGCGCCATGATGGCCTTGCTCATGGGCGCGCGCGATAAATCACAGCTCGCCCGCGCCTGCGATCTCGGCATCGCCATGCAGATATCCAATATCGCCCGCGACGTCGGCGAAGATGCCCGCGCCGGCCGCATCTATCTACCGCTCGCTTGGATGCGCGATGCTGGCCTCGATCCCGAAAGCTTCCTCGCCGATCCCCGCCCCTCGCCCGAACTGGCCGCCATCGTCGAACGCCTGCTAGAAGCCGCCGACAGCCTCTACCGCCGCGCGGCCCGCGGCATCTCCGCTTTGCCGGTCGACTGCCGCGCCGGCATCTTCGCCGCCGCCTACCTCTATGGCGAAATCGGCAACGAGGTCCGCCGCAACAACCACGACAGCATTACCAAGCGCGCCATCGTCCCCGCCAAGCGCAAGATCGAGCTGGCCGCAAAGGCCGCGCTCTCCGCGTCTATCTCTTTGACGCAAACTCCCATCGACATCCCCGAGCGCGTGTTCGAAGCCGCCTATCTCGTCGACGCCGTCCACCCCTACACACCGGAGCCGGCCTTGCCCGCCTGGTGGAACATCCCCGCCCGCACTGCCCGCGTCATCGAAATCTTCGAACGCCTCGAACTGCGCGAACGCGAAGCCCAGATGATCCGCCTTGCACGCGCCGAAGCCCACGATCCATCCAGCGCCGAAGCCTAGAACCGGAGTAACGGTCATGAACGCAATCATCGGTCAGCCCGTGCCGTCACCCAAGCCGCTCCTGGACAAGGTGCGCATCCCCGCCGATCTGCGCGCGCTTCCCGAAAGCGACATGAAGCAGCTCGCCGCCGAATTGCGCCAGGAAGTCATCGAAGCCGTCTCAGTCACCGGCGGCCACCTCGGCGCCGGCCTTGGCGTCGTCGAATTGACGCTCGCCATCCACCGCGTCTTCGACACGCCGAAGGATCGCCTCATCTTCGATGTCGGCCACCAGTGCTATCCCCACAAGATCCTCACAGGCCGCCGCGACCGCATCCGCACGCTGCGCATGGGCGGCGGCCTCTCCGGCTTCACCAAGCGCGCCGAGAGCGAATACGACCCCTTCGGCGCCGCGCACTCCTCGACGTCCATCTCCGCCGGTCTCGGCATGGCGGTCGCCCGCGACCTCAAGGGTGACAACAACAACGTCATCTGCGTCATCGGCGACGGCTCGATGTCCGCCGGTATGGCCTATGAGGCCATGAACAACGCTGGTGCCCGCGACGAGCGCCTCATTGTCATCCTCAACGACAATGAAATGTCGATCGCACCGCCCACCGGCGCGCTGTCGAAATATCTCACGCGCGCAACGTCGAGCACGCAATACCTCCAGCTGCGCGACTTCGCCAAGCAGCTCGCCAAGCGCCTGCCCAAGAAGTGGGAACGCCGCGCCGCCCGCGTCGAAGAAATGTCGCGCACCATCATGTCCGGCGGCATCTGGTTTGAAGAACTGGGCTTCTACTACGTCGGCCCCATCGACGGCCACGACCTCGACCAGCTCTTGCCCGTCCTGAAAAACTGCCGCGACGCCGATCAGGCGCCGATCCTCGTCCACGTCATCACCAAGAAGGGCAAGGGCTACGCACCCGCCGAAGCCTCCGCCGACAAATACCATGGCGTCGCCAAGTTCGACGTCGTCACCGGCGCCCAGGTGAAACCAAAAGTCTTAGCGCCGAGCTACACCAAGGTCTTTGCCAACGCGCTCGTCGCCGAAGCCAAGAAGGATGAGCGCGTCGTCGCCATCACGGCCGCCATGCCCGACGGCACAGGTCTCGATATCTTTGGCCGCGCCTTCCCCGATCGCACCTTCGACGTCGGCATCGCCGAACAGCACGCCGTCACCTTCGCCGCCGGCCTCGCCACCGAAGGCATGAAGCCGTTCTGCGCCATCTACTCCACGTTCCTCCAGCGCGGCTACGATCAGGTCGTCCACGACGTCGCGATCCAATCCCTCCCCGTCCGCTTCATGATTGACCGCGCCGGCCTCGTCGGCGCCGACGGACCGACGCACGCCGGCTCCTTTGATCTGGCCTACCTCGGCTGCCTGCCGGGCTTCGTCATCATGGCCGCCGCCGATGAAGTCGAACTCGTCCACATGGTCGCCACAGCCGCGTCCATCAACGACCGCCCCTCCGCCGTTCGCTATCCGCGCGGCGAAGGCATCGGCCTCGATCTTCCCGCGGAAGGAACGCCGCTCGCAATTGGCAAAGGCCGCATCGTCCGCGAAGGCTCCACCATCGCGATCCTCTCTCTCGGCACGCGCCTCTCAGAAGCCCTCAAAGCCGCCGACCAGCTCGCAGCCCAGGGCCTCTCCACCACCGTCGCCGATGCCCGCTTCATGAAGCCGCTCGATGAAGAGATGATCCGCACGCTCGCCCGCACCCACGAAGTCCTCATCACCATCGAGGAAGGCAGCGTCGGCGGCTTCGGCAGCCACGTCCTGGAATTCCTATCCGCCGAAGGCCTGCTCGATCATGGCCTCAAGGTGCGCACCATGACGCTCCCCGACACCTTCATCGACCACGACAAGCCCGACGTCATGTATGCCGCCGCCGGCCTCGACGCCGCCGCCATCGTCGCCAAAGCCACCAGCGCCCTCGGCCAAACAAAAGCCACCGGCGGCGCACTGCGCGCCTAGCGCCACAGCGATGTCATCCTCGAACGCGCGAGCACCGCGACCGCGTTCGGGGATCCAGCACAATATGTGTCGAAGACACCGGAGATCTGTTCCGGCAATATGACATGCTGAACGCGATCGCGCACGTCGGATGCTGGATCCCCATCCGTCACGCGCTTTGCGCGCTCAGACGAGGATGACGCGCGAGGAAGCGCCACGCCCCCATTCCGCGTCACCCCCGCGAAGGCCGGGGCCCATTCAAGCTTCAACCAGCCCCCCGGCGTCAGCAACGGCGACCAATCCCAAGAGCCGCTGCATACGTAAAAAGGGCAACGCCGCCAACCAACGAGCCCACCATGCTAACAAACCTCGCCCTCCCGCTCGAGACCAGCCTCGTCGCCTACATGGAGTTGCTGATCGTCCTCGCCTTCGGCGTCGGCTGGTACATCCTCGAAAAAGTCGCCAACAGCTACGACCGCGACAAACCAAAACCTGACGACGAAACGCCCCCGTCGGAGGGCGACAAAACCTGACGTGCCGATCGGTTGCCGTCGCCAAAAGGACGTGCACCACATCCCCCGGTATGGAACGCCCGCCACCGCGCCGCGTTCTCCAATCAGATGTCGCTTAAAGCAACCGATTGGAGATCAAAAATGCCCATCATTCTCTGGATTCTCGGCGTCCCGCTGTCGCTGATCATTATCTTGGCGCTATTCGGAGCGTTCTAGCGCGCCGCCCGCCGCGGCATACGGAACGGCAGCATGCATTGCACCACTGGCGATACGAACCGGTCGAGCGAAAGGCTCTCGTGCATCGCCGTCACCGGCCGTCCGGCCACTCGCGATGACACGATTGAGCGCGTATAAAACGGTGTATCTTCCAGTGTTTTCACAATACGCCCACCGGCGCCGCCGTCTGATCGCGTGCCACGATCCATCCGCCAAATCGGCGCGCGCGGCAGTCCGCACAACGCCGGCGGAGCAAGTTCTTCGATTGATCCATCCGGCCGAATGAACAACGACAGACCTTCGTCGCGCCCGTCCTTCAACGTCACATCGTAAAAAATCGTCGCCCCCTGGCCGTCGCTCGCCCGCGACCAATCCCAGCGCCGGAAACTGTCTTCCAACGGCACCACACCGCTGTTCCAATCGAAATAGCCGTTCCCCGCCCACTTCAATCCGTTCGAAAATTCCACTTCCACCCGCGACACCGGCGCAATCGGCCGCCACAGATGCTCACCCTGCGCATCGATCGCAAACGTCTGCCGGTTGATACCAGCCGGGATGACGCGCACCTGCCCCTTCAGCCGCGACGGGATCGGCACCGTGATCTCGTCGATGTCGAACGTGAGCCCGTTGCCGTCCCACGTCAGCGAACTCGGCCCCACCTGAAACGTATCCGCCGTCCGCGATAGTTCCCTCCGCCCGCGCTCCGTCATTGACCAACGATGACCGCCGGCACCGTAGAGAGCCACATTGATAGCAACGTGGTTTTCCGGATCGGCACCCGCCGTCCGGCGCGCGAATTTATAGTAGGGCGAGAAAACGCTCCCCACGAAC
>LNFM01032974.1_pt1 | contig 16773 bp, 26 predicted proteins | sample 596031 | NCBI WGS metagenome assembly LNFM01 (sample SAMN04254537, study PRJNA301005) | activated carbon metagenome | isolation source: dual media filters at the Ann Arbor, Michigan drinking water treatment plant | place: USA: Ann Arbor
TCCTCGTGTTGATGTGCGTCAGCTTGTCGCCGTCCATTCCTTTGATGCCGCGCAAGTCGGAAGCGGTGTTGGATATGGCACAACCAGCGCCAACTCCCATGACAAGTACGAGCATCGCCATCATAGAATGCTTCATAGTTTCCTCCTTCATAAGCATCAACACACGCCCATTCATGTGTGACTGTAGGTGCACCCTACCGAATACACTCGGCGGCGATCTGTTCAGTATTGCTCATATTTGAATAATCCAGACGATAGCTCATACCCTCCCTCGGAAATGTGACGCCCCTCCGGCGCGGCCGTGTCTTTTCACCGGAGGCCCCGTTGATCCGCAGCTACCGCTTCCAGATCCAGGAGCATGATACCTTCACGAGTCGCCGTATCTCTGATCCAACCATTGACCTCAGCCACATGCCGGTTCACGTAATCCTAATAACCGTCCTTTGCGAGGATAGCTCCGATCCACATGTTGAGACCTTCCAACCATTCGTCCAGGCTCTTCCGTGGCAAGAATCGCGGTAATCCCCGCCTGTTTCGCCAGATGCACCCATGAACAAAAGGCATTCCCCTCGTTCGTTTCAACGTTCGGCCGATCAGAGCACGATCAGATCGATGTACGTTATTATTGAAGCCCCACACAATCACCGCCTCCGGCTTCAGCGCGATGACGTCGTGTTGGAATCGCCCCAACATCTCTAGGATTGTTGCCCATGAACGGACTTGGTGATGGAGGTTCTTCGACTATGCAGGTTCCCAGACATTCACGCGCAGACCGGATACTTCAAACAAGCGTTGCACATTGAAGACCCGTTCGACGTCTTCGGAACGGGCCATGTGCACAATGCCGAGACCAAGGGAATGGCCACACTCATCCCTCAGCACATGCGCGAGCGCCACTGTTCCAAACTGAATGAAGGCCTGACGGAGTGTGGCATCAGTGCAGAAATAGGATAATCCGCTCACATGGATACGCGTTCCCATGTCACATCCTCCTTGAGCGAAGGTAGCCACCGAATACCCGGATCATACCCTTCTCAATCCACAACCCAACCGGCACGCCACGACTGCCCGCACAGAAAGACACCGGCGTCATTCACGCTTTTCGCCATATGGCTTCCATACGGGCCAATTCTCCCCGCACCAGTCCCAGATTGGTTCTCTCCCGCCGAAGCAGCTCAATCTGCGCCTGGATGTCATGCAACGCGCGATCGAGCTTTTCCACCGTGATCGTCAGACCGAACGGCTTTCGGTGTACAGGCTGCCGACTTTCTCCACCCTTCACCACACTCGTCATTGTCTGGCATAACCCAGCTGCGTCATTATTCAAGAACTCCATCTTTGATCCCTCCTCAACACCGGATTATTTTCAGTTCCCTTCCAATCCCATTGTCAGGACGCACCATACATGCACACAACGAACACCCCGCGATCGAACCCCCGTTCGGCTGATCCCCAGATCGCCGTGCCGCTTCTTCCCCGAGACGGCCCTGTCACCTGCGTCCGGGACTCATTGCGCTCCTGTCGAAGACCGAGTTCCTCCAGCACGATCCACGAGACGCGAGTCGTCGATCGATCGTGAGAGAAGCCTTCGGTTCAGCAGGACCCGCTCATCTGCGCTAGATGCTCTTACACGTGAACCTGCTTTGGCCTAACAACTTCAGTCCTTACCACCCTGCGCGGGAGCGCACGCGCGCGCACCGGCGGCCTGAAGCGATTCGCACGCACTACGGCATCCTCGACACATCCGCAATTGATGCAACGTGTGGCCGTGCTGAGTCCGCCCGTTGTGTCTATGAGATCACCAAATGACTCTTGTACAAGTAGCCCTCGACAACGTTGGCAGACCATATGTCCTCCCTCTGCGCCCAATATTGCGCACGTGAAGCACCAGGCGTGGTCGTTACCTCACCCCTCGCTTTAACACTCAGCCCCTCAAGAGACTGGCCAGATTCTCCGCATGCTTTGCTTCCTGTGCCACAATCTGCTCCAAGACCTGCCGGGTCGTCGGATCAGCGGGACCGATAGAAGCAATCAAGTCGCGATAGCTCTCGACCGCGGCTCGTTCAGCGATCAGATCTGCCGTGATCATCTCCTCCAGCGAATCTCCTTCGTCCTGTTCTACATGACCCCGGTTCAGCAGCTGCTCAAGGAGCAACACCGGCTCACCTCCAAGCTGGACGATGCGCTCAGCCAGTTGATCCGCATGAGCTCTCTCCTCAGTCACATGCTGAAGCAGCTTCGCCTTCACGTGATGAGAACTGATCCTGGCGGACATGAAGTAGTGGCGTTTGTAGCGGAGGATGCAGATAATTTCTGAGGCCAGCGCTCGATTCAGTAACCTGATCACAGTTTCCGTACTGGCATTGTCTCCCAAGGTTACAGCGCCGCCTTCAATCTCTTGCGTTTTATAGCGGACAATGCCTGCATTGTGTTTACCAATGGCAGATTTTATTGTTGTATGTAGGCGTGCCTGGCATAACCATTTAGGAGAGGGACCAAACCTCTTGCCTGCACCAGAAGCATCCACGATTATCTCCATTTTGGATAAACATAATGGAGCAGCCAACTGCAGTCTGTTCACAATTGCTCACTAGGGAACAATGACAACCATAGAGGCGAGGTCATACGGAGTCGGCTTAGCGTTACCGAATCAAAGAACAGAATCGGAGGGAGGTTCTAGTCGTGGAGAACGACATTGAGGAGGGAACTATTCACATGCAACCCGCCATTCCGGCGCAGCCCGCCTTTGTAATCAATGAACCCCATTTTGCGGAACTTATTCATGAAGAAGCTGACGCGAGAGCGGGTGGTGCCGATCATCTCGGCCAACGTTTCCTGACTGATCTTCGCAATGACCGTTTCCGGCTTGCCTTCCTTCCCAAAATGGGCCAATAGCAACAGCGCACGCGCCAGCCGCTTCTCGCTGGAATTAAACAGTTGATCCACTAAATCCTCTTGGACGCGGATCAAGTGCAACAGCAAATAGGACATAAACGCGTCAGAGAACTTGGGGTACTCCTGCAGCAGGCGGAGCATGGCGGCCTTCTCGATGCGTAGAATACGGGAGTCTTCCAGGGCGGTGGCAGACGCAACACGAACCGGCTGGCCCGCCAGGCAGGATTCCCCTACAAAATCCCCCTGCTCAAGAATCGACATGACGGCTTCCTTGCCATGTTCCGACACTACGGTCACCTTCACCTTGCCCGCCTGAATAAAAAACACCGCATCCGACGCGTCTCCTTGTGAAAAGAGAATCTGCCTCTTGGGAAGCATGAGGATCGTCTCCCCCTCCCTATCGGCCTTACTAAGGAATACGTCAAGATTGAACGATGTTCGCATGCGCACCACGGCTCCGCTTCTTCTACTGTTCAGATCGACTGAATCCGCCATATTGGTCATACCATGACTCCCTTGTACCGAAAGACGTCGGCCATGCGTCATGACCCGTGCAGATGGCCTCTGACCACTACCGACACTGTCTCTCACAGACCCCGCTCTCTACTCGTTCGACGAAGACATCCTGTCAGCGATTACGGTTGAGATAGTACGATCCGCCCGAGGACGACACTGGAGCTTGCAGACTGTCCACAGTCTGCTGCATTTCCCTCAATGCAAGACTGATCTGTTTGACCGAGCAATGACGCAGGGCATGAATATTGTCTCCCATCCAGAGTCGAAGGCCTTTTCGGGACGGTGAATTCAACGTCAATACGTACGTTCGTGGTGCAGTTTTCATACTGTCCTCCGTGGTAATTGCCGCCTACTCCGCTTCAACCTGGCACCAAGTATGAAAGCGTGGTGCCAGGTTCATGGTCCTGTCATGCCGCCCGAAATACCGCCAGCAGATCGCTCAATGCCATAGTTTTGTGCTGCAACACGGCTCGCTCCGCCTTCAGCTCATCCAGCACGACCGCCTTAGCGGCGCCACCGGTGACACAAGCCACAACAAGCGCGTGAACCCGATTGCATTCCCCCTCGACCTTTGCCTTGACCACCGGATTGACAGCCAGCATGTCCATCACCGCGGCCTTGGTCGAGGCGAGATGCGACTGCAATTCGGCCTCTGGATAGTCGCTGCGTGCGGCCTCGCTGACACAGCGATCCATGCTTTGCGCCAGGAAGAGGTACAATCTCACCAGCGTGTCCGTCACGTCGATGTGGCTATGAACGGTAGTTTGGACATTCATCTTTCATGCTCCTACCAGTTGCAGATACTATTGCGTCTCGATGGTGGCTTGCGTAGCCTGAGGTGACGGGCCGCCTGGCCTCGGCACGGTTGTCACGGAAAGACTCGGTTCCGACGTCTCCTGCATCGACACCTTCAGGTCCTGAATAGCCTTTGCGACATCCTGCTCCGTCGATCCAAACCGGTCTCCCATCACCTTGATCGGAGCGATCGCTTTCTTCATCCTCAAGTTTTGTTCGTCTGGTGTCATGCCCCCTCTTCGCTTCTGAATGTCTGTGGACATTCTGATCGGTCAGAATGTCCGGATTGTCCGCGCCCTCACCAAGTGGGTCATCAGCACTGATCCCACAGGCAGGCAACGAGAGCAGTCGGCGCGGGGACTGGAGACACCCGTGCGACTCATGCTCCGAACCAAAACCTTCTCACCCCTCCGAATAGTTCATGAAAGAAGGAGAATAGAAGGTGTGCCCAAGATAAGACCACGATAGCGGCTGGCGAACAGAAGCCATACTAGGAAAAGCCCTAGGCAAAAGAAGAACGGATGCTAGGGAGCGCCGGATTCCACTATCGTGCGCTTGCCTTCAACGACAAGCTGCAGCACCTTCCGCTGCGGGGAGTCAGCCGTCAGGGCTCGCTTAAGATCGTAGCGCGCAGAATTGACGGCCGGTTCGAGAATCGGCCGAGTATTCGCCGGTATCAGATACGTCTGACCTTGTGCCACCGCTCAATGCCACATTGTGCATTGAGAGAGCTCTAGGCAACGATTAGCGCAGAGCACCACAAGACATTCGAGTTCATGGAAGGAGAGCGGAAGAAAACATCAGGGGAAGAGACTGGGTTAAGGAACTTCTCCAAGCCCCCTTGCCAAGCGGAGATGCGACCTAGGAGGAACGTACGTTTGTGAGCATACTGTGACGTTTGAGAATAAACGCCCGACTCCGCTCTACCATTACGGTGAGCTTCAGAACCACAGAGATCTGCTGCATTCTCAAACCTCCATCAGAAAGCCTTCAGCAATATAGCTCCTCCTGGCCACCTTGTTATTTAGTCAGCATAACGGTCACGAGCAGGGCAACCGCCCACGTAATCACATACGCGAACAGTAAGAGTTCCATTCCCATATCGCGCCGAAGATCACGCCAAATACTCATGACTTCCTCCCGTATTCAGTAGTCCCTTCTCACTGAGACCGCCCACATAACCCTATCGATGATTCACAGGATGATACCCGTTATAGAAACCCTTCAGGCCGGATCATGCCCCAGTTCCGCACTATCATCCATCGCTCTCACTCACTCTATCGACAGAAGATTCATCTCACCCCGCCTTTTCCAAGCCTCATCACAGGGGACCCAGGAACGCGCGCACGGTTCCTATTTGGTGGATCATGACTCGCCCGATTAGCCTCAATCCCCGGATCCGTCATCGCGCCGCAGAGCAGGCAACGCCAACCAGCCACCAGGGGCTGGCCCATATCTCTCATTTGGACGGCAATCAAGAGACCTTGGCAACGTCGACACTGCATCGCGCCTCCTATGGGCCGGCTCTACAACACCCTTCTCAACGTCTGGTTCCAGATCAGGCACGCATACATGGGATTGAAGGAACTTCGACGGAAGCAATGCCACCATGCCTCGGCGATAAGCGCGCACGGCCTGATCATATCAGGCCTCCTTCACGGCCTTGAAGCTAACAAGCTTTGGGCGGATGATTGGATGCGGAGACGTTGAAAACCGCCAGATTCAGATGCTGGAACTCCAGCCGCTTCTCACGTGTCCGAAACGTACGATCCCCAATCGCCAGCAGCTGCTGCTTATCGAGGAACAAATCCCGCTTGTCACTGACCGCCCACTCGTATTCCCGTGTCATCGCCAGGGCATCGACCGGACAGGCTTGGACGCACAGCCCGCAAAACAAACACCGCGTCATATCCATCGAATACTCTCGCGCGTATCGCTTCGTCGGTTCGCCCGGCACTTCGGCGCTCACCACTGCAATGACGCGAGAGGGACAGGCAGCCTCACAGAGATCACAACCGACCAACGCCAGCATGCCGCGATAATTGTCCGGCAAAATCCGCTTCTCGTGCGGATATTGAAGGGTAACCGGCTTGTAGTGGAGGAGATGGCCCAAGGTCAACTTCATTCCCACTGCGAGCTCATAGAAAGTGACCAGCTTGATCCAAGCCGTGAATCCACTATAGTGCCTTGCCCATCTCTCTCTCAGTCTCATGCGTACTCTTTCTTGGACCTGACGAGCTGTCCGTCGATCTCTCGCGGATACGACTCTGTCCTATCGCATTTGCGACCAATACACTCTCGACTCACGCATTCAAAAGGTCGGCGCCGACCGGATTACTTTCCGCGTCTCCTCTTCACCTGCACAGGTCTGTTTTGCCAGCATGCGTTGTCCGACACTGGCGCGTTTGGGAATTCTCGCCATACAAATCTTTAGCGAATCCCCCTCTGCGCCCGATGCCGGTAAACTAACCTCTCCTACTGGAGCGGGAGGTATCGCTCCTTTCACAAGCGGATCTGCCGCTTGAGCCGGTTGAGTTGACCATATCGACAGTGCCGCGAACAGCACCAGCGTTAAGACTGCAGCCGCCGGTTTTGTGTTGGACAGAATTTTCATCATGACGATCTCCCTCTTTTCGTTAGTGGCCCATACTCGCTCACCCCAAAAGCAACCCATGCAAAAGCGCGCATGTGAACCGGTCCATCACATAACCGCTAGCTGCCGTGCAGACACACGGCTGTGGGATTGGTGATTCGCATATCGCACCGCTTAACTGGATGAGACTCGTTTTTCAAAGAAGCGGCGGAGACTGGGGAATCAGACGCGCTGTAGAGGCAGGGGATGCGCGAGAGATGGGACAGTCGGCGTAGCTTGGACCATCACCACATCACTTTACGGACCACTTACTTAGGTGTCAACGATTCGAGAGCAGCGACAAGCTGTAAGGTGATGATTCCGTGGGGGTATATTTATTTTCAGCAACGCATCACGGGAGGGGATACCACGCGATGATTGCTCTTGCTGCAGCAAGCCAGAGATGCTTCCTGCCTAATACCGGCCCTTCGGTTCGAGCGGGACAGAGGTCAATTCACGGTAGACTCGGTGAAACTCTTCCGTCGTTAGATCGGGGGCCTGTAGTTTGGCAAGCGCCTCCTGACTGATAGGGTACTCGACCGTATCGTCATAGTTCGATGAGGCAATCGTCACGAATCGTGGAGGAAACAACCGCTCCGGCAGGAGGATGCTGATGCCTAGATTGTACTTAAGCGCCAGACGAATCACCTCTCGCGCCTTGTCCGCCGGAACATCCCGGCCGAGTCCGATATTCTGTGGCGGTTGCCCTCGTTTGGCGAATTGAAAATGGACATTGGTCATGCCCGCTTGAGCAAACTCTTCTTTCAACGCCGCGACCTGACTCCGATATTGATCGGCAAGCACAACCTCGACGCGGCTCACGGTTTGAACTGGCTCACCTTCGGCAAATAATGCGGTCGTTCCCACACCCATGAGGACAGGGAGCAACATCCCGCTGATCCATAATCCCCGCAAACTCATAGACTATGTTACCTCGAAGAGAAATTCGGAAGGTATGCAGAGGAGCGGCGGTGTCCCGTAAGACGGGACACCGCCGCATGGATGACTACTGCCCGATCATCGAAGTCGGTGTGGCGACCGCTTCACCGATTTGGTTCTCAGCCGTCTTGGTGGCTGGAACCTGTGGCGTCAGGTGCAAGATGCGCCGATCCTCGACTGGAAGTACCTTGAAGAGTCCCCACTGTCCCGCATTGACATAAGCCGGACGTTGGTTCTTCCACAAGTAATCGCCGACGATCCGGTCGGTCAGATAGGCGTTAATCACTTCTGACCCTCCGAACTCCATGGTGCTGACTTGATCGGCACCCTGCATATAGGGTTCGTGCGGCCATTCGTGACCATCGACCGTGAACAGTTGGACCTGCTCACTAAAGGCACCAAGCACGTGAATCGCTACCGGATCTCCCACGTGAGCCTGCAACAGCGGCGTCGAGGGCGTTTCCCCGGCTTTCACGCAGCTGAAGATTTCCGGAATTTCACAGCCTTTTTCTACCCGCCATGCAGTCGGCTCTGACCGGTAGTTCACCGCCGTAATGCCGGCGACCTGCTGGATGTACGGCATGAAGCTGACGCCGACGATGTTATCCTCGTCCTGGAACATCAGGGAGAAATCTCTATAGTTCTTCCTGTTTTCATTGCCGGGAACCGTCCGATCAACGATGACATCGGCTCGCCAGCTGCTCTTCATCGTAATATCGTCACCCGACACGGGATCGCGATACCGCGAACCCTTCGGCCCGACAATGACCGATCCAAACAGACCGTTTCTCGGATTCTCAACCACGTTCCCCCAATCCTGAATGAGCGCGGCCAGCTCTCCGTATTCCGGATGGGCATAGTAGGTGTAGGTCTTGCTCTGCCCCGGTCCGATTGTTTGATCGCCTGAGTTATTGCCGACATTGGCGCCGAACGAATCTTTTGGATCGAACGCCATCATGTCGACATGGAAACCGGCGCGCTCTTTCGCCATCTCGTTCTTCAAATTGATCTTCAGGCAATCACCGACGTTCACGTGCAGCGTCAGGGGGCTTGGCTTGAGTTCACCAGCCTTGACACGCCCACGATCCCCTTCGAGCACATACATCTTGCCCTGCTCGTTACCGAAGACCATCTTCCGTTCGAGGTCCACTTCCATCACACCAGGCGCTCCGTCATGGTACCGGATCTGCTGGTCAACCGCCGACACATTGAAGGACTTCACCGGCGCATCAGCCGGGCAAACAGAAGGAGCAGACTTCTGAATCTGCTCGCGGCTCGGCAAGGGCTTCAGATCGCCCTGCAATTCATCGAACACTCTGAAGATTCCCCAACTACCTTCGGCAAAATGCGATGCACGACCGCTATAGTAGAGGTAATCTCCTGACTGTTTTTGCGGACCGCCAGCCGCCGGAATCGCTGGATCATAACGCTCTCCGATCGCCAGGTGGATCGTGCTCCTCGGCATGGCTGTCGTCCCGTACCGTTCCATCGGGAACCAGTGGCCGGTCACATGCCACGTATGCACTTCGTTGGCTGAACCGACCAGGGCACGCACGACAATAGGATCGCCGAGGTAGGCCCGCAGCAATGGAGTACCGGGATCACCGTGAATGCCGGATACGAACAACTTCGACGGATCGGGGTTGTTCATCAACCGCACGCTCAACGGTTCGACCCGCATGCTATACCCGCTGCCGGTCGTCGCTTCACCGCCATTGAGGAACCACATCGGCGACTTGTTGATCTTTTCGGGGAACTGATGCGACGGTGGCCCATCCACAGTGGTCGCTCCGATCCTCGCTTGAGGATTGTCGGTCGTGATCAGCTCCGCTGTTCGAGCATTGCTGTCCATGATATGCATCATGACTTCTCGGAAACTGCCACGGATATGGGCCGATACCGGCTCCAGCGTATGGATGTCCGCGATGGGACCGCTGCGGATTTCTTTGCCGGTAACCGGGTCATGGTAGGTCGACCGCGGCGGCTCGGTAATGAACGCAGAGAACAATCCATGGCCCCATGTATCCGTACCAAACACATGGTCATGCCAGTAGACGGTCCCCAAATCCGCATCCACATACCAGCGCTCACGGATGAACTCCACGCTGGCGATATCGTCCTTCTTATGCCCATACTTCAGCGGCGCATCGAAGGTGATCGTCTTCCCGTTGATGGTCTTGATCCGGGCGACTTCAAAGAACTTGGGATCATCCATCCCGACGCCCAACTCAATATTGACATGGAACTTCGACGGGTCTGCCACCGTAATACTGCGCGCACCGGCCTTTGTGTCGGCCGTCAACACCGTATTCCCCGGCAAGGGCATGCCCTTCTCCGGCTGCGGATCTTTCAGCATAGTGAACGCCCGCAGCGACATGTCGTAGGAGAATCCGATCGTCGGACCATCCGATGCGCTGGTATCGAACTGGAAGAAATGCGGGTGGAGATTGATCTTGTTTGCCCACCCGGTTCTGGCATCATCGGGAATTTCGTTTTTGAAGATCACGTCCACGCAATCGTACACGTTGCCGCGAATCACCAATGGCACCTGTTTCTTGGGATTTTGCCGCACTTCTGCTTCTTCTTCGTGCAACACATAGATCATACCGATCGGATCGACCAGAGCGGCGGAGTTCGCCGTCGCCGGTTTCAGCGTGATCGGTAATGTAATGGAATGGGTTGTGAAGTACTTCCGCGGAGCATTCTCCGGGCACAAGCTCCAGGGACCTTGCTCACCGGGCCTGGCTGGTTCCGTGCTCTTGGTGCCGTCCTCTCTCACATGGAAAGGCTCTAACCATGGCGCGCCACCGTGGTTCGGGGCAAATGGCGGACGCTTGCCGAGATGCGGACGGAGCCATGGGAACGCCAGCTTTCCGGTTTGCGGATCGAACGTGATTGGCGGACGCTTTAACGGAGCGGGCGAGACATAATCCGCCCACTTGTGAGGCGTTTCCGGCTCGTTCAGAGCCAATGCCCCTTCCCACTTCCAGTTCACCACCGTGGCATCATGCGCCTTGGCCTGTACGACTTGATCCTCGGACTTGCCGGGCAAGCCTTGCGGCGGCAGCATGTACTCCACCCAATCCTTGATCGACACTTTCACCGGATTGGCTTTCCAATCGGTCTTGTCCTTCGTAATTTCCCACTTCTTCCCGCCGTACCAATCCACCGTGGTCCCAACCAGCTTGTCCGAGCTCACCGCCGGCTTGATCTTTCCCTTGCGATCCGGCAACTCCACGAGCGCCTTCATCACGTCGGTTTGGAAGCCCGGCGCTTGCAGCGTGTTGTACACACGCCAGAACCCCCACATACCCGTGACATAGTGCTGCGGAATATGGCAGTGGAATACGAATTCTCCGGCCAATGCCTGCAACCCGCCGGACCCGCCCTCGGTCACCTCATCATAAATCTCCGACGGACCGATCGACTGCACGTCCAACCGATCCGACGTGTCGTTGATCATAGGAAACTTCACCGGACCGTTCTTGGAGAGCGTCGCATCCAGCTTGCTGGTTCCAGGCTGTCTGGCCCAGCGGATCGACCCCCCATGGAGATGGTGGGAATGCACGATCTCGGATCCGCCGATCATTCGGAACGTCGCCGGGTCACCCAAATAGGAACGGGGAATCGTGGTGGCGGGATCACCGAATGTATAGGATCCATACCCCTGCGACTCATCGGCAAATCCGACAAGATGCTCCTGCATCTCAAGTCTGGTTCCGTGCGGCTCGCTGCGATAGTTGAGCAATCGGGCCGCGGGACGATAGGTGTCCGTATGCGCATCACGCTGCGGCAGCATATCTCCTTTGCGGTTCAGCAAGCGGAAGGTCTCATCGCCTGCCTCGTGATAGAAGATGACGAATTCTCGGAAATCCGACCCTTTCGCCACATCGATCATGGCTTCCCACCCGCTCTTCATCTCTTCACCGGTAAAGGGGCTGAGGAAGCGCGAACCGCGCGGTTCGACGACGAGTGATCCCAGCAGGCCCAAGGAGTACTGTTCGCGCGTGGCATGGCTGTGAAATGCGAGGCCTCCCACCTGCTTATCAGGCTGGATATACCATTCGAATTCGGCGCTCTTTCCCGTCGCCACCAGCGCATCCGGGTTGTTGGCCGTCGCCGGCTTGCCGGTGCTGGCGACCAACATCTGCGACCCATTGATGATCATATTCGTGGGCTCACCGTCGATCTGATTGCGGAGCGTGATCCGCAAGCAATCTCCTTGGTTCGCGCGAATGACCAATGGCTGAATCAGGTCACCCTGCAAACCATTCGATACGGCACCGCCGGCGAAAGTCACATCTTCGCTCTCCCGTGCTGCCTTGTTCTTCTCTTCTTCCTCACGAACTCCCTTCAGCTCTTCAGTCAACGCATACATGTAGCCCGGATAAAAATCGCCGAACCGATTCACGGTGATTTCGATGTTGATCGCCGTAATATCGTAGGCGAGCGCCCTGCGTCACCTTCACTTTATCCGGGTCCTCGGCTACGAGCAGGATCCCCTGCTGCATAGCATGCGCGCCGGCCCCCTGAAACGGCCCAGTTGATTGGACCTGGCGTTCGATTTGCTCGATCGCCTTCGACATCTTGTCCTGCAACATCGGACCAGCTTGGACATGAACCGGTTGGGCGACATCGACGTTTGCGTCCTGCGCCGCATGCGCGTCGTGCGACATGGCCGCGAGAGCGGGCGTCGCCCCGATCAAGGCCAGGCCGGCCGCAAATCCTAACAGCCCAGAACATATCTGTTTTATTGAAACACCCATACGTTCAGCCTCCTCCATAAACAGTAAACAATTCAACTTCAATCAATTGACAATAAATCCGTGTGCCATCTATTCAATTATAAGCAATCGTGAGACACCAATATCATTACAAGCTGGAGACTCTAGTAGAACCCAATACTCATTGGAGGAATCGTCAGGATGTCCGTACTACCACACAAATTCTTTGCTCGCCACTTAAGCAGGACAAGCCCTACCCGCACGGTATACTAAGAGCGAGCTCTTATATCCATTTCACGAAATTATTGCAAGACCCATTTTCCCACAACCGTCAAGAACAATCTGCAGCCTTAGCCCTTTCATAAAGACCGCCACTCCCCTCGATACACAATACCAAATCACACCGATTCTATACACTCGTACAACACCGGCCTGAGTCTTTCGCCCCAGGGTCATAATGTCCTCTTCCCGTTCGCCCTCACCGCCGGTTTGTGCCATAATCCTTCTATGATTTTGAAACGTTGGCTCGTCGGGGATCCCCTGAAGACGGCACAAGCACGGCACGAACGGCTCTCGAAAACCATCGCGCTGCCAATTTTTTCATCGAACGCGATCTCCTCGGTCGCATACGGAACTGAAGAAATCCTGTTAGTGCTCGTCCTCGCCGGCACGGCGGCCGTGACCTGGTCGATTCCGGTCAGTCTGGCCATTCTCTTTCTTGTACTGGTCCTCACGATTTCCTATCGACAGATCATTTATGAGTATCCTGAGGGAGGCGGCGCCTACATTGTTGCAAAGACGAATCTCGGCGAGAGGCCGGCCCTGGTGGATGTCTTGACCGTCGCCGTCAGCGTCGCGGCCGGAGTAGCCGCACTCACCTCAGCCATCCCCAGTCTATTTGTCCATCGGGAAGCGTTGGGACTTGTCGCCATCATCTTTATGGTCATCATGAATCTCCGCGGCGTCCGAGAGTCGGGAACGTTTTTCGCCATCCCGACCTATTTCGCTATTGGAGCACTTGGGCTGCTGGTCACCGTCGGCACCCTGCACTCCTTCACCACCCCTGGCCTCACTCCCTCCTCGACGAATCCTGAAATGCCTGGCAAAGCGATGGAAGGTCTCACCCTCTTCTTGATTCTTCGATCGTTTGCCGCAGGCTGTTCTGCCGTGACCGGTATGGAAGTCATTTCCAACGGCGTCAAAGCCTTTCGCCATCCCGAATCGAAAAACGCCGCGACGACGATGATCTGGATGTCCATCATCCTAGCATCACTATTTATGGGTGTGAGCTGGATGGCCTATCACTTCGGCATACTTCCCAAAGCAGACGAGACGATCATGTCGCAACTGGCCCGCCTCACATTCGGCACGGGGGTGGTCTATTACACCATTCAGATCGCCACCATGGCGTTGCTGGTGCTGGCAGCCAACAGCGCCTTTGCCGGCTTTCCGCATTTAGCTTCGATCCTGGCCCGGGACGGATTCATGCCGCACCAGATGGCCACGTTCGGCGATCGCCTAGTGTTTTCGAACGGCATCGTCATCCTCGGTTTTTTCGCCTGTCTCCTGTTGGTAATTTTTCAAGGCGATACCCATGCGCTGATCCCGTTGTACGCCATCGGCAAGCCGGCATGGTCAACCGCTGGCTGACGAAGAAAGGGAAACATTGGCGAAAGAAACTGGTTATCAACAGCATCGGCGCCGTTACGACCGGCATCGCCACCGTCATTATTGCCAGCACCAAGTTCATGCAGGGCGCCTGGATCGTCTTTCTACTTGTCGCAATCTTAATCCTCATGTTCCAGGGCATTCGCTCTCACTATCGAGCTGTATCGGAACAAATCACCCTGGACCGCCGAGGGTCTCGGCCCCCGCTGCCTCGACGCAATATCGTGGTCATTCCGGTCAGCGGAGTGAATCGCGCCGTGGTCCGCGCCCTGGACTATGCGAGAAGCCGTCCCGGTGAGATTCGCGCCGTGTATGTCGATCTTGACCCGGAAGAAAGCGCCAAAGTCAAAATCCAATGGGCCCAATGGGGTGGCGGTGTCAATTTGATCGCCATTTCCTCTCCCTATCGTTCGGTGCTGGGATCTCTCCTGGAATACATCGAGGAAATTCTGGAAAAAGAGCCAAACACCTGGGTGACCGTTGTGATCCCGGAAATTCTTCCGGCCCGCTGGTGGCAGAGCATCCTGCACAACCAGCGCGCGCTGATGCTTAAAGCGGCGCTGCTCTTCAAAGAGCGAGTCATCATCACAGACGTCCCGTTTCATCTGACGCGATGAGCGCACACCGTAAAAAGTAAACCGTGAAACGTAAAAGGTCTAAGAACCGTCTCCACTCCGCCCTCCTTATCAACTTTCTTGCTTTCACACTGGTCCTGACCATCATGGCTGGGCAGTCATCAGCCTTCAAGATTATCGAGCCGGCAGAAAGCGCTACACTGATTGCTGGAAGTACCGTGACTGCTCAGGTAGATGTGGGAAAGGACCGCGGCATCGTCGCGGTGCGCTACTACTGGTATAGCGGGCAAGACGAGGCGCTAGTGGAGCAAGATGACACCACGGCCACCGGCTCCATCGTTGCGCCCGCTGCCTCGATCGGGCTGGCGGAACACAACCCACCATTCGGTGGCCGCCTGTTGATCCCCAAGGACGGCATCGGACCCATGCGGCTCCTGGCCGTGGCTGAAATCTCGCGTGGACGTCTGGGTACACGCTCCGTCTTCGACGAAGTGATGGTACAGGTTGAACCCAAGGCCGCCCTGATCACAATCGACTTTGCAACCGACAAGCCGCTGCAGCTCGGACGGGCCGGACAATCCTCCGCCTTCGGCCACGTGGATTCTCTAGGTAAGATTTTCGAGTTACCGGTTGTCGGTGAGTTCGCCGACGGCATAGCCCGCCGGATCAGCGCTCCGGAAACCGGAACCACCTACGAGTCTTCAAGCCCGAACGTCATTAAAGTCTTGACCGGCGGACTCCTCCAGATCGTCGGCAACGGGAAGACTGTACTGACCGTGACCAACCGCGGGAAGCAGGCCCTGCTCGATGTGGATGTGAACGTCAACGACGAACCGAACGCACCGCCGATCGCCGATGCGGGGATAAGCAAAACCGTGAGAGCCGGATCAAAAGTGAAATTGAGCGGGCTAAAGAGCCGCGACCCCGAAGGCGAAGCCCTCTACTATACCTGGAGCCAGCTGCGCGGCAGCAAAGTGTCGCTGCTCGACGCAAACAACGCCGAGGCGTCCTTCCTCGCCCCAACCGTGTCAGAGCCGAGAACCTACCGATTCAAGCTGCGCGTGACGGATAAGAAAGGCGCGGATAGCCTCCCGGCGTTTGTGGATGTGACGGTGGAACCCTAGAAAGTGTGAGGCGCCGTTCGTGAAGCGTATTTCGTCAAGAAGGGATTATCTTCTCCGTAGGTTTGGCAGCTTCGGTGGGGATCTTCACCATGGCATCCAGCTAGCTTCAAGCATTTGCCCTCAATGATCCCTTCCCTATACTGACATCATTTCAGACGTAGTCTCCCAGGCGAAGGAACCGATCATGACACACTCTCTCTCAGATGAGGAACTCCGACGATTGGAAGCGCCGGGTAAGCGCGAAGGCCTGACAGTCGAACAGATGGTATGCCTTGGTATCAGGGACTTCATTGGCCAGCCCGATGACGCGTTCCGTGCCGCTGCCAAGCGCCTGATGGAGAAAAACGCCGAGCTCTATCGGCGCCAGTTATAGTCCCGACTCACTTGCCTGCCAGCTCTGCTACCGGATATCGCCCAGAGGATGCACAACCCATTTGCCGAATTGGCGGAAATCATCGTCGAAAGCGAACGCCGTCCCGATGCCGAGCCGTTTCATGATTGCGAAGCTGGTGCAATCCGTAAAGCTGAACCGCTTATCCGGATACTGACGGAAGATGCCCCAAGCTTTTTCCTCGTCTGCTTGAGTCACTCGAATGACGGGAGTGGTGGTCTCACCCAGCAAGCGGATTCCAAATTGCAGAGCTTGTTCGTATCCAAGCCGCATGCGAAGGAGCGTGATGGTTTCATGGACGATCATATTACTGGTTACAAGGAGTCGATCCGTGGATTGCACGTACTGTAGCGCCTGATGATGCAATCGATCGGTTTGATCGGCGAGGGCAAAGAACGCTGAGGTATCAACGAAGACGGACTTGCGGAACGATTGGGTGGGCAGGCTCACGGCTTCTCGTGCAGGTAGGTGTCGTGCTTAACGCTGATATCGGTAAACCCGCTGGCCCCGATTC
>LNFM01007659.1_pt1 | contig 16772 bp, 15 predicted proteins | sample 596031 | NCBI WGS metagenome assembly LNFM01 (sample SAMN04254537, study PRJNA301005) | activated carbon metagenome | isolation source: dual media filters at the Ann Arbor, Michigan drinking water treatment plant | place: USA: Ann Arbor
GCATCGGCGGGGATTTCGTTTAGCATCGTCGGCGCCTGGGATCTCAGAAGCCCAGGACTAGGGCTGGAACGGGGACATGATCGACAAGCGCGTTAAATCGATCGCCGAGGCGATGCAGGGTATCAAGGACGGCTCGGTCGTCCTGTTCGGAGGGTTCGGAGCGGTTGGGCATCCCAAACACCTGATCGATGGACTGATCGAGCAGGGCGCCAAGGATTTGACGCTTGTTGGCAACAACGCCGGTTCCGGGCGCGTCGAGCCGCTGGTGCGCCTGCTTGCGACTGGTCGCGTGCGCAAGATCATCTGCAGCTTTCCGCGCTCCTCCGGCTCCGTCGTGTTCGACGAGATGCACAAGGCGGGTAAGCTGGAGTTGGAATTGGTGCCGCAGGGCACGCTGGCCGAGCGCATCCGCGCCGCCGGCGCCGGTATTCCGGCGTTCTACACGCCGACCGCGTACGGCACCGCGCTTGCTGAAGGCAAGGAAGCCCGCGAATTCAACGGGCGGATGCATCTGCTCGAGCATGCGATCAAGGCCGACGTGGCGTTGGTCGAAGCCTGGCAAGCCGATCGCTGGGGCAATCTCACCTACAAACTGTCGGGGCGGAATTTCAATCCGATCATGGCGACGGCGGCGGACCTCACGATCGTGCAGACACAACACATCGTTGAACTCGGCGACATCGGACCCGAGAACACTCATACGCCTGGAGTCTACGTCAACCGCGTCCTGCACGTGCCCTATGGCGATCCCGAGCCTGCGCTCGTCCCGACGACTTAGAAAATCATTGCCGAGGAGACAACGCTCATGACAACGACCGCCGCGCGCGCCGAAGCCGCCAGCGTCGAAGGTTTCAAGCCGTGGACGCGCCCGGAAATGGCGGCGCGCCTGGCCCGCGACATTCCTGAAGGCTGGTGCGTAAACCTCGGGATTGGCATTCCGCTGCTGGTCTCGAACTTCGTCAAAGGCCGCGAGGTCATCTTCCAGTCGGAGAACGGGATCATCGGCATGGGCGGGCTGCAGAAACCCGAGGAATTGGAGCCGTGGCTCGTCAACGCCGGCAAGCAGAACGTCAATCTCGTGACGGGCGCCTCGATCGTCCACCACGCCGATAGCTTCGCGATGATCCGAGGCGGCCACATCGATCTCTGCGTACTCGGCGCCTTCGAGGTCGCGGCGAACGGCGACTTCGCCAACTGGACGACGTCGCTCACCGATGGCGTGCCGGCGGTTGGCGGTGCCATGGATCTCGCGGTCGGTGCCAAGCGGTTGTGGATCATCATGGACCACACGTCCAAAAATGGCGGCACCAAGTTGCTCGAGCAGTGCGCACTGCCGCTGACGGCGCTCAAGGCCGTGAGCCGCGTCTACACGAACTTCGCGGTGCTCGACGTCGGGCCGAAGGGTTTTGAAGTCGTCGACATGGCGCCTGGCCTGACGATGGCGGCGCTTCAGGCGAAAACCGGAGCCAAGCTCGTCGCGAAAGCTGCGTGATCCGCATAAATCGTGGAAGTCTGACATGCGGAAAGGCGCGGGTGACCGCGCCTTTCTCGATTCTCTGTGACCTGTTGTTCCGTCCGCTCGGGAACTGCCAGCTCGCCTAGAACATCCCGAATACGATGGCGGCGAGAAACACGAAGGACATAATCGTGGCGGCGATGTTCAGCCTAAGTCCAAGCTGCATCTAGACCTCCTGCACTGACCTTCACTAGTCTTCACCAGCGTCTGCCACGGCACCAATCGGCACCCCATGAACAAACTGTAAGGTTCCCCAAAGACGCGTGGCAAGCGGAAAAGTTGCCGCAGCGCGAAAAGAAGACTTTTGTGCTCAAATGGATCTATGTAACCGGGTGTGCTGAATCGGCCACGAGGGCAGTCATCCCCGATATTAACCACAAGACAATTGATGATGGCCGAGTATTCGCGCGTGATACTCTTGACACAAGGGCGTGGCAGCTTCGCGACGGCTTGCAGCGCATCTTTTTTTCGGGCCAGTCGTAGTTTTCGCGCCCGATCCGGTCGTCGTACCGTGCCGCCTCACAAAAGCCGTTACGCCGACGCGAACACTTCACAAAGGTCGCGCGATCGTTAACGTCTGTCGCGGCATCGGCGTCGCGAGATCGGCGCCGACCCAAAAATCCTCGGGAGGAGCATATGGCCGATACGCGGGACGAGAGCCGGATTCCGATCCTCGTCGGATGTGGTCAACTCACGCAACGCGAGAAAGATCCAACGCGGGCGCTGTCGCCCATAGACCTGACGGCGGACGCGGCCCGACGAGCAGCGGAAGACACCGGCGCCGGCTCAGCGCTGCTCGCCGCCCTCGACACCATCGTCATGATCCGATCGTTCTCGGATACGAGCTGGCGGTTTGCATCGCCCTTTGGTCGCTATAAAAACCCGCCGCGCTCGCTCGCCAATCGGCTGGGCGCGTCCGCAGCGCACCGGCTCATCTACACGTACGCCGGCGGAAACATGCCGCAATGGTGCGTGAACCGGCTGTTCGAAATGATCACGCGCGGCGATTGCGAGGCGGCGCTGATCGCGGGCGGCGAAACCCTCGCGACGCAGAAGGCGGCGCAGCGCGCGGGGCTGACACTCGACTGGTCGGAGGACGCCGGCGGTGAGCCGGAAGTCTGGGGTGTCGCCAAGCGCGGCTGGAACGACATGGAGGATCGCCACCGCATGGCGGGCGCGATCTTCGCCTATCCGATGTTCGAGAATGGAATTCGCGGCCATCTGGGGCGCACGATCCCGGATCATCTCGCTGCGACCGGCAGGTTGTTTGCCCACTTCGCCGCCGTCGCCAAGGCTAATCCGCTCGCCGACCGCCGCGCCGGCTACAGCGCCGATCAGATCGCGACCGTCAGCGCCGACAATCCGTACATTGGCTTCCCCTACACCAAGCTCATGAACGCCAATGCGTTCATCGATCAAGCCGCGGCCATCGTGCTGACGTCCGTCGCCAAAGCCAAAGCGCTCGGTATTCCCGAGGACAAGTGGGTTTATCTCCATGGCTGCGCCGACGCGCACGATCATTGGTACGTGAGCGATCGCCATAACTTCCATTCGTCGCCTGCGATGCGCACGGTGGCGAAGGAAACCTTCGCGATGGCGGAGAAATCACTCGCCGATATGGCGCACCTCGACCTCTACAGCTGCTTTCCGTCCGCGGTGGAGATCGCCTGCAAGGAAATGGGCATCCCGCTCGATGACCCGCGCGGGCTCACCATTACCGGCGGCCTCCCTTACTTCGGCGGGCCCGGCAACAACTACGTCACCCATTCCATCGCCGAAATGATGAACCGCGTGCGCGCGCAACCCGGCTCGTTTGGCCTCGTCACCGCCAACGGGAACTATGTGACGAAGCAGTCGGCCGGTATCTATTCGACAATACCGCCGGAGCGCGCTTTTGCACCCAGAGATCCCGCCAACTATCAGGCGGGTATCGACGCCGACCGTGGCCCAGTCGTTGCCGAGATCGCCGAGGGGGATGGCACGATCGAGACCTACACGGTCATGCACGAACGTAAAGGGCCGGCGTATTCGATCTTGTTTGGCCGGCTTGGAGACGGCCGCCGCTTCATGGCCAACACACCGGATGATCCGGCACTGCTTGCCGACATGACCGGGTGTGACTATCTCGGCGCCAAGGGGCGCGTCCAACACACTGACGGCGTTAATATTTTCGTCCCGGAGTGAGATGGCGATTCATCGGGTGGTGTTTCTGCATCCCTTTTGCCACCGAACGCTGCGGCGCACGATGGACTTGGCGCAACGGCGCACTATATATGGAGTCACCGGTTTCCGGCGGGGCACTTTGGCGGGCCTCGGGCAAAAAATGGGAGGCAAAATTGTCCATGATGAAGCGTTGGTTGGGCAGGCTCATGATTGTGGGACTGGGGGCAGCCGTGCTCGTGGCCACACTGCCGAGCGATGCGGATGCGCGGCGCGGCGGTAGCTTCGGCAGCCGTGGCTCTAAGACGTTCAGCACACCGCCGACGACAAACACGGCGCCGAAGGCTGCGGCACCCGTCACCAAGTCGACGACGCAGCCCGGTGCCACGCAATCGGCTAACCCGTCGACGCGTCCCGGCGTAGGCGCGGGGGCGGCTCAGGGTGCATCGCGCTTCGGCGGTCTCAAGGGCATCCTGCTCGGCGGCCTGTTTGCAGCCGCTCTGTTCGGCATCTTCGGTGCCGGTGCCATGGCGAGCATCCTCGGTTTCATGCTGCAGATGCTGCTTGTCGGCGGCGTCATCTACCTGCTGTTCCGTTTGTTCCGTGGCGGCAGCAAGCCTGCGATGGCGACGGCTTCCGCCGGACCGGTGCCCGCTCCTGGGCGCACGCCGATGGACATCCTCAATCGTAGCGGCACCGGCCTCGGTGGTGGCGCGTCGAACGAGCTGAAGATCGGCCCGTCCGACTACGACGCCTTCGAGCGCCTGCTCGGCGAGGTTCAGACAGCCTATGGGCGCAACGACGTCGACGCGCTCAGCAGCCGCCTGACCCCGGAAATGCTGTCGTACTTCGCGGGTGAACTCGACGACAATGCGAAGAAGGGCCTGCTCAACGTTGTCTCCGATGTTAAGCTCGAGCAGGGCGATCTCGCGGAGGCATGGCGCGAGCAACACCTCGAATACGCGAGCGTGGCACTGCGCTACTCGCTGATCGATGCCACCGTTGAAAGCGCGACTGGCCGCGTCGTCGAAGGCAGCCGTACCGAGCCGACCGAACTCACGGAAGTGTGGACGTTCGCCCGCCCGGTCAACGGCACGGCGAGCCAGTGGGAACTGTCGGCGATCCAGTCGTCCTGAGCTTCACGGCTCACGCTCTGACACATGCGAGCGGCGCTCTCCTAACCGGAGGGCGCCGCTCCTGCTTTATAAGGGCCGCATGGCTCCCTGCCGTTTGTGGGGAAGACATCGCAAGCGCGTGCGGCTAGAAGCACGCTCTGTGCCGGGATCCAAGGCCGGCTCCAGCAGGGAACTCACGGAATGACCAAGCCGCTCGAAGGCCTCCTCGTCGTCTCGCTCGAGCAGGCTGTCGCGGCCCCGATGGCCGGTCGCCGCCTCGCCGACGCCGGCGCGCGCGTGATCAAACTCGAACGTCCAGAAGGTGATTTCGCGCGCGGTTACGACACGCTGGCGAACGGGCAGAGCGTCTATTTCATCTGGCTCAATCGCGGCAAAGAGTCGGTCGTCGTCGACCTCGCCAAGCCCGAGGACAAGCAACTCTTCGAGGCGTTGATCGCCAAGGCCGACGTGTTCCTCCAGAACCTGAAGCCGGGCGCGCTCGCGAAACTCGGCTTTCCCGTCGCAGAATTGTGTGCGCGCCATCCTCGCCTCATCGCGTGCTCGATTTCGGGCTACGGCGATACCGGCCCCTACGCCGACCGAAAGGCCTACGACCTGTTGATCCAGGCCGAGTCCGGTCTGGCGTCGGTCACCGGCAGCGCGCCCGAGCCGGCTCGCGTCGGCGTCTCGATCGTCGACGTGACGACTGGCCTCAACGCCTACGAAGCCATTCTCGAAGCGCTGCTGCGCCGCGCGGTTACGGGTCGCGGCGCCGACATCCGCATTTCGATGTTCGATTCCATGGCTGAACTGATGGGCGTGCCTCTGCTCCAGGGCATCTATGGCGCGCCGCCGCGCCGCATCGGCCTGTCGCATATTTCGCTCGCGCCTTATGGCGTGTTCACGACGCGCGATAATATCCCGATCCTCATCAGCATTCAGAATGACCGCGAATGGCGGGCGCTCTGCACCAAAGTGTTCGAGAAGCCCGAGAGCGGCACCGATTCGCGTTTTGCAACGTCGCCCGCGCGGATCGAAAACCGCCCTGCCACCGACGGTCTCGTCGCGGCATGGTTCGCCGATCACGACGCGGACGCCGCAATCGCCAAACTCGACGCCGCCGACATCGCCTTCGGTCGGGTCAACGACGTCCATGGCCTGCACGCACATCCCCACCTGCGCATGATGACCATTGCCACGCCCGCGGGTCCGGTCGATCTCCCCGCGCCGCCCGCGCAGTGGATCGGCGACGAGATACTGGCGGCCGATACCGTGCCTGTACTCGGATCGCACACCCGCAAGGTGCGTGAGGAGTTCTTGAGCGAGCGGTGACCGCGCCTACTTACGCCCGCGTGTTGCTGCTGGCTTTGTCTTCGGTTCGTCGGCATCAAACTGGTTGGCGTTGAGGCCGAGCAATTCGAATGCGCGCAGCATGTGGGGCGGGAGCGGTGCCGTCACGTCGATCGCGGGCTTGCCGGGGCGTGGATGCGGCAGCACGAGACGCCGCGCGTGGAGATGCAACTTCGGTTCGAGCGCGACCATGATCTGCGAGATGCCGCCCTCGTATTTGTTGTCGCCGATGATTGGGTGGCCGATCATCGCCATGTGGGCGCGGAGCTGATGCTGGCGGCCCGTCACGGGCTTGAGCGACACCCAGGCGGCGCGATTGGCGACGCGATCGATCACTGAATAATGGGTGGTCGCGTGCATGGCGGCATCCTGCTCGCCGGCTTCGGCTTTGCGGACGCGGTCGCCGTCAGGGCCGGCGGCTTTGACGAGCGCGGCTTCGATCTTGCCCTGGCGCGGGACCGGCACGCCTTTCACGAGTGCCCAATAGGTTTTCGCGGCGGAGCGGGTCTGGAAGGTGCGGCCGAGGAGAGCTGCGACCTCGCGCTTCTTGGCAATGAGGAGGACGCCGGTCGTATCGCGGTCGAGGCGGTGGACGAGGCGCGGGCGGTCGCCGAAGCGGTCGGTCATGCCCGCAAGGATGCCGTCGAGGTGGCGCCGTGTACCGGTGCCGCCCTGGACCGCGATGCCGAACGGCTTGTCGAGCACGAGCACGTCGTCGTCCTCGAACAGGATGAGGCTTTCGATGAAGTCGCGGTCGGTCTTGCCAGCGCTTGGCGCAACAGCATCCGAGGCGGCGACCTTTGGTTTGGGCGGCTCGCGTACGATACTTGGGACGCGCACCTCGGCACCGGGTTCCAGGCGTGCATTCGCTTCCACGCGGCGGCTGTCGACGCGAACTTGCCCAGAGCGCAGCAATTTCTGAAGATAGACGTGCCCGACGGCGGGAAAATGGACGCGGAACCAGCGGTCGAGGCGCATTCCGGCCTCATCGCGCCCGACGGTGATCGTTTCGACCGGTCTGCTCATCGCATCACGCTCCGCACCAGCGCCATGCCCAGCACCAGCGCCGCGACAGACGCCAGCAGCGACACCGCGATGTAAAGCGCGAGCGCGACGTGTTGCTGGCGCTCGTACAGGACCCACACGTCGAGGGAAAAGGCCGAAAACGTCGTGAAGCCACCGAGGATGCCCGTGGCGAGGAACGTCCGCAGGGCCGGCGCGCCGCCGTCGAACGGCATCAGCGCCTGGATGAGCGCACCCATCAGCAGCGAGCCCACAACGTTCACCGTCAGGGTCGCCCAGGGGAAGCCCGGCCCGAACCATGCGAGGAAGGCCGTATTGATGGCATGACGCAATCCGGCGCCGATTGCGCCGCCGGCGGCCGCGTACAGGATCAGTTGCATGGCGTCGAGGGCCTTGTTTGGTACCGCATCGTTGTCTTCCCGGCTTCTTACCGTAAATTCCCCGCCCCGGCACCCCCGGTTCCGGCCGGACTTGACTTGGGAGCCAATGCTGGGGAATGTCCCGCCAAATCGTATGTGCACCGCCGCATCGCGGTGTCCGGCCCGACCGGGCCGCATGAGGATCGCACCCACCAATGCCGACGTATCTCGATTTCGAGAAGCCGATCGCCGAACTGGAAAGCCGTGTCGCGGAGCTGCGCGCGCTGACGCGGGACGACGATAGCGCCGTGATCGGCGAAGAAATCACCAAACTCGAGGGCAAGTCCGCCCAGCTCCTGGTCGAGACCTATCGGGCGCTGAACCCCTGGCAGAAGACGACGGTCGCCCGCCACCCCGATCGCCCGCATTGCCTCGATTACATCGACCAGCTCATCGAGAGCTTTACGCCGATGGCTGGCGATCGCTACTTCTCCGAGGACGCGGCCATCATGGGAGGCATCGGAACCTTCCGCGGCCGTTCCGTCGTCGTCATCGGTCACGAAAAGGGGCACGACACCGAGACCCGCATCAAGCACAACTTCGGTATGGCGCGGCCCGAGGGCTATCGCAAAGCGGTGCGCCTCATGGATCTCGCCGAGCGCTTCGGGCTGCCGGTTCTGACACTCGTCGATACGGCCGGCGCGTATCCGGGTGTCGGCGCGGAAGAGCGCGGCCAGGCTGAAGCCATCGCACGTTCGACCGACCGCTGCCTCTCGCTCAGCGTGCCGATGATCGCGCTGGTCATCGGCGAGGGCGGCTCGGGCGGCGCCATCGCCATTGCTTCCGCCAACCGTATCCTGATGCTCGAGCACTCGGTTTACACCGTAGCGTCCCCTGAAGCGGCAGCCTCGATCCTGTGGCGGGATTCAACGCGCGCGGTCGATGCCGCGACCAACATGAAGATCACCGCGCAGGACCTCTACGAACTCGGCGTCATCGACGAGATCGTCTCCGAGCCGATCGGCGGCGCGCACCGTGACAAGGAGGGCGCTGTTCGTCGCGCCGGTGACGCCATCGCCAAGTCACTTGCCGCCTTCGACAAGATGTCGCCCGACGAAGTCCGCAAGCAGCGTCACGATCGCTTCCTCGCGATCGGTAGAGGGCTTTAGTTACCGCGGCGCCAACGCCTGCTGCCTCCGGCATCGGTCGCATACCCCTTCGGTCACAAGCCGCTACAGAAGTTGTTGAGGCGCGCGGCTACATAGCCCGCTCCTTCAATAACTGACCGAGGCCGCTCGGGCAGAGCGCCACGTCGTCGGGTAGGGCGTGCGGCTCGAACCAGCGGGCTGTACATTTCGACTGGTCGTGTTCGACAACTTCAATTGCATCCATAGCGTAGTAGTTCGGCTCGTGGAGTTGGATGTCGGTGGCGAACACGAACTCGTGGCCCGGTACGCCCTGGTGCTCGAATATGTTCTCGATTGCGAGCCATGGTCCGATGATGTCGATGCTGCAGCCGAGCTCCTCGCGAAACTCGCGCGTCAGTGCCTGTTCGCGTGTCTCGCCAAATTCGATCGTGCCACCAAGCGGACGAACGCCGAGAATTTTACCGTTGTCGTCGGGAAGTTCAGCCGCCAGCAATTGTGATCCACGCCACACCAGGCCAAGGACTTTGACACGCAGCACGCCCGGGGGGCGCCAAAGGATCATCTGTTTTTCCTGATTTGGGGGTGCGCGGCGTGCGCTTTCTCATGCGTCCGGCTTACCTGCCATCATGCGCAGCGGCGTGAACACGAGGACGGTTTCGCCGCGCTGGTTGATCACGGTATTGCGCGTGCGCACGAGGCCGCGGTTGCCCTTTGACGTGGGACGTTGCTCGATGACTTCGATCTCGCAGTGGATGGTGTCGCCGGCGAAGGTCGGTCCCTTGACGTCGAGTTCCATGTGCAGGAACGCGAGGCCCGTGCCCTGGATCGTGCCGAGCATGGTCATGCCTTCAGCGAGTGCATAGACGAGCGCGCCCGGTGCAACGCGGCCCTGGATCGCCGAGTGGTTCTTGACGAACTCCATGTCGGTGAACAGGACTTCGAGGAACCCGGTGCAGGAGATGAAGTTGACGATATCGGTTTCGGTGATGGTCCGTCCGAAGGTCTTGAACGTGGCGCCCACCGGCATTTCCTGCCAGTAAAGCCCCTGGCCGAGTAGTTTCATCTTTCGTCTCTCCTGCGATAGGCATGGTGTCAGATCATGCGGCCTGCTGGGCACGCATCGCTTCGCCACGATAGCTCAATGCCTCGGCGATGTGATGGCGCTCGACGCGCTCGGCGCCGTCGAGGTCGGCGATGGTGCGGGCGACTTTCAGGGTGCGATGGAAGCCGCGCGCGGACAGGCCCATGGCATCGGAAGCGGTCCGCAACAGCGCGACGCCCGCGTCGTCTGGACGGGCGATGTCATCGAGCATCTGGCCGGAGCAGTCGGCGTTGGTGCGGATGCGGCGCGCACCGAGATTGGCGAAGCGGGCAATTTGCAGATTGCGCGCCGCCGCCACCCGGCTGCGCACCTCGGCACTCCCTTCCTGTGGTGGCGGCAGCACGAGATCGGCGGCGGAGACCGGGGCGAGCTCGATCTGCATGTCGATACGGTCGAGGAACGGGCCGGAGAGCCGCGCCTGGTATTCGTCGGCGCAGCGTGGTCCGCGTTTGCACGTCACGCCGGGTCCGCCGCCGCCGCATTTGCAGGGGTTCATCGCGGCGATGAGCTGAAACCGTGAGGGGTAGGTGATCCGGTGGTTGGCGCGCGCGATCACTGTTTCGCCGGTTTCGAGCGGTTGGCGCATGGCATCGAGCACGTTCGGCTGGAACTCGGGCAACTCGTCGAGAAAGAGCACACCGAGATGGGCGAGCGAGACTTCGCCGGGGCGCGCGCGGCTGCCACCGCCGACGAGCGCCGCCATGCTCGCTGAATGATGGGGTGCGCGGAACGGCCGCGTCCGCGTGATCTGGCCACCTGCAAGTTCGCCAGCGAGGCTCTTGATCATGGAAACTTCGAGCATCTCCGCAGGCTCGAGCGGTGGCAGGATCGAGGCGAGCCGCGCTGCCAGCATCGACTTTCCCGATCCCGGCGGCCCGACCATCAAGAGATTATGGCCACCGGCCGCCGCGATCTCGAGCGCGCGCTTGGCGCTCTCCTGGCCTCTGACGTCGCGCAGGTCGAGCAGCGTCTCCGGCCCCATAGGACCGCCCGGCGCCGGCCGCGCCAAGACTTGCGTGCCCTTGAAGTGATTGACCAGCGACAGGAGGTGCGGGGCGGCGAGCACAGCCATGTCCTCGGCTGCCCACGCAGCTTCCGAACCGCAGCTTGCCGGACAAATCAAACCCTTGCCGAGCGCGTTGGCGCCAATGGCCGCGGGCAGTGCGCCCGGCACCGCACGGATCGAACCGTCGAGCGCGAGTTCGCCGATCGCCGCGTAGCCCTCGACGGCATCGGGAGCGATGGCGCCTGTCGCAACCATCAGGGCGAGCGCAATCGCGAGATCAAAATGGCTGCCTTCCTTGGGGAGGTCGGCGGGAGCGAGATTGACCGTGATGTGTCGGAAGGGGAGCGCCATGCCGACGGCGTGGAGCGCGTTGCGAACGCGCTCGCGGCTTTCGGCGACCGCCTTGTCAGGGAGACCAACAATCGCGAACACGTGCCGCCCGCCGCTGACCCGGACCTGCACTTCGACGGGGCGCGCCTCGATGCCGACGAACGCCAGGGTGGAGATCTGTCCGTACATGCTCGACGCGCCCCGCCACCCTGAATTCGCCACCAGCAGTGAGTTTTCAGGCTAAGCGGGCGGTTTGGGAGCGTCAAGAACAAATTGAGAACAAATTCGCCGCTCCGTTGCGGATCAATATCCTTCTTTCAGCAGAGGGAATGGACTGTCGAGGCCGCGACGCGACAGCGGGATCGCGCGTGCGAGGTAGCTTCGGTCCAGGCCGGCGAAGCTGGTGAGGCCTAGGAGGCCGAGCACGCGGCGCGTCTCATCTTCGAGCAGTTCCAGCGCGGTCAGGAGCGCGGCTTCGCCACCGGCCGCCAGCGCGAGACCTTGCAGGCGACCGATGCCGACCGCGTCGGCGCCGAGCGCAATCGCTTTGACGATGTCGGTGCCGCGATAGATCCCGCCATCGACCACGATCCGGCACTTGCCCTTCACCGCTTCGGCGACGTCCGGCAGGTCGGCGATGCTGCCGCGCCCGTGATCGAGTTGGCGCCCGCCATGGTTCGACACGTAGACGACATCGATGCCGTGCTCCACCGCGATGCGCGCGTCTTCCGGTGTCGCGATGCCTTTGATGAACATCGGGATCGGGCATTTCTTGCGGATGCGTTCGATGTCGCGCCAGGAGAACGCGGCCTGGAACGGGTCGCCGACGCCGCTCCCGCCGGAGGCGCGCCGCGCGGTCGGCTTGTAGCGCTTGGCGATGTCGCGCTCGCGTCGCCCGTAATAGTCGAGGTCGACGGTCAGGCAGAGGCCGGCGTAGCCATTGGCGACCGCGGCGGCGACGCGGGCGTCGACCCAGTCGGCGTCGCCGCGGACGTAGAGCTGGAAAATCTTCGGATAGCCGGGAGCGGCGGCGGCGACCTCCTCGAGGCCGGGTTTGCAGACCGAGCTCAGCATATGGAAGACGCCGAATTCGGCCGCCGCCTTCGTGGGCGCAATGCCGCCGGCGGGACAGAGATCCTGCAACGAGCCGATTGGCGCGAGGATGACCGGAAGGCGCAGCGAATGGCCGAGGAACGTGGTGCGCATGTCGACGGTACCGACATCGCGAAGGACGCGCGGACGGAAGGCGAGAGCTTCGAACCCAAGACGATTGCGCTCGAGCGTGGTTTCGGTGTCGGCGCCACCCATGAGGTAATCCCAGGTCTCCTTCGAGAGAGCCTTGCGGGCGGGTTCGACCAGTTCGTGCAGGACTTCGATCGACGGCGTGCTCATGCTCCCCCCTTACGGCTTTGATGTGAGGCGCAACTCTTTGAAGTCGAATACCGCGCCGATATTGGTACTAGCGCTTGGAGCCGCGGTGATCCAGTAGCGATACGGTCGAGGGAGCCATGTCCGGAAGGGGCGGGCCAAATAAAAAACCGCTCCAAGCGCTGGGCCGGGAGCGGCTTTTTGTTATGACGCGGCGTCGTTGCAGATGCCGGCCAGAGCGCGCGGACTGCTTACTTACGGTGGAACAGCGCGTCCAGGATGCAAATCGGGGCCGGCGCGACGGCGACCTTGACCACCTTCTTCTTCTTGGAAACCTTTTTGACCATCTTCTTCTTGGCCATCTTCTTCTTCATGGCGACCGTGGTCACCATCGACTCAGCCGACGCAGCCGGCGTGGCGGTCAGCGGGGCCGCAGCCGCGGGCATCGCCGAAGCGATTGCGATCATGCCGGCCGTACCAAGTGCAACGAGCAAACGAGCCATCTTTATCCTCCAAAAGCAGTTCAAGACGTGGCCGCATCCCCATGCGGGCACGCAAATTTTTACATGAGCTGTGCTGCGTCGCTCAAATAGAAAAAGGTTAAGCGATTAATTCTCGAAGCGTTGTGTGGAGAGAATGAAACACTTTTGCTTGGTTGCGGAAGAAACCGGCGTATTTTGTTGTCAAATATTCATTTTGGCGGGGTTTTGCGGGCATTCGCAATTGCGAAACAAACGGAAACGCCGCTGCTCCCGTGATCATTTGCATTTAACTGATGACGGGTCGGCGGACGTGCACATCGTCGCGCAAAACAGTCCCGTCTTCATGCCGCTCCAGCGTCACGGAACGAATAGCACCGGGCACGGATCGTGGGGATTGTCCCACGTTGAGGATCGCGGCCTCGGGCACCTGCTCCCTGAGCCTACCGAGCAGGTCCACGCGGGTCGTCTCGTCGAGCGCCGTCAAGGCATCGTCGAGAATGATGACATCCGGGCGATGCAAAACCAGTCGTGCGATCGACAGCCGTTGCCGCTCGCCCGTCGAGAGTGACTGATCCCAGCGACCCGCCTGATCGAGTTTGTCGGCGAGATGAGAAAGCCCGGCATCGGCGAGAGCAGCCGTAAGCGCGCGGTCGTCGTGAGCAACATCCTCGTCGGGATAACTCAACGCCGCGCGCAGCGTCGTCAGCGGCACGTATCCCTGCTGCGGCGCGATCATGATCCGGGCACCGCTGCCGACGCGGATGACGCCATGGCCGCCGTGCCACAGACCGGCAATGGCGCGCACAAGCGTCGTCTTCCCAGAGCTGGTATCGCCTGAAATAGAAAGCGACGTAGCCGGCGGCAGTGTCAGGTCGGCGCGGGCGACGATCGGGCGGCCGTTCGGATCGTTGACCGAGACACCGTCGAGCGTCAGCCCTTCTGTCGGCGAATGGACGATTTCGATCCGGCGAGGTGCCGCCTCGAGCCGCCCGTCGATCGTCGCGCAGGCGTCGACCATGTCCATGACGCGCCGTGCCGAGGCGTACCAGTCGGCGACGCGGCTGAAATTGTCGACGATCCAGGAAATCGCCATTTGGACTTGGGCGAAGGCAGCCGCGAGCTGCGTCACCTCGCCAAGGGTCAGCTCGCCGCGAAGATATTTCGGTGCCGCGAAGAGCAGCGGAACCAGCGGTGTCATTGGCCCGATCGTATTGGTGATCCAGGTCAGGCGGCCGTGCTGCTGTACGATCAACAGCCAGCGTTGGACGACGGTTCCGTAGATCCGCGCGAGGATGTTACGCTCGGTTTTTTCCCCGCCCATCAGCGCGACGCTCTCGGCGTTATCGCGCAGCCGCATCAGCGCGAAGCGGAAGTCGCCCTCCGCTTCGTTCTTGCGCCCGACGAACCCGACGAGCCGGCGCCCGATCCACATCGTGATCAGTGAGCCGATCACGCCGTAGGCCACGGCGAGCAGCACCATGTAGGCGGGGATCGTGATGGCGGTGCCGGCGATGGTCAGATCGATCGAGCCGCCGACGGTCCACAGGATCGAGATAAACGCTGCAGCCGAAATCGTTGCCGTGACGAGCCCGATGCCGAGATCGACCAGCGGTTCGCTCGCCCAACGTGAATCGTCGGCAATACGGTATTCGGGGTTGGCCGGCTGCGTGCCGGTATGGGTCAGGTGATAGAAGCGCCGGTTTTCCAGCCACCGCGAAACCACTTCACCGACGATCCACGCTCGCCAGTGCACTTGCAGCCGCTCGCGGGTCAGTACGATGCACACGCCAACCGCCGCCATCGCCGCAACGATCGCGAGAAACACGGTCGCCGATTGCCAGAGCGTGGCGGCATCACGGCGCTCGAGGGCGTCGAAGAACCACCGCGTCCAATGATTGAGGGCCACCGTCAGTGACGTGCTGAGGACGAGGACCGCCGCGAGCGTGATCGTCAGTATCCACGCCCTCCGCGCTTCCGACCCTTGCCAGAAGCCGCCCGCAAAACGGGAAAAGGCGCGAATAACGCGCCAATCGAGGTCGAGGTTTTGCGCGTCAATCGAGACTGCCGGCGCAGGGGCTGGGCGAGCCGTCGATTTGGCAGCATCGGCGGAACCCGGATCCGTTGTCACGAGTCGGTCTCCCGGTGCTTCTCAGTCGTCAAGAAATCCGGCAGCCGAGCCATGTGAAACGGGTTTCCCTCTTCCACCTCCGGCGTCGTCGTGCGCGCCGGCTCAGTAACGTGGCCGAAGTCTAGCTTTCCGTCCCGGCAAAAGCGAGGCGTGATGAATTTCCGGAATTTCGCGAGTTCTATTACTTGAAGACAATTGGCGCGAAGTAGGCGCGCTGGTCAGCAGAGAGGTTCGCCGGCGGGCGCGGGAACGCCGTCAGGCGCGCCAATTTTACTGCCGCCTCGTCGAGTGCCCGATGGCCGCTCGATCTTTGGACATCGGCGCGTTCGAGGGCGCCGTCGCTGGCGATCACGATGCGCAGCACTACTGTCCCCTTGGCCCGAACGGCGGTCGCGCGGGCTTGCGTCTCCCGCAAGTCGACGGCGAGGAGCGCTTCCTGGACCGCGAGTCCATAGGCCTGGACGTCGCCACGGCTGGCTGAGGCCGCAGACGATGCGGGCGGCAGTTCGGGCGCGACGCCGCGAGAGGGCGCGCCGCCGGCTGTGGTTTCTTCGGGAGACGGGGGCGAGGCCTTCTCTTCCGGCTTTTCCTCTTTGGGTTTGTCTTCGCGCTTTTCCGGCGGAGGTGGTTCAGGCGGTGGGTCGACCATGGCGAGCTTCGGCTCGGGGGGCGGTTCAGGTGGCGCGGCAATGGTGGGCGCGACTTGAGCGTCCGGCACCGTCTCCGGAGCGGGCGCCTCGGGGGCCGTCGGAGCCGCGGCGATCTCCTTCTCGGCCTCGACAGGCGGCGTTGGCTCCGGCTTCGGTGTCTTAAAGGCTTCCTCTGGTTTGTCGGGCGCCGCTTGTGACATGGTCTCGCCGTCGCCTTCCTTCGGCGCGATCTTTTCGGGCGTTTCGCCAGCGGCGGTATTTGTGGTCGGCTCCTGCGACTGCAAGGCCTGCGCGGAAATGATCGAGACGCTGATGGCATCAACGGAATCGCCACCGCGACCGTAATGACCCGCTGGCACGGTCAGCATTGCCAGTAGGGCCAAGGCATGCGCGGTCCCAGCAAGGGCCATCGACGCTGTGAACGCGGCGCGGTTGGGCGCCGGACGGCCTGGCGCGAACGCCGGATCGGTACTGCCGAGCAGCCGCGTCACGGTCGTATCATCGCCCGCGGCCTCTCGATCGGAGCGCGTCGGGCGAATCTCGCCGATGTCAGGCAAAGGGTTTGATGCGTCGTCGGCCATTTCGCTCGACCGTGTCACGGAACTTCCCTTTTCTCCACCATGTTCGGCGGCGCCGATCAAGCCGACGCTGTGCCGCAAGACATCCCCGCCACGTTTCGCCGAGCGCTGATACCGGCAGGCGGCATTCTGTCATCGATGCGGCGACCCTCGATGAGCACCAATGACCAATTCCGATCCTGACTGTTGCAGGCCTGCTCTTGACTCGAAGTGGTATAATATAACAGTAATGTTATAGCGTACATAGGGGCGAGATTGGGGGATGGGGATGAAAGCGCTTGTGACTAGGTCAGCGGTCGGTGCGGCGCTTGCGTTGGTGGCTGGCGGTGACGCGTTCATCGGCACGGCAACCGCGCAAATGCAACTGCCGGGCCTCGTGGTCACCACGCCGAGTCCTGTGCAGCGTCCGCGGCGAGCGCCAAAACCCGCACCTGCTGCAACAGTGCCGGCCGTCGCG
>LNFM01007660.1_pt1 | contig 16771 bp, 16 predicted proteins | sample 596031 | NCBI WGS metagenome assembly LNFM01 (sample SAMN04254537, study PRJNA301005) | activated carbon metagenome | isolation source: dual media filters at the Ann Arbor, Michigan drinking water treatment plant | place: USA: Ann Arbor
CGGCGGCATCCAGGACATGAACACCCTGCCGGACGCGATCTTCGTGATCGACGTCGGCTATCACAAGATTGCCATTGCCGAAGCCAAGAAGCTGGGCATCCCGCTGATCGGCGTGGTGGACTCCAACCACTCGCCCGAGGGCATCGACTACGTGATCCCGGGCAACGACGACTCGTCCAAGGCCGTCACGCTGTACGCCCGCGGCATCGCCGACGCGATCCTCGAAGGTCGTGCCAATGCCGTGGAAGACGTGGTCAAGGCCGTGTCTTCGGAGAGCGGTGACGAGTTCGTGGAAGTGAACGAAGCTTCCGCCTGATCCGCTATCGACGCGCAAAAAGGGGCGCTGTGTGCCCCTTTTTTTTAGCTTGAGTCTGAACCACTGAACTGAATTACGGAGTAACAAGATGGCTGCAATCACCGCAAGCATGGTCGCCGAACTGCGCGCCAAGACCGACGCCCCGATGATGGAGTGCAAGAAGGCCCTGACCGAGGCCGACGGCGACATGGCCAAGGCCGAGGAAGTGCTGCGCGTCAAGCTCGGCACCAAGGCCGGCAAGGCCGCGTCCCGTGTGACGGCCGAAGGCGTGGTCGCTGTGGCGTCGGCCGGCGGCGTCGGCGCCCTGATCGAAGTCAACTGCGAAACCGACTTCGTGACCAAGAACGACAGCTTCCTGGCGCTGGCCCAGGCCGCTGCCAAGCTCGTCGTCGAGCACAACCCGGCCGACGTGGCTGCGCTGGGCGCGCTGCCCTACAGCCAGGACGGCTTCGGCCCCACGCTGGAAGAGGTGCGCAAGGGCCTGATCGGCAAGATCGGCGAGAACATGAGCTTCCGCCGCTTCAAGCGTTTCTCGGGTGCCAAGCTGGCCTCTTACCTGCATGGCACGCGCATCGGCGTGATCGTCGAGTACGAGGGTGAGGAGACCGCGGCCAAGGACGTGGCCATGCATGTGGCGGCCATGAAGCCTGTGGCGCTGACCAGCGCCGACGTGCCGGCCGAGCTGATCGAGCGCGAGCGCTCGGTCGCCACCGCCAAGGCTGCCGAGTCCGGCAAGCCGGCCGACATCGCCGCCAAGATGATCGAAGGCTCGGTGCAGAAGTACCTCAAGGAAGTGTCGCTGTTCAACCAGCCCTTCGTGAAGAACGACAAGCAGACCGTCGAGCAGATGCTCAAGGCCGCCAACACCAGCGTCAAGGGCTTCACCCTCTACGTGGTGGGCGAGGGCATCGAGAAGAAGGTCGACGACTTCGCGGCCGAGGTGGCGGCTCAGGTGGCCGCGGCCCAGAAGGCCGGCTGATCGCGCGCCATCCCCCGGCCGTCCTGCCGAGCGGCCGGGGAAATCCTGTAAATTCGGCGCATCTCACCGAACACCGAACCCTCGCCAGGAGCTTTTCATGCCCGACCCCAAGCCAGCCCACAAGCGCATCCTGCTGAAGCTGTCCGGGGAGGCGCTGATGGGTGATGATGCCTTCGGCATCAACCACGCGACCATTCAGCGCATGGTGCAGGAGGTGGCCGAGGTCACGCGCCTGGGCGTGGAAGTCGCGGTGGTCATCGGCGGCGGCAACATCTTCCGCGGCGTGGCCGGTGGTTCGGTCGGCATGGACCGCGCCACGGCCGACTACATGGGCATGCTGGCCACCGTGATGAACGCCCTGGCCCTGGCCGACACCATGAACAAGGCGGGTCTGACGGCCCGCGTGATGTCGGCCATCGCGATCGAGCAGGTCGTCGAGCCCTATGTGCGCCCCAAGGCCCTGCAGTACCTTGAAGAGGGCAAGGTCGTGATCTTCGCGGCCGGCACCGGCAATCCCTTCTTCACCACGGATACGGCCGCCGCGCTGCGCGGTGCCGAGATCGGGGCCGAGATGGTGCTCAAGGCCACCAAGGTCGATGGCGTCTACAGCGCCGACCCGAACAAGGACAAGACGGCCACGCGTTACGCCAAGATCTCGTTCGACGAGGCCATCCAGAAGAATCTCGGCATCATGGATGCGACGGCCTTCGCGCTGTGCCGCGACCAGAAGCTGCCGATCAAGGTGTTTTCGATTTTCAAGCATGGCGCGCTCAAGCGCGTGGTGCTGGGTGAGGACGAGGGCACGCTGGTCTACGCCTGAGCGTGGACCGTACGCCCCTTAGGAGGACAACATGACGATCGCCGACATCAAGAAGACCATGGAAGCCAAGATGGACCAGTCCATCGAGGCCCTGAAGAACCATCTTTCCAAGATCCGCACCGGGCGTGCCAACCCCTCGCTGCTCGATGCCGTGCAGGTGGAATATTACGGCTCCATGGTGCCGCTGAGCCAGGTGGCCAACGTGGCCCTGCTCGACGCGCGCACGATCAGCGTGCAGCCCTGGGAAAAGGGCATGGGCGCCAAGATCGAGAAGGCCATCCGCGAGAGCGAGCTGGGTCTGAACCCGGCCTCCATGGGCGACCTGATCCGCGTGCCCATGCCGCCCATGAGCGAGGAGCGCCGCAAGGAAATGACCAAGCTCGTGCGCACCGAGGGCGAGAACGCCAAGATCGCGGTGCGCAACCTGCGCCGTGACGCCAACGAAGCCGTCAAGAAGCTGGTCAAGGACAAGGCCGCCTCCGAGGACGAGCAGAAGCGCTCCGAGGCCGACATCCAGAAGCTGACCGACAAGCATGTCGCGACCATCGACCAGCTCGTCGCGGCCAAGGAACAGGAAGTGATGGCGGTCTGACCGCTGTCCTGCCCCCGCGATGACTGCACCCGGCGGCATGCCGCAGCACATCGCCATCGTCATGGATGGCAACGGCCGCTGGGCCACCAAGCGCTTCCTGCCGCGCCTGGCGGGGCATCGCCAGGGCATGGAAAGCCTGCGCCGCTGCATCCGCGCCTGTCTGGACCGCGGCGTGGCTGTGCTCACTGTCTTTGCCTTTTCCTCCGAGAACTGGAATCGCCCGGCCGACGAGGTCTCCGGGCTCATGGAGTTGCTCGCCACGGCCCTGGCCAGGGAGATGCCGCAACTGCAGGCCGACCAGGTGCAGGTGCACTTCGTCGGCGAGCGCGCCGGGCTCTCGGACAAGGTGCGCGCCGGCCTGGACCAGGCCGAGGCGGCCACCGCCGGCAACCAGCGTCTGGTGCTCAACGTCTGCTTCAACTACGGCGGCCGCTGGGACATCGCCCAGGCCGCGGCCCGTCTCTCGGCCCAGGGCCAGCCCATCACCGAGCTCACCCTGCACCAGGCCATGGCCATGGCCCATGTGCCCGATCCCGATCTGCTCATCCGCACGGGTGGCGAGCTGCGCCTGAGCAACTTCCTGCTCTGGCAGGCGGCCTACGCCGAGCTCTATTTCAGCGACAAGCTCTGGCCCGATTTCGACGAGGCCGCGCTCGACCAGGCCATCTCCGAATTTGCCCGGCGTGAGCGCCGCTATGGCCAGACCTCCGAACAGCTGGGTACGGCGGCGGATCAGAAGGCCGCCTGAGGATTTCCTTCATGCTCAAGCAGCGCATCATCACCGCCCTCGTCCTGCTGCTCTTCCTGCTGCCGGCCCTGTTCCATCCCGACACCCTGTACTGGCGCCTGATGGCCCTGGTGCTGATCGCCGCCGGGGCCTGGGAGTGGGGGCGGCTCAACGGCCTGGGTCCCTACGGCAGCGTGCTGGGGGGCTTCGGTGCCCTCGTGGCCTGTGTCATGGCCTGGGACCTGGGCCTGCCGGATCGCGCGCAGACCCTGCTCTGGACCCTGGCCGGCGGCGCCTGGGTGCTGGCCGGCGCGGCGCTGCTCAAGACGGGCGTGGCCCGCTGGGGTGCGCTGCCGCGGGCGCTGCGTCTGCCCGGTGGCTGGGTGGCCCTGTGGCTGACCTGGCTGGCCGTGGTGCAGGCGCGCGAGATCGGCATCACCTTCCTGCTTTCCGTGCTGCTGCTGGTCTGGATGGCCGATGTGGCGGCCTATTTCGCCGGCAAGGCCCTGGGCGGCCGCTACAGCCGCGGCAAGCTGGCCCCGGCCATCAGCCCCGGCAAGAGCTGGGAGGGGGTCTGGGGCGGCATGCTGGGCGTGTTCGTGCTGGCCTTCGTCTGGCTCGCGCTGGAGCGCGCGGGCGTGCTGCCGCCACCCAGCCTCTATGGTCATCTGCTCGCGCAGGCCGGCTGGTGGCTGCTGTTGCCCGCCGTGCTCTTTCTCACCGCCATGAGCGTGGTGGGTGATCTGGTTGAATCCCTGGTCAAGCGCAGCGCCGGCATGAAGGACAGCAGCGGCCTGCTGCCCGGCCACGGCGGCGTGCTCGACCGCGTCGATGCCCTGCTGCCCACGCTGCCGCTGGCCATGATGCTGTACAGCCTGACGGCCTGAGACCATGAAGCAGCAAGCGGCACGGCAGCGCGTGGCCATCCTGGGCTCCACGGGCTCGATCGGGACCAGCACCCTGGACGTGCTGGCCCGTCACCCGCAGCGTTTCGAGGTCTACGCCTTGACGGCATCGACCCAGGTGGATCTGCTCGCGCAGCAATGCCTGCAGTTCCGCCCGCGTTACGCCGTCATGGCGAGCGAGGCACATGCGGCGGAGTTGGCTGCGCGCCTCAAGGCGGCGGGCTCGGCCACCCAGGTTCTGGGCGGGGCCCAGGCCTTGGTGGAGATCGCCGGCCATGAGGAGGTCGACGCCGTGATGGCCGCCATCGTCGGGGCCGCCGGCCTGGCGCCTTGTCTGGCGGCGGCGCGCGCGGGCAAACGCCTGCTGCTGGCCAACAAGGAAGCCCTGGTGGTGGGGGGCGACTATTTCATGCAGACCGTGCGCGCCGGCGGTGCCACGCTGCTGCCCATCGACAGCGAGCATTCGGCCATTTTCCAGTCCTTGCCCGAGGACCCGGCGAGCTGGAGCCAGCGCGTCGACAAGATCATCCTCACGGCTTCGGGCGGGCCTTTCCGCACGCGCGATCCGCAGACCCTGCGTGACGTGACGCCCGAGCAGGCCTGCGCCCACCCCAACTGGGTCATGGGCCGCAAGATCTCGGTCGACTCGGCCACCATGATGAACAAGGCGCTCGAGGTGATCGAGGCGCGTTACCTCTTCGGCCTGCCGCCCGAGCGCCTGGAGGTGGTGATCCACCCGCAGAGCGTGATCCATTCCATGGTGCAGTACAGCGACCATTCGGTGGTGGCCCAGCTCGGCACGCCGGACATGCGCGTGCCCATCGCCTACGGCCTGTCCTGGCCCGAGCGCATGGCCTCGGGCGCCGCGGCGCTGGATTTCCATGCGCTGGCGGCCATGACCTTCGAGCCGCTGGACGCGCCGGGCCATCCCCAGCGCTACGCGGGCCTGCGGCTGGCCTGGGATGCACTGCGTGGCCCGTCCGGTACCACCGCCGTGCTCAACGCGGCCAACGAGGTGGCCGTGGCCGCCTTCCTGGAGCGGCGCATCCGCTTCGACCAGATCCACGCCGTGAACTTGCGGACCCTGGAAGCGATCTCACCGGCTGCGCCGGGTTCGCTGGCGGACTTGCTGGCCCTGGACGCGCAGTCGCGCGCCGTGGCCGCCCAGTCCGTGCAGGTCCTGGCCGCCTGAGCAGGAGTTCAAATGCTGACGGTTATCGCCTTCATCGTGGCCCTGAGCCTGCTGATCGCCATCCATGAATATGGCCATTACCGCATGGCCGTGGCCTGTGGCGTCAAGGTGCTGCGTTTTTCCATCGGCTTCGGCCACACCCTGCTGCGCTGGCAGCCCAAGGGTTCGCCGACCGAGTTCGTGCTGGCGGCTTTTCCGCTGGGCGGCTATGTGCGCATGCTCGACGAGCGCGAGGGCCCGGTGGATCCGGCCGAACGCCATCTGGCCTTCAACACCCAGCCCCTGCGTGCGCGCGCCCTGATCGTCGCGGCCGGGCCGCTGGCCAATCTGCTGCTCGCGGTGCTGCTCTATGCCGTGGTCAACTGGGGCGGGGTGCAGATGGCCGCGCCGCTGCTGGGGCCGCCGGCGGCGGCCTCGGTGGCCGAGCGCGCCGGCTTCACCGGCGGCGAACGCGTGCTGCGCGCCGGCTTCGAGGGCCAGACCCCGCAGGAGATCGTGGCCTTCGAGGACCTGCGCTGGTTGCTGACGCGTGCCGCGCTCGAGGGGCGCGACGTGCGCCTGGTGCTGGCCGGCGAGCGTGGCCGTGGCGAGGTCGAGCGCGTGCTGCCGCTGGCGGCCATGGATGCGCGTGATGCCGACGCCAGCCTGCTGGAGCGCATCGGCATCGTCGCGCCGCTGAGCCGGCCCGAGATCGGCGAGGTCATGGCGGGTGGTGCGGCCGAACGCGCGGGGCTGCGTGCTGGCGATCTGGTGCTGAGTGTGGGCGGGGTGGCGGTGTCGGATGGTCGCCGTCTGCGGGAGTTCATCCGCGACGCCGTGCGTGACGGCCAGCCCGTGGCCACGCTGTGGCGCCTGCAGCGCGAGGGGCAAGTGCTGGAGCTGGAAGTCCGGCCCGACGCGGTGGAGCAGGGCGGGAAGCAGATCGGCCGTATCGGTGCCTATGTGGGCGTGCCGCCCGAGATGGTCACGGTGCAGTACGGGCCGCTGCAAGGACTGTGGCAGGGCGTGGTCAAGACCTGGGAGGTCTCGGTGCTCACGCTGCGGACCCTGGGGCGCATGCTGGTGGGCGAGGCTTCGCTCAAGAACCTCAGCGGGCCGCTGACGATTGCCGACTACGCCGGCAAGTCGGCCAGCCTGGGGCTGACCTCCTATCTGGTCTTCCTGGCCCTGATCAGCGTCAGCCTGGGGGTGCTCAATCTGCTGCCGCTGCCCGTCCTCGACGGTGGGCACCTGATGTATTATCTTTGGGAGGGTGTGACCGGCCGGCCTGTCTCGGAAGTCTGGCTGGAGCGCCTGCAACGCGCCGGTGTGGTCGTGCTGGCGCTCATGATGTCCATCGCACTCTTCAATGACGTGACCCGTCTCCTGGGCTGAGCTGCTGTTCCATCCGGCCCGGCCTGGCCGTATTTCAAGTTGATCGATGCATTTCAAACGTTTTAGCCTGCGCGCCGCTTCCCTGGCGGCCGCCATGTTGCTGGCTGCGCAGGTGGCCTGGGGGGCCGACCCTTTCAAGATCCGTGACATCCAGGTCGAAGGCCTGCAGCGTGTGGAGCCCGGCACGGTCTTCGCCTCGCTGCCGCTGCGCGTGGGGGACACCTATAACGACGAGAAGGGCACGGCCTCGATCCGTTCCCTGTTCGCGCTGGGCTTGTTCACCGACGTGCGCCTGGAGATCAACGGTGACGTGCTGGTGGTCGTGGTGCAGGAGCGGCCCAGCGTGGCCAGCCTGGAGTTCATCGGCACCCGTGAGTTCGACAAGGATGCGCTGGCCAAGGCGCTCAAGGACATCGGCCTGGCCGAAGGCCGGCCCTTCGACAAGGCCCTGCTGGACCGTGCCGAACAGGAGCTCAAGCGCCAGTACATCAACAAGAGCCTCTACGCGGCCGAGGTGGTGAGCACCGTGACGCCGGTGGAGCGCAACCGGGTCAGCCTGGCCTTCACCGTGAGTGAAGGCGAGCCGGCCAGGATCAGCGAGATCCGCATCGTCGGCAACCAGGTCTACTCGGAGTCGACCCTGCGCAATCTGTTTGAGCTCGATACCGGCAACTGGATGAGCTGGTACACCAAGTCCGACCGCTATTCGCGTGCCAAGCTCAACGCCGATCTGGAGACCCTGAGGTCCTACTACCTGGCCCGCGGCTATCTGGAGTTCCGGGTCGACTCGACCCAGGTGGCCATGTCGCCGAACAAGCAGGACATGACGATCACGGTCAATGTGACCGAGGGCGAGCGCTTCGTGGTTTCGGCGGTGCGTCTGGCGGGGAATTATCTCGACCGTGACGAGGAGTTCAAGGCGCTGGTCAGCATCCGTCCGGGCGAAGCCTACAACGCCGACCAGGTGGCAGCGACGGTCAAGGCCTTCACCGAGTACTTTGGCCGTTTCGGCTACGCCTTTGCCCGCGTCCAGCCCGTGCCCGAGATCGATCGCAGCACCAACCGCGTGAGCCTGGTCCTGCAGGCCGAGCCTTCGCGCCGGGCCTATGTGCGGCGCGTCAACATCGCGGGCAACAACCGCACGCGCGACGAGGTGATCCGGCGCGAATTCCGCCAGTACGAATCGTCCTGGTACGACGGCGACAAGATCGCGCTGTCGCGCAACCGCGTCGACCGGCTGGGCTACTTTGAGCAGGTCAATGTGGAGACCAGCGAGGTGCCGGGTACGGCTGATCAGGTGGACCTGAACCTGCAGGTCAAGGAGCGGCCGACCGGCAGCCTGACGCTCGGCGCAGGCTTCTCCAGCAATGAAGGCCTGGGTCTGCAGTTCGGTATCAACCAGCAGAACGCGTTCGGCAGCGGCAACTCGCTGGGGATCCAGATCAATACCAGCAAGATCAACCGCGTCATCGTGCTGAGCACGACCGATCCCTATTTCACCCAGGACGGCGTCTCGCGCACACTGGACGTCTACCATCGGGTCGCTCGGCCCTACCTGAGCACGAACAGCTATGCCCTGGAGACCACGGGCTCCAGCCTGCGCTTCGGCATCCCCTTTACCGAGCGGGACACCATCTATCTGGGCGGCGGTATCGAGCGCACGACCATCGTGCCCGGGACTTTCCTGCCCACGGTGTACCAGACCTATGCAGACCAGTTCGGCTTCACGAGCACGGCCTATCCCCTGACGGTCGGCTGGGGGCGGGACAACCGCGACAGCGCACTGGTGCCCACCAGCGGCAACTTCCAGCGCCTGACGGCGGAGTGGAGTGCCGTGGGTGAGGTGCGTTATCTCCGCAGCACCTATCAGTACCAGCACTACTTCCCCTTGACCAAGCAGTACACCTTCGCCTTCAATGGCGAACTCGGGCTGGGCAAGGCCATCGGCGAGCGGTCCTACCCCTTGTTCAAGAACTTCTACGGCGGGGGGCTGGGTTCGTTGCGCGGCTTTGAGGCCGGCAGCCTGGGGCCGCGGGATCCCGCCACGAACCTGAGCTACGGCGGTCCCAAGCGGGTCTTCTTCAACTTCGAGCTGCAGGCGCCGTTCCCGGGCGCAGGCAACGACCGCACCCTGCGTCTCTACAGCTTCATCGACACCGGCAACGTTTTCGGCCCGGATGAGTCCATCGATGCTTCCACGTTCCGTGCCGCCGGGGGGGTGGGCATCAGCTGGATCTCGCCCATGGGCCCGCTGCGCCTGGCGTTTGCTCGCCCCATACGCAAATTCGAAGGCGATAGAATGCAATTTCTGCAATTCCAGATTGGGACCTCATTCTGATGAAGTACATCACCCGACCTGCCATCCTTCTGCTGGGACTGAGCATGCTGGCCATGCCGGCGCTGGCCCAGGAGTTCCGGCTGGGCTTCGTCAGCCTGGACCGCATCATCAAGGAAGCGGTGCCGGCCAAGAACGCGCAGGCCAAGCTGGAGCAGGAGTTCTCCAAGCGCGAGAAGGATCTGCAGGCCCTGGGGGCGACCCTCAAGAGCCAGGCCGAGCAGCTGGAGCGCGAGGCGCCCACCCTGTCCGAGAACCAGCGCGCCAACCGCCAGAAGCAGCTGATCGAACTCGACCGCGATTTCCAGCGCAAGCGTCGCGAGTTCCAGGAAGACCTCAACACGCGCCGCAACGAGGAACTGCAGCAGGTGTTTGAGCGCGCCAACCGCGTGGTCAAGCAGGTGGCGGACTCGGAGAAGTACGACCTGATCCTCCAGGAGGCGGTCTACGTCAATCCCAAGCACGACATCACCGACAAGGTGATCCGCGCGCTCAACGCCAGCAGCGCGGGCAAGTAAGGCGGCCGCACGGACGGGCCACGTGTTGTATGCGTCTAGGCAGCATCATCGAGCAGCTCGGCGGCGAGCTGCAGGGCGATCCCGAGCTTGAAATCCGTACCCTGGCACCGCTGGAATCGGCGGACGCCCAGGCGTTGAGTTTCCTCAGCCATCCCAAATACCAGCAGCAGCTCGCCACCACCAAGGCGGGCTGCGTCATCGTCGCGCCCGCCCTGCGGGAAGCCGCCCAGGCGCGTGGGGCCTGCATCGTTGCCGACAACCCCTATCTCTACTTTGCCCGTGTCACGCAGCTCTGGCAGCGCAGCTGCCAGCGTCCGGCCGGGCCGCGCATCCATCCGAGTGCCGTGATTGATCCTTCGGCCGAGGTCGACGTCACGGCCCAGATCGGGCCGCTGTGCGTGGTGGAACGCGGCGTGAAGATCGGCGCCGGCACGGTGCTCAAGTCGCGCGTGACGGTCGGCGAGGACTGTGTGATCGGCGCGCGCTGCATCCTGCATCCAGGCGTGGTCATCGGCGCCGACGGCTTCGGCTTCGCCAAGGACGGCGAGCGCTGGGAGAAGATCGAGCAACTCGGCACCGTGCGCATCGGCAACGACGTCGAGATCGGCGCCAACACCTGCATCGACCGTGGCGCGCTCAGCGACACCGTGATCGAGGACGGCGTCAAGCTCGACAACCTGATCCAGATCGGTCACAACGTGCGCGTCGGCCGCAACACGGCCATGGCCGGCTGCGTGGGTGTGGCCGGCAGCGCCACCATCGGCGCCAACTGCACCATCGGCGGCAGCGCGGGTGTGCTGGGCCACCTGACGATTGCCGACCATGTCCACGTGTCCTCCTTCTCCCTGGTCACGCGCTCGTTGACCAAGCCGGGCCATTACACGGGCTTCTATCCGCTGGACGACAATGCGGCCTGGGAAAAGAACGCCGCGACGCTCAAGCAGCTCTCCACCCTGCGCGAACGCCTGCGCGGGCTGGAAAAGGAATTCAAGGAAAGTAAAAAATGACAGCCATGGACATCCACAAGATTCTCAAGATGCTGCCGCATCGCTACCCCATCCTGCTCGTGGACCGTGTGCTGGAGGTGGAGAAGGGCAAGCGCATCAAGGCGATCAAGAACGTCACGATCAACGAGGACTTCTTCAACGGCCATTTCCCGCACCGTCCGGTCATGCCGGGTGTGCTCATGCTCGAAGCCCTGGCCCAGACGGCGGCCCTGCTGTCCTTCGAGACCCTGGGCGAGACGCCGGACGAGAACACCGTCTACTACTTCGCCGGCATCGACGGCGCGCGCTTCAAGCGCCCGGTGGAGCCGGGCGACCAGCTGATCCTGGAAGTGGAGCTCGAGCGCATGAAAGCCGGCATCTTCAAGTTCAAGGCCTGGGCCAGCGTGGGCGAGGAGCGGGCCGTGGAAGCCCAGCTCCTGTGCACCATGCGCAAGATCGCCTGAGGACGGCCCGTGGCGCAGATCCATCCGACCGCACTCGTCGCCCCCCAGGCCGAGCTCGACAGCACGGTCGAAATCGGCCCTTACACCATCGTGGGTCCTCATGTGAAGATCGGGGCCGGCACGCGCGTCGCTTCGCACTGCGTGCTTGAGGGGCGAACCACCATCGGCCGCGACAACCGGATCTTCCAGTTCGTCTCCCTCGGTTCGGACAACCAGGACAAGAAGTACAAGGGCGAGCCCTGCGAGCTCATCATCGGCGACCGCAACACCATCCGCGAGTACAGCACCTACCATATCGGCACGGTGCAGGGTGGCGGCGTGACCCGCCTGGGCAACGACAACTGGCTCATGGCCTACACCCATCTGGCGCACGACTGCCTGGTCGGCAACCATTGCACCTTTGCCAACAACACCCAGCTGGCGGGCCACGTGGTGGTGGGCGACTGGGTCATCCTCGGGGGCTTCACCGTCTCGCACCAGTTCGTGCGCATCGGCTCGCACAGCATGACGGCCATGTGCTCGCTGCTCTTCGGCGACCTGCCGCCTTTCGTGATGTGCCAGGGCCAGCCGGCCGAGGCGCGGTCCATGAATTTCGAAGGCCTGCGTCGTCGCGGGTTCAGCCCCGAGCGCATCAGTGCCATCAAGGCCATGCACAAGGCCTTGTACCGTGATGGGCTGACCATGGAGCAGTCCCAGGCCCAGATCGCGGCACTCACGCAGCGCTATCCCGAGGCGGCGCCCGATGTGGCCCTGATGACGGACTTCCTGTCCCAGACCACGCCGCAACGCGGCATCATCCGCTGAACGGCCATGAGCGCGCCCCTGAGCGCCGCCGGGCCGCCCCAAGGCGCGAGCGCCCCCTCGGGGGGCAGCGCAGCACACGCAGTGGCAAGCGTGGGGGCTCCCAGAGTGGCCATGGTTGCCGGGGAGACCTCCGGTGACCTGCTGGCCGGCCTCTTGCTGGATGGCCTGAAATCCCGCTGGCCTGAGGTGCGGACGCAGGGCATCGGCGGTCCGCAGATGGTCCGCCGCGGTTTCGAGGCCTGGTGGCCCAGTGACAAGCTGGCCGTGCGTGGCTACGTCGAGGTCTTGCGTCATTACCGTGAGATCGTGGGCATCCGTGAGCAGCTCAAAGAGCGCTTGCTGCAGGATCGGCCCGATGTCTTCATCGGCGTCGACGCGCCGGATTTCAACCTGGACCTGGAGCGCGACCTGCGTGCTGCCGGTGTCAAGACCGCACACTTCGTCTGCCCCTCTATCTGGGCCTGGCGGCCCGAGCGGGTGCACAAGATCCAGGCCAGCGTGGACCATGTGCTGTGCATCTTTCCCTTCGAGGTCGAACTGCTGGCGCAGCACGGCATCGCGGCGACTTATGTCGGCCACCCGCTGGCCAATGTCATCCCCATGGTGCCGGACCGCGCCGCGGCCCGTGCCGCGCTCGGCCTGCCGCAACACGCGCCGGTGCTGGCCATCCTGCCGGGCAGCCGCGCCTCCGAGGTCAAGTACCTGGCCGGGCGTTTCTTCCGCGCGGCGCGGCTCATGCAGGGCCAGCGCCAGGACCTGCGTTGTTTGGTGCCGGCCATTCCCGCCCTGCGGCCGGCCATAGAAGCCGCGGCGCAGGCCGCCGGCATGGCCGACCGTCTTCAGATCGTCAACGGCCAGTCGCACGCCGTGCTGGCCGCCTGCGACGTGACGCTGATCGCCAGCGGCACGGCCACGCTGGAGGCCGCGCTGTTCAAGCGGCCCATGGTCATCGCCTACAACATGAACTGGCTGACCTACCAGCTCATGAAGCGCAAGCACCTGCAGCCCTGGATCGGCCTGCCCAATATCCTGTGCCGTGACTTCGTCGTGCCCGAGCTGGTGCAGCAGGCGGCCACGCCCGAGGCCCTGGCCGCGGCCACGCTGCAATGGCTGGACGATCCCGGCCGTGTGGCAGCGCTCAAACAAACCTTCATCGCCTTGCATGCCGACTTGCAGCGCGACACCTCCAAGCTTTCCGCCGATGCGATCGCGCAAGTTCTTGCAGGCTGAGCAGGCCACGCTGTTGTGGGATACCCCGGGCCTGGTGGCCGGGGTGGACGAGGCCGGGCGCGGCCCGCTGGCCGGGCCCGTGGTGGCCGCGGCCGTGATCCTCGATGACCTGAACCCCATCGCCGGCCTGGCCGACTCCAAAAAGCTCACGGCCCTGCGGCGCGAGAAGCTCTACGACGAGATCCGCGCCAAGGCCCTGTGCTGCTCCATCGCCGAGGCCAGCGTGGAGGAGATCGACACGCTCAACATCCTGCAGGCCACGATGCTGGCCATGCGCCGCGCCGTCGAGGGCCTGCGCCTCAAACCGGCCAAGGTGCTGGTCGACGGCAACCGCCTGCCCGTGCTCGACGTGCTGGCCGAGGCCATCGTCAAGGGCGATGCCAAGGTGCAGGCCATCTCGGCCGCGTCCATCCTGGCCAAGGTGCACCGCGACCGCTGGTGTGCCGACTATGACCGCGAATTTCCGCAATACGGCTTCGCGGGGCACAAGGGCTATGGCACGGCCGAACACATGGCGGCACTGCGCGCGCACGGCGCCTGCCCGCAGCATCGCAAGAGCTTCGCGCCGGTCGCGGAGGTTCTGAAATGACCTCGCCTCAGCTCATCACGGCCCGAGACAACCCCCTGCTCAAGGAGCTGCGCAAGCTCAGCCAGGACGGCTCGGCCTACCGCAAGCTCGGGCGCTGCTGGGTCGAAGGCGATCACCTGGCCCGCGCCGCCCTGCAGCGTGGTGTGCGGCCGGCCGTGGCCGTGCTGGCCGAATCGGCCTGGGCTGCGCTGGGCCGCGAGTTCGGCAACGTGGCCCGCAAGACGGTGCTGCTGCCCGATGAGCTGTTCAACGGCATCAGCGGCCTGGAATCGCCGGCCCGGCTGGGCCTGGTGCTCGATCTGCCGGCCGAGGCCGCGGTTCAGGCAGGGCAGGCTGCCGTCATCCTCGACCGGGTGCAGGACGCCGGCAATGTGGGGTCCATCCTGCGCAGCGCGGCCGCTTTCGGTTTCGCCCAGGTGGTCGCGCTCAAGGGCACGGCCGCGCTCTGGTCGCCCAAGGTGCTGCGCGCCGCCATGGGGGCGCATTTCGCGCTGCATCTCGTGGAGGGCGTGGCGGCCGACGCGCTGGCGGGCTTGAATGTGCCGCTGCTCGTGACCAGCTCGCACCAGGGCGAACTGCTGCACCAGGCGCGCCTGCCCTGGCCCTGTGCCTGGGTGCTGGGCCACGAAGGGCAGGGCGTGGGTCCGGAGCTCATGGCGCGTGCCGCCTTGTCGGTGCGCATCGCCCAGCCCGGGGGCGAAGAGTCGCTCAACGTGGCCGCCGCCGCCGCGATCTGCCTGCACGCGAGCGCCGCAGCGCGTTGAGGGTGCCACGCCGGACGTCGAGGGTATTCCCTCGTCAGCTATAATCTCCGACTGTTCAGAAATCCAGCCGCCCCAGCGCATTTCCGGCCGAACAATCCCTCTCAAAAGCAGCAGCCAGGACCCGTTTCCTGTGGAATGCGTGGGCGCGCCCGTAACCAACGGAGTACCCAGTGCTTTTGTCTCTCCAGGGAACCACCCCTCACGCCATCCTGGCGCTCGCAGACGGCACGGTCTTTCTCGGCAATTCCATCGGTGCCACCGGCACCACGGTCGGCGAAGTGGTGTTCAACACCGCCATCACCGGCTACCAGGAAATCCTCACTGATCCGAGCTACTGCCGGCAGATCGTGACCCTCACGTATCCGCACATCGGCAACTACGGCATCAACTCCGAGGACATCGAAGCCGACAAGGTCCATGCCGCCGGTCTCATCATCAAGGACCTGCCGCTGCTGGCGTCCAACTTCCGCAGCACCGAGACGCTCTCGCAATACCTCGTGCGCGAGCAGACCGTGGCGATCGCCAACCTCGACACCCGCAAGCTCACACGCCTGCTGCGCAGCAAGGGCGCGCAGAACGGCGCCATCGTCGCGCTCCAGGCCGGCGAGGTGGTGACACAAACCCGCATCGACGAAGCCCTGGCCGCGGCCCAGGCCGCGCCCTCCATGAAGGGCCTGGATCTGGCCCAGGTGGTCACGACCGCCAAGCCTTATGACTGGACCCAGACCGAATGGCAACTGGGCTCGGGCTATGGCGAGCAGAAGGCCCCGAAGTTCCACGTCGTGGCCTACGACTACGGCGTCAAGAAGAACATCCTGCGCATGCTGGCTTCGCGCGGCTGCAAGCTGACCGTGGTGCCGGCCAAGACGCCGGCCAAGGACGTGCTGGCGCTCCAGCCCGACGGCGTGTTCCTCTCCAACGGCCCCGGGGACCCCGAGCCCTGCGACTACGCCATCAGCGCCGTGCGCGAGATCATCGAGACCGGCATCCCGACCTTCGGCATCTGCCTGGGGCATCAGATCATGGCCCTGGCCTCGGGCGCCAGGACCTTCAAGATGCAGAACAGCCACCACGGCGCCAACCACCCGGTCAAGGACCTGGACAGCGGCCGTGTGAGCATCACCAGCCAGAACCACGGCTTCGCCGTGGAGATGGACGCGCTGCCCGCCAACCTGCGCGCCACGCACGTCAGCCTGTTCGACGGCACACTGCAGGGCCTGGCCCGCACCGACCGCCCGGTCTTCTGCTTCCAGGGCCACCCGGAAGCCTCGCCCGGCCCGCACGATATCGCCTACCTGTTCGACCGCTTCACGGCGCTCATGGAAAACCAGCGCAAGACGCTGGGGGAGAAAAAGTAAATGCCCAAGCGTTCAGACATCAAGAGCATCCTGATCATCGGCGCCGGCCCGATCATCATCGGCCAGGCCTGCGAGTTCGATTACTCGGGCGTGCAGGCCTGCAAGGCCCTGCGCGAAGAGGGTTACAAGGTCATCCTGATCAACAGCAACCCCGCGACGATCATGACCGACCCGGCCACGGCCGACGTCACCTACATCGAGCCCATCACCTGGCAGACGGTCGAGAAGATCATCGCCAAGGAAAAGCCGGACGCCATCCTGCCCACCATGGGTGGCCAGACCGCGCTGAACTGCGCGCTGGACCTCTGGCACCACGGCGTGCTCGACAAGTACAAGGTCGAACTCATCGGCGCCACGCCCGAGGCCATCGACAAGGCCGAAGACCGCCAGAAGTTCAAGCAGGCCATGACCAAGATCGGCCTGGGCTCGGCGCGTTCGGGCATTGCCCACAGCATGGAAGAGGCCTGGGCGGTGCAGAAGACCGTGGGTTTCCCCACCGTGATCCGCCCCAGCTTCACGCTGGGCGGCACGGGCGGCGGCATCGCCTACAACCCGGAGGAATTCGAGACCATCTGCAAACGCGGCCTCGAAGCCTCGCCGACCAAGGAGCTGCTCATCGAGGAGTCGCTGCTGGGCTGGAAAGAGTACGAGATGGAAGTCGTGCGTGACAAGGCCGACAACTGCATCATCGTCTGCTCGATCGAGAACCTGGACCCCATGGGCGTGCACACCGGTGACTCCATCACCGTGGCGCCGGCCCAGACCCTGACCGACAAGGAATACCAGATCATGCGCAACGCCTCGCTGGCGGTGCTGCG